>Ga0207707_10005357_pt1 | contig 11208 bp, 10 predicted proteins | sample KBSC83BmetaG_FD_184336 | JGI IMG/M metagenome (GOLD analysis project Ga0207707, IMG submission 184336) | Corn rhizosphere microbial communities from Kellogg Biological Station, Michigan, USA - KBS C8-3B metaG (SPAdes) (version 2) | ecosystem: Host-associated > Plants > Roots > Rhizosphere ... | reverse complement strand
GCAGTGCTGCGGCGTCGAGGCCGGCGAGATCGCGCCCCTCGATCAGGATGCGGGCGGCGCTCGGCTCGACCAGGCGGAGGACGGCGCGGCCGAGGGTCGACTTGCCGCAGCCCGATTCGCCGACCACGCCCAGCGTCTCGCCGGCGCCGAGATCGAAGCTCACGCGATCGACGGCGGTCAGGCTGCGGCGCCGGCCGAACAGCGTGCCGCCGAGGTCGAAGCGCACCGAGAGATCGCGCACCGAGAGCAGGGGCACGCTCACGCCGCCTCCTCGAGGAAGCAGGCGGCGCGCCGGCCGGGCGGGCCGAACAGCGGCGGCAGCGCGGCGCGGCAGCGCGGCATGACATGCGGGCAACGATCGGCGAAGGCGCAGCCCGGCGGTCGTGCGAGCGGCTCGGGCGGCTGCCCCGCGATCGCCGGCAGGGCCTGGCGCGGCGTCGCCTGGCGGTCCGGCAGCGAGGCGAGCAGGCCGCGCGTATAGGGATGGCGGGGATCGGCGAAGAGCGCCTCGACCGGCGCTTCCTCGACGATGCGTCCGGCATACATCACCAGCACCCGGTCGCAGAGGCCGGCGACGACGCCGAGATCGTGCGAGATCAGCACCAGCGCCGCCTGGCTGGTCGCTTCCAACCCACGGAAGAGATCGAGAATCTGCGCCTGGATGGTGACGTCGAGCGCCGTGGTCGGCTCGTCGGCGATGATCAGCTTGGGATCGCAGAGCAGCGCCATGGCGATCATCACCCGCTGCCGCATGCCGCCCGAGAATTCGTGCGGATAGGCGGCGAGGCGCCGCTCGGGCTCGGCGATGCCGATGCGCGCCAGCATGGCGGCGGACCGGCGGCGCGCCTCCGCCTCGCTCGCACCCTTATGCGTGGTCAGCACCTCGGCGAGCTGCGTCCCGATGGTGAGATAGGGGTTGAGGCAGCTCATCGGGTTCTGGAACACCATGGCGATGTCGCTGCCGCGAATGGCGTTGAGCGCGGCGTTCGGCAGCGCCAGCAGATCGCGCCCGGCGAACAAAGCGCGCCCGGTCGCCCTGCCGTTGCGCGCCAAGAGGCCGAGCAGCGCCAGGAAGAGCTGCGACTTGCCCGAGCCCGATTCGCCGACGATGCCGATGCGCTCGCCGGGCTCGATCGCCAGGGAGACGCGCTCGACCGCCGGGACGATGCCGTCCGGGGTCGTGAAGCGCACCGACAGGTCCTCGACGGCCAGCAGGCTCATCGTCAGCGATCCCTGGGATCGAGCGCGTCGCGCAAGCCGTCGCCGAGGAAGTTGAAGGCGAACAAGGTCGCGGCGAGGAAGGAGGCGGGGAAGATCAGCATCCAGGGCTGGGTTTCCATGAGGCGGGCGCCGTCGCTGATCAGCACGCCCCAGCTCGTCATCGGCTCCTGCACGCCCAATCCCAGGAAGGAGAGGAAGCTCTCGATCAGGATGACGCGCGGCACCGTGAGGGTGGCATAGACCACCACCGGCCCCAGCGTGTTGGGAATGATGTGGCGGCGGATCATGGTCCAGCCTTCGACGCCCATGCTGCGCGCCGCCTCGACGAACTCGCGGCGTTTCAGCTCCATCGCCTGGCCGCGCACGATGCGCGCCATGTCCAGCCATTCGACGGCGCCGATGGCGACGAAGATCAGCAGGATCGAGCGCTCGAACAGCACCATCAGCAGGATGACCAGGAAGATGAAGGGCACCGAATAGAGGATCTCGACCAGCCGCATCATCAGCGAATCCACGGCGCCGCCGACATAGCCGGAGACGGCGCCGTAGCTGACGCCGAGCAGCAGGCTCACCACGGTCGCCACCAGCCCGACCAGCAGCGAGATGCGGCCGCCATAGAGCGTGCGGGCGAAGAGATCGCGACCGAGATCGTCGGTGCCGAACCAATGCGCGGCATCGGGCGGCACCGAGATCGCGTCGAAATCGACGGCGTCGAACGCATAGCGCGACAGCAGCGGCGCCAGGATCGCGAGCAGCGCGACGACGGCGAGGATGACGAGGCCGGCCATGGCGGCGCGGTTGCGCTTCAGCCGGCGCCAGGCATCCTGCCACAGGCTGCGTCCGGGTGCCGCGGCGGCGAGGACGATGTCGCTCATCGCCGCGTCCTGAGACGCGGATCGAGCAGCCCATAGGCGAGATCGACCGCGAGATTGAGGAGGATGATGAGCACGCCGTAGAACAGCACCACGCCCAGCACCAGCGTGTAGTCGCGATTGAGCCCGCCCTGGATGAAATAGCGGCCGAGCCCCGGCACCTGGAAGATGTTCTCGATCACCACCGAACCGGTGATGATGCCGGCCGTCGCCGGGCCGAGGAAGGACAGGACCGGCATCAAGGTCGGCTTCAGCGCATGGCGGATCAGCACCGTGCGCTCGGGCAGGCCCTTGGCGCGGGCGGTGCGGATGAAATCGCTGCTCAATATCTCGAGCGCGCTGCCGCGCGTCAGGCGCGCGATGGCTGCGATATAGGGAAAGCAAAGTGCCAGGGTCGGCAGCACCGTCGAGGAGAAGCCTTCCCAGCCCTGCACCGGCAGCCAATGCAGCCAGATGCCGAAAGCCAGCGCCAGCAGCGGCGCCAGCACGAAATTGGGCACGGCGATGCCGGTCATCGACAGCGCCATGGCGGAATGGTCGAGCCAGCTGTTCTGCCGCCAGGCGGCGGCGAGTCCCAGCGTTATGCCGATGCCGAGCGCCAGCGCCATGGCGACGATGCCGAGACGAAAGGAGACCGGCGCGCCGGCGGCGATGAGCTCGGTCACCGAGCGGTCGGGATATTTGAAGGAGGGCCCGAAATCGCCATGCAGCAGCCGCCCGACATAGCGGCAGAATTGCACCACCAGCGGCTCGTCGAGATGATAGGTGGCGCGCAGGTTGGCCTCGATCTCGGGCGGCAGCGCGCGCTCGCGGTCGAAGGGGCCGCCGGGCGCCAGCCGCATCATGAAGAAGGTGAGCGCGACGATGATGAACAGCGTCGGGATCGAAACCAGGAGGCGGGCGAGGATGAAGCGAAGCACTACCGATTCACGCTGACATATTTCAGCATATGCACGTCGTTGACGGTGTCGCGCCAGCCCTGCACATAGGGCTTCACCAGCCGCTTGGTGACGTAGAAATAAAGCGGGATGACCGGCGAATCCCTGAGCATGATCGCCTCGGCCTCGGCATAGAGCCGGGCGCGCTCTTTCGTATCGAGCGTCACCTGGCCCTGATGCACCAGCCGGTCGTAATCGGGATTGGCATAGCCCGGCCGGTTCGCCGGCCCGGCGTCGCTCAGCAGCTGGTCGGCGAAGGAATTCACGTCGTCGTAATCGGCGACCCAGCCCATGCGCACCATCTCGAACTGGCGCGCCCGCTCGGTCGCCAGCATCACCTTGAACTCCTCGTTGCGCAGCTTGACCTCGATGGCGGCCCCGAACGCCTGCTTCCACATGGCGATGATGGCGAGGGCGATGCGCTTGTGCTGCTCGAGCGTATTGTAGAGCAGCTCGAATTTGAGCGGCTTCGCCGTGCTGTAGCCGGCCTCGGCGAAGAGATGTTTGGCCTCGGCGACCCGCTCATCCTTGCTCTTGTCCTTCCAGGGCAGGGTGGGCGGCGTGTAGTCGCGGATCGCCGGCGGGGTGAAGGAATAGGCCGGCTGCTCGCCGGCCGCGGTGATCTTCTCGGTGAGGATCTCGCGGTCGATCGCCTCGCTCAGCGCCCGGCGCAGCTTGGCATTGCCCTTGAAGGGCGGGCGCGTGAGATTGAAACTGTAGAAATAGGAGGCGAGCAGCGGCCCGCTTTGCAGATCCTCCTTCATGTTCTGGCGGATGGAGGGCAGCTGCGGGATCGGCAAGGTGTAGGTGACGTCGATCTCGCCGGCGCGAAAAGCGTTGAATTCCGGCGTCTCGTTCTCGATCGGGCGGAAGGTGGCGCTGTCGAGTTTCACGGCAGTCGCGTCCCAGTAGGTCGCGCTCTTGACGACGGTGATTTTCGATTGCGGCACCCATTCGCTGAGCTTGAACGCGCCGTTGCCGACCAGATGGCCGGGCTGGATCCATTGCTCGCCCCATTGCTCGATCGCCCGCCTCGGTACCGGGATGGCGATGTGATGCGCCATCAGCTCGAGGAAATAGGGCGTCGGACCGCGGAGATCGATCTCGAGCGTGTGCGGATCCTTGGCGCGCACGCCGAGCTTCGAGAAGTCCTTCTCCTTGCCGCTGGCGATCGCCTCGGCTTGCCGGATCGGATAGAGCAGCAGCGCGTTGCTCGAGCCGGTCTTGGGATCGAGGGCGCGGCGGAAGGAATAGACGAAATCCTCGGCCGTCACCGGGCTGCCGTCCGACCAGCGCGCCGTGTCGCGGAGATGGAAAACATAGCCGAGCCCGTCGGCCGATCGTTCCCAGCGCTCGGCCACGCCCGGCACGATGGCGGCGTCCGGCCCGTAGCTCACCAGCCCCTCGAACAGCTGGAAGATGATCTCGGCCGAGGAGACATCGGTCGCCTTGTGCGGATCGAGCGTCTCGGGCTCGGTGCCGTTGCCGATGGCGATTGTCTGCTGCGCGAGCGCCGGCGCGGCGATGAGGAGGGCGAGGAGGAACGCGGTGAGTCGAGCGACTCTCATGCGCAAACGAGCCGCCGCTCCGGAACAACCCTCGCCTCGGCAAAGGGAGCGGGTCGGGTGAGGGGGCGTGCAGGCAAGCTCGGTGTGGGGCGCTTCGTTCCGGCGTTCACCCCCTCACCCTAGCCCTCTCCCCCTGAAGAGGGGGAGAGGGAATCCGCCGGGCAGATAGCCCTGCCGCCATTCGGCTATTTCGGCGTTCGCTATCCCGAGTTTACAAGCAGGCGGGCGGGTCCCTAGGGTGAGGCGTGCGCCGGAGCGGGCGCGGCGCGCGAGCAAGCGGAGGTTTGCATGACCGATAGCGGCGGCGAAGCCAAGAAGGAGGCGTTTCATCAAGCGGCGGAGAGCGGCGTTCTCAGCTTCGGATTCGCCCGTCCCGAGGTTGATATCCCGCACGGCAAGAAGCTGCATGTGAAGCTCGCCGGGACCGACAGCTGCCGCGCCTCGATCCAGATCCTCAACGAGGGCGGCGAGAACAACCTCCATTACCACCCGAACATGGATCTGATGTACATGGTCCTGAAGGGCCGCGTCCGTTTCTACGGTCCCGGTGACAAGCTGCTCGGCGAGTATGGCGTTCACGAAGGAATTCTCCTGCCCGAGAACAGCCGTTACTGGTTCGAGAGCGTCGGCACGGAAGAGGCGCATTTGCTGCAGATCGCCGGTTATCCGCGCGGCGCCAAAATGTCGAAGCGCATTCCCGTCGAGGCCGCGAAGCCCGGCAAGGCCGGCTTCTGGATGGGGCTGACCGACGAGGAGGAGGCGGTTCGCCAACGCAACAATCGCGCGTAAGCGGCGTTCCGCGGCAGGGAGGCAGGCATGGTGCGGAGAGGGTTCGACGCCTGGTGCCGGCCGGCCGCGGCACTGGCGCTCGCGGCCCTTCTAGCCCTCCTCGATCGGGCGCCGGCGCAAGCGCAGGCGGCCGAGGATTTCTATCGCGGCAAGCAGATCAAGCTCGTCATCGGCTTCGGCGTCGGCGGTAGCTATGATCTTTATGCCCGCGTGATCGCCCGCCATATCGGGCGGCAGCTGCCGGGCAACCCGGTCGTCGTGCCGATGAACATGCCGGAGGCGGGAAGCCTTGCCGCCACCAACTACCTCTATAATGTCGCGCCGCGCGACGGCACCGTGATCGCCACGGTCGCGGGCGGCACGCCGACGGCACCGCTGATATTCCCCGATCAGGCCAAGTTCGATGCGGCGCGGCTCAATTGGCTCGGCAGCGCCGACAATGCGCCCAACATCGATCTCGTCTGGCACACCACGCCGGTTCTGTCGCTCGACGATCTGCGCAAGCGCGACGTGGTCATCGGCGCCACGGGACCCGGCGCCACGACGGTCGACCTGCCGCTCCTGGTGAACGGCGTCCTCGGCTATCGCTACCGTCTCATCGCCGGCTATCAGAGCCTCGCGGATATCGATCTCGCCATGGAGCGCGGCGAGGTCGAAGGCGAATCCGGCACCTCGCTCTACACGGTACGGACGCGGCATCCGGATTGGCTCAGCGAAAAGAAGGTCCGCATCCTGGCGCAGTACGGACGGCGCAAGCTCGCCGCGCTGCCCGACGTTCCCCTGATCCTGGATCAGGCGCAGAGCGACGAGGACCGGCAGGCGCTGCACTTCCTGCTCGATCGGCAGGAGATGGCGAAGCCCTATGTGGCGCCGCCCGGCCTGCCGGCGGAGCGTGTCCGCCTGCTGCGCCGCGCCTTCGATGCGACGCTCAAGGACCCCGCCTTTCTGGCCGAAGCCGACAAGCTCCAGCTCGATATCACGCCGATGAGCGGCGAAGAGGTCCAGGCCATGGCGGTCAGCCTCGCCCGGACCCCGCCGACCATCGTCGCGCGCGTGCGTACCCTGCTGAGCGCCAAGGTTCGCTGAGCGTTCCGGTCTTGCGTTAGGAGATCAGCATCGATGGAAGAGGTCCGCATCTGCTCCGCCGACTCGCATGTCAACGAGCCGCCGGCCGCCTGGGACAGGATCCCGAAGGGATTGCGCGAGCGCGGCCCGCATTTCGTGCAGGACCCGCCGGGCAAGAAGGGCCTCTACATGGTCTTCGATGGCCATGAGCCCGATCCGGTCGGGGCGACCTTCACCGCCGGCAAGGGCAAGGGGCCGGGCGTGATCGCGAAGACGATCGAGACTTTCACCTGGGAGCAATGGCGTGGCCCGTGGGATTCCGCGGCGCGGCTCGTCGATATGGACACGGACGGCGTCGGAGTCGAAGTGCTCTATCCGAGCATGGGACGCAATTTGTACACGCTCCGCGGCGAAGAGGTGCCGCTGCAGCAGGCGGGCATCCGCTCCTACAATGACTGGCTGAACGAATACTGCCGGGTCGATTCCAAGCGCCTGGTCGGACTCTGCCTGCTGTCGCCGCTCGATGTCGACTGGTCGGTGCGCGAGATGGAGCGTTGCGCCAAGCTCGGCCACAAGGGGGCGCTGCTGCCATCCGGTCTGCCCGAGCCGATGAGCTATGGCGATCCGGGTTTCGCGCCGATCTGGGAAGCGGCGGAAAGCATGCAATTCCCGCTGCATTTCCATGTCAACATCGTGCAGGGCGCCGATCGGACCGTCGCCCGCGCCACGGCTTTGAGCCTGCTGCAACAGGGTCGGCGCGCGATGCGGCGCGCGATCATGGAGCCGCTGAACCTCCTCACCGATCTCGTTTACGGCCGCGTGCTCGACGATCATCCGCGGCTGCGCCTGGTGTTCGCCGAATACGACCTGAGCTGGGTCCTGCCCTTCCTCGCCAAGATGGACAGCGGCGTGCGGCGGGCGCGCGCCGAAAACGCCAATGCGCCGACATTGAAGGTGCTGCCGAGCGAGGCGGTGCGGCGCCAGGTCTCGATCACCTTCCAGGAGGACCGCGCCGGATTGGCCGGGGCCCTCGCCGCCGGCCTGCTCGACAATTGCATGTGGGCGAGCGACTACCCGCACGGCGGATCGACCTGGCCCCACTCCCGAGACATCATCCGGTCCCAGACCGAAGGGCTCGCCGCGGCCGCCGCACGAAAGCTGCTGTGGGACAATGCGGCGCTTCTCTACGGGCTGGGCTGACCGCTTTGCCGCCTATTGGGGAATGTAACCCTTGCTGCGCATGCAGGTCGCGGTCTCGGCATCGGCGCGCCGGCGGCCCTGGGCTGCGAGGGTGGCGAGCTGCATGTCCTGGACCATGTTGACCGAATTGCCCGAGAGGGTGGGCGGCGCGGTCATCTGGTCGAGCCGGCTCGCTTCGGGGCGGAGCGCCTCATTGACGCTGGCGCGCGCCCGCTCGTTGCAGGTGCGATAGTCGGCGGCGGCCTGCGCGGCGCTGTTGCCGGGCTTCATCCAATGCGCCTCCTCGCCGGCGCAGCCGGCGAGCAGCAGCAGCAGCGCCAAGAGCGGAAGACGTCTCATGCCGCGCGCCGCGGCGCCAGCGCGGCCTCCTCGAGGCGGATGCGCCAAGCGAGCAGCGCCAGATTGGCGAGGCCGAACAGCACGGCGATCCAGACCATGTCGAACACCAAGGGCAGCAAGGGAATTTCGAGCGCGACCAGAAGATAGTTCGGATGGCGCAGGAAGCGATAGGGGCCCTTGCGGACCAGCGGCGTGCCGGGATGGGTGATGACCCGCGTCGTCCAATAGCGGCCGAGCGTCGCCAGGATCCAGATCCGCCCGAGCTGCAGCAGGAGATAGAGCGCCAGCGGCGCCGGCGCGATCGGCGTGTCGGCGCGCAAAGACAGGGCGATGGCGGCGAGCCAGGCGCCATGCAGCAGGATGAAGAGCGGGTAATGGCCGGCGCCGATCTCGAAGGCGCCTTCGCGCAATAGCCGCGCCGTATTGCGGCGCGCGAGCAGCAGCTCACCCGTGCGCTGCAGCACCACCAGCCCGAGGATCAGCGCGGCGGCGGTCACGCCGCTTCGAGCAGCTGGAAGCCGACGGTGAAGCCGGGCCCCAGGGCGCTCACCACGCTGCGGCCGGCAAGCCCATGATCGAGGGCGCGGCGCAGCACGAACAGCACGGTCGGCGCCGACATATTGCCGTAATCGCGCAAGACGGCGCGCGCATGGTCGAGCGCGGCGCTGCCGAGACCGAAGCACGCCTCCATCGCCGCCAGCACCTTGGCGCCGCCGGGATGGACGATATAGCCGCCGAGGTCGGCCCGGCTGAGACTTTGCGGCGCGAGGAAGGAATCGAGCGCTGGGGTCATTTTTTCGCGGACCAGGGTCGGGATGTCGCGGGAAAAGATGACGCCGAGCCCGTCGCGCTCGACCGACCAGCCCATCACGTCCATCGTGTCGGGCCAGGTATGCTCGCCGCTGGCGCTCAAGCGCGGCGCGTCGCTCTCGTCGGCACGAACGATGGCGGCGGCGGCGCCGTCGCCGAACAAGGCGGTGGCGATGACATTGCTCTTGGACAGGTCGCCGGCGCGAAAGGTCTGGCTGCACAGCTCGACCACCAGCAGCAGCACGGTCTTGCCCGGCATGGCGCGGGCCAGCGCCGCGGCGCGGGCAAGCCCGATGGCGCCGCCGGCGCAGCCGAGGCCGAAGATCGGCAGCCGCACCAGATCGGGTCGCATGCCGAGCCGCTGCTGCAGATGCACGTCGAGGGTCGGCGTGGCGATGCCGGTCGAGGAGACCAGCACCGCCGCATCGACCTCATCGAGCGTGACCTCGGCTTGGGCGAGGGCGGCGCGCGTGGCGCTTTCGAGCAGGGCGAGGGCACTCTCGACATAGATCTCGGTGCGCTCGCACCAGTCATGCGGCTGCGCATACCACTCGACCGGCTGGCAGAGATGCCGCGTCGCGATGCCGGCATTGCCGAAGGCCGGCTCGAGCCGCGCGAAATCGGGATAGCGGTCGGCAAAGAAAGCGCGCGCCCAGGACATCGCGTCATCCTGGCTGAGCCGGTAGGGCGGGACGGCGGTGGCGAGCGAAAGAAGGCGCGGCGTTGCTGTCATTGGCGATGCTTGGGAGTGCGGGCTCTCGGTCTAGCACGAAACCCGCGAGGAAGAGACGCGCAGAGGGGGGAGGCTATTCCAAGCCCCCCAAGCTCTAGCCCGACCTCTAGCCCGACCGCAAAAAGCGCACCGCCGCATCCCGCTCGAAGAGGTAGAGCAGTACCCTGAGCGGCTCGGCGCGGGCGGCGGCGAGATCGGGATCCTTGCTCAGGATGAGCTTGGCCTCGTCGCGCGCGATGGCGAGCAGATCCTCATGCACGGCGAGATCGGCCAGACGAAATTCGGGCATGCCGCTCTGCCGCGTCCCCAGCACCTCGCCGGCGCCGCGCAACCGCAGATCCTCCTCGGCGATGCGGAAGCCGTCCTCGCTTTCGCGCAGGATCTTGAGCCGGGCCTTGGCGGCCTCGCCGAGCGGCGCCTGATAGACCAGCAGGCAGCTCGAGCGAGCGCTGCCGCGCCCCACCCGGCCGCGCAGCTGATGCAGCTGCGCCAAGCCGAAGCGCTCGGCATGCTCGATGACCATGACGCTCGCCTCGGGCACGTCGACGCCGACCTCGATCACCGTCGTCGCCACCAGGATGTCGAGCGCGCCTTCCATGAATTGCTCCATGGCGCGGTCCTTCTCGGCCGCCTTCATCTTGCCGTGCACGAGGCCGACGCGGCCCGGGAAAAACGGCTCGAGCAGCTGCCGGCGCTCGACCGCATTGGCGAGATCGACCGTCTCGGACTCCTCGATCAGCGGGCATACCCAATAGATGCGGGCGCCGGTCTTGATGGCGCGCCGCGCCGCCTCGATCACCTCCTCGAGCCGCTCCATCGGCAAAGCGCGCGTGTCGATCGGCTGGCGGCCGGGCGGCTTCTCGGTGAGGCGCGACACGTCGAGATCGCCATAGGCGGTCAGCATCAGGCTGCGCGGTATCGGCGTCGCCGTCATGACCAGCACATCGACGCCCTTGCCCTTGCTGGCGAGCTGCAGCCGCTGATGCACGCCGAAGCGATGCTGCTCGTCGATCACCGCCAAAGCGAGATCCCGGAAGGCGACATCCTCCTGGAAGAGGGCGTGCGTCCCGACGATGAGCGGCAGAGCGCCGGCGGCGAGCTCGGCCAGCAGCGCCTCGCGCGCCTTGCCCTTGTCGCGGCCGGTGAGCAGCGCGATGCGCAGGCCGGCCGCCGCGGCGAGCGGCGCGATGGTCGCGAAATGCTGGCGCGCCAGAATCTCGGTCGGCGCCATCAGCGCCGCCTGGGCGCCGGCCTCGACCGCATGCAGCATGGCGAGCAGGGCCACCACCGTCTTGCCGCTGCCGACATCGCCCTGCAGCAGCCTCAGCATGCGATACTCGGATTTGAGATCGGCGGAGATCTCGGCCAGCGCCATGCGCTGCGCGCCGGTGAGCTGGTAGGGCAGGGCCTCGATCAGCCGGGCCGCCAGATGCCCGTCGCCGGCGAGCGGCCGGCCGGCGAGCCGCTTGTGATGCTCGCGCACCAGGCCGAGCGCCAGCTGGTTGGCGAGCAGCTCGTCATAGGCGAGGCGGCGGCGGGCCGGTGCCATGGCCGAGAGCTCGGCCTCGCCGTGCGGGCTGTGGGCGAGGGTCAGCGCGTCGCGCCAGGCGGGGAAGGATTCGCGCTTCACCAGCGACCGGTCGAGCCATTCCGGCAGCTCGGGTGCCAGCGCC
>Ga0207707_10005356_pt1 | contig 11210 bp, 10 predicted proteins | sample KBSC83BmetaG_FD_184336 | JGI IMG/M metagenome (GOLD analysis project Ga0207707, IMG submission 184336) | Corn rhizosphere microbial communities from Kellogg Biological Station, Michigan, USA - KBS C8-3B metaG (SPAdes) (version 2) | ecosystem: Host-associated > Plants > Roots > Rhizosphere ... | reverse complement strand
AGTTGAAAAGCAGGTGGTGCCGCAGTACAAGAGTGTGAATCCCGCCAAGGATCTCCACTCTGTTCCGAGGACACCACCCAATGCCAAGAGTACGCCAGAAGTCGCGAAAGGACCAGCAGGCCGACGCGAGTGTGATGCAGCAGACGATGCCGCTCGACGATGGGACCGTGACCACGCCGGTGACGGTGGCGATGATCCAAGCGCTGATTCCGTTGGGCCTGAAGGCGGTGGAGGACGCGCTGCTGGGGGAAGTGGAGCAATTGGCGGGGCCGCGCTATGGCCGTGGGGATGCGCATCCGGCGGTGGTGCGGTGGGACACGCAGCGGGGTTCGGTGTATCTCGCCGATCAGAAGCTGCAGATCGCGGTGCCGCGCGTGCGCGATCGGGCCGCGGTGGCCGATACGGCGACCGATGGCGCCGCCGACAGCTATCACTACGACGCCGCCGGCCACGTCATCGAACGCGATACGCGCAACGGCCTCGCGGTGACGTCCCAGTACGATGCGCTAGGCGAGCTCGTCGCGCGCCAAATGAGCGGCAGCGCCCCCGACATTGTCACCTTCGACCCGAACTTCGACGCCTGGGCACCCAGCGATTTCGCAAGCGGCGGCGATGACGGTTCGACCTTCACGTATGATGCAGCGGGCCGCATGGTGACCGCGGACAACCTCGCGGCGTTGGTCCATCGATCGTACGCCCCCAACGGGGAGCTGCTCACCGATTCGCTGTCGATCGCGACGTGGACAGGACGCGACTACACCCGGCACAAGTTCGCCCTCACGCACAGCTACGATCGAGACGCCCGGCGCATGGCGACGCACGGGGTGGATGCCGACTCGATCGCCTATGATCTCGCGGGCCGCGTCAGCGGCATCCAGGACGCTGGTCATCGGTGGTTCCTGTATCGCTATGATCGCGTGGGCCGCCCCGACACGGTGCTCGATCCTAACGGAGCGAGACTCATCCGCACGTACGACGCGCAGGACCGCATGACCCGGCGCCTCGAGCTCGCGCCGACCGATACCGTCATTCATGACGACACGCTCTTCTACGACGCGCGCGGCAAGGTGCTCCACTCGTGGGGAAAGACCGAAGACGACTACGAAGGCTATTCTGCGCTCGGCACCCTCGCGGCGTCGCTGCGCGAGAACACGAACATCGGACCGCTGCTCCAGAATGACGAACGCTTCGGAACCGATGCCATGGGCAACGTCGTCTGGCACTCGGTGATTCGGAACGGCGGCAGCGGCGCGCGCGACTCGACCGTCAGCACCTACGCCCCGCTCACGGGACGGATCACGAGCCAAGCGGACGGCCCGCTCGCCTTGACCGCATTCAATTACACCGCCGGTGGCGATCGAAAGTATGTGAGTGGGCTTACGGGCGCGGGTCGCACCGAGTCCCAATACTACTACCGCGCCGACGGGTTGCTCATCGCCGTGGACAACCGGAGTTGCGCCGCGTCGGTGTGCAAAACCGTCGGCGACTTCCCGCCGCAGTCGCTGCACGGCGCGTTCGAGGACTACCGGTATGACGCGTTAGGCCGGCGCGTGCTCGTGCGGACGCGGAAGGACAATGTGTGCGAAGGGGCGGACTGCGAGAGCTCCATGATGTGGGTGGTCTTCGACGGCAGCGCGATTGCCGCCGAGATTCGCGGGCCGGTGGCGGACGGTCTGGCGGTCGACACGCTGGAAGCCGGCGCCGGCAGCGGGGTGATGTACGGGACGGTGGAGTACCTCAACGGACCGACGTTGGATGAGCCGTTGGAGATCCAGGGGATTCTACCCTACCGCACGTGGCGCGGCCTCATCGACGGTGGCCAGTGTCTCGACGGGATCTGCGGCAACAGCGGGACCCTCGACTATCCGGGAGTAACGTACGAGGCATACCTGACCGTTAGGCCGTCCGACCAGCACTTTCCGGTGAGTTGGCACGGGTCGCTCTTCGCCGAGGGGCAGGACGATGGCGGCCTCATGTATCGGCGAAACAGGTACTACGATCCCGCCACAGGGCTTCACGCAGGAGGATCCGTTAGGCTTGGCTGGCGAGCTTAACGCGTATGGATTCGCTCAAGGAGATCCGGTTAACTACTCCGATCCCCTTGGCCTTCGCGCGTTGACAGAGCAAGAGAGGATCCGGATGGGTAACCGCTGTGACGAGATTAACTGCGACCAGATCAACGTTCACGAAGGCCACGACTCCGAGGCTGAAAACAAGGACCGAATGAAGTGGTTAGGGCGCAGCCGCGGCACGGCAATAACAATCGGCAACGATGTGTACATTCCAGATGAATCCATCGGGGATTTCGGCACTCTGGCTCACGAGCTAACACACGTCTACCAATTTCATGTAAATTTCGGAGGCAATCTCAACAAGTATGAGGCGACTCTCTTCTTGGGTGACCAACTTCCTTATTGGTTCTTCAGAAAGACAAAGGGCAAAGTAGGGAAAGACCCCTACGAGACAGGCAGCATGTCTGGAAAACCTTTCGACGACTATCCGTACGAAGGGCAAGCCAGCATTGTAGAGGCATGCTTCACCGGTAATCCATGGGCATGCGCGCTCGCACCTATCCATCCGATTCAATAATTCCCGTTTCTATGATGAAGCGCTTCCTCTCTCTTGCTGCGGTCGCTTTGGTTGGGCTGTTAGTGGCGTGTCAAGACAAGGCGACCGTATGGATAGAGTCCCCTGCTACAACGACCAACTTGACGTTTGGCGTAGCACAAGCGCGAGGCGGTTCTCTGGCGGTTAGCGACCTCACCGACTTTGCTGTTAAGACCTGTCACAAAGATGGTGAGTTACCAGATGTCTATTGGGAAGTAACGAGTCGAGTCCGAGCTGCTCGAATTCCGACTCGCATTCGCTACGGCAGCAATCCCGCAGGTTTCACCACGTGGGTCAAACTGCGCCCGCTCGTTCCTGGATGCTATCAGGCGATCGCGCTAGGGAAAGCTGTGTCTGCTAGCACTCGATTTACTGTTGATCCGGACGGACGTGTTGTGGAGCTCCAGAGATTGTAGAAGCACACGAGAGTGGGATCACCTTGCGCTCAGAAATAGTCCTCCGGTTCAACTCTGTCTGCCCCGATAGAAACTCGATTGACATAGCGAACAGCAATTCGAACTACTGACCGCGGTCTAACGACGGAGCAATATCGATCCCCACTACGACGCGCCTCGGGCTGCCACTGTTCCCACTCTGTGTATGGCGTAAGTCGACTAAACAAGAATCCATCCAGACGAACCTGAAAGACCTGTTGACGATCTGGGCTCCAAAATCGAAATCCGGTTGTCTGTCGAACAGGGGCTCGTAGCATTGCCGTTGCCTAACGGTCGGTTACGGAGGCAGGCCAAGTACTCCGGCGTTTTGATGGTGTTAGGCACGCTTGGGTGGGCGATACTGCCAGGAACGACAGCGTGGCGAGGCCAGCGCGAGCTGTGTCAGGCGTTGCGTGGCGGTCGCTTCACCCTCGTCGAGGGTGTGGTTAGCAACTTTCAGCCTGCCCTGCGCCTCAAGCGGCGAGTCGAGCGATGGAATGTTCAAAGCGGCGCGCACGTATATCACTATTCCTACTCAGCCATGGACCTGGTCGGTTATCGGCAGACTGCGCCCGAGGGTGGGAGAATTCGAGAGGGGACGCGTGTCCGTGTCGCGGACGCCGGTGGAGTGATCGGTCGCCTCGAGATAGCAGGTCCGGACACAGCCGATCGCGGCGCGGAATAGCGTCCATCTGCATCTTGCTAGGTCGCTTGTCCGGAATCTGTCAGTCCGCGGCGGCACTCTCAGCCGGCATCACGTACAGCGTTACTCTCCGCCCGTCCCGCAACACCCGACCTCCACTCGCTCCCCAATCCTCGCTCCCGTTAGCACTCGCTGCAGATCATCGATCCCGCTCACCACATCTCCCGCGAGCCCGATGATGATGTCCCCTCGCGCAACCCGCCCGCGAAGATGGCTCGCAGCATCGGCATGGGCCACGTGGCGACCTCAGCTGGCGTAAGGCCAGTTGCCACGCGGCCGTGGATTCGCTAACTGACGATTGCTGGCGCGACGCTGCTACGCCAACTCGTAGACGCTGGCACTCATCTCGGAAGCCGAACCCGGTATGGGTTCCGGAACCGTCAACGGCGACGTAGAATAGTCCTCCCCGCGATTTCGCCGTCCTCGGCCGGCAACCTTCCGCAGACGCGTCAGTTCAGCGTTAGGCCATAGGCTTTCCCCATATGCTCCGCATCCTAGCGATGGTCGGAGACGCTCAAGCGTCTTCTCATGTGCGAACTGCGCTCGACGGATACGCTGATCTGGTTTTCGCTCGCCATCGAGCCGAGCTCGCCCATGCGCTCGACCACGACGAGCCCGACATCATCGTGTTGGGAATTCGTGAAGCTGCCGATGCAACCATCCGCCTAACTGTCCGAGAAACGATCGAACGGCGTCGGCAAAGAATCGAAGGGGAAAGGGCTTCCAACAACTGCAGGCAAGGCTGCAGAACTTAATCGCTAGACCGGAAAAGTATTCATTGGAGACACCGCCCTGGACACTCTACGACAAGGCCGGGAGGATTCTGCCTGGTCTGTACCTTGGGGATACACGCACCGCATTTGACGATGTGTCCAACGCGGACAAGGTGCACTATCCGATCAGAGTCGGAGAGTCGTGTCAGGCGGTGCCCTTTAGCACGAACCATTTCTCCCCCGCGAGTATAGCGGCGCATGAACTGCTCGGACACGGATTCGACGGCGTCAGCGACAACAAGGATGAGGACGAGGCGGGCAGCAGTTGTGGCGGAGAACATGTATCACGCGGCGGCGAGCGAGGCAAACCGCGATTGCTATTCTCCCGACGATCTCAGATAGCAAACTCGAAGGCTGCGTCGTAATTCGAACGACTGGAGGAGTCAATGGGTCGGCTTGCGCCCTTGTGTGTTGTGGTAGCCGCGATGACAGTTGGATGCCACTCCCGGCAAACTTTTCAAGAATCCGAGGCATGGCAGCATCTCACAACTTCACTCCACGCCCGGTCCTTAGCCTTTCAGTGCGGCGAAGCACCCATGGAGCTTCACGGAGATAGCAAGCCGACTACCGTAAGATTCTGTGTGGCTCATGCGGGTGATACGATCATAGACAAGTGGTCAGTGTCGGGATCGTTGCTTGGTATACGTAGGGACTGGGTAGTTAGCGATTCTGCTGCGGAGAACGTGCGCAACAGTTTACTGGCTCTTCTTGACGGTCGGTTCGGGAGCCGTAAGACGTGCACAGGCGCTCCCAACATAGCTGCGTGGAATGCTGGCGGATATTTCGTATCCCTAGGGCTGTGGGGAAGCGATGTGGCACACTTGCCTCTTCATTTCTATATCGATGAGACTGTGTACGCACCCCAGTGCTAACCTCGAGGAAGCGCACGCCGGCGGCGGCAGCTCGCAAGTAGTGTCCAGGTTGGTATAAAAGGCACAGCGGGTGGCACCTTTGAAAAAGAAACCACCGTACCGATAACGGTGGGCCGTGCCTTTCCTGGATTCTCCGTGTGTCCGTTTACGGGTGTAGCTTAGGCTTTGGTAACGGGCCGCTCATTTATCGCTGCCGTCCACGCCACCTCTTCCAGGGCGGAGGAGGCGAACGCTGCAGCTTTTGTCCACGCCGATGGTCGTTCGCGGCGACCGACATTTTCATATAGATATCAGCGATACCAGTCACCTCCGCCGCCGGAGTAACGGCGCCAAATGCGTGCGGCAGATAGGCAAGACGCAAGGTCGGCTTTGAGCAGCGTTTCGCGTGCGATTGGCGCTTTCTGCCTCGCTGTGGCTCTCTGCGCGTTTTTTGGCACTCACGCGTGCAACGCTCAACGCTACATCAACGTGGACGGCTCCGACTCGGTCCTCGTTAGGAACATTCAAGTCGTGGTGTCAGGATCTCGGACTCGCGAAGAGATGGGTTCGGAAATCGCTGGAGGGAATCGGTCTCACGGTCAAGTGGCTAAGCGAATGACTCCACACCAACATCTTAGTGTACGCTCTTGACCGTCATTCAAACCGGGGCTGTCCCGAAGGTAGTTGAAATACAGGTGATGCCGCGGGGTGTCGCAGCGGTTAGGCCGCGGTGGATGTGAGCACGAGTTTGTTCTGGAGCGCCCGGCCATTGTGCATGAGTTGCTGGGCCCTGCATACGACGGTCTGCATTGCGAGAACATTCTCAGCGATGCCTCGCAAGTCGATGCGATTTCGATCGAGAACGTTTACCACCCTATTGAGGGCCAGGGTCAACGTTGTCCGAGCGGTGGCGATTGACTAGCGAGCGCGATCGTCTCAGGAGCGCGGCGATGACCGCGCTCATCGTGGCTCTGGGGGCCGCGATTGCAGAGTGGGTCCTGGTCGAACAGAGAGCGCACGCCGCTTCGTGGGGAAGCGAAGTCGTGTTTGTAGTCGCTGTCTATTTCGTGGTAGGCACAGCTTTGGTTCTAGCGCCTCGGCGAGGATTGGCTGTGTTGTGGTTGATCCTCGGACTGTTTTGGGTTGCGAGTATGGTGAGTGATGCTGTTGACATACACTCGTTTGTCGGTCTCACTTCGCGCTTGCCTCGACGGTTCCTCGCATGGAGCATCTTCGGCATTCCCCTCTTTATTGCTACGAAAATACACAGGCCCGGCGCCGGCGCGATTCAACGGCGCCACGCCCAAGCCTGGCTACTGATATGGCTGCTCCTACTTGTGCCGACTTACTATTTCTCGACTTTCGCAACTGACGCAGGAATCCGACCATTCGATGGTCCAGCCTTCGAGGTTTTCTGCTTGGCGATTTTGCTATGCACTCCCGTGCTAGTGTCGGCGTACTGCGCGTGGCGCTACCGGGACCTTTCGTTAGGCCTACTAATGCGCGATCATGAAATCCGATCTTGACTGATCGGCGCAGAGCTGCTGAGCAAAGGAAGTTCCGATTAAGGCGTTAGCTGCACTTCAGGCGGCAGTGACTAACCAGAACGTTCGCGTTCCGTCGGCATCAAGGAGAGTAGGAATCGTCGCCCATCCCGCAATGCCACGGCTTGCAGCCACTCCCCGATCCTCTCTTCCGTTAGCACTCGCTGCAGATCATCGATCCCACTTACCACTTCGCTCGCGAGCCCGATGATGATGTCCCCCTCCCGCAAGCCGCCTCGCTCCGCTGGACTCCCACGCTCCACGCCCGTCACCAACACCCCGCCCGCCGCGGCGAGATGCTCGAGCGCCGCCCGCCGCCTCGATAACTGAATCGTCTGCCCCACCACGCCTAACCAACTCCGCCTTACCCGCCCGTCACGGATCAACCGCGGAATCACAAACCGCGCCGTATCGATCGGAATCGCAAAGCAAATCCCCTGCGCGCCCTGAATCACCGCGGTGTTCACCCCTATCACCTCGCCGCGCGAGCTCACCAACGGCCCACCCGAGTTCCCGGGATTCAACGCCGCGTCGGTTTGGATGATCCCGTCGATGAGCCGACCCGATTCCGCCCGCATGGTCCTGCCTAACGCAGACACCACGCCCGCCGTCACCGTGGCCTGAAATCCGAGCGGATTCCCGATCGCAATCACGAGCTGCCCCGGCTTCAGGCGCCGCGACTCGCCTAACGACGCCGCCACGAGCCCCGTCCCGTTCACACGTACCACGGCCAGATCGGTATCCGGATCATCCCCCACGAGCTCCGCTGCCATTGTGCTGCCGTCTTGCATCGTGCAGTTGATCGACTCGGCCCCGTGCACCACGTGACTGTTCGTCAACACGAACCCGTCCGGCGTGAACACGAACCCCGACCCCGTTCCCTCACTCGGCCCCCGACGCCTCCGCCCACGCTCCGCCATCCCCGCACCTCGCACCGCGAGATGCACCACACTCGGCCCCACACGCTCCACCGCCCCCACGACCGCCGCCGAGTACGCATCGAACAGAACAGAATCGGGCGCCGCATCCGCAGACGCGACGCCCGATCTGGTTTCGTCCCCAACTTCGGCGCCGCCTAACAACCTCAGCGGCGCAACCTCGATTGTCATGCAGCCCACTCCCGCTTGAGCTCTTCCGCCGTCCGGCCACGCCGGATCGCCATCACCGCCCGATCCCTGAGCTGCCGCACCCGCTCCCTCGTCACGCCCAACATCCCGGCGATCTGATTGAGCGTCATCGGCTCCCCACTCTCGAGACCGAAATACAGAATCAACACCCGCCGATCCCGCGGCGGCAGCGTCTCCAACGCCCGCATGAGCAGCTGGCGCCGAGACTCCTCCTCGATCCGACCCGGCAACGCATCCTCGTCGGCATCCTCCACCGAGAGAATGCTCGCCAACGTCCGCCCCTCGCGCTCCCCGTGCCCCTCGCCTAACGGCTCGTCGAACGACCGCTCCGGCTGGGTGAGTCCCTGCAGATCCTTCACCATCGCCGGCGACAACTGCGCCACGTACGCCAGCTCGTCCACCGTCGGCGCCCTGCCCAACGACGATTCGAGCGCGCTGCGCGCCCGCGCGATCCGCGTCAGGTCGCTCGCCCGGTTGGCCGGAAGCCTAACCGAACGCGACTGCCGCGCCAGCGCGGCGTGGATCGCCTGACGGATCCACCACACCGCGTACGAGATGAAGTTGACACCCACGTCGGGATCGAACTTGTCCGCCGCACGCACGAGTCCCGTGTTCGCCTCGGCGATCAAGTCCTCCAGATCGAGCCCCCGATGCTGATACTGCTTCGCGATCGAGAACGCGAACCGGATGTTCGCCGAGATGAGCTTGTCCCGCGCGTCCGCCTTCTGATCCGCCGTCGCCGACGGATCACGCATCACACGCGCGAGCGCCTTCTGCTCCTGAGCGGTCCGCTGCGGAATCTCATGCGCCTCGGCGATGTACAGATCGAGCAGATCCTGTCCCGCCTGCGCGCCATATTCAATTGTCGGATTCTGCGGCCGCCGCGCCCTCGCCTTCCTCGGGCTCTTACGTGCGGGCTCGCGATCGACAGTCTTCTTCACGAAATCCTCCTTTGGCTCGCGCCCCCCCCGCTGCCTGTGCCCTTCGTCTACCGGCCGCCGAAACGTCACCAGCCACAGCCATAACCCAATTCCCCTCGGTCGACCAAAGCCACTCCCACCCTACGGTGAACGTTCGCAGCATAGAATGAGTTCCACGGGCTGTTTTCGCTAGCCGTCACCGTTCGAACATTTGTTTGAAGCCGACACCTTCCACGTCCCACCGGACAAAATGCCGGCCGGACGCTCAATAACTCCCATTTGGACGTACCCCGAACCCCGCGCCGAAGTTCGCTCAGGACACGTGCGTAGTCAGAAAGTCCAGGGTTCTTGCCCAGCGTCGATCTGGACTGCGGGATGTATGCCGTAGACGTCCACCATCCACTGCCTTGCCGAACCGCTCCGCGAGATCTTTCATGTGCTCAACCACCATGGTCCTCACCGTCCAGCTCCCCGCGTGAAAGTTGTGCCTGACGTTCTGCTCGCCGACGCCGACGCGTTCTACGTCGCGGTCGCCCGGTTAGTCGACCCCGACGGCGCCGGTCGCGCGCCCCTGCTCATCGTCGGCGGCTCGGCCGACAGCCGCGGCGTCGTCTGCTCGGCGTCGTACGAGACGAGAAAATTCGGCGTGCGGTCGGCGATGCCGGTGTCGCAAGCCCTGCGCCTCTGTCCGCGCGCGATGTGCGTACCCGTGCCGCGCCGCGAATGCTCGACGAAGAGCCGGCAGATTCGCGCGATCCTCAATCGGTTCGCGCCGGTCGTCGAAACGGCGAGCATCGACGAGTGGTACATGGACCTCACGGGCACCGAGGCGCTCTATGGAGGCGAGCCCATCGAGGGCACCGCACACCGCATTCGCGACGCCGTGCGCGAAGGATCCGGCCTCACCGTGTCGATCGGCGGTGGGTCGAACAAGCTCATCGCGAAGCTCGCGGTCGAAGTGGCCAAGCCGAAGCCCGACACCGATCGAACCGGCGTGCACATCGTTCCGGCGGGCGACGAAGGCGAGTTCCTCACGCGGTTCACGTTAGGCGAGATTCCGCTCGTGGGTCCGCGCTTCCAGGAGCGGCTCAAGCGGCATGGCATGGTCACGGTGCGCGACGTGCTCGCCCACGACGAGCGCACGTTAGTCACCTGGTTGGGCAAACGCGACGCGCACTGGCTGCTCGACCGCGTGCATGGCGTGGATCACGGCAAGGTGTCGGGCGACGGCGAGCTCAAGAGCCTGAGCCGAGAGGATACGTTTCCTGCCGACATCGGCGATGATGCGTCGCTCGAGCGGGAGCTGCTGCGCCTGGTCGTGCGCGCCGCCGCCGATCTCCGCGCCGAAGGGCTCACCACGCGAACCGTCACGGTGAAGCTGCGCGATTACGATTTCGCCACGCGCCAGGCGAGCCGCACGCTGGACGAGGGCGTGCTGTCGGATCGCCCCATCCACGAGACGGCGCGCGCGCTCCTCCGGCGGTTACGCTCGGCGCGCCGGTGCAAGGCCCGTTTGTTAGGCGTGTCCTTGTCATCGCTCGCGCCCGCTCCGTCGCCGGCACAGCTCGCGTTCTTCGACGCGCCGGCCGGCACGCTTGCCGAAACCGCACGCGACCGCACGCTGGCGCACACCGTGGACGCACTGCGCGAGCGCTTCGGCGACGACGTGATCGGACCGGGCTCGCTCACGGCGCGGCGCGCGCAACGGGCGGCGCCGAAGTCCAGTTAGGCGCCGGCCGGCGCGGTTTCGTCCGGCAGCTCGTCGGTCCGCTCGAACACGCGGCCCAGCCAGGCGGTGACGAGCCACACCTCGCCCAGCACGATCGCCGCCCCGATCACCGTGCCCGGGACCAGCCCCCACAACCCGACGCGCGCGACGGCCACGATGGCGACCGGTGCGCCTAACACAATCGGCAGCGCGAGGCCCACCGTGAGAACCACGATCGAGCCGAACATCGTCACGATGCCCTGACCGATCGCCTCGATCCCGCCCGGCCGCGAGAGTCCCAGCCGCACCCATCCCGGAAACAGCAGCACGCCGGCGTTCTGCACCAGCACGCCCAGCGCGCTCACCGCAGGCAGCAGGATCAGACTCGTCACCAGCAGCGCTGTCTGGTCGGACCACGATCGGCCGATCTTATTCTGCACCGGGTTCAGCGCGTACGCGGCGAGCAGCATCGGCACCTGCAGCGCGGCGAGCGTCACGAGCGCCGATGAAAGCTCTGCGCGCACGAGCGTGGCGCCGCGCACC
>Ga0207707_10005355_pt1 | contig 11210 bp, 11 predicted proteins | sample KBSC83BmetaG_FD_184336 | JGI IMG/M metagenome (GOLD analysis project Ga0207707, IMG submission 184336) | Corn rhizosphere microbial communities from Kellogg Biological Station, Michigan, USA - KBS C8-3B metaG (SPAdes) (version 2) | ecosystem: Host-associated > Plants > Roots > Rhizosphere ... | reverse complement strand
AGGGCGATGTGCGCGACGAGCAGGAGGGAAGTGACGATGATCAGTTTTCTCATCTGAACAGAAGAATCGCCCAGAACACACCCGCTTGCAAGACGATTCGCCCCCTTTCAAACGCATCACGCGATGCATTGATTTCATAGTATGGTCGAGCGGATACGGACGCGCTTTCTGGTGGTGGGAAGCGGAGTTGCTGGACTTCACACTGCCTGGCGCGCCTCTGCCGATGGCGACGTGATGGTGCTGACCAAACGGTCGCTATTCGACAGCGCGACGGCCTACGCACAGGGCGGCATCGCCGCCGCGCTCGGGGCGGGAGACTCGCCGGAGCTCCATCGCCAGGATACCCTGGCGGCGGGCGCGGCGCTCGCGGACGCGAAGGCGGTTCAGGTGCTGGTCGAGGAAGGGCCGGCGCGGGTGCGGGAGCTGGCGACGGCCGGCGCCCAATTCGATCTCGAGCCGGGCGGCAACTTCAAGCTTGGGCGGGAAGCCGCGCACTCCAGACGGCGCATCGTCCACGCGCATGGCGATCAGACCGGCGCCGAGGTCGCGCGCACTTTGATCAAGCGGGTCAAGGAGAGCGAGCGCATCGAGGTGCTGGAAAAAACGCGCATCCTCGAGCTGATCGTCGACGACGGCTGCGTGCTCGGAGTAAGAGCGGCACTCGCCGGCAAGCCGGTGGACATCATCGCCGATGCGACGGTGCTCGCAACCGGAGGGTGTGGTCAGGTGTATCGGTATACGACGAATCCACAGGTCGCGACGGGAGACGGTTACGCGATCGCGCATCGAGCCGGCGTGAAGCTGGCCGACATGGAGTTCGTGCAATTTCATCCGACCGCGCTCGACACACCGGAGAATCCGCTGCAGCTGATCTCGGAGGCCGTGCGCGGCGAGGGAGCTGTGCTGCTCAACGAGGACGGCGAGCGATTCATGCTCAAGCGGCATCGCCTGGCCGAGCTGGCGCCGCGCGATGTGGTCGCGCGGGAGATCTTCCGGGAGAAAGCCGGTGGCAGGAAAGTCGTGCTCGATGCGCGCTCACTGGGCCGGTCATTCGAGAAACGCTTCCCGGGGATCTTCGCGATCTGTCGGGCGCGGGGCATCGATCCAGCCGTCGAGCCGATTCCGGTGACGCCGGCCGCGCACTACATGATGGGTGGAATCGTCACGGACCTGCGGGGCCGGGCGAGCCTGCCGAGGCTCTACGCGTGCGGTGAGGTCTCGCGCACCGGAGTGCATGGCGCCAACAGGCTGGCGTCCAACTCTCTGCTCGAGGGACTGGTGTTCGCGGAGCGCGTCGCGCGCGACATGATCGACACCAAGAAGCTTGTCGGAGTGCCGCGCAAGAAAAATTGGGAGGTGCCGGTTCTCCGCGATCGCGGCGCCGCGCAGGTGGCAGCGGACTCGATTCGCCAGGTGATGTGGGATTACTGCGGAATCGATCGCAGCGCCAAAGGTCTGCGCACCGGATTGTCGAAGCTGGCGGAGATCGAGTCGCGCCTCCCCACGGGCGCGACGGAGGAGACCAACATGGTCGAGACATCGCGGCTGATCGCAGAGGCGGCGCTGTTGAGAAAGGAGTCGCGGGGCGGACATTATAGAAGTGATTTTCCCCGCGCGAAACGAAAGTGGAGCGGCAAGCACATCGAATGGTAGAAACCAACGCCCAGCGGTACACCGAGCTTCAGGAGGAGATCAGGCATCTCTCGCGCGCGCGCAATGCCGTCATCCTCGCCCACAATTACGAGCGCGCAGAAGTCCAGGACGTGGCCGATTTCGTCGGAGACTCGCTGGGATTGAGCCGGGAAGCGGCGAAAACCAAAGCAGACGTGATCGTGTTCTGCGGCGTGCACTTCATGGCGGAGACGGCGGCAGTGTTATCACCGCAGAAGACCGTCCTGCTTCCGGATCTGGCGGCGGGCTGCTCCCTCGCGGCAACCATTGACGCACAGCAGCTGCGCGACTGGAAGGCCGAGCATCCTGGCGCGGTGGTGGTCTCGTACGTGAACACTACCGCCGAGGTGAAAGCCGAGAGCGACTACTGTTGCACTTCGGGCAACGCGGTGGAGATCGTCAACTCCATCCCCGCCGACAAGGAGATTCTCTTTCTGCCCGACATGTTCCTCGGCGCGCACGTCAGACGCGTGAGCGGCCGGACGAACATGCACGTGTGGATGGGCGAGTGTCACGTCCACGCCGGGATCGACCCGGAGGACATCGCAATCAAGCGCGCTGCGCATCCGGGGGCGGAGTTCCTGATTCATCCGGAGTGCGGGTGCGCGACGAGCGTGGTGGAGGCGGTGTCGGCCGGCGATGTGGATCCGGTCGGAGTGCAGATTCTCTCCACCGAAGGAATGATCAAACGCCCCAAGATCTCGGACAACGACGAGTTCATCGTCGCAACCGAAGTCGGAATCCTGCACCGGCTGCGGCGCGAGAACCCGACCAAGAAGTTTTTCCCGGCCAACGAATACGCGGTGTGTGCGTTCATGAAGGTGACGACGCTGCCCAAGGTTTTGAGCTCGCTCCAGCGGATGGAGCATCGGATCACCGTGCCCGAGGAGATTGCCTCCCGCGCGCGGCTGGCGATCGAGCGGATGGTTTCGATCGGAGGTCAGACGCCGCTGTCGCCGGTTCCCGAAGCAACTGTAGATCCCGGCGAGTGATGAACCCGGACGAAAAGGAGCTTGCTGCCCACGGGTTTTTCTGGGAGGAAGGGCTTCATTTCCCGCTGACCAAGAAGGAGACCGCCGCGATAGTCACGGCTGCACTCCAGGAAGACGACACCAAGCACGACATCACCACCGCGGCGACGATTCTCTCGAATCGGAGGGCGCGCTGCCGATTGGTGGCGAGACAGACCGGAGTAGTGTCGGGCCTCGCGCTCGCGTGTGAAGCGTTCGAGCAGCTCGATCCCGCGGTCACCATCAGGGTAGAGCGCGCCGACGGGAGCCTGATCAGGCCCGAGACTCCGGTGTTGTTTCTCTCCGGGCACGCCCGCGGCCTGCTCTCCGCCGAGCGGGTGGCGCTCAACTTCGTGCAGAGACTGTCGGGGATCTCCACGATGACGGCGCGGTACGTCGCGGCGGTTGCGGGCACGGGTGCGCAAATCCTCGACACCCGCAAAACGACGCCGCTGTGGCGTCGCCTCGAGAAATACGCCGTTCGCGCCGGCGGCGGACTCAATCACCGCATGGATCTGTCGGCGGCGGTGCTGATCAAGGACAATCATCTCGCCGCAGTGGAAGGCGATATCAACCTTGCAGTAAAGCGCGCGCGGTCGGTTGCGCCCGCGGGCATCAAGGTGGAAGTCGAGTGCGACAATCTCGAACAGGTTCAGACGGCGATTGACGCCGGCGCCGATGTCATCTTGCTCGACAACATGGGATTGCTCGATCTGCGGGAAGCGGTGAAGCTCGTGAACGGGCGCGCCGTAACTGAAGCGTCGGGCGGTGTCACGCTCGAGACGGTGAGGCAGATCGCCGAGACGGGAGTGAACTGGATCTCGGTCGGCGCGCTGACGCACTCGGCGCCGGCACTCGACCTGGCGCTGGATTTCGACTGATGACAGAAGTCTGCGACATCTGCGGCTCGACCAACGTCAAAGAGATCAAGTGCAAGGTGATCTGTCAGAACTGCGGGACGATTCTCAAGAGCTGCGCTGATCTCGTTGCTCCTCCGTCAAACATCGAGGCTGAACGACATGGATCGTAGAGATTTCGTGAGAGTGGGCGCGATTGCCGGTGCCGCGATCGCAACGAAGCCGCTGGCGGCGGAGACGTTTGCGCGCGCCATCGAGCCTGGAGCGGTGCAGTCGCGCGGTTTCCGGATCTTACCGTTCCAGCTAGAGGAGACGACGATTGCCGATCTCGGGGCGGCGATGGCGGCGGGCAGGATGACATCGCGGTCCATCACCCAGGCTTATCTCGATCGCATCGCCGAGCTCGACAGACAAGGTCCGACGCTCCGTCACGTGATCGAGATCAATCCCGACGCGCTATCGATTGCCGACGCGCTCGATCGGGAACGCAAGGCTGGGAAGACCCGCGGGCCGCTGCACGGGATTCCGATTCTGGTCAAAGACAATCTCGACACCGCGGACCGGATGATGACGACGGCGGGTTCGCTGGCGCTGGCCGGATCGATTGCTCCTCGCGATTCGACTGTGGCGGCGAAGCTGCGTGCGGCCGGTGCGGTGCTGCTCGGGAAAACGAATCTGAGCGAATGGGCGAATTTCCGATCGTCGCATTCGACCAGCGGCTGGAGCGGCCGGGGCGGACAGGCCAAGAATCCGTACGTGCTGGATCGGAATCCTTGCGGCTCGAGCTCCGGTACGGGTGGTGGGATCTCGGCGAATCTGGCGGCGGTTGGGATCGGCACGGAGACCGACGGCTCGATCGTCTGCCCGTCGTCGGCGAACGGACTGGTGGGAATCAAGCCGACGGTTGGACTGGTGAGTCGCGCGGGAATCATTCCCATCGCCCACAGTCAGGACACCGCGGGCCCGATGGCGCGCACGGTTCGGGACGCGGCGATCGTGCTCGGCGCAATCGCCGGCGCCGATGCGCGCGACCCGGCGACAGCAGCAAGCGCTGGAAAAGTCGAAGCCGACTATACGCGATTCCTCGATGCCAACGGGCTGCGCGGCGCACGGATCGGGGTGGCGCGCAAGTACCTCGGCTTTAGCGATGCCGTCGACGCGCTGATGACTGATGCGATCGAAGCGATGAAGAGGCAAGGCGCGGTGATGGTCGATCCGGTCGAGATCGCCGCCGATCCCGAGAACGAGTTCGACATCCTGCTCTACGAATTCAAAGCCGATCTCAACGCCTATCTCGCGGGGCTCGGGCCAAAGGCGCCGGTGCGGACGCTGGCGGACATCATCGCCTTCAACGATGCGCACAAGGATCAGGAGATGCCGTTCTTCGGGCAGGACATCATGATCAAGGCCCAGGCGAAGGGTCCGCTCAGCGAGAAGGCGTACACCGATGCTCTGGCGAAGAATCTCAAGCGATCGCGCGATGAGGGAATCGATGCGACGATGGCGAAGAACAAGCTCGATGCGATCGTCGCGCCGACCGGCGGGCCGCCGTGGCTCACCGATCTGGTCACCGGCGATCACTTCACCGGTGGCTATTCCACGATGTCGGCGGTGGCCGGGTACCCGCACGTCACGGTGCCGATGGGATTCGTGCGCGAGCTGCCCGTCGGGCTTTCGATATTCGGGAGTGCCTGGAGTGAGCCGAAACTCATTCGGCTTGCGTACGCGTTCGAGCAGGCGACGAAGAACCGCAGGGCGCCACGGTTTATTCCGAGTCTCGATCTATAGAACAACTGCTAAAGAAGACTACCAGCTGGGTGCTGCGGGCGGAGCGGCTGGCGGCTCCGAGCACGGTTTTGATTTTTTTATAACAAAGGCTCGGCGATATGAGCCGCTCTGCTGCATGCCATTAGCTGGTCGTCTTCAGTTGCACTTCTATGGAGCTCTGACCGCGCTTGTAAACTGTCTGAGATCCGCCGCGAAATGCACGGTACCGCGCGCGCCGGTGATGGTGAGCGTCGCAGTCGGGAGGAGCGCGTTGACGCCGGCGCAAATCGAGTAGCGGCCGCGGGACTCGTCGGCGATGCCGACGCTGATGGCAGCGGCGATGTCGGTGCGAGTCCAGGTCTTTCGTGAGACGTTGAACACCAACGTAGTGTCGATGGCCTGACCGAGGCCGACTTCCGCGTTCACGCTCGACGCGGTATCCGTCCGCGCGGCGGTGGTGTCCCTTCTGACTCCGGATGTGTCGACCAGTGTGCCGGGCGTTGCTGAAATACGGATCCCGTTTCCGCCGGGACAGCCCGCCACGCGGCGCGACATCGAATCAGTCGATGCACTCATGCCGGGGACACTGGCCACCGGACTCGGCGACGGCGGCGCGGCGGGCTTCGGGCCCGACCCGCACGCGGTCAACAGGCCAAGCGCGGTGCCGACGATCAATGATTGACGCATCATGGTCTCGGCGGCCTCGCGTTCTGCGCACCGGTGCCGGCGCTTGCGCCAAGGAATGCGCACTGGCTGGCCGAAGTCGGCGCTCCCGCCACCGATGTCGGATTCTGCTGGGATGGCTGTGCGGACGTGCGAACACCGAGCCGCTCGGCGAGGCACTCCGCATTCACGCGGCCGATGAGCTCCACTGCGACGTAGACGTTTCTATAGGTAGTGCCGGGCACTATCGGCGACGGAAGATTGTCGCGTTGGACGACGCGCAGGGTGTCGCCGCCGAAGCAGAGTCTAACACGCAGGTGCGGCTGACTGGCGAAGGTGACCTGGTCGGCATGCACGCCGACGAGGAGCATCACATCGGCGGGACCGTTGCGCGCGCCGCCGATTCCGAATGAAGCGGAGTCGGCGCGCGACGGGGTGGTGTCGGCGGCACGCGCTGTCGAATCACCGGGTCCGAGATGGGTGCCGGCGCTGCTGTCGTTCGCCAGGAGTGCGGCGCAAGTCTGACCGTTGGAGTCGGTGCCCGGCGCCTGTTGCGCGACGAGCGCGGATGAAGCCCCGAAGATGCAGAATGCCGCCGACACCAGCGCCGCGTACGTTTTTGACATTTCGCGCACCGTTGCCTCGATGGTCTCACACACTCGGAGTTCAACATCCGTGCCCTGCGCGTGCTTCGCGCGCAAAGGGCGAGGTTTTTGCAAATGCCGATGAACGAGCCGAAATGTGCCGGCTGGTTAGCCGTGATGTGTGGCGAAAACCCGTCGTCGCTCCATCTCTGAGGAATCGAGCATGCGCAACAGAACGCAGAATCTTCTCACGTCGGCGATCGCGATCGCTTCTCTGGTCCCGTCGATCACGGTCGCACAAGTGCGTCCGACCACGACTGCCGCGCGCGCGCCGGGATCCGGCCAGCCGTGGCAATGCATGCCCTCCGACTCGCTCCGCGCGTTCAACAGGGCGTTGCGCGCCGACAGTCTGGCGAGACAGCGCGCCTCGGGCGGAGCGGTGCAGGGTGCGAATGTCACCGGCGGTACCGGGCGATCCCACGAATTCCCAGAGTACGACGTGGTCCTGGACATCCCGAATCTCTGCGTCAATCGAATCTTTCTCAAAGTCGATAGCGTCACCGCGAAGCTGAATCTGCACGCGCAGGTTGCCAACCTCGTTCGCGTCGATGCCGGCGCCGACGTGCTGATCGGCAATGTCGATCTGACGATTCAGGGCGTGCGCGCGCAGGCGCTGCTGCTCGTCGATCTGGACGATGTGGTCTACATCGTCGACCAGACCCTGACTTTCGTCGACAATCATCCGGAAATCGTGCAGCAGCTGGGAAGCACACTGCAGAATACCGTCGGCGCGGTCGGCGGACTGGTCAATCGACTGCTGCTGGGTACAGTGAACGGCGTGCAGCGGCTGATCGACACCAGCACCGGCAACATCATCGAGAAAGCAGTTGCCGCCGCGGGCCAGAACGCGGCCGAGAAAGTGGTCGGCAACATTACCCAGCTGCCGGTAATCAGCCAGGCAACCGATGCGGCTGGAAACATCGTCAAGCGCGCGAGAGACGCCGCCACCAACGCGATCGTGCAATACACGCTCAGCAAGGCCGGTAAGCTGCTCACCTCGAGCATCGTGCAGGCCGCGACTCGTTAGCCCACAGGAGATTATGAAGATGCGTGCACTACTTTTGATCGCCGGACTGGGGCTGACCGTCGCAGCAGCGAGCGCTTCCGCCCAGAACCCGACCCCGCCGACCAGCGGGCAGCGTTTCACCGGCACGACGTCGGTGACTCCGAACCGCGACGTGATTCTCGAGATTCCGGAGCTATCGGTCGATTCGATCGGCCTGACGGTGTCCGACGTGAAAGCCCACGTCGCGCTCGACGCCAACGCGATGAACCTCGTCCAGCTCACCGCCGGCGTCGATGTTGGTATCAAGAAAGTCCAGCTCGGCGTCGTCGGCGTGCTTGCCGAGGCCTACCTGTACGTCGATCTCGACAACGTGGCGAAAATCGTGAACCGGGTGGTGCAGACGCTGGATCGGAATCCGCAGATTCTGATTCAGGTGCTCAAGACGGTCGATACCGCCGTCAACTCGATTACGGGGCAGCCGGGGCAGAATCCGCCCCGATAGAGCGGAACTACAAAAGAAGACTACTGGCGGGCGGCTGTGGGCGGGGCGGCTTGAGGCCGCGGGCTAAAACGAAACGCTTTAGCTCGCGGCCTCTGGCTGTGTGGCCCACGGCCTCCCGCCGGTAGTCTTCCGTTGCAGTTAAGCTCCATCCTCGAGGATGGCATCCTCCACGAAGTACCCGCCCCCATCCCGCACCGACGCGGCTACCGATCGTCGAAGATCGTCGACGTCCTCTTCCTTCGAGTCGAGGGTGTTCCGGTTACGGCGGAATCTCTTGCCCGCTTCTACGCAGAACAAATCGCATAGCGCGATCTCGCGATCGCAAAGCTCGACCCCGCGCTCGTCGATCAGGCTCTGAGTTCGGGCAATTACGCACGCGGTCGCGAAGAGATCGATCGCCATGTTGGCCAATCGCTCCAGCACCAGCTGCCGGTCCACGATCTTCTGGCGGTGGCGGATGATCGCTCGGTCGGTGCCAGCGCCGAGCTCGGCGACGTGCTTCTCGAAGTACTCCTTGTGCTTTTTGAGACGATCGTGGACCTGGATGTCGAGCGTCGATGTCTGGCCGAGCCTGAGTCGCACCCGCGACGTAGCATAACCGCCGAGCAGTCCGAGATTGCGCAGCGGGCGGCGCAGCGCGGAACCGACTTCCTTGAGCGCCTGCGCGGGTGCCTGGACCCCGTTGAGCGCGATGAAGAGTCGCAGCACTTCATTCGCGCCCTCGAAGATCCTGTTGATGCGGGCGTCGCGCAGGTTTCGCTCGTAGGGATACGGCTTGACGTAGCCGCGTCCACCGGCGAGCTGGACCATGTCGTCGGCCGCGCGCCACACCATCTCGCTCGCGAATACTTTCGCGCACGCGGCCTCGAGTGAGAAATCGTTGTCGCCGCGATCGACGAGCGACGCCAGAATGCCGAGCATCGAATCCGAGGCGTAGATCTCGCTCGCCACTCGCGACAGCTTGCGCTGGGTGATCTCGAAGTAGTCGAGTGGATGCCCGAACTGCACCCGCTGCGCGCCGTACTCGGTCATCTCCTGGAGCGTCCGCTTGGTCCCGCCGGTGCAGCCCGCCGCAAGCGTCAGCCTACCGGCGTTGAGCACGTGCACGGCAACGCCAAACCCGCGGCCCACAGCGCCGAGCAGATGATCGGCCGGCACCACCAGGCCTTCGTAGCTCAGCTCCGCCTGGGTCGAGCCGCGAATCCCAAGCTTGTGGACTGTGCCCACGACATTGAAGCCGGGCATGTCGGGTCGGATCAGGAACGCCGTCATGCGGTGGACGGTTTCCCCGCGGCGCTGCACCGCCGCCTGCGCAAAAGTCGCGATGACGCCGGCGCGATGGCCGTTGCCGATCCAGATCTTGCGGCCGTTCAACCGCCAATGACTGGCGTCCTTGCTCAAGGTCGCCGTCGTCTTGATGTTCTGCGCGTCCGATCCAACGTCGGGCTCGGTGAGCGCGTACGCGGCGAGAAAATCACCGCGCGCCAGCGGCGGCAGGTAGCGCTCCTTCTGCTCGTCGTTGCCGTGGAGCACGATCGCCTTGGACCCGAGGCCGCAGTGCACGCCGACGAGAACGGCGAGCGACGCGTCGATGCCGGAGAGCGTCTCGAATACTCGCGCGTACGCCGAAGACGACAGCTCGAGCCCGCCGTACTTCTTCGGGATGGTGAGCCCGAGCATCCCCAGCTCGGCGAAGGCGCGGATCACGTCTTCGGGGATGGTCTCCTCTTCGTCGAACTTCGCCGAGTCGATCAGGGTGCCCTTCATGTCGGTGAGACCGCGAATGAGACGCCGGACGGTACGCGCCTCGTCGGCGTCGCGCTCCTCGAGCGGACGCGGATAAGGGAACAGCAGCGAGTCGAGGACGACACCCGCGAAGATCCCGCGGGTGAAGGAAGATTGTTGTTCAGCCACTTAGGTCTGGCGCTCCGATTTCCGAGTTATTGGTCAACCCGTGACGGGCAATGCGTCGCGCTGCCGGAGCCAGCGCCAGTGGATGCCGAACAGTACGACGGCGAGCGCGATCAGAAACAAGCTGCCGATCAAAGTTCGAATGCTCCGAAAGCGCGCGTTGCCGATCGCGGTCTCACGCTCGGCGTCGTACAGTCGTCGAAGATCAGCGTCGGACATCGCGGCACTGTCCGAGGCGGCGGCTCCCTTGACTGGCGCAACCGCGGGCGCGATCGGCGTCGGCCTCACTCCCTGATTGCGCGCCTCGATCTTGTAGACCTCGAAATTCGTGAGCGTCCGGCCGGAGCGCGATCCTTCGGCACGAAGGGGATCGCTGAGATCGATTGCGGCATCGACAACGGATTTGATCGAGAACAGCATCATGATCACGGTAATGAAGCAGACCGCGTAACCGTACGCCTGCGCGATGCGATTGTTGATCCGGTCCATCGTGACCTCCGGCGTCAGACGGTGGTGGTTGTCGCTGTTCTCGCCGCGCTCTCCAATTGGTCCGACAACTCGGCCGGCTGGGTGACCGGCTTGTCGCAGGTGTAGCCACGACAGACGTAGGCCGTCGCCTTGCCGTCGATCAGCGGTCGGTCATCGAGCAATCTGACCGCTGATTCACCGCGCTGTTTTCCACCGGCGAGCACGAGCGCTGGAACGTAGCGTCCGGCCACCGCGCGCTCCAGTCCCTTGAAGCCCGCGCCTGCGGGGTCGCCGGCCAGGGCGACCTCGATCGCGCCGTTCACTTCCATGTCGGCGCAGCCGAGGAGATGACCGAAGGCGGTCGGAAATTTCGACATCGGCTCGGCGAGAGTCTCGAGCGCGAACACCGCACGACGGCGGTAGTCGCTGTCGTGCTGGAGCTCGGCGAGGTAGAGAAGCAGCTCGATCGCGAGTGAGGTGCCCGATGGCATGGCGTTGTCGGTGGCTTCACGCGGCCGGGTGATGAGCTGCTCCGAATCGGAGGCGGTGTCGAAGAAGGCGCCGAAATCGTCGGACCAGAAAGCCTCGATCATTGCGTCAGCGATCTCTCTCGCGCGAACGACCCATCGCTCGTCGAAGGTGAGCTCGTACACCGAGAGGAACGCGAGGCCGACGGCGGCCTGGTCCTCGAGGAATCCGGCGATTCGCGTA
>Ga0207707_10005351_pt1 | contig 11214 bp, 9 predicted proteins | sample KBSC83BmetaG_FD_184336 | JGI IMG/M metagenome (GOLD analysis project Ga0207707, IMG submission 184336) | Corn rhizosphere microbial communities from Kellogg Biological Station, Michigan, USA - KBS C8-3B metaG (SPAdes) (version 2) | ecosystem: Host-associated > Plants > Roots > Rhizosphere ... | reverse complement strand
TTGCCGTCACGCTGATGCCGTCGGTTCCGTTGCCGATATTCCCGATCGTGTGTGTGAAGGTCACCGTCGTCGACGGATCGGTGACGACGCTGCGCTGCGGAATGACGTCGACGCCGCCGACCTGACCAACCGTGAGCGTGAGCGTGTCGGCGGCAGTGTAGGTGAGTCCATTCGACCCGACGAACGAGAGCACCGAAATCATGGTGATCGGCGTTCCGGCGGGCGTCTGCGCGCGCAACACTTGTGGCAACGCGAGAAGCGTTACCACAAGTGCCCCCACCCGGGCATAGCTGACCCGGCCAGCCGTTAGGCCGGTCCGGGCGCTACGCCCAAGTCGGATCATGCGAGAGAAGGTGAGCATGATGGCGCGCCGGTGCTCGGCTACTTGACCTGAGCCCGGATCCAGATGAAGCGTGTCGCGCCAGCAGCCAGCGTGACCGTGAGGTTCGCGGTGACGTTGTTGCCGGCGTTGCTGATGCTCCAACCCGCGGCGTCGCCTGCGGCAGACACGAACGTCAGCTCGGCCGGGAGGTTGTCGGCGATGGACACCGACGTGGCGCCAGAGGCACCGCCGTTGGTGACCGAGACCTTGTAGTAGATGTTCTCGTTCGGCAGGACGCGATCGGTGGTGTTGTTGATCACCGTCGCCTGGTCGTTGCGATAAGCTGCCTTCGCAACCGTGATCGCGGGACGAATGACCGTGAGGTCTGCCGTACCGTTGTCCGTCTTTGTGTTGTCGCCCGCCGACGTGGCGGTGAGGACGATGTCGTCGGTGGTACCGGCTGCAACGTTGTTAACCGAGTACACGACGTCGATGTTCATCGACGTGGCGGCAGCGATCGCAACCGACGTCGAAGTTCCCGCCACGCCGTTCACCGAGACGATCGTGACTGCCGATCCGGTGTGCGACGCAACGAGGTTGAAGTTGTCCGAGCCGTTACCGTTGTTGACGACGGCGAAGGTGAACGTGTAGTTCGTGCCGTTGCTCGGGAGCTTCTGGAGGTTCTGACCACCATCCGGCGTCACGGCCACCGCGTACGTCTGCGCCGGCGTGATCGTCGTGACCTGATTGTCCGTCTTGGTGTTGTCGCGCACCGAGTTGCCGGTGAGCGTGTAGTTCGTGGCGACGCCACCCTTGTTCGCGGCGACGTCGTACGACACCTGAACGGTGATGGTCGCGCCCTGCGCGACGTTCGCGGCAGCGAGCGCCACATTCAATGCAGCCAGCGTCGCGTAATTGGTCGCATTAAACGTGTAGTGCTGCACGGTGATCACACCCGCCACGGAAATGTTCTCCGCGACCTGGAACTGATCCTGACCGTTACCCATGTTCTGAATCGTGAACGTCAGCGTGTTCGCCGCGCTCGGCGACCCGGGGGTCACCGCCGCGGCACCGGCGACGTCGATGCCGGCGACGAAGCCGACGGTCACGTTCACCGACGCGGTGACGTTCGAGTACGTGTTGCCATTGGCATCGGTGAACGACACCGTCGCGGTGTTCGTGATCACCGTATTTTCCGGAGTCGGCGATTGCGCGCCCAGAACGGACGTCGCGCCGAGCGTCAGAGCTGACGCCAGCGCCATCGTGCCGAGCGAGCGGCTCACCGACCGAAGTCGATTCCACATCATCGTCTTGCTCCTGATGGTCTGGTTGAGGTTCACTTCGTGAGCGAGGAACGCGCGGCAGTGACAGTCGGGACCAGCGCGTCGTACTCGGCGCGGACCTGCGCGCCTTTGGGCACGTCGCCGCGAATCGTCCAGCGGACGTTCGTGTACATCTCGGCGGGCGCGGCGTGCTGCTCGTGCCGGCCGTCGACGACGACGTCGATCGTCGGCGTGGCGGAGAAGCTCTTGCCACCGTCGATCGAGAAGAGGACCGCGACATCGCTGCGATCCGACGTCGCCGATCCCGCCTCGTAGTGCAGCCCGGCCGGGATCGGGTTGTCGAGCACGATGCCATGGACGGCACCGGCCGACACGTTCGTGAAGAGCAGGTGATAGCGCACCGTGTCGCCGGGCAGCACCTTCGTGCCGTCGGCCTGACGCGGCGCGCGCGCGCTGATGTTCTCGGCGCTGATCTGGAGCGGCGACCGCGGCGCCTTCTGTCCCTGCGCCGCGAAGGCGGCGGAGAGCATGAGCAGGGCGGCGATCAGTAAACGTTCAACAGTGCGTGTCATCGATCGTTCTCCTCGGTGTCGTTAGGTAGGGGGTACAGGTCGGCGTTCGGTCCACTGCGCTCCACGACGGCAGCGCGTTCCTTCCAGTCGATCTCGGCGCCGCAGTGCGGGCAGATCGCCCAGCGGCCGAGCATCTGGTTCGGGGGGTGCCGACTGCGCTGTCGGCAGGTGGGGCAGGAGAGGATCACAGGAGGGCTCCGGCGGTTGATTTCCGGAGGCGTGTAAAGGCAGTCCTCGTGCCCCGCTTCAGTTCGCTAGATAGTTCCTAACTACTTGTGCCACAGCGAGTTAGGACCATAGTCGCCCATGCTGTTATGGGCGGTCCGTAACCTGGTTACCGGATGGGAACGGGGTGGGTAACGGGCCCTTGATTGTCATCCCGAGGAGCGGAGCAATTCTCCAACTGTCATCCCGAGGAGCGCAGCGACGAGGGATCTGCACGTGGATGTCATGCCGAGGAGCCCAGCGACGCGGATCTGCACGTGGATGTCATCCCGAGGAGCCCAGCGACGAGGGTCTGCACGTGGATGTCATCCGAGAAGCGGAGCGACGAGGGATCTGCACGTGGATGTCATCCCGAGGAGCCCAGCGACGAGGGATCTGCACGTGGATGTCATCCCGAGAAGCGGAGCGACGAGGGATCTGCACGTGGATGTCATCCCGAGGAGCCCAGCGACGAGGGATCTGCGCGTGGATGTCGTCCCGAGGAGCCCAGCGACGAGGGATCTGCGCGTGGATGTCATCCGAGGAGCCCAGCGACGAGGGATCTGCGCGTGGATGTCATCCCGAGGAGCGGAGCGACGAGGGATCTGCACTTCCGCGCTCTTTTGCCGCCCTTTTCGTGGAATCGGTACAGGATTCTTAGGAGGCCCGAGCGACGATTCAGCGTGAGAGACTATTACGTCTACATCCTCGCGAATCGATCCCGACATCTCTACATCGGTGTCACGAACAACATACTCGTTAGGCTCGCCCAGCATAGGCAAGGTGATGGCATATTCACTGCGCGCTATCGAATGACCCGACTCGTCTACTTCGAGGTGACGCAGAACGTGACTGCTGCCATCGCGCGCGAGAAGCAGATCAAGTCCTGGCGTCGAGGCAAGAAGCTCGCTCTCATCGAAAGCCTTAATCCCGGCTGGGACGACCTTGCCTCGGAGTGGCTTCCGAAAGAGGCGACGGGTGCAGATCCCTCGTCGCTGCGCTCCTCGGGATGACAACTAAGTGCAGATCCCTCGTCGCTGCGCTCCTCGGGATGACAGGAGCTAGCGAATCCGGCTGATAAAGCTCAGCGTCCCTTGATTATTCGGAGCGACGCTCGAGAGGGCGGCGAGGAGTCGCCAGCGGATTCGGTTTACGCAGCGGTCGAAGCCGGCGGTGGCGCTGCAGGCGCCGCTGGCGGGGACGTAGAGCCAGGTGAGGCCGCCGTCGTTCGAGTACTCGATCGCGGCGCTCACGCCGGCGGGGAGCACCGTCGACGAGCTCGCGACCTTGTACTCCACCCACGACGGAATCGAGTCGACGATCGCGACGCTCGACGCGCTAGCCGAGCCCGCGTTCGTGAGCGTCGATGTGAAGGTGATGCTGGCGCCCGGCAGGGGAGATCCGCTCACTGCTTTCGCGATGGCGAGCACTGGCTTGATGACCGTCACGACAAACAGCCCCGTCGACGTCTTCACGGGATTGCCGACGGAACGGCCAGTGAGCGACAGCGTGTCCACCGTGCCGACGGCCACGTTCGCGACCGTGTACGTGACGGTCACCGTCACCGTGGCCGCGCTCGCGAGCGCCGCGCGTCGAGCACTGTCGGGGTTCACGCCCTGCGTGATGCCCGTGCCGGTGATCGACACGACCGTGATCGCCGTCCCCGGGCTCTTGCTCGTCAACACGTCATAGACGTCACTCACGGCGCCGCTGTTCTGGAGTGTGAACGTGACCGTGCGCGTGCCGCCGTTGGTCGGGAGGCTCGTTAGGCTCTGGGTGGCCGGCGTGATGGCGACATTGTAGTAGGGATCGATCTGGATCGACCGCGGATCGTTGGCATTCACGCCCGGATTGTTCTTGAGATCGACCGCGAGATGGTTCAGCGGCGATGTCGCGGTGAAGTTCGTGAACTTGAGTCCCGAGATCACGACGAACTCACCGGCCTGGAAGGTCGTGAGCACGTTGATCGTGACTGTCAGATTCCCGTTGGCGTAGGTCACCGCCGCACTACACCGCGCCGCGGCCGGCCCACTGAGCGTCGCATTCGCGACAGTCGCGTCCCACGTCATGTTGAAGCCGGTGGGAATGATGATGCGAATGTCGCGGTTGAACTTGATAGTGCCGCCGCCGACGTCGGTGACCGTGATCGGACTGATCGTCGTCGACGCGTCGTTGACGTGAAAGAGCTGATTGGCCGCCGACGAGATCGTGACCTGCGCGCCCGCCCGCACCGGCAAGCACGCGACGAGCACGCCCAGCGCTATCAGCGCCACGCGTAGCGAGTGATTGGTGGTCCGGATGAGGGTGCGCATCGGCGGGGTCTAGTTGCATGCCGCGCGCCCGCATGAGTATTCGCTTAACTCGTTGCTATTCCAATGGATGGCATTTGTCGGCTACGGTGTTCGGTTACTGTTTCGTAACGATCCCGGTAACCGTGCTGGCGTCATAGTCCGGGAAGACTCCGTATTTCTTTCACCGCGAGGGACGCGAGGGACGCGAAAGACTGCCAAAGCAAAAGGCCTTTTGCTTTGGCAGTCTTTCGCGTCGCTCGCGTCCCTCGCGGTGAAAATCAACGGGACTATGCATCACCACGATGCCAGTAGGCAGCCTACTATCCATCCCTCCAATCACCCAGCCAAAACCAGAGCTATTGCATGTAGGCAACCTACATCCTATCGTAGCCGTATGCCGAAAGATCCGACGCTCACCAAGCTCGAGCTCCTCCAAGGCACGCTCGACTTCATCATCCTCCAGACCCTCCGCTGGGGGCCGCGACATGGGTACGGCATCGCCCAGATGATCCGCACCAGCTCCAACGACATGCTGCAGATCGAAACCGGGTCGCTCTACCCCGCGCTCCATCGACTCACACGAAAGAAGTGGGTGACGTCGGAGTGGAGTCGGTCCGAGAATGGCCAGCGCGTCCGCATCTACACCCTCACCGCCGCCGGTGAGAAGCAGCTCGCTGCCGAGCGAAGCAAGTGGGAGCGGCTCACCTATGCGCTCGCGGGACTGATGCTCGAGCCCCGCATGGAGACCAACCGATGAGATGGCCCTGGGACGCACGCCACGATGCCGGTGACCGCGAGCTCGATGAGGAGATCCGCAGTCACTTCGCGATGGCCGTCGCCGATCGCATCGCGCGCGGGGAATCGCCGGACGCCGCACTCGCCGCGGTGCGGCGCGAGTTCGGCAACGTCGGCCACGTGAAGGAAGTGACACACGAGACCTGGGGCGGGCTCTGGCTCGAGCGACTGATGCAGGACGCTCGCTACGCCCTCCGCTCGCTCCGCCGCGCACCTGTATTCGCCGCTGTCGCCGTGCTCACACTCGCGTTAGGCATCGGCGCAACCACGGCCATGTTCACCGTCGTCCGCGGCATCCTCCTTAGGCCGCTTCCGTTCCACGAGCCCGATCGCCTGATGCTCGTGATGCACGCGCCCGAGCGGCTGACGCACTTCGTCGGACCCGCGATGAACGAGCGCGAGTACCTCGAGTACCAGCGTTTCACGAAGGCCTTTGCCACAACGACGACCTACAACAGCTATCCGGCGACCCTCCTCGGCGCGGGCGATCCGCTGCGAGTCCAGACGACGAGTGCGACGCCAAGCTTCTTCGCCACCCTCGGCGTGCGCGCGGAGCACGGACGCGCCTTTCGCGATGGCGACGACGCGAGCGGCCAGAACGCGATCGTCGTCATCGGCCATCGGCTCTGGCGCGAGCGCTTCGGTGGCGACCTGAACGTCATTGGCCGGTCGGTTAGCGTCGAGGGCTATACGAAGACGATCGTCGGTGTCATGCCGGCTGGTTTCGAGTTTCCTCAACACACCGAGATCTGGACGCCGCTCACGATCGTGATTGAAACGCACAACTCGCGCTTCCGATCGGTGCTCGGCCGTCTGGCGCCAAGTGCCACCTTACCGGGCGCGACGGCCGAGCTGCGGACCTTTGCTGCCACTCGAGAGCGCGCCGACACGACGACTCACGAGCGCTCCACGGCGCAGGTCACTCCGCTTCGCGAATCGATCGTCGGCGACGTGAGGCCGTCGCTGCTGATCTTTGGCGGTGCCGTCTGCCTCGTGCTCCTCATCGCCTGCGCGAACGTGTCCAATCTCATGCTCATGCGCGCCACCGCGCGGACGCACGAGCTGGGCATCCGTGCCGCACTCGGCGCCGGTCGTTCACGATTGTTGAGGCAACTGTTCACCGAGAGCATCATCGTCGCGCTCATCGGCGGGGTCCTCGGTCTCGGCGTCGCGTATGGTGGCGTCGCGTTGCTGCTCGCGGCCGCTCCGCCCGACTTGCTCCCGCGCGCGAGCGAGATTCACGTCGATCTCCTCGTGCTGGTGGTGGCACTCGTCACGTGCATTGCCGCGGGGATCGTCTCGGGAACGGCGCCGGCGATCACCGCATCACGCCGCGATGTGCGCGACGCCTTGAGCACCGCTGGCCGCACGACGTCTCGTGTTCCACTCCACGCGGTCTTCGTTACCGCCGAGACGGCGCTGGCGCTGCTCCTCCTCATCAGTGCCGGCCTCCTTGTGAGAAGCTTCGAGCGCCTGCGCAGCGTCGACCTCGGCTTCGTGCCCGATAATGTCATCACGGTGACACTCGACTTTCCGATGACGCGCTACACGACGCCGGCGCTGCTGCACGACGTCCAACAGCGATTGTCCGATCGCATGGCGAGCATCCAGGGCGTGCAGTCGTCCGCCGCCGTGAATTGGGTGCCGCTCGCGAAGAGCTCGATCATGGGCGACTTCAGCCTCGACGATGGGCGCGCCCTGCCGCGCGGCTACACGGTGCTCAAGCCGTGCGTCACCGCCGACTACTTCGCGACGATGGGCATTCGCATTCGCGCCGGTCGCGGCTTTCTGCCGACGGAAGGCGCGACGACCGACCGCGTCGCCATCGTGAGTGAAGGTGTCGCCCGGCGCCTCTGGCCCGGCACCAGCCCGATCGGGCGTCGCCTAACGATGGAAGACAAGCCGAAGCCGTCGGACTGGATGACCATCATCGGCGTGGTCGACGACGTCGTCCAGGAAGGCGTCGCCGAGCCGCGCGCGGAAGCGATCTATCAGCTGCTGCCGCAGGTCGACAACCAATGGTTCATCAATCACATGAACTTCCTCGCACGCACGGACGGCGCGCACAGCGCGCGTGTCGCCGAGGCGATGCGCGTCGCCGTTCGTTCAGTGGACCCGCAGCAGCCGATCGAGTCGATCATGTCGATGACCACTCGACTCGGTACTGTCGTCGCCGAGCCGCGCTTCCGGACGCTGCTGCTCTCGATCTTCGCGGGGCTCGCCTTATCGCTCGCCGCGATCGGCGTCTACGGCGTCCTCGCGTACGGCGTGAGCGCGCGCACGCGCGAGCTGAGCATCCGCATCGCCCTCGGCGCAACGCCCGGCGCCGTCGTCAGACTCGTCCTCGCCGGCAGCGCCATGCTCGCGATCCCCGGACTGCTCCTCGGCCTCGGCTCATCGTTCGTGGCGACGCGCGTGTTGTCGTCGTTCCTCTTTCAGGTACGCGCTGTGGATCCGATCACCTTCATCGGGGCGTCCGTGCTTCTCCTCGTTGTAGCCCTCGCTGCCGCCTACGCGCCGGCGCGCCGAGCGGGGCGGATCGATCCTGTCATCACGATGAAATAATTGTCATCCCGAGGAGCGAAGCGACGAGGGATCTGCTTTTCGGTGCGTGGACGTCACAATGGCATCCAGGCCGAACAAAACCTGATCACGAATCACGCGAATGAACTGCACGAATCCAATTGCGGGCATCGAAGCCTCCTCACTCACGTTCAAAGCAATTGAATTTGTGAGAGGAGCGTTCGCGCCACACGGAACGATTCGCGATCATTCGCGTGATTCGTGATCAGGTTTTATTCACCCTGGATGCCATCGGAACGTGGAATGCGAAGGTGCAGATTCCTCGCTTCGCTCGGAATGACGATTACAGCAGGCCGTGTTTTTTCCTTCTCTCCCAGAGACTCTTCCGCGAGATACCTAACGACTCCGCCGAGCGTTGGATGTCGCCGTCGTAGTGGGCGAGGGTGTGGCGGATGTACTCCTTTTCGACGTCGGCGAGGGAGAGGCCCGTCGGCATCGCGTAGCCGTTGGTGTGCGGATGGCCGTTGCTCGGCGCGGCTTCGACGGCGGTGAGGGGAGGGAGGTGTTCGGGAAGGAGCGCCTCGCCGTCGGCGAAGATCAGGGCGCGCTCGATCACGTTCCGTAGCTCGCGGACGTTGCCGGGCCAGTGCCACGCCGTGAGGCGCTCGATGACGCCGGCGTCGATGCGCTTCACGCACTTCTTGAACTGCCGGTTGAAGAGCTCACGGAAGTGATCAGCGAGGACGGGGATCGCGCTTCCCACTTCCCGTAGCGGCGGGAGTGTGCACGTCACGACGCAAATGCGATAATAGAGATCCTGGCGGAACTTCCCGGAACGCACGTGCGCCTCGAGATCGCGATTCGTCGCGGCGATGAGGCGCAGGTTGACCTCGATCTCCTCCGTGCCTCCGACGCGACGGAAGCGACGCGACTCGAGGACGTTGAGCAGCTTCGCCTGGAGCTCCGGCGACAGCTCTCCGATCTCGTCGAGAAAGAGCGTGCCGCCATTGGCGACTTCGATCAGTCCACGCTTCGACTCGCGTGCGTCGGTGAAGGCGCCGCGTTGATAACCAAAGAGCTCGGCTTCCAGCAAATGTGCTGGAAGCGCGGAGCAGTTGATCTCGACAAAGCGCGCCTTCGCTTGAGCACTCGTGTAATGCAGCGTTCGCGCGACGAGATTCTTGCCCGTGCCGCTCTCGCCAAGGAGAAGCACCGTCGAGTTGGGGATCGACGCGACGCGACGTACGAACTCGCGAACGCCCTCGATCGCCGGCTCGTCGCCGAGGATGGCGCCGGCGGAGAACTTCGCCTTGCGCGTGCGCTCGAGCGTCGCTGCCTCCTCGCGCATCGGCCGCTCCTCGATCGCACGGCGGAGCTGCGTCATCAGCTCGTCGACGTTCACCGGCTTCGTGAGATAGTCGGTCGCGCCGGCCTTCAATGCGGCAATTGCACTGCCGATCTCGGTGCTGGCGGTGAGGACGAAGATCGGGAGCGTCGGGTCCGAGGCGCGCAGCTGGCGCGTCAGCTCGATGCCGTCGATGTCCGGCATCATGAGATCGGTGATGACCGCGTCCGGTGGCTCTTCCGTCCGCCGCTCGAGCATCGCCTGGGCGCTCGGGAAGAGCTCGATGGCGAGGCTGCCCTCGTTGCGCAGGTTCGCCGCCAGCAACTTCGCGAAGAGCAAATCGTCATCCACGACGAAGAGCTTGCGCGTCATCGGCGTTTCCTCCCGCCGCGGAGATCCCCAGCGTTGTCCCATCCCCTGCGCATCGACAGTGATTCCTCGAAGCACCCCGTTCGCGTGGTGCTCATCGAGGACGACGCCGATCTGAGGCGCGTCGTGCAGCTCACGCTGCAATTCGGCGCGGCGTGGATCGTCGAGACCGCGCCCGATGGGCCGGCGGGGATCGAGACGGTGAAGCGCGTGCGCCCCGACATCGTGCTCGTCGACCTGATGATGCCGGGCATGGATGGATACGAAGTCTGCCGCCGATTGATCAGCGACGCGACGACGGCGCGCATCCCGATCGTGCTGCTCACGGCACGACAGAATCTCGATCCCGAGCGCGTCCGCGAGAGCGGCGCGCGCGGCGTCATCACCAAGCCGTTCGATCTCGACGCGCTCGCGCCGGCGATCATGCGGCTCTGCCAGGAGACAACGCGATGATCGCGACGAAGCAGCTGCCGGTGGAGGTCCTGCAGGAGCTCACGAACGAATTTGCCGCCGGTCTGGCCGCGCGCGCGGCCGTCATGCGCGAGGCGATCGACGAGATCGTACGCGGGCCGTCGTCCGACGCTGCGCATCGTCTGCGGTTGACCGCGCACGCTCTCGCGGGCACCGCGGGCGCGTTCGGCGCCTCGGAGCTGGTGCCTCACGCCGAGCGCCTCGAGTCGTTAGGCAGGGAGTGGCAGCAGGGGAACGGCAGCGCGACGAAGGCGAGCGTCACCGACGCCTGGCGCGCGCTCGACCTCTTGACCTCCGCGGTCGCCATCGTCACAGCGCGCCTCCGCATCCGATGACGAGCAGCCTCCGCAGCACCAATAGCGGAGGCATCTCCGTCGCCCGGCTCGAGGTCCTCACCGAGCTGGCGACGCTCATCAACACGACTTTCGACCTCGACGAAATTTTTCGGACGGCCATTCTGAAATTGCCTCGCGTGCTGTCGATCCGGCGCGCGAGCGTCGCCCTCGTGACCGAGGACCGAACCCACTACGCCATCCATACCTTATATGACCGGGAGCGCGGGGGGTTTGTAACGGAGCCGGGCCGCTTCCCGATCGACCGCGGCTACACTGGCCAGGCCATCGTCGGCAACCTCCCGGTGCACGTCGACGATTTCGAGGGGCGACCCGACCTCCGCGGCGCGAGTGAGCACAAGGTGTCGGTCGTCGCAATCCCGCTGCGCATGGCGGGTCAGGTCATAGGCGCCCTTACGATCGGCGCGCCGGAAGCCGAGGCCTTCGACGAGGAGGACTTCGAGCTGACGCGCGGCATCGCTCGGCACATCGAGACGGCGCTCCACTACTCACAGCTCCTCGCGACGATCTCGCGCCAGCGCGACGAGCTCGCGGCGAAGAACTCCGAGGTGAAGGCGGAGCACCACCGCCTCGAGTCGCTGATCGACGCGACCGACTCGGCAGTGGCGATGGTGCGGGACGAACGCGTCGTCTTCGCGAACCACGCCTTCGCGCGCCTCACGGGACTCGCCCGCGAGGACGTCGTC
>Ga0207707_10005347_pt1 | contig 11220 bp, 7 predicted proteins | sample KBSC83BmetaG_FD_184336 | JGI IMG/M metagenome (GOLD analysis project Ga0207707, IMG submission 184336) | Corn rhizosphere microbial communities from Kellogg Biological Station, Michigan, USA - KBS C8-3B metaG (SPAdes) (version 2) | ecosystem: Host-associated > Plants > Roots > Rhizosphere ... | reverse complement strand
TGGAGCGCTCACCAGTGAGCTTCGGCTGAGTGGTGGTATGGTCGATGATGATAGCGTCGGGGCCGAGCCCTGGCCGCAGCGCGGCGATCACGTCGTCGACGACCGGATCATCCTTGAGCACGAGGTGAACGCGGGTCGCGCCGCGAACGGCGTCGGCGGGAGTGGCGGCAACGCGAATGCCGAACTGCTCGAGCGCGCGTGCCTTGTCGGCCGTGCGGTTCCAGACGGTCACTTCGTCGCCACGCTTGGCGGCGGCTTCAGCAAAGGCGCTCCCGAGGAGGCCGGTTCCGAGATATGCGATGTGTGTCATCTGTTGAAAGCTAGCCGGCGACGCAGACGTTAGGCACGGAAGGGGTCCGAGTCACGGCCCATCGAAACTGCGCATACCGCGAACCATTTCCCGCGCGCGGGGTTCCTTTCCCGGTCACCGTCGAACGCCGGCCGGGAAACAGGTGTATCGCCTGGCTGACGGCAATGTCCGGTTTGGATGTCCGGTTACGTAGTACCCGTGCAATAGTGTGTCCTCCCGTCCCCGTCCCATGAGCGCTTCCAGTCAACGCAAACGCGCGGTCGAATCCGGCCTGAATCCGGACGTTTCTCGCCCGAGAGCCGTGGAGCCCGACCAAGGCGCGAATAGACGCGGCACATTGCGGCGTGTGGTGCCGCAGTTAATCATTCGCGATCAACCGGTCGTCGGAGAGGCCCCGACGCCGATCGGAAGCCACCGTCCGATCAGGCGCCACACGTCCTCTCGCGCCGATGCCTGGTCTCTGCCAGCAATGCTCGATCACGAAGCCTCGATCGATCGTTCGCAGGCGCCCGCCGAGCATACTACGAGCATCACCGAGCTCCTCGGAGATCTTCGGGCGGGCCGCCGCGAGGCGTTCGATCAGATTCTTCCGCTCGTCTATCACGAACTGCGGCGCGCTGCGCGCCGCGAGCTTGCCGTGCGGCCGAGCGACACGATGTCCACGACCGCGCTGGTGCACGAGCTGTATCTGAAGTTCTCGCGTGCGGAGCGCAACGATTGGCGCAACCGCGCCCACTTCCTCGGCGTTGCGTCGGTTGCCATGAGGCACATCCTCGTGGACCGCGCGCGGCGCCGGAGGGCGGAGAAACGCGGCGGACCGCTTCGCCACGTCACGCTCGATGACGAGCTGACCGCGGCGGACACACAGGCCGAATCACTCCTCGAGCTCCACGAAGCACTCGACAAGCTCGCAAAGCTGGATGAGCGACTCGCTCGCGTGGTGGAGTGCCGATTCTTCGGCGGGATGACCGAGCAGGAGACGGCCGAGGCGTTGCACATCGCGGTTCGTACCGTACGACGCGACTGGATCAAGGCTCGAGGACTGTTGTACCAGGCCCTCGGTCCTGATGCATCGAACGATCCGGTGCCGGGGACCAACTAGACGACCTTCGCATGACGCTCGGCTCGCTGTCGCACGAACGTTGGAAGTTGCTCGAGCCGCTACTCGACGACGCCCTCGAGCTCGAGCCGGAGCAGCGGTCGGCGTTCATCGAGGACGTGTGCCGCGGCGATGCCGAGCTCCGTGCGGAGCTCGGCAATCTGCTCGCGGCGTGCGACAAGGGCGACACGATTCTCGCGGATCCGGCGGCTGTCGCGTACGCGCCACTGCTGGGCGAGATGACGTCGGAGATCCCGTCGCCGATCAGCGGACGGTACCACATCCTGCGCGAGATTGGTCGCGGCGGGATGGGCACGGTCTACCTCGCCAACGACGCCAAGCACGGGCGTCAGGTGGCTGTGAAGGCGCTGCACGCCGAGGTTGCCCGCCTGATCGGCAGCGAGCGGTTCGAGCGCGAGATCGAGATCGCCGCAAGCCTCTCACACCCGCACATCCTCCCGCTCCACGATTCGGGTGAAGTAAAGTCGGAGCGTGAAGGCGAGCCGTCGTTTCTCTACTTCATCACGCCGTTCGCGGCAGGCGAGACGCTGAGAGATCGCCTGCTGCGTGAGCTGCGCCTCGCACCGGACGAAGCCGTACGACTCGGCAAGGAGATCGCGCAGGCGCTCGACTACGCGCATCGACGCGGGGTTGTGCACCTCGACATCAAGCCCGGCAACATCCTGCTGCACGAAGGGCACGCCGTGATCGCCGACTTCGGCATTGCGAGAGCCATGTCGAATGCGGGCGACGGCGCGAACGTCATTCGTGCCGACACCGGTGAGAACGCGATGCCGATGCTCGGCACGCCGTCCTACATGAGTCCGGAGCAGGCGCTCGGTCTTCCCGATGTCGATGGTCGAAGCGACGTGTACTCGCTCGGCTGCGTGCTGTTCGAGATGCTCACGGGTGACCAGCCATTCGCGCGAAGGACGGTCCAGGACGTCGTCGCGGGCGCCGGAACGAGTCACGGTCCGGACTCTGGGGCATTGTGTCGCACCGTGTCGCGCGAGCTCGCGACCGTGGTGTTGCGGGCGATGTCGCCATCGCGCGAGGAGCGGTACAGCACCGCTGACGAGCTGGCGTTGGCGCTGGACGGCGCGACACGCGCGGCAACGCCTCGGAGCTGGCGTCGAGCGAGTGTCGCGGTCGCGTCGGGCGTGGCCGTTGTGGTCGCGTCCTTCGCGGTGTGGGAGTCGCAGCAGACGGCCGCGTACGATCCGAATCTGGTGGCGGTCGCCCCGTTCGACGTCGCGGCGCCGGCCCTGCTGCTCTGGAAGGAGGGGCTCGTCGACGTGATGTCGCGAAGCCTGGACGGGGCCGGGGCGATCCGCGCCGTGCCGGCGTCGGAGGTGGTGCACCGCTGGCGTGGCCGGGCCGACTCGGCGTCGGCGCGCGCGTTAGGCAAGGCGACCGGCGCGCGGCTCGTGGTGTACGGCGGGCTGCTGGCCGCCGGCGACTCCGTGCGCGCGACCGTCAGCCTGCTCGACGTGCGAACCGGTCGCACGGTGTCCGAGTTCGAGCGGCGCGATGTGAGCGCGCGCATGGACCGATTGTCCGACTCGCTGACGCTCGGGGTGCTTCGCGAGCTCGGTCGTTCGCGTCGGATCGACATGGCTCACGCGATGTCGTCGCCGACGAACTCGCTGGCGGCGCTCAAGACATACCTGCAGGGTGAACAGTACTACCGCGCGGCGGCGTGGGATTCGGCGCAGGCCCGTTTCGAGGACGCGCTGGCGCTCGACACCACGTTCGCGATGGCGTATCACCGGCTCGCCGCCGTGAGGCGGTGGCGCGACGCGCACGATCCGCCAGATTCGGTCGCCTACGAGCTGATGCGATTGCCCAGCCACTACGTGCGTGGCCTGGGTCCGCGCGAGCAGCTGCTCGCCAGTATCGACTCGCTGACGGCCGAGACGTACTTTGCGCGCCGGCGCGCCCTGGTGGATGGGACCTACGCCAACGAGAAAGCACTGTTCGATCGCCTGTGCAATGAGCTGATCGAGGCGCAGCGTCTCTACCCTAACGACGCGGAGATCGCATTCCTGCACGCCGAGGCCCAGGCGGAGTATGACCACGACGTCGTCGTGGGCGAAGTGGATGACAGGGGGACGCTTGCCCGGTACGAGCGCGCCATCTCGCTGGATTCGACGTTTGCGCCGGCATACGTCCGGCCCATCAGCTTTGCCGCGTATCTCGGCGGGGCGGACAGCGCGCGACGCTACATTCATGCGTACCTCGCGCTGGCGCCGGCGGGTCCGCGGTCGCAAGTGATCCGGTTGGCGGGTGATCTGCTCGATCCGACCCGCGCCGCGGCGATCGACGTGGCTCGACTTGTCGACACCTTGCCGCCGGACGCGTTATGCACGGCGGCCGAGCTGTTGCGGCACATTCCGGATTCGGCGGAAACGGTGGTGCGCATCGCACGGGCGTACGTCGCACAGCCGCAGACCGACACGCTCACGCGAATCACCCGCCACGGCTGCGTCGTGGGCCAGCTGTTGAAGGGGCTGGAGTTTCGGGGACACCTGCGCGATGCGGACCGTTTGACGTCGTTCGATCCACACGGCATGCGCGCGTTGATCCTGTACGACCTGGCCCGATTCAATGCGGTGCCGAGAGACACGAGCACCGCCGAGTTCAACCGGATCCTCGCGCTCGCTCCGCGCACCCGCATGCCGCGATTGTATGCGTGGTGGGCCACCGACGGTGACACGGCGGCGATTCGCACCTACATCGACTCGTTCTGGGCGGAGGGCGATCGGATTCGCACGCCGTCCGAGGACGCGATGATTCGGGCGTACATCGTGTCGGGCCGCGGGTATCTCGCGTTGGCGCGGGGTGACTCGGCGACGGCGTTGCGGGTGCTCGCCAGCACGAAGGACACACTGTCGGAGTGTTGGTCCGACAACCGCGTGACGATCGTGCGGCTGCTCGTTGCGGCCGGGCGCTATCGGGACGCGGCCAGTCGCCTCGAGCGCCGCTGGCCGGGAACGACGTCGTGCAGCAACGGGGTTGATGACGTCCTGTGGACGATGGAGCGGGCGCGCGTGCTCGATCGCCTCGGGCAACGCGACGCCGCCGCCGCGAACTACGCGTTCGTAACGGCTGCCTGGCGCACGGCCGACCCGGAGCTGCAGCCGTACGTCCGAGAGGCCAGCGCGGCGCTGCGCCGCTTGCGGCAGAGCGGCGCGAGGATCATGACCGAGTAGCGATGGGTCGTTAGTCGTTAGGCACGACCACTGGCCGGTTTTGGGGGCCTCCTGCGTGTTTCGGGTACACACGCGATGGAGATACCCATAATGCGCGCACGCGAGCACACGTTCAGGCCGCGTCCGCTCGAGCTCGTGACCCCGCGCGCGATGTTCACCGATCGCGCAGCCGCCGGACGAGCGCTCGCTCGACTGCTCGGGGCGTACCGCAGCCAGCCAGGAGTCATCGTGCTCGGGCTCGCGCACGCTGGCGTTCCCGTCGCCCGTGAGGTCGCGAACTACCTCGGCGCGCCGATCGGTGTCGTCGTCGCGCGCAAAGTCGGCGTCCCCGGCATCGAGGAAGTCGCGCTGGGTGCGGTCGCGGAGGGAAGTCATCGCGTGATCGCGGACGCGATCGCCTGGTACCTCGGCGTGCCGCAGCGGATCGTGGACCGACTGATGGAGCGGGAGCGTCTCGAGCTCGAGCGGCGCGCGGCGATGTACCGAGCAACTCTCCGCTCGTTCGACCTCCGTGCGCGGACGGTCATCATCGTCGACGACGGACTGGCAACCGGCGCCACGATGCGTGCGGCGATCCGCAGCGTTCGCGACAGGCGACCGGCCCGTATCGTCGCCGCGGTTCCCGTGGCAGCCCCGCCGAGTGCGGAGGAAGTTCGCGCCGAGGTGGACGAGTTGGTCGTGGTGAGCACGCCGACGCGCTTCAACGCGATCTCGGCATCGTACGAGAGCTATGCGCCCGTGACCGATGACGACGTCCTCGCATTGGCCGGCCATCCCGGCAGGCGCGTGTCGCGATACGTTCGCGACAGGAGCGACCAGTTGGGCGCGGCCCTAACGCGGGCGGACGCGCACGGACGTTCCGTGGAACGCACGATCTGTGTCCCGGCGTTCGATGCGACCGTCGTGGGGGAGCTCGGAGTACCGCACGTCTCGCGACTAGCCACGCGATGGGCGCGGGGTAGTGGAGTGCGTGGTCTCGTGATTCTCGGGAGCGACGCCAGAGGCGGTCGGAACAGCTACGCCGAGCGGTACCTCGCTGGTCGACTCCGTCTTTCCGGATACGCAACTCTCCGTCTCGACCTGTTCACACGCGAGGAACAGGGGGTCGATAAGCCGGATGCATTGCGTCGCGCCGACGTCGAGCGTGCAGCCGCGCGGCTCGCTGGCGTGTGCGAGTGGGCGGAGCGCGAAGGCGTCGCCGGCGCACATCGAACCATACTCGCGGGCGCGGGCACCGGCGCTTCGGCGGTGCTCATGACGGCCTCGCAGCGCACAGGGCAGACTTTCGCTGTTGCGGTCCGCGGTGCACGCGTCGACGTCGCGTCTGTCGCGATGCAGAACATCATCGCTCCAACGCTGTTCGTCGTCGGGGCCGATGAGGAGCGCGCAGGGCCTGTGTACACCGACGGCGTCGACCGGTTGGGGAGAAACGCGGTGCTGGTGCGTATTCCGCGCGCCGGACGCTCGTTCGAGGAACCCGGTGCGCTTGGGGCCGCGGTGGAACACACCGTGGGCTGGCTCCTCCGGCTCGACCCGCGCAAACGGGATCCCGACTCGTTCGACGCCTAACGTCGAAGTAGATGTCTCGCCTTCGCTGGATCGGTCGCATCTCACAGGCCCAGTGGGTGGTCATCGCGATGATCATCGGCGTGGCGCTGGGATGGATGTTTCCAGACCGACCGGGTGCTGGTGGATTTCGTGCGACCGACCTGCAGGTTTTGTCGAACGTGTTTCTTCGGATGGTCAAGTCGCTGGTCGCGCCGCTCCTCTTTGCCACGCTCGTGGTGGGGATCGCGGGGCACGGCCACGACATGAAACGTGTCGGAACACTCGCCCTTCGGTCGCTCCTTTATTTCGAGGTCGTTACCGCTCTGGCCCTCGCGGTGGGACTGCTCGCGGTGAACCTGGCGCAGCCGGGGTCGGGCGTCACGCTCGGAGCACCGACGCCAGGAGCTGACACGGCCGCGGTCACGAGGATGCCAGCGTTCGGACGCGTTCTCGAACACATCGTTCCACAGAGCTTCATCGACGCGGCTGCGCGCAACGACGCGCTGCAGATCACCTTTTTCAGCATCGTCTTTGCGGTGGCGCTCGCGCGAGTGCAGGGACCGGTGAAGGCGCTGATGTTGACGTTCTGCCATGCACTCTCGGAGGTGATGTTCGAGTTCACCCCGCTCGTGATGCGGTTCGCGCCGATCGGCGTCGGGGGAGCGATCGCGGCGACCGTAGGCAAGAGCGGCATCGGTGTGCTCCGCCACCTCGGCGCGCTGGTCTTTACGCTGTATGGCGCACTCATCGTCTTTGCGCTGGTTGTGCTGTTACCGATCGCGATTGCCTTCCGTGTTCCGGTGCGGCGGTTCTGGAGTGCGACGAAGGCGCCGTGGCTCATCGCGTTCTCGACGGCGTCATCCGAGGCGGCTCTCCCGCTGGCGCTCGCCAACATGGAACGCATTGGCGTCCCGCGTCACATTGCTTCGTTCGTGTTGCCGGCCGGCTACACGTTCAACATGGACGGCACGACCCTCTATCTCGCGATGGCGTCGATGTTCGTCGCGCAGGCCGCGGGGATCACGCTCTCCGTGTCCCAGCAGGTCCTCATGATGATGACGCTCATGCTGACGAGCAAAGGGACGGCCGCGGTGCCTCGCGCGTCGCTGGTCGTGCTGTCGGGTGCGCTGACGCAGTTCGGCTTGCCGCTCGAGGGCATCGCGGTCGTGCTCGGCGTGGACGCATTCATGGACATGGCGCGTACGTCGCTCAACGTCGTCGGCAATTGCCTCGCGTCAGTGGTGCTCGCCCGGTGGGACGGCTCGTTCGACGTGGCGCCGGCTGTCGCTCCGCGGGACTCACGACGGATCCCGCTGCGGGTCGCCGAGTCGTCCGGGCGTTAGGCGCGACGGCCGTGGCCACTGAGATTCGCATGGTGAGGCCGGACGAGTTCCCGTCACTGGTGCCGGCGCTGGTCGATCTGCTCATTGACACCGTCGATGACGGAGCGTCCCTCGGCTTCATCGCACCGGTCGTACCGGCCGCGGCGTGGAAGTACTGGATCGGGCTCGTTCCCGAGTTCGCCGCCGGCTCGCGTGTGCTCGTGGGTGTGTTCTGTGACGGACAAATCGCGGGTTCGGCGCAACTGTGGCTGCCATCGCTACCTAACGCGCGACATCGCGCTGACGTCCAGAAGGTGTTCATCGCCCGGACGCTTCGTGGCCGCGGGGTCGGTGCCGCGCTGATGGCAGCGCTGCATGAATGCGCGCGCCAACGTGACCGCACGCTCCTCCTGCTGAACGCGCGCCGGAATGTGGCCGATCGTTTCTATAAGCCGCTCGGGTATCGAGAGGTCGGCGTGATTCCCGGCTATTCGCTCGGGCCCAACGGAGCGCGTATCGATACGGCGTCGCTGTACCTCCAGCTCTAACGGCCGGCGGCCGGCGGCCGGCGACAGGCGACAGGCGACAGAAGGCAGATGGCAGATCGCAACAGTCGCCCTCGCTGTGTCGATTTCCGGGTACGTCGCCCGGGCGCGGCACACGCTCTGCGCGGCTCCGTCCTCCCATCACGATCGATGTTCGATCACGAGCGCACGCGCGACACGTGCGCTCGGCGTCACCCCGGGAGAAGGAGCAGAAGCATGGCCGCATCAACGGAAACGGGCGTCGAGTCCTCCACCCGCACCGATCGCGGAGCCGGCACCGCACTCGGCCAGAAGGCGCGACCGCGGCAGGAAGCGACGGCGCCATACCAGCGGTTGGCCGACGAGGACCGCGGCACCGGAGGCGAGAGCCTGTCCGACTTCCTGGGCTACTTCAGCATCGGGCTCGGGCTGGCTGAGGTCCTTGCGCCGACGGCGATCGCGCGACTGATCGGGGTCAAGCACCCTAACGACCGCAACCGCACGCTCCTCCGACTGTTGGGGCTGCGGGAGATCAGCTCAGGCGTTGCCATTCTATCGAACCAGCAGCCGAAGAAGAGCGTGATGTCGCGTGTTGCCGGTGACGCGCTCGACCTCGCTCTCCTCGGCGCGACCCTCGCGAACTCCGAGAACGACCGAGGCCGCACGCTCTTCGCGACCGCGAACGTGCTTGCCGTTACGGCGCTCGATGTCATGGCGTCGAAGACCCTCGCCAGACAGCCGGAAACCGTCGCCAACGAGCAGATGGATGAGGGCATCATTCGGACGAAGCGCAGCATCACGGTGGGACGTCCGGTCGACGACGTCTACTCGTTCTGGCACGACTTCCAGAACCTTCCGCGCTTCATGCGGCATCTCGAGTCCGTGCAGATGACGGGCAACGGCCGCTCGCACTGGGTCGCGAAGGCGCCGGCGGGGAAGACGGTCGAATGGGATGCCGAGACCACGGACGACCGGATCAACGAGCTCATCGCGTGGCGATCGCTTCCAGGCTCGAAGGTCTACAATGCCGGCGAAGTACGGTTCGCGCGCGCGCCAGGCGATCGCGGCACCGAGCTCCGCGTCACGCTCGAGTATGACCCGCCCTTTGGAAAGTTCGGATCGAAGGTCGCGATGCTCTGGCGCGAGGAGCCAGGGCAGCAAGTCGCAGACGATCTCCGCCACTTCAAGCAAGTGATGGAAACCGGTGAGATCGTGCTGTCGGACGCGACCAAGCGACGCGGTCCACGTCCCGCGCAGCCAGACAACAAACCCGTCGAGCTCTGAAGGAGCGGGAGACCAACGATGAAAGCAACGTGCTGGATTGCGCCGAGGCACATGGAGGTCCGCGACGTACCGGACCCGACGATCCTCAATCATCAGGACTGCATCGTGAAGGTCACGTCCACCGCGATCTGCGGCTCTGACCTTCATCTCTACAACGGATTTCTGCCCATGATGGAGCCAGGCGACATCATGGGCCACGAGTTCATGGGCGAAGTGGTCGAGGTTGGTCCGGACGTGAAGAAGGTCGCCGTCGGCGACCGCGTCGTCGTGCCGTTCCCGATCGCGTGCGGCGCGTGTGGCGCCTGCAAGGCCAAGGCGTACTCGCTCTGCGAAAACTCCAACCCTAACGCGTGGATCGCCGAGAAGATGCTCGGGCACTCGCCGTCGGGGATCTTCGGGTACTCGCACCTCACGGGCGGGTTCGCCGGCGGGCAGGCGGAGTACGCGCGCGTGCCGTTCGCCGACGTCGGACCGCTCAAGGTGCCTGAAAATCTGAGCGACGAGCAGGTGCTCTTCCTCTCCGACATTCTTCCCACCGGCTACATGGGCGCGGAGATGTGCGGCATCAAGCCGGGCGATACGGTCGCGGTGTGGGGCTGCGGGCCGGTGGGGCAATTCGCGATTGCGAGCGCCTACCTGTTAGGCGCGGAGAAGGTGATCGGGATCGATCGGTTCCCGTATCGTCTGCAGATGGCGTCCGAGAAGGCGGGCGCGGTGACGGTGAACTACGAGGAAGTCGATAGCGTTCCCGATGTGCTCAAGGATCTGACGGCCGGGCGCGGGCCCGATCACTGCATCGACGCGGTCGGCGCGGAGGGCCACACGCACGGGGTACAGTACCTGCACGATCGAGCGAAGCAGATGATGCGCATGCAGACGGACCGTCCGATCGCGCTCCGCGAGGCGATCATGTCGTGCGCGAATGGCGGAACGGTGTCCGTGATCGGCGTCTACACTGGGCTGATCGACAAGTTTCCGATGAACGCAGTGATGAACCGGTCGCTCACGATCAAGACGGGGCAGTGCCACTGCCAGCGCTACATGCAACCGCTCCTGGACCGCATTCAGCGCGGTGAGATCGACCCGACGTTCGTGATCACGCATCGCCTGCCGCTGGCCGATGCGCCGCGCGGGTACGACATCTTCAACAAGAAGCTCGATAACTGTGAGAAGGTGGTGTTGAAGGCCGCGTAGGCGGCCGGCGCCAGGTGGCAGGCGGCGGGCGGCGGGCGACCGCACAAAGGCGTGTCATCCCGAGCGCAGCGAGGGATCCTCATCGTCCCGAGCGAGAGCCCTCTAACGGGACGACGGCGATTCCTCACTCCGCTCGGAATGACAACGCTCTACCGGGAGCCTGAGGATCCCTCGCCTGCTGGGTCGGGATGACACACCCGCTCTTTCGGCTGCCGCCGGCGGCCGGCCGCCTGTCGCCTACACCCGTGCCGTATCGCGCCTGAAGAGCGCCATTGCCCCCACTCCAAACACCAGCGTCCAGGCGACGATGCTCAGGATCGCGCCTGACGAGAAGCCACCCACCAGTGGCGCGCGCGCGATGACGCCCACGCCCCACACGGGCGAGAAGTGCGCGACCGTGCGCATCGTTGGCGAGAGCGCGGAGAGTGGAATGAACAGCCCGCCGAACATCGCGAGGACGGCGAGCAGCGGCCCCACGAACTGCATCACGTTCTCGGACGGGAGCAGGAACCCCATGAACAGGCCGAACGCCGCGAAGACGAACGAGCCGAGCCAGCCGGCCAGTCCCGAGAGCAACCAGACGTGAGGCGCGAGGTGCACGCCGGAGATCGCGCCAACGGCGAATTCCACCACGATCGCGATCAGGCCTAACGTCATCGCGGTCAGCACCTTCATCGCGACATAGGCGCTTGGCTGGAGCGGCGTCAGGCGCAGCTGACGGCTCCAG
>Ga0207707_10005343_pt1 | contig 11225 bp, 20 predicted proteins | sample KBSC83BmetaG_FD_184336 | JGI IMG/M metagenome (GOLD analysis project Ga0207707, IMG submission 184336) | Corn rhizosphere microbial communities from Kellogg Biological Station, Michigan, USA - KBS C8-3B metaG (SPAdes) (version 2) | ecosystem: Host-associated > Plants > Roots > Rhizosphere ... | reverse complement strand
CCCCAGCATTGTGCCGCACCCCGACCAATCGGACGCGCCGAAGGGCGGCCTGCGCTTCATTCTCAGCCTCCGTGCGATCGGCGAAGGGCACGTGTCGTCACTGACGTTTCGGGGCGGCACATTCGCAGCCGACGGCAGTCTGACCGTTGATCCGACAGCGCGGCTTGCCTCGAGTCCCCGGATTTGCAATCGCGTATCCGGACCGGACGGCGATCATGTCGAACTGGTCTTCAAGCCCGAGGAAGAGCTCAGCGAGCGTGTCATCTTTCCGGTTACCGAATCCCAATCGAACGGCATCGAGGACGTACGCTTTGTCGAGTTCAGCGAGGGTGGCCGGAAAACCTACTACGCGACCTATACCGCCTATAGCGGGCGGGCGATCCGTTCCGAACTGATCGAGACCCGTGATTTCATGTCGTTCCGGTTGGCACCCTTGAGGGGCCCTGCGGCACGCAACAAGGGCATGGCGCTGTTTCCGCGCAAGATCGGCGGCAAATACGCCATGATCGCGCGACAAGATAATGAGAACCTGTACCTGATCTATTCAGACGACCTGTATACTTGGGGCGACGGCCAGGCCATTCTGAAACCGGAATTTCCCTGGGAGTTCGTTCAGATCGGCAATTGCGGATCACCTATCGAGCTCAATGAAGGGTGGCTGCTGCTGACGCATGGCGTCGGCCCGGTGCGCAAATACTCGATCGGGGCGGCGTTGCTCGACAGGAACGACCCGTCGAAAGTGCTGGCCCGCTCGCGCGAGCCGTTGCTGCGGCCCGAGCCGTCGGAGCGCGAGGGATACGTCCCCAACGTCGTCTATACCTGCGGGGCGATGCGGCACAACGACCAGATCATTCTGCCATACGCGGTGTCGGATAGCTTTTCCAATTTCGCGACCATCAGGATTTCGGCGCTAATGCAGGCGATGAAAAGTTGACCGCGGCGCTGCCAATCCGTCCGTTGAAAGGTCAAGGGAGCCTGAATGAGCGAGCGACTTGAAACGTTGAAGAAAGCCCGTGAGCGCATGATCGAGGACAGGGACGCGCATGCGAGGGTGCTGGCCGCTCCTTTCGATCGGGATAAGGCCGGAGCGGGCACGCAACAAGTTCATCGAGATCCAGATGCTGGTCGACGCGCTGGATCGCGCCATCAGTGGAGCGGAAATCATTTCGCCGAGAGGCTGAACCGCGGCGGTAGGGAGGCGCAGCATCAATTAATGCATGGCTATTCGGGGGGCAAAGGGCGCACAGTTGCGCAATGCGAGTCTTCAGGTTGCGCCGACCAAACTTCCTGGTTCGAGCCCAAATCTCACGGCAGCAGATGAATGCAGGCTTGGCGCCATGTCCTTTCAGGCGTCGGCGGGACTTTGAAAGGGCGAGGTGATGCCTACGCTATCGAAGCTCCTGCTGGAGAATGGGTTGCCCGATCTTCCGGTGTTGCTGATCGAGCCGCATCGCAACCACAGGGGAATCTGGCGCATCAAATTCAGCTATGAAACGGGCGAGCCGTTCTCCATGGCTGCGACCCAGGCATCGATCATGGCTTCTCGTCTGCATGAGATCGGGGAAGTCGAACTGGCCGAAGAGATCGATGACGCGATGAGAACTGCGACGCGCTACGCGACAATGTGAGATTCGCCGTTCAATGACGGCGTCATCATCAACCCAAAGGAGATCGATATGGCCAAGGGCGAGCAAAGAGGAAATCGGGAAGTCAAGAAGCCCAAGAAAGAGAAGATCAAGACAATAGCTGCGGCGCCAAGCCAAAAGGCCGCGGGATGGCAACCGGGTTTCGCGTCCGGCAAGAAGAAGTAGCAACGCAAGCGTCGACGTAAAGCTATCCGCTAGACTGACGCATTCGAGCGCGCGCAAAAGCGCGTTCTCGCAGGGCTGCGCGATCGGGCGGCGCTGATTGGCCTATTGCTTCGTGGGGGCGGCCTGCGCTCGTGGACGCGGCCTGTTCTAATGGTGATACCACTCGCAAAGGATATCGGATGAAAATTACGCTCGCCGTATTGATGCTCTGCGCCTGCGCGCAAGGCGCTCTCGCCGCTGGACCGGAATGCCGCACGATCGAAAGCACGAGCGGGCGACTTGCCTGCTATGATGCGGCGTCTCCTCCAAGAATACAAAAGCCTGCAGCGGTCGAGAGCGACGCGTCGCGGCCGTCCTACAAGGACCCCTTCATCGCGGAAGACGCCCGAACGACCGCCAAGCTAAAGGGTATCTGCCGCGGCTGTTGAAGATTAATTCTCTCCAGCCATGCCCGGGCGTTGCAGCAGGCCCGCTATCAAGGGACTGGACGGGTAGCGGCGCTTCTTGGTGCCTCTGCCGGAACGAGCCCGGTAGCCCTTGCAGAACCCGATTTGGAGTCGCGTGCATCCACCGATCCGCCACGGGCCGCGCTTCCGTCCACTAATGACCCGAATGTATGGTCCGGCCGTGCGCTGCAAAGCGTGTTGAACTCGAAATGAAGATCATGAGATACCGCCAATTGGTGGACCGGACCGCGGAAGAGGAGTTTCTAAGGCGCATCAGGAATCAGATCGCGGAACTTGAGCAGAAGCTCCGGGAGACCGACGAGTAAGGCCGCCTCAGTTGCCTCTGGCCGTTGAACCTTATTTGCACCTCCGCAGACAGATAATTGCCGGGGAATTGCACTGTCCGGATTCAGCACAGCGCCACCAAGCATTATTCGGCTTGGGGGCGCTGTTTGCATTAGTGGCTTACTTTGATCCGGAGAGTGGCCTATTTCGGCCAGCACCGGTCGTCGGATACTGTCCATGTTTGGCTCGAGATTGTCCCAAGCTAAGGGCAGCGTCCTAATCCGTTTTGGACAAGTGTTCGGAGAGTTAAAGTTTCTTAGGTTGGCAACCGAACATAAAGGGAATCTACTGGTCCCATCACCGCCCCGCCTTCGGCTTCCATCGGTGACTGAGAGTGTTGTGCTCCCGCCCGTTTCGGAGAGCCACCATGCGCCGCATCCAACGCAACCAACCCAAAGCGCCGTTACAAGACCGTCTGATGCTGGAGGCCATGCGCCTCAAGGACGAGGCGAACGAACTCCCGCCGGGTTGGTTGCGCGACGCCAGGATCAGAAAAGCTCGCCAAGCTGTAACCGCTTGCCATGTGAATGAGTGGCTTTCGTCTCCCGGCCTGCAAGCGCCGCAGTAAGGCCGCCTCAGTTGGCGGCCTCTTTCGGAGTTCTCTGGTGGCAGACGGGTGTGATCTACCAGATCTATCCGCGCTCATTTCAAGATACGAACGCCGACGGCATCGGCGACCTCAAGGGGATCGAGCGGCGGCTCGACTATCTTGCCGGCCTTGGCGTCGACGCAATCTGGATCTCACCCATCTACCCCTCGCCGATGGCTGATTTCGGCTATGACGTCACCGATTATTGCGACGTCGATTCGCGCTTCGGCGTACTTGCCGATTTTGACAGTCTGCTTTCACAGGCTCATGCGCGGGGGCTCAAGATTCTGCTCGACTTCGTGCCCAACCACACATCCGACCTGCATCCCTGGTTTGTCGAGAGCCGTGCCTCGCGCGACAATCCGAAACGGGACTGGTACATCTGGCACGATCCCGCGCCGGATGGCGGGCCGCCCAACAACTGGATCAGCGATTTCGGCGGCTCGGCATGGGAGTGGGACAAGGCCACCAGCCAATATTACTACCACGCCTTCCTGAAGGAGCAGGCGGACCTCAACTGGCGTAATCCGGCCGTGCAGGCGGCGATGTACGACGTGATGCGCTTCTGGTTCGACCGAGGCGTGGACGGCCTCCGCATCGACGTGCTGTGGCACCTGGTCAAGGCGGCAGACTTCCCCGACAATCCGCCCAACCCTGCCTATCAGCCGGCGATGGGCGATATGCACCGCGTGCTCCAGCTCCATTCGACCGATCAGCCCGAGGTGCACGAGATCGCTGCCGACATGCGCGCCATCGCCGATAGTTACGGCGCCGGTGGACGGGGCGAACGCGTGCTGATCGGCGAGATCTACCTGCCGGTCGATCGGCTGCTGCGCTATTACGGCCGGGAACGGGCAGAGGTGCACCTGCCCTTCAACTTCCAGCTCATCGATGCGCCGTGGGAGGCGCGCTCCCTCACGACGCTGATCGCCAACTATGAGGCGGCGCTTCCGCCGGGCGCTTGGCCGAATTGGGTGCTCGGCAACCATGACCGGCCGCGCGTCGCAGCCAAGCGTGGGCAGGCCCAGGCCCGCGTCGCAGCGATGCTGCTGCTGACGCTCCGCGGCACGCCCACCCTCTACTACGGAGACGAGTTGGGCTTGAGCGATGTCGCGATCCCGTCCGCCCAGGTTCAGGATCCGCGCGGGCTGCGCGAGCCCGCCCTCGCCTTGGGCCGCGATCCGGTCCGCACGCCGATGCCGTGGGACGGGAGCGAGAATGCCGGCTTCACCACGGCTAAGCCGTGGCTGCCGCTCAATGCCGACTGGCCTATTCGCAACGTTGCCCGGATGGCGCAGGAGCCTCATTCAATCCTGGCGCTTTATCGCCGATTGCTGGTCGCCAGGCGTGCACATCCGGCGTTGGCGATCGGCGACTTCACGCTGCTGGACACGGAGGGCGATGTGGTCGCCTATGAGCGTCGGCACGGCGCCGAGCGCTTGATCGTAGCACTCAATCTCGGGGGACATTCGCAGCGCCTGGAATTACCGGACCGGGCGCGCGATTATCGGGCGCTCTTGTCCACTGTTGCCGACGCAGCGCCGGCCGGAGACGGCGCCGTGCTGCTACGGGCGGACGAAGGCCTGATCCTGATGGCCGATTAACGAAAAGCAACGAAGGACAATCGCGTGCGTATTGCCATGCTAGCTCCGATCTCCTGGCGCACGCCGCCGCGCCACTATGGTCCATGGGAGTTGGTAACCAGCCTGTTGACCGAGGCGCTGGTGGCGCGCGGCATCGACGTCACCTTGTTCGCCACGAAGGATAGCCGGACGGCCGGCAAACTGGCCGGTGTCTGCTCGGCGGCCTATTCCGAGGACCGCACCATCGACGCCAAGGTATGGGAGATGCTCCACGTCGCCCATGTGTTCGAGCGCGCCGGTGAGTTCGACCTCATTCACAACCAGGCCGATTTCGTGCCGCTCGCATTCTCCCGGTTGGTGAAGACGCCGGTGGTGACGACGATCCACGGCTTCTCCTCGGAACGCATCCTACCCGCCTTCAAGGCGTACGAGGACCGCGTCCATTATGTCGCGATCAGCGATGCCGATCGCCATCCGGAGCTCCGATATGCAGCAACAATCCACCACGGTATTCGGCTGGAGGACTTTCCCTTCGACCCGCACGGCAGCGAAGAGCTGCTCTTCTTCGGCCGCATCCACCCGGACAAGGGGGCGGCCGAGGCGATTGCGGCAGCTGGTCGAGCGGGTCGGCGGCTGATCATGGCCGGTATCGTTCAGGATCAGGAGTATCATAACGAGCAGGTCGTGCCCGCACTGGACGAGCGTTCCGTGGTCTATCGCGGCCCGGTGGGCGGAGCGGCCCGCACCAACGCCCTGGGCTCGGCGCGCGCGCTGCTCCATCTTATCAATTTCGACGAGCCGTTCGGGCTATCGGTCGTGGAGGCGCTCGCCTGCGGCACGCCGGTGATCGCCTGCAACCGCGGATCGATGCCCGAGCTGATCGACGATGGCGTAACTGGCTTCCTGGTCAACAACGTCGATGAAGCCGTAAATGCGATCAGCCGTGTCGGCGAAATTGATCGCGCCGTATGCCGAGCAGCGGTGTCCGAGCGTTTTACAGTAGATCGGATGGCTGATCGATATCTGGACTTGTACCGATCGGTCCTTGGCTGAGGACCTTTCGGCTTCATTACCTCGCTTCGTCTGCTTGTGGCACTTCTGAGACATGGTGACCGGTCCTGACGATGTCCGTTTCCAGGAGAGGACCGGAAGTAGTCGGCCGACGACCAAAATGTCGCGATTGACCCAAAGCGGTCCTGAGACGGTCTCGTTCGGGCCTTGGTTCTTATCGGGCTGCCCGAGAGTTGAACCCTGGTATCACACGACCTCGTCGGTACAAACCTTGAAGCTGACCAGCGTATTCGCGCCCTACCGCGACCTTTTCGGCAACTGGTGCAGCCGCATGGTCGCTCCGGCCGGCAGGATGCGTTTGGCTGCCGATGGCGTCGTGCGTGACAGCGGCTTGCCCGATCCGGTGTTTGCTTCGGCGATCCAGCATGCGGTCGAAGATCTGCCGCCGACACGTTGGTCTATCTGCTTGGCAGCCGCTATTGCGAAACGGACCGGCTTTCGGAAGTTGCATGGCAGTTGTTCGAGAAGACGCCGCCAGGCTGGGCACGGGTCCAGGCCATCTGCGATTTCGTCCATCGCCACTTCGCATTCGGATACCAGCACGCCCGGGCCACCAAGACGGCCTGGGAAGTCTACAACGAAGGCAAAGGCGTATGCCGCGACTACGCTCATCTTGCCATCGCATTTTGTCGCGGCATGAATATTCCGGCGCGCTATTGCACTGGGTATCTAAGCGACATCGGCACGCCCAAGCCTTGGGCGGTGGGGGATTTCGCCGGCTGGTTCGAAGCCTATATCGGCGGGCACTGGCACATATTCGATCCGCGCAACAACGTGCCGCGAATCGGGCGCGTTTTGATTGCGCAGGGGCGCGACGCCTCCGATGTTCCAATCACCCAGACCTTCGGGCCAAAACCGAAGGATCGGTGGTCAGAAAATCCGGCACGATGACATCGGATGCGCGGGTGAAGTGTGTCCCCAACACCATGATCATCGGCGTCGGCTGCGGGAACTCGTACAGCATTTCGAACCCGACACGAAGCTTCATTCGAAACACCTTCCCGACGCCTGCCCGTTCGAAATTGGCTACGAAGCCATCGAATACAAGGCTTTGGCTGCTTATTCGGTCAAATAGGCCCTCGTTGCGAGAAAACGATAGCTAATTGCTGGAAAAGCGCGCAAGCTGCGCTCATGCTCCAAAAACTGCACGGCTCCTTGCGTAGACGCGCAGGCGCATGGTCATGACTACGCGCTCGCGACGGGAAACGGTTCACTTCAGGCATCCGTTCCGGATCAGGGGCATCGACCGCCAGTTGTCGCCTGGCGCTTATGAAGTCATCACCGACGAGGAGATGATCGAAGGTCTTTCATTCCCATGCTTTCGGCGCGTCGCCACCATGATCATGGTCCCCTGCGCCGCGCCGCGCCATTCTTCGACGGAGATGATCTCGATCAGTTCGGTCGATCTGTCCGACGCGCAGCGCATCGACGCGAGCACCCCTCGTGAGTGAAAATCCGATCGATCTCGACAGCATCGCGGCATGGCGGCGCAAAGGGCGACCGATATCCGTCGTGTGGTTGCGGAGGTCGAGGTCAAGGCGAAGCTGCTTCGTGACCAGCAATGCGTTGTCGAAATCGAGCTTCTAGCCGTGCCGGCCACATCATGGCCCGAGGCGGTGGCAAAGGCGCGTTACGTGTTGAATCTCTACTCGGCCAATCTCCCGCCGTCGGACACGCATCACCGCGATCTTGTAACGGCGGTGCTGGCGGATCTGACCCGGCTCGCCGGTGAGAGCTAAGCAAGGCAAGTCTCGCATCTATCGGCCGAAGATCTCCTCTCGCCCGCTCGCAAGAGCGAACGGGCCAACCGAAAGTACCCAATGCAAACTCTCTCTCCTCGGCACGTCAAGACGGAAGAATCGCTTCGCCTCGGTGTGGTGTCCGGTTGGTATTCCACAAAGGTCAGCGGAACGTTCGTGTCAGGCCCGCACGATACCGAGGCCGACTGCCTGCGCCGGATCGCTGAGATCAACCCTCCGCAGGCCAAGAAGAAATAACCATCGTGGAGTCCGCGGCATCGCGCTCCGCCGGAGGCAGGTCAAATGACGCTCGCTCGCGGCAGCATCGGAGTTTATGACCACAATCGTATGGTGCTGCTGTTTTCGATGATGGATGGCGCCAGCGAAATACCATGCGCTGTCAGCGCCTCGGCGATGGATGACGTCGAACATGTCGCCCGGACGGCGCCGGACCAGCGAAAACAACAATTCCTGCGGTTGCGTGACCGTGTCGAGCGATGCGCGTCGCGGAAATTCCTCGCCCAGAGTTCGAGGGCAATCCTCCCGGCATCATTCTACGCGGCATTGATTTTCGCAATTTGCTTTGGAAAGGGCTCTATTCGAAAGGTTCGACGCGGTCCTGTGCGACTAACCGATCCTCGACCCGCGCGAAGCGCTTGTGGGCCCGAGCCGTCCAAGCGCGACGCTAGTGTCTGAGGAATAGGGAGATAATATGAAGATCACTCAAATGCTGACGATTGGTTGGCGTGTTCGTTTTGGCTACTTCGCCAGTTATTGCGGCCACCGACCTATGCCGGTTTATCGGACCAGATCAGGAGCGATTGGCTTGCTTTGACAGAGAGGCTTCTCCGGTTCAGGGAAACAAGCGGCCAACTAGGACAAACATAGAAACGGGCACGTCAACGTTTGTCGATCCCGTGGAGTCGGTCAAAGCTGAAAACGACAAGGTTGGCTCGCGCCTCAAGGGAATATGCCGCGGATGTTGAACCACGAGAACATGATCCGGACCTCGCAGGGGCATTGGCGCAATTCGAGTACCCTCTTCACCAAGAACGAAATCATTCAGTTCGCTAAGCAGTATGATCCGGTGCCCCTCCACATTGATGAGGAGGCTGCGGCGTGCTCAATTTTGGGGGGCTGACCGTATGCGCCGCCCATACCTTCTCCATCTTCGCTTTGTTGGCGACCCGGCAGCCACGACTCCATGCCCTTGCCGGAATGGGCTGGGATGAGCTGAGGCTGCCAAACCCGGTACGCCCGGACGACGAGCTCGATCTCGAGGTGAGTGTTCTGGAGAAACGCGAGTCGAAGTCCAAATCCGATAAGGGAATCGTTCGCAGCCGAATCCACTTGCGCAATCAAAAGCGCGAGTGCTGGAGTGTATCGGCAATATTCTCGTCGCGCGGCGGCCGGACGCGAACGCGCCGCCCCCGAGTTGAAAGACACCCGGCCTGCGCGCTGTGACGGGGTTGCGTTACGCAGCGTGCGCCGCTGCGCGATCCGGCTCTGTTCTTGTCGGCGGCTATGACGGAAGCGCCAGCAGATCGTCCTCGCCCTAGATCGTCGTCGAGGCTAGGAACCTTCTGAAGCATCATTAGTTCAAGGTCTTGGGCTGCGAGCGTCTGACAGCGGCTCTTCAGATCCCTTTGGGTGATTGATGCTAACGCAGCCACTATCGGGACTTGCACTTTACTGCGCGCGGGTCTTGGTGGTTGAAGATGAGCTTTTCATTCGTCTGGACATTGCTGACGCGCTTAGAACAACAGGTCTTATTGTTGTCGAGGCGGCTTCTGCCGACGACGCGGCAACCTTTGTGGACGCTGGTGAGCCTCTTGACGCGCTATTCACGGATGTTCAGCTTCCCGGTGTCTTGAACGGCCTTTCACTTGCGCGACGGGTACAGGCCAGACATCCCAATGCTGCTATTGTTATAACTTCGGGCAACGACATGTTCCGGAAGGAGGCACTCGGGCTAGGCACCTTCGTGTCGAAACCGTACGAGCCATTGTGCGTTGTCAGGTTGATAAACGACCTCCTCGATCCCACTCAGGTTTGAGAGATGCGACAGGATTGCGTGCTAGTGCTCGAGCCGGATGTGCTCGTTCGGCACCCGCTGACCCAATATCTGCGGGAGTGCGGCTACCGTGTGCTTGAAGCTACGAGCTATGACGAGGCGCGTATGCTGCTCAAGTCGGTAGATGCTGTCCTGATGAACATGGCGGCAGACGCAGGAGCCTTTGCGTTCACGAGCTGGGTACGTCAGAACCATCCTGGTGTAGTGTTGCTGCTGGGCGGGAACCTGGCGAATGTAACGGAGCACGCCGGAGAACTCTGCGACGAAGGGCCGGCTCCCCCCGGTTCTGCCCCGCATCACACCACTATTTTGGACCGAATACGGCGCTCGTTAGCTGCGAGAGACCGCGATAGGTCTTAACTTTACCTATGTCGCTTGGCACCTTTCGGACATGGCGAGATGTCTGGCGCGAGTCTGGAATGCGCGTCAAACCGGACATCGTGGCCGACCTTCGCTTATCGAGTCCGCACCAGCTCCGGCTGGACGAATGCGGCACTTGTGAATTGCGGCAGATGCCATAACGTTTAGTGACCGAGCAAATTCCAGATGGTTGCGAGCGCCGCTATCAACTGACGATATTTCAGAATCTCGCAACTTTGACTTCGCGAATCGCCAGATAAAGGCTGATCGTACCGACAATGACGGGAAGTAGTCCTATGAGCATCCAAGCCAAAGGCGAGCCAGCGCCGATCGTGCCAGCAGCAAGCCAAATTCCAAAGGCAATGATAACTACCGAAGATCGAGAGCGAGAATGCGTCATTCATGATGACCTCCAAAGACCTATGCCTGTCGGATGAATGCCAGCCTCTCAGTAAGTTTCGACGTCAACCCGGGCCCGCCATTCAACCTCGTCAGCCAGCTCGTAAAGGCAAGGAAGGTAGGAACGTCGTGGCTTGTCACGCCTTCTCCGAGTTCGGCGGGGTCTTAAGAACTGCCTCTGGCGGGGAATAGCTTGTCAGAGGAACGATCGAGCCGCTTATCGGAGCCGTGCGCCCCGTTTAGATGGCCGACCAGCTCGCCGGAAAGTCGATAGATATTGATCCCGTTTAGATGATAAAGTTCTTGGCCGTTAAGGCTGAAGATGGTCGCGCCATCCACCACCCCAACGCGGGTGCCCTTGCTATTGAAAATATTGCCGCTCATGACTGATCTCCAAGAGAGACCCCGGAACCAAGCTGCGATTGTTGGACCCAGATAGCGAGACAATTCGGGCACCGCGCCGGATACTTTGGCTGTATCCAGACGACCATCGCCAAAGCCAACGGAGGCAATTTAGACCGGATGTCTTGATTCGCCCGTGAGAAGCTGTGTGACCTCCGGCAATTTAAGGAGGCCTGTTACATCGCAATCGACGCAGCGGAATTTGCGTCCTCCCGTTTTCACGAGCACAAATCGCATAGGCCTGCTGCACTTCGGGCAGATCGGAGGCGGGGTATTCTTGGGCATAGGATCTCCCTTTCACCAAGGCGGGAGCTCAACACTGGCAGTCACCGACAACAGCCGAAAGCGCGAAACGGTGATAAATCACCCTGCGCCTTTTAACGGTCCAGTAGCGAGTCAATTCCGA
>Ga0207707_10005342_pt1 | contig 11227 bp, 8 predicted proteins | sample KBSC83BmetaG_FD_184336 | JGI IMG/M metagenome (GOLD analysis project Ga0207707, IMG submission 184336) | Corn rhizosphere microbial communities from Kellogg Biological Station, Michigan, USA - KBS C8-3B metaG (SPAdes) (version 2) | ecosystem: Host-associated > Plants > Roots > Rhizosphere ... | reverse complement strand
CCGCCGCCCTTGTGGCGCACGGTGATGTGGCCGTTGTTGTTGCGCCCCGAGCCGCGCTTCTGCGGCTCGACGAGCGACGCCACCGGACGCCCCTTGTGGAGGTTCGGATTGACGACCTTGACGACCGCGCGGCGGCCGGCGGAGGTCGGCTTGACTTTGACGAGTGCCATCGCGTTACGCCTCCTGCCCGAAGTTGATTTCCTGGCCCGGCTTCAGGCAGACGTAGGCCTTCTTCCAGTTGCGGCGCCGGCCGGCATGGGCGCCGTACCGCTTCTTCTTGCCGTGCACGTTGGCGACCTGCACCGACGTGACCTCGATCTTCTTGTCCTTGGTGCTGAACATCGCCTCGACCGCGGCCTTGATCTCCGGCTTGGTCGCGTCGGGCGCGACGCGGAACACGACCTGCTCGTGCTTGTCGGCGATGAACGTGCTCTTCTCGGACACGACCGGCGCGATCAGGATCGTCGCCAGCCGCTCGGTGTTGTACTGACGGGCGTTCATGCGAGCGCCTCCTCGAATTGCGCCACGGCGCCGCGGGTCACGAGCACGTGGCCGAAGTGGACGAGGCTCACCGGATCGATCTCGCGCGTCTCGAGCACGAGCACGTCGGGCAGGTTGCGCGACGCGAGCAGCAGGTTCTCCTCGAGCTTGTCGGTGACGACGAGCAGCGTGCCGTCGATGCCGAGGCCGCGGATCTTCTGCGCGAACGCCTTGGTCTTCGGCGTGTCGAGCGCGAGCCCGTCGATCACCGACAGCCGCTCCTCGCGCACGAGCTGCGACAGGATCGACGCGATGCCGGCGCGGTACATCTTGCGGTTGAGCTTCTGCGAGAAATTCTCGTCGGGCGAGGACGGGAAGATCTTGCCGCCGCCACGCCACAGCGGGCTGTTGGCCTGGCCGGCGCGCGCGCGCCCCGTACCCTTCTGCGCCCACGGCTTCTTGTGCGACTTGTTGATGTCGGCGCGACCCTTCTGCTTGCGCGTGCCCTGGCGGCCGTTCGCGCGGTACGCGGTGACGACCTGGTGGATCAGCGCCTCGTTGTAGTCGCGCGCGAACAGCGCGTCGGACGCGGCGAGCGTCGATGCGGGCTTGCCCTGGGCGTCGATGACCTTGAGGTCCATGGTCACGCCCCCTTCTTCGCCGGCGTCTTCACCGACGGATGCACGACGATGTGGCCGCCGTCGGCGCCCGGCACCGAGCCCTTGACGAGCAAAAGCCCGCGCTCGGTATCGACGCGCACGATCGCGAGCGTCTGCACGGTGCGCGTCTCGCTGCCCCACTGGCCCGCCATCCGCTTGCCCGGGAACACGCGGCCCGGGTCCTGCGCCATCGAGATCGAGCCCGGCGTGTTGTGCGAGCGCGAGTTGCCGTGCGACGCGCGGTTCGAGCTGAAATTGTGCCGCGTGATCACGCCCGAGAAGCCGCGGCCCTTGGTCGTGCCCTGCACGTCGACGAGCTGGCCCGCGCTGAACGTGTCCGCGCCGATGACGTCGCCCGGCTTGAGCTTGGCGAGCTCGTCCGCGGTGACCTTGAATTCCTTGAGCAGCACGCCGGCCTCGACGCCCGCCTTGGCGAGGTGGCCGGCCGCGGGCTTGCTGACGCGCGACGCGCGGCGCTTGCCGTAGGTGACCTGCACGGCGGCGTAGCCGTCGCGCTCGGGGGTCTTGAGCTGCGTGACGCGATTGTTGGCGACGTCGAGCACCGTCACCGGCACGGCGTTGCCGTCCTCGGTGAACACTCGCGTCATGCCGACCTTGCGACCGACGAGTCCCAGTGACATTGCAAACTCTCTCTTTGTAAGTTGCCCTCGATCCACCGAGGGTGCCGACTCCAATTGGCCGGCAATCCGTTGCAGCGCTCCGCAAAGCGCTCGGTTCTACGTCGCTTCTACTGCACGAAAAGCGCCGGGCCGTCCCAAGCTTTTCGTGCGACTTCCAGCCTTCCCGGCGGAAAGTAGGTTTTTACTTAGCTACTGCAGCTTGATCTCCACGTCGACACCGGCGGGCAGGTCGAGCTTCATCAACTGGTCGACCGTCTTGTCGGTCGGGTCGATGATGTCCATCAGCCGCAGGTGCGTGCGGATCTCGAACTGATCGCGCGAGGTCTTGTTGACGTGCGGCGAGCGCAGCACATCGAAGCGCTCGATGCGCGTCGGCAACGGCACGGGCCCCTTCACCACGGCGCCGGAGCGCTTGGCGGTCTCGACGATCTCGAGCGCCGACTGGTCGATCAGCTTGTAGTCGAACGCCTTCAGCCGAATCCGGATCTTCTGGTTTTGCATGGCCGTTACTCGATCACTTTCGACACGACGCCGGCGCCGACGGTGCGGCCGCCTTCGCGAATCGCGAAGCGCAGCCCCTCTTCCATCGCGATCGGCTGGATCAGCGTCACCGTCATCGCCACGTTGTCCCCCGGCATCACCATCTCCGTCCCCGCCGGCAGCTCGCAGCTCCCCGTCACGTCCGTCGTGCGGAAATAGAACTGCGGCCGGTACCCCGGGAAGAACGGCGTATGCCGTCCACCCTCGTCCTTGGAGAGGATGTACACCTCGCACGCGAACTTGGTGTGCGGCGTGATCGACCCCGGCTTCGCCAGCACCTGGCCGCGCTCCACCTCCTCGCGCTTGGTGCCCCGCAGCAGCACCCCCACGTTGTCCCCCGCCTGCCCCTGGTCCAGCAGCTTGCGGAACATCTCCACCCCCGTGCACACCGTCGACAGCGTCGGCTTCAACCCCACGATCTCGAGGTTCTCGCCCACCTTCACCACCCCCCGCTCCACCCGCCCCGTCACCACCGTGCCGCGACCCGAGATCGAGAACACGTCCTCCACCGGCATCAGGAACGGCCCGTCGATCGCCCGCTCCGGCGTCGGAATGTAGCTGTCCAGCGCATCCGCCAGCTTGTAGATCGACTTCACCCCAAGCTCGCTGTCCTCGCCTTCCAGCGCAAGCTTCGCCGAACCGATCACGATCGGCGTCTTGTCCCCCGGAAACTCGTACTTCGACAGAAGCTCCCGCACCTCCATCTCCACCAACTCCAGGAGCTCCTTGTCGTCCACCATGTCCGCCTTGTTCATGTAGACGATGATGTACGGCACCCCCACCTGGCGGGCCAGCAGGATGTGCTCGCGCGTCTGCGGCATCGGACCATCCGCCGCGCTCACCACCAGGATCGCGCCATCCATCTGCGCCGCCCCCGTGATCATGTTCTTCACGTAGTCGGCGTGCCCCGGACAGTCCACGTGCGCGTAGTGACGCTTCTGCGTCTCGTACTCCACGTGCGAGGTGTTGATCGTGATCCCCCGCGCCTTCTCCTCCGGCGCGTTGTCGATCTGGTCGTACGCCTTCGCCTCCCCCCCGAACTTCTTCGCCAATACCGACGTGATCGCCGCCGTCAGCGTCGTCTTGCCGTGATCCACGTGACCGATCGTCCCCACGTTCACGTGCGGCTTCGTCCTCTCGAATTTGCCCTTTGCCATCGCGATCTCCAGCTCTCGTTCTTGCGTAGTCGTTTCCGCCGGAAATGGTCCGGCTCCGCCGGCGATTTCCGGGAAGTCAAACCGGGCAAAAGTGGATTCTTACTTTTGCCCGAGCTCGTTACGTTTTCTTGTTGATGACGGCCTCGGCGACGTTCTTCGGCGCCTCGGTGTAATGCTTGAATTCCATCGTGTACGTCGCGCGGCCCTGCGACAGCGAGCGCAGCGTCGTCGAATAGCCGAACATCTCGGCGAGCGGCACCTCGGCCTTGATCGCCTTGCCGGTCGGCAGGTCTTCCATCCCCTGCACCATGCCGCGGCGCGAGGACAGGTCGCCCATCACGTTGCCCATGAAGTCCTCGGGCGTCTCGACCTCGACCGCCATCATCGGCTCGAGCAGCACCGGCGTCGCCTTGCGCATGCCGTCCTTGAACGCGATCGACGCGGCCATCTTGAACGCGTTCTCGTTCGAGTCGACGTCGTGGTACGAGCCGTCGAACAGCGTGACCTTGACGTCGACCACCGGGAAGCCGGCGAGCACGCCGTTGGGCAGCGTCTCGCGCAGGCCCTTCTCGACCGCCGGGATGTACTCGCGCGGCACCGTGCCGCCCTTGATCGCATCGACGAACTCGAAGCCCTTGCCGGCCTCGTTCGGCTCCATCTTGAGCCACACGTGACCGTACTGGCCGCGGCCGCCCGACTGCTTGACGAACTTGCCCTCGATCTCGACCGGCTTCTTGATCGCCTCGCGGTACGCGACCTGCGGCGCGCCGACGTTGGCCTCGACGCCGAACTCGCGCTTCATCCGGTCGACGAGGATCTCGAGGTGCAATTCGCCCATGCCGGAGATGATCGTCTGGCCGGACTCCTCGTCGGTGCGTACGCGGAACGACGGGTCCTCCTGCGCGAGCCGGTTGAGCGCGATGCCCATCTTCTCCTGGTCGGCCTTGGTCTTGGGCTCGACGGCGACGTGGATCACGGGCTCGGGGAAAATCATCTTCTCGAGCGTGATCTCCTTCGCCGGGTCGCACAGCGTGTCGCCCGTCGTCGCTTCCTTGAGACCGACCGCCGCGGCGATGTCGCCGGCGCGCACTTCCTTGATGTCCTCGCGCTGGTTGGCATGCATCTGCAGGATGCGGCCCAGGCGCTCCTTGCGGCCCTTGATCGGGTTGTAGACGGTGTCACCCGACTTGACGACGCCCGAGTACACGCGGAAGAACACGAGCTGGCCGACGAACGGGTCGGTCATGATCTTGAACGCAAGCCCCGCGAACGGCTCGTCGTCCGATGCCGCGCGCTCGCCGATCGAGCCGTTCTCGAGCTCGCCCTTGACCGGCGGGATGTCGGTGGGCGCCGGCATGTAGTCGATGACCGCGTCGAGCATCGCCTGCACGCCCTTGTTCTTGAACGCGGAGCCGCACAGCATCGGCACGATCTCGCCGGCGACGGTGCGCGTGCGCAAGCCCATCTTGATGTCGTCGACCGACAGCTCCCCCGTCTCGAGGTAGCGGTTCATCACTTCCTCGTTGGCCTCGGCGGCGCTCTCGACCATCTTGTCGTGCCATTCCTTCGCCACGCCGGCGAGGTCGGCCGGAATGTCGCGCATGTCGTACTTCATGCCCTGTGTCGCATCGTCCCAGTAGATCGCCTTCATCCGCACCAGGTCGACGACGCCGGCGAACTTGTCCTCGGCGCCGATCGGCACCTGGATCGGCACCGGGTTGGCCTTGAGCCGCGACTTCATCTGCTCGTAGACCTTGAAGAAGTTGGCACCGACGCGGTCCATCTTGTTGACGAACGCGAGCCGCGGCACGTTGTACTTGTTGGCCTGCCGCCAGACCGTCTCGGACTGCGGCTGCACGCCGCCCACCGAGTCGTACACCATGCACGCGCCGTCGAGCACGCGCATCGAGCGCTCGACCTCGATCGTGAAGTCGACGTGGCCCGGGGTGTCGATGATGTTGATGCGATGCTCGGGATAGCTGCCGTCCATCCCCTTCCAGAAGCACGTCGTCGCCGCGGAGGTGATCGTGATGCCGCGCTCGCGCTCCTGCTCCATCCAGTCCATCACGGCGGCACCGTCGTGCACCTCGCCCATCTTGTGGGAGACGCCCGTGTAGAACAGGATGCGCTCGGTGGTCGTGGTCTTGCCGGCATCGATGTGCGCGCTGATGCCGATGTTGCGATACCGCTCGATGGGGGTGGTTCTTGGCATAAAGTAAAAAACCTACGAGGAGCTAGCGAGGCGCTATCGCGCCTCGCACGTCATTTGTAAGTTCGCTCCTAGAAGCGGAAGTGACTGAAGGCCTTGTTGGCCTCCGCCATCCGGTGCACTTCCTCGCGCTTCTTCACCGCGCCGCCGCGGTTCTCGGATGCGTCGAGGAGCTCGCCCGCGAGGCGCGCGCCCATCGACTTCTCGCCGCGCTTGCGCGCCGCCTCGCGCAGCCAGCGCATCGCCAGCGCCATGCGGCGCACGGGGCGCACCTCGACCGGCACCTGGAAGTTGGCGCCGCCGACGCGGCGGCTCTTCACCTCGACCATCGGCCGGGTGTTCTGCATCGCCTGGTTGAACACCTCGAGCGGATCCTTGCCGCCCTTCTTGCTGATGGTCTCGAACGCGCCATAGACGATGCGCTCGGCAACCGACTTCTTGCCGGAAGTCATCAGCACGTTCATGAACTTGGCGACATCGACGGAACCGAACTTGGGATCGGCCAGGATCTCGCGCTTGGGAATTTCTCGACGACGGGGCATGAATACTCCGGAACGGGATTAAGCGGCCTTGGGCCGCTTGGCGCCGTACTTCGAGCGCGATTGCTTGCGGTCCTTGACACCCGCGGTGTCGAGGCTGCCGCGCACCATGTGGTAGCGCACGCCCGGCAGGTCCTTGACGCGGCCGCCGCGGATCAGCACGACCGAGTGCTCCTGCAGGTTGTGGCCCTCGCCGCCGATGTAGCTGATGACCTCGAAGCCGTTGGTCAGCCGCACCTTGGCCACCTTGCGCAGCGCGGAGTTCGGCTTTTTCGGCGTCGTCGTGTACACGCGCGTGCACACGCCGCGCTTCTGCGGGCTCTGCTGCAGCGCCGGGACCTTGCTTTTCGTGCTGGCCGGCTTGCGGCCCTTGCGCACGAGCTGATTGATGGTGGGCATCTAAGTTCTTCCGCTGATTGTCCTGAGATGCGCGTCCGGGCCGGCCTCGATCACCGTTTGCCTTCCGCTGCAGCGCTCACTCACGCTTTTCCCGCGCGCGTCGCAACCGGCCCGCGCGCCATTCGCTATCGTCCTTCCGCGCCTGCAAATCAAAGTGGCCGCTCGGCGCGCTTTTCGCGCGGCTCGGCAGGCCACTTCGTGCGCCTCGGCAGACACGCATACGGCACGCGCGCTGCCGGGTTCGCTCCGCCCCACCGCCGCTCGAAGGGCCACCGGCACGAAGCTTCCGGGTCGGCCGCTTTCCGGCGCGCGCTTGTCTTGGCGTAGGCCGGGTACGCGGAAAGGGCGAAAAGACCGCGATTATAGTGGGTTATCCGACACCCTGTCAAACGCCTGCGGCGCGGGAATTGCAGGCGCGAACGCCGCCGCGCGGGTGCAAAAAAAGGGCCGGCGGTCGCCCGCCGGCCCTTTGACGCTGCAACGTCCGATCAGGCGGCGTTCGCCGGCGCCTGCGTGACCGCGACTTCCGCCGTCGCGGCCGCCGCAGCGGCCGCCGCGGCGGCGTCCTCGGCTTCGGCCGTCGCTTCCATCAGCGCCTGCTCGGGACCCATCGCCTTCTGGCGCTTTCGCGCGTTGTGGTGCGCGAGGCCCGTGCCCGCCGGAATCAGCCGGCCGACGATGACGTTCTCCTTCAAGCCCCGCAGGTCGTCCTTCTTGCCCATGATCGCGGCCTCGGTGAGCACGCGCGTGGTCTCCTGGAACGATGCCGCCGAGATGAACGAGTCCGTGGACAGCGACGCCTTGGTGATCCCGAGCAGCATGTGCTCGTAGACTGCCGGGCGGCCGTCGTCCTTGGCGACGCGATCGTTCTCGTCGAGGATGTCCGAGCGCTCCACCTGCTCGCCGACGATGAACCGCGAGTCGCCGGCGTCGCTCACCTGCACGCGGCGCAGCATCTGCCGCACGATCACCTCGATGTGCTTGTCGTTGATCTTCACGCCCTGCAGGCGATACACGTCCTGCGCCTCGTCGGTGATGTAGCGCGCCAGCGCCTCGACGCCGAGGAGCCGCAGGATGTCGTGCGGATCGGCCGGGCCGTCGACGATGGTCTCGCCCTTGTTCACCACCTGGCCGTCGTGCGCGGTGACGTGCTTGTCCTTCGGGATCAGGTACTCGTGCGGGTTGCCGTCGAGGTCGGTGATCACGAGGCGCTGCTTGCCCTTCGTATCCTTGCCGAACGACACCGTGCCGGTGACCTCCGCCAGCGTGCCCGCGTCCTTCGGCGCGCGCGCCTCGAAGAGCTCCGCCACGCGCGGCAGGCCGCCCGTGATGTCGCGGGTCTTCGACGTCTCCTGCGGGATCCGCGCCAGCACCTCGCCCACCGCCACGTCCTGGCCGTCCTTGACCGTGATGATCGAGCCCAGCTGGAACGTGATGTTGACGGGCAGGTCCGAGCCGACGAGGTGGATCTCCTTGCCGGCCTCGTCCAGCAGCTTCACCTGCGGGCGCACGCCCTTGGCCGACGCGCCGGCGCGGCGCTTGGGATCGATGACGACGAGCGTCGAAAGCCCCGTCACCTCGTCCACCTGCTTCGCCACCGTCACGCCTTCCTCGACGTTCTCGAACTTCACGCGGCCCGCGTACTCGGTGATGATCGGGCGCGCGGTCGCGTCCCACTGCGCCAGCACCTTGCCGGCCTTGATCACGTCGCCGTCCTTGACCTGCAGCGTCGCGCCGTACGGCACCTTGTGGCGCTCGCGCTCGCGGCCGTTGTCGTCGTGGATCATCACCTCGCCGGAGCGCGCGATGACGACGAGCTCGCCCTTGGCGTTGGTGACGTAGCGCATCTGCGCCGAGAAGCGCACCTGGCCGGCCGACTTCGATTCGACCTGCGAGGCCGCCGCCGTCCGCGACGCCGCGCCGCCGATGTGGAACGTGCGCATCGTCAGCTGCGTGCCCGGCTCGCCGATCGACTGCGCGGCGATGACGCCCACCGCCTCGCCGACGTTGACGAGGTGGCCACGGCCGAGGTCGCGCCCGTAGCACTTGGCGCAGAGGCCATAGCGGGTCTCGCAGGTGAGCGGCGTGCGCACCTTGACCTCGTCGATGCCGAGGCGCTCGATGTCGTCGACCTCGTCCTCGCCGAGCAGCGTGCCGGCCTCGAAATGCGTGGCCTGCGACTCCGGATTGACGATGTCCGACGCGGCGACGCGGCCGAGGATGCGCTCGCGCAGCGGCTCGATGACCTCGCCGCCTTCCACCAGCGCCTTCATCACCACGCCGTTGCGCGTGCCGCAGTCGTCGCCGGTGACGACGAGGTCCTGCGTGACGTCGACGAGGCGCCGCGTCAGGTAGCCCGAGTTCGCGGTCTTCAACGCCGTGTCGGCGAGGCCCTTGCGCGCGCCGTGCGTGCTGATGAAGTACTGCAGCACGTTGAGGCCCTCGCGGAAGTTCGCCGTGATCGGCGTCTCGATGATCGAGCCGTCGGGCTTCGCCATCAGGCCGCGCATGCCGGCCAGCTGGCGGATCTGCGCGGCGGAGCCGCGCGCGCCCGAGTCGGCCATCATGAAGATCGAGTTGAACGAGTCCTGCTTCTGCGTCTTGCCCTCGCGGTCGGTGACTTCCATCTGCCCGAGCTGCGACATCATCGCCTTGGCGATGTCGTCGCCGGCGCGACCCCAGATGTCGACCACCTTGTTGTAGCGCTCGCCCTGCGTGACCAGACCCGAGGTGTACTGCGCCTCGATCTCCTTCACTTCCTTCTCCGACTTCTCGATGATCGTCTTCTTTTCCGGGGGCACCAGCATGTCGTCGGCGGCGAACGAGATGCCGCCGCGCGTCGCGAGGCCGTAGCCCGCCTGCATCAGCTTGTCGGCGAAGATCACCGTCTCGCGCAGGCCGCAGCGGCGGAAGCTCGCGTTGATGATCCGCGAGATCTCCTTCTTCTTGAGCGGCTTGTTGATGTAGTCGAACTTGAGCCCCGGCGGCAGGATCTCCGACAAGAGCGCGCGGCCGACCGTGGTCTCGTAGCGCGTCACCTTGTCGGGGACCTCGCTGCCGTCGGCGGCCTTGCGCTGCACCTCGCGGATGCGCACCTTGATGCGCGCGTGCAGCTCCACCTGGCGCGTTTCGTAGGCGCGCGCCACTTCGGCGACGTTGGCGAACATCATGCCCTCGCCGGCGGCGGCGATCTTCTCGCGCGTCGCGTAGTAGAGGCCGAGCACGATGTCCTGCGACGGCACGATGCAGGGCTCGCCGTTCGACGGCAGCAGCACGTTGTTGGACGCGAGCATCAGCGTGCGCGCCTCCATCTGCGCCTCGAGCGACAGCGGCACGTGCACGGCCATCTGGTCGCCGTCGAAGTCGGCGTTGAACGCCGTGCAGACGAGCGGGTGCAGCTGGATAGCCTTGCCCTCGATCAGCACGGGCTCGAACGCCTGGATGCCGAGGCGGTGCAGCGTCGGCGCGCGGTTCAGCATCACCGGATGCTCGCGGATCACCTCCTCGAGGATGTCCCACACCACGGGCTCCTGCGACTCGACCATCTTCTTCGCCGCCTTGATCGTGGTGGCGAGGCCCATCGTCTCGAGCTTGTTGAAGATGAACGGCTTGAAGAGCTCGAGCGCCATCAGCTTCGGCAGGCCGCACTGGTGGAGCTTCAACTGCGGACCGACGACGATCACCGAGCGCCCCGAGTAGTCGACGCGCTTGCCGAGCAGGTTCTGGCGGAAGCGGCCGCCCTTGCCCTTGATCATGTCGGCGAGCGACTTGAGCGGACGCTTGTTGGCGCCGGTCATCGCCTTGCCGCGGCGGCCGTTGTCGAGCAGCGAGTCGACCGCCTCCTGCAGCATCCGCTTCTCGTTGCGCACGATGATGTCGGGCGCCTTGAGCTCGAGCAGCCGCTTCAACCGGTTGTTGCGGTTGATCACGCGGCGGTAGAGGTCATTGAGGTCCGAGGTCGCGAAGCGGCCGCCGTCGAGCGGCACCAGCGGGCGCAGCTCCGGCGGCAGCACCGGCAGCACCTCGAGGATCATCCACTCGGGCTTGATGCCCGACTTCTGGAACGCCTCCAGCACCTTGAGGCGCTTGGCGATCTTCTTGATCTTGGTCTCGGAGCCGGTCGCCTCGAGCTCCTTGCGGAGCTTGTCGATCTCGTGCGGCACGTCGAGCGCCTTCAGGAGCTCGCGGATGCCCTCCGCGCCCATCGTCGCCGAGAAATCGTCGCCGTACTGCTCGAGCTTGGCGAGGTAGTCGTCTTCGGTGAGGAGCTGCGCGCGGTTGAGCGGCGTGAGGCCCGGATCGGTAACGACGAACGCTTCGAAATAAAGCACGCGCTCGATGTCGCGCAGCGTCATGTCGAGCACCATGCCCATCCGCGACGGCAGGCTCTTGAGGAACCAGATGTGCGCGACCGGGCTCGCGAGCTCGATGTGGCCCATGCGCTCGCGGCGCACCTTGGCGAGCGTCACCTCGACGCCGCACTTCTCGCAGATCACGCCGCGGTGCTTCAGGCGCTTGTACTTGCCGCACAGGCACTCGTAGTCCTTGACCGGCCCGAAGATCTTCGCGCAGAACAGCCCGTCGCGCTCGGGCTTGAACGTGC
>Ga0207707_10005340_pt1 | contig 11230 bp, 12 predicted proteins | sample KBSC83BmetaG_FD_184336 | JGI IMG/M metagenome (GOLD analysis project Ga0207707, IMG submission 184336) | Corn rhizosphere microbial communities from Kellogg Biological Station, Michigan, USA - KBS C8-3B metaG (SPAdes) (version 2) | ecosystem: Host-associated > Plants > Roots > Rhizosphere ... | reverse complement strand
CCCCTCGAAGGAGGGGGCTCGTGGGGGAACCATGGGTTCCCCACGTCAAAGATATTCGCGCGCGCGGGCGAGCACGTCCCGGTCGGTGGCGTAGGTGAGCAGCTCCTCGACGCCGTCCGGCGCGAGCCAGCGCACGTCGTCGACGTCGTCGGCCGTGTCGATGGCGTCGGCGCTCGCGGTCATCAGATACCAGCGGACGGTCTTTGGGCGGCCGCCGGCGACCTCGTAGGAGACCGTGCCGAGATCACGCTCGATGACCGCCTCGCGGCCCGTCTCCTCGCGCACCTCGCGCACAGCCGCGATCGCGTCGTCCTCCCCCGGCTCGAGCTTGCCCTTCGGCAGCGACCAGTCGCCGTGCTGCGGCCGGTGGACGACCGCGATCAGCCCATCCCGGCGGACGACCCCGCCGGCCGCGCGGATCATCGCCCCCGGGTCGCGCTCCGCCGCGTGATCAACGCGCCCGCCCAGAAGGCCAGCCCGACGCCGCCGACCAGCACGAGCACGATCCCCGAGAAGATCCAGATGACGCCGCGACCGCCGCCGATCACGGCGCCGGCGACGATCATCGTCACCCCGAGGACGCCGAAGGCCTGGGTGGCGACGAACGGGCCCGGCAGGCCGGCCGGGGTCACCGGCTGGGAGGCGTCCGAGAGCCGCGCCGGCTGGCGCCGGTCCATCCGCCGGCTGCGCTCCGCCAGGGCGATGACCACGCCGAAGAAGGCCAGGAAGTAGATCACCTGCGACCAGAACGACCCGATGTAGTCGTCCATGTACGTGAAGAGGACGATGAGCACCACCGCGGCGGCGGTGCCGAGCACCGCGACGGCGATCGCCGTCTGCCAGGCATAGACGCTGCGCTGCTCGCTCGGCGGCTGGCTCACGCGCGTAGCGTACACGCGCCGCCGGAGGGGCAGCGCATCCGCCCGACCGGCCTGGCTACGCGGCTTCCTGGAGCTCCGAGCAGAGTTCGCGGGCGACGTCCACGAAGGCGAGCGCGGCCGGCGACCGGTAGCGGTCGCGATGCCAGGCCAGACCGATCAGGCGCGGCGGCACGCTGCCGCCGAGCTCGATCACCGCGATCCGCGGATCGGCCTCGTTGACCGTCAGCCGGGGCACGAGCGCGATCCCGATGCCCGTCGCGACCATCGCCTGGAGCGTCGCGTTGTCGTCCGAGCGGAACGCCATTCGTGGCGCCACCCCGGCGGCGCGCAGCCGGTCTTCGACCTGCTGGCCGCCGAGACAGGTGCGGTAACCGATCAGCGGCATCGCGCCGATCTCGCGGAACGTCGGCGGCGTGCTCGCGCGCGCGAGCGGCGAGTCGGCCTGGGTGACCAGCACGTAGGGGTCGCGCACGAGCTCGACCGTCTCGACGGCGGGATCCTCGACGGGCAGCATCACGAAGGCGAGGTCGAGCCCGCCGTCCTCGATGCCGCTCAGAAGGCCCTCGTCCTCGGCCTCCTCGAGCCGGATCTCGACCCGCGGCCAGGCGGCCGTGAAGCGGCGCAGGAGCTCGGGCAGGATGCGCGCGCCGGCGCTCTGGAACGCCCCCACCCGCAGGGTGCCCGCCTCGCCGCCGCGGAGGGCGTCGAGGTCGGCGCGGGCGGCGTGCAGCCGCGCGACGATGGCCTCGGCGTGGTGCAGGAGCAGGCGGCCGGCCTCTGTCAGCGCGACGGGACGGGGCCCGCCGGGCCGCTCGACGAGGCGCACGCCGACGAGCCGCTCGAGGGTCGCCAGCTGCTGGCTGACGGCCGACTGGGTGTAGCCCAGCGCGTCCGCCGCGCGCCCGAACGAGCCGTGCTCGGCGATGGCCTCGAGCGCCGCCAGATGGCGCAGCTCAACGCCGAGCCAAGGATCAGGTTCCATGATGAAAACCACCGTTATGTCGATTTGTGCTAATGGACATCAGGGCCGATGATACACCCATGGGACTGACAGTGATCCTCATTCTGCTCCTCGTCATCGGACCGCTGTCGCTGCGCTTCGGGGTCGATTCGCGCCCCCACGGCGAGCGCCAGCAGGCCTGGTGGCCCGGAGCTCCGCGCGGCGACCGCTAGCCGTGTCGCCCGGCGTCAGCTGAGGCCGAGGTAGGCCTTGCGCACGCGCTCGTTCGTGCGCAGCGCTGCGGCGTCGTCGGTGAGCGCGACGACGCCGGTCTCGAGCACGTAGCCGCGCTTCGCGACGTCGAGGGCCATCAGCGCATTCTGCTCGACGAGCAGGATCGTGGTGCCCTGCGAGTTGATCTCGCTGACGATCTCGAAGATGCGCTCGACGAGCACCGGCGCGAGGCCCATCGACGGCTCGTCCAGCAGGAGCAGCTTCGGCCGGGCCATCAGCGCCCGCCCCATGGCGCACATCTGCTGCTCGCCCCCGGAAAGCGTCCCCGCCTTCTGCGCCCGGCGTTCGGCGAGGCGCGGGAACAGGTCGAACACCCGGGCGACGTCCTGCTGCACCTCCGAGCGGTCGCGGCGCTGGAACGCGCCCATCTCGAGGTTCTCGAGGACGGTCATCCGGGCGAACAGGCGCCGGCCCTCCGGCGACTGGCTGATCCCCATCCGGACGATCTCGTGCGGCGGCCGGCCCACGATGTCCTCGCCCTTGAAGAGGATCCGCCCGCGCTTGGGCTTGTTGATGCCCTGGATCGATCGCAGCGTCGTCGACTTCCCGGCACCGTTGGCGCCGATCAGCGTCACGACCTCGCCCTCGTTCACCGTCAGCGAGATTCCTTTGATCGCCTCGATCGTCCCGTAGTAGGTGTGGACGTCCTCGAGCTCGAGCAACGGGGCGCCGTTGCCGCTCATGCGCCCGCCGGCTCCCCGTCGCCCGCCGACGTGGCGCCGCTGCCGAGGTAGGCCTCGATGACGCGCTCGTCGGCCTGGATCTCGGCCGGCGAGCCCTCGGCGATCTTCTGCCCGTAGTCGAGCACCGTCACCCGCTCGGAGATCCCCATGACGACCTTCATGTCGTGCTCGATCAGGAGCACCGTGACGCCGCGCTCGTCGCGCACCTTGCTGACGAACGACGTGAACTGGGCACTCTCCTGCGGGTTCATCCCGGCCGTCGGCTCGTCCAGCAGCAGCAGCTTCGGATCGGTCGCGAGCGCCCGCGCCACCTCCAGCCGGCGCTGGTCGCCGTAGGAGAGGTGCATCGCGTAGGACTCGTCGGCCGACTTGGGCAGCTCGCAGTAGCGCAGCAGCTCTCTGGCCCGCTCGGCCGCCTCGCGCTCCTCGCGCCGCAGGCCGGGCGTGCGCAGGACCGAGCGGACGATGCCGCCCTTGATCCGCGAGTGCATGCCGACGAGCACGTTCTCCATGCTCGTCATCGTCGGGAAGAGGCGGATGTTCTGGAAGGTCCGCCCGACGCCCATGTGGGTGACCGCGTGCGGCGGCAGCCCGGCCACGTCGTGGCCGTTGAAGAGGATCTCGCCGCTGGTCGGCGTGTAGACGCCCGTCAGCATGTTGAAGAACGTCGTCTTGCCGGCGCCGTTCGGCCCGATCAGGCTGACGATCGCGCCCCGCGGGACGGCGAAGTCGACGTCGTTGCACGCGACCAGGCCGCCGAACTCCTTGCGCAGCTGCCTCGCCTCGAGCAGGATTTCGGTCTCGCTCATTGCGCGCTGGCTTCGTACATGGATCCGCCCTCGACGCCGAGCTCGAGCTCGACCTTGCGGCGCTGCCCGGGTATCAGCCCCTGCGGCCGCAGCAGCATCATGACGACGATGATCAGCCCGAAAATGCCGTAGGTGTACTGCGGGACGTTGAAGCTCGTACCGGCGATGTTGTTGAAGTTGTTCCCGACCGCCTCGAGGCCCTGGTAGTTCAGGTAGGAGAGCACCGCGCCGCCCAGGCAGACGCCCCAGACGTTGCCCATGCCGCCGAGGATCACCATGCAGAGCACGGTGATCGAGATGTTCAGCGAGAAGTCGCCCGGGAACGTCGAGCTCTTGTAGATCGCGTAGAAGCAGCCGGCCATGCCGCCGAAGAACGCGCCGATCGCGTAGGCGAGCGTCTTGGTGCGCATGAGCGGGACGCCCATCGCCGCCGCGGCGATCTCGTCCTCGCGGATCGCCACCCACGCGCGACCGAGCCGGGAGTCGCGGATGCGAACGCAGCAGAACAGCGTGAACGCGACGAGCGCGAGACCGGTCCAGTAGTAGTAGGAGGTGGCGTTCGTGACCGAGTAGTACACGCTCGGCAGGAACGCCCACTGGTTGTGCAGCGATCCGAATCCGAGCGCGTCGATCGGCGTGAGCCCGTTGGGGCCGTTCGTGATGTTGTGCCCGAACCAGTTGTCGCCGTTGTTCACGGCCTGCGGCACGATCTCGCCGAATCCGAGCGTGACGATGGCCAGGTAGTCGCCGCGCAGGCGCAGCGTCGGCAAGCCGATGACGATGCCGAAGAGCGCCGCGAACACCGCCCCGACAATGAGCAGGAACCACACGTTTATGTGGATGCCCTGCACCGAGTGCGGCACCCCGACCGACGCGAGATGGACGTCGTGCGGCGTGAACTGCTGGGTCGCGAACCAGCCGGCGATGTAGGCGCCGGCCGCGTAGAACGCGACGTAGCCGAGGTCGAGCAGCCCCGCATAGCCGACCACCACGTTCAGGCCGAGGGCCATGACCACGTAGACCGTCATGATGACCATCGTCGGCACGGTCGGGATGAGCTGCGACTCGGTGCTGTTCGTCCCGATCAGCGACGTGAGGTCGGTGTAGTACGACGGGTAGAGGACCAGGAGCAGTGCGACGACGGCCGGGAGCAGCCCGTGCCGCACCGGCCCCGGCAGCTTGGACCACACGTCGCCGAGGCCGAGGCGCTCCATCATGCCCTGTCCGCCGTCGCCTCGCCGAGCAGGCCCTGCGGCCGGAACACGAGCACGAGGATGAGGATGGCGAAGATGATCGACTCCGTCCAGTCGGTGCCCGGCGTGTGCCAGGAAAGGCCCTCGTTGAACGCCTGGATGAGGCCGATCACGAGCGCGCCGAGGGCGGCGCCGGTGAGGTTGCCGATTCCGCCGAGCACCGCCGCGGTGAACGCGAACAGGCCGAGCTGGAAGCCGAGGTCGAACCGCGTCGACGTCTGGAACATCACGAAGAGCAGTCCGGCGGCGCCGGCCAGCGCGCCGCCGAGGGCGAAGGTGAACGCGATCGTGCGATCGACGTCGATGCCCATCATGCGGCTCGCGTCCATGTCCTGGGCGACGGCCCGCATGGCCTTGCCCGGCTTGGTGTTCCGCACCAGGTAGGTGAGCACCAGGAGCACCGGGATCGTGATCAGCACGACCAGGAGCGACTTCTCGCGATACGGGAACCCGCCGACGTTGAACAGCGTCTTGCTGGGAAAGATGCTGGCGCCGCTCGAGGTGAGCGGGCGCTCGTTGAAGCCCCAGATGGCCGCGCCCACGTTCTGCAGCAGGAACGACATGCCGATGGCCGTGATCAGCGGCGCCAGCTTGGGGGCGTTGCGCAGCGGCCGGTAGGCGACCCGCTCGATGGCCACGTTGAGCCCGCCGCAGAACGCCATGGCGGCCGCGAGCGTGAGGAGCAGGAGCGGAATCGTCGTGTACCACGCCTGTGTGCCGTCGAGGCCCAGCCAGCCGTTGGCGACGGTGATGGTGACCATGGTGCCGAGCATGAACACGTCGCCGTGGGCGAAGTTGATCAGCTCGATGATGCCGTAGACGAGCGTGTAGCCGAGCGCCACGAGCGCGTAGATGGCGCCGTACGTGATGCCGAGCAAAAGGACGCTCAGGACCTGCTGCGGCGCGCTCAGGACGTTGCCGACGATCCAGACACCGAACAGGCCGACGACGATCCACTGCGCCACCCTGTTGATCTGCTGGGAGAACCGGGGGAGCGCCGCCAGCATCGGACGCCGCGCGGTCTGCACGCGAGTCGTCACTGGCGGCGCTCCCCGGTCGTCTTCATCTAGTGGAAGGTCTCCACCAGGCTGGACGGCGGCGTCAGCACCTTGTAGGTGACGAGCTTGCCGCCCTTCGCGACGTCAACCGTCATCGATCCCTGGTTGGTGTCGCCGTTCTGGTCGATGGCGAAGTTGCCGAGCACGCTGTCGGTGACGTTCACGCCGAACAGGTGCTTGGCGATGTCGGCCCGCGAGCCGTCCGAGGCCTTGATGGCGTTCAGGAGGACCTGGGTCGCCGCGGCCGCGTACGGGGTGTACGGGTCGAGTGCATCCGGGTGGTACGTGTTCGTGAAGTCGGTCACGAACTGTGCGCCGGCGCCCTTCAGCTGGTCCGGCGGGACACCGGCCACGGATGCGTACAGACCCTCGGCATTGGCCGCGCCGGCCGTGTCGATCGTGGACTGGGTCGTGAACCCGTCCGGCAGCAGCAGCTTCACCTTGCCGGTGTTCGGGCCGAGCACGGACACCTTGTCCTTGATCAGCTGGCCGCCGTTCTCGCAGACCAGTCCGCCGACCATGATCGCGTCGGGGTGCGTGGAGCCGATCTGCTGCATCAGGGCCTGGTAGTTCGTCCCCGTCTTCGTGTTGTACGCCGCGAAGCCCTTGATCTGAATGCCGAGCTTCCTGGCCGCGTCCTTGAAGTACGTGGCGACGCCGAGGCCGTAGGCCTGCTTGTCGTCCAGGATGTAGACGCTCTTCACGCCGAGACCCTTGGCGGTCTCAGCAAGCGCCGGGCCCTGGAAGTTGTCCGCAGCGACGACGCGGGCGTAGTTGCGCTGGCCGGTCGGGTAGTACTTGTCCGGCTCACCCGGCGTCTTGGTCTTCTGCGTCAGGCCAGGCCACGTGTTGGCCGGGCTGACCATGGCCACCATGCCGCCGGGGGCGCGGTTCAGCACCGGCACCTCGAGCTCGGCACAACCCGAGTTGAACGTGCCGATCACGCCGATGACGGACGGATCCTGCGCGTACGCGTTGGCGTTCGCGCTACAGGTGGCGGAGTCCCACGTCGCAGCCTGGGCGGTCGAGTCGTCGCACGCCTGGTACTGGATGGTCATGCCGTTGATCTTGTAGTTGTTCTGCTTCAAGACCATCTCGATGGCCTGGACCATCTGCTTCGTCTGATGCGACGACGCACCCTGCATCGGGAGGTCGGAGACGATCTCGTACTTGCCGCTCCCGACCGGAGCCGCACACGTCGACGAGTTGACCGGAGTCGCCCCGCCAGACGCGCCGCTGTTCCCACCGCTCCCGCTGCTGCCGCCGCTGGAGCCGCATCCCGCGGCCACGGCGAGCGAGAGCGCGACGGCCGCGACCATCATGGCGCGGCCTGAAACACTTCTCATGAGATCTCCTCCCACTGCGGATTAAAAACCCTCTCCCGAACCGAACCGGCGCGGGCGCGAGATGGGGTATTTACCATCACGAGCGGATGGGAGCAAGCGCATCGCCCACGAATCCGTTCGCCGCCGACAAGCCTTGGCATCGCCGCGCAATCGTACTCCTCGTCGCGGTTGCCGTCATCTCCGCCGGCTGCGGATCCGGTTCGTCCGATTCGGGATCCAATCCAACGGTCGCATCGGGGTGTTCCAAGACCTGGAAGGCCGGCTGGCAGAAGTGGACGGACAAGGTCCGCATGCCCGTGTGGTGCCCGGGCTGGATGCCAAGCCCGATCGACGCAATCATCCACGGGCAGTGGAATTCGGCCCGGGTCGAGCAGCACCAGTGGCAGCTCGGATACGCGTGGCTCGAGGAGGGTCAGCTCGTGCACGTCATCTTCGAGGGCTATCCGCAGGGGACATTCCCGCCCAGATGCGAAGGCGTCGCGTGCTTCGGCGGAGAGGAGCCCGCCGCGGAGAAGATCGCGGGCCACGTGGTGCACTTCTACGACAAGAATCATGCATCTCACTCAGGTCACATCGCGGCCATTTTCAGATCGGGCCCCGATACCTACGTCGTCAGCATCCACGTCGCCTCGCCGGTCTCCACGAAGGCCGTCGCGAAGCGCGATCTGCGTCACATCATCAGCTCGATGTCGGAGCTGAAACCAACGTAGTACCCGGCACCGGGGACAGTCCCCGCGGCGCGGGGACTGTCCCCGAACTGCTCCATCTCCACGACGGTGAGGGTGGCCGGTCCTCTAGGATCGGCCGATGCGCGTCTACTGGCACGACGAGGCGCTCGCCCATGACACGGGGTCGGGCGTGTTCGACCAGCCCCCGACGCCGCTGATCGAGGTGCCCGAGCTGCACCCGGAGAACCCGGAACGGATCCGCAACATCCGCTCGGCCCTGCGAAACGGCCCGATCGCGCCGCACCTGGAGTGGCACGCCGGCCGCCACGCGACCCGCGAGGAGCTCGAGCTCATCCACCCGCCGAGCTACATCGACTCGGTCGCGGCCGCCTGTGCCTCGGGTCCGGCGATCCTGACCCAGTCGACTCCGGTCGTCCCCGCCTCGTGGGGAGCGGCGCTCGGATCGGCGGGCACGGCGCTCGCCGCCACCGAGGCCGTCCTCGCCGGCGAGTGCGATCAGGCCTACGCGCTCGTGCGCCCGCCCGGCCACCACTGTCAGCCGGCCCAGGCCGACGGCTACTGCCTCTTCTCGAACGCGGCGCTCTGCGCCGAGCTGACCCGGCGCCGCGGCATCGAGCGGGTCGCCGTCGTCGACTGGGACGTGCATCACGGCAACGGCACCCAGGAGTGCTTCTGGACGCGCCCCGACGTCGTCACGATCTCGCTCCACATGGGCCACGGCTCGTGGGGGCCGCACCATCCCCAGACCGGCGCGCCGGACGAGCTCGGCGCAAGCGACGGCGCCGGCCGGAACGTGAACGTGGAACTGCCGCTGGGCACGGGCGACGAGGGCTACCGGCGGGCCTGGTCACGCGTCGTCGAGCCGCTGCTCGGAAGCTTCGACCCCGGCCTGCTCGTGATCGCCTGCGGGCAGGACGCGAGCCAGTACGACCCCAACGGGCGCATGTCCGTGACGATGGACGGCTTCCGCGATCTCGGCGCCGCCGCCCGCCGGTTCGCCGACGAGCACTGCGACGGCCGGCTCGTGCTCGTGCAGGAGGGCGGCTACGGACGCACCTACTCGGCCTTCTGCATGCACGCGACGCTCGAGGGCGTGCTGGGGACCGGGAAGCTGCTCGACGATCCGCTGGCCTACCTGCCGGACGATCGCGACCGCGGCGACGCCGCCATCGACGCCGTGCTGGCTGCGGTGGGGCCGTACTGGAGCGGGATCCCGGCATGAGCGGCGGTGAGCCGCGCTGGCTGGGCATCGAGCCCCGCCACCTGGCCACGCTCCGCGCCGTCGCCGAAGCCGGCTCGTTCCGCGGCGCCGCCGCCGAGCTCGGCTACGTGCCCTCCGGCGTGAGCGCCCACGTCGGCGCGCTCGAGCGCGCCGTCGGCCGCCCGCTCGTGCGCCGCCGCCGCGGCGCCGGCATCGAGCTCACCGAGGCCGGCCGGGTGCTGCTCGACCACGCCGATGCCATCCTCGCCCGGCTTCGCGCCGCCCAGGCCGACATGGCCGCGCTGGACGACGAGGCGGCCGTGCCGCTGCGGGTCGGGATCACCCAGAGCGTCGGCATCCGCGCGCTGCCCGACATCGTCCGCCGGTTCGGCCGCGACTACCCGCTCGTGCGCATCCAGCCGCGCGAGTCCGAAACCGACCTCGACCTGTACGGCGGAGTCGAGTCGGCCGAGCTCGACCTCACGTTCGTCGAGCTGCCGGCGCCGCCCGGCCCATACGAGACGCTGCCGCTCCTGGTCGACCCCTACGTGCTGATCGTGCGCAGCGACTCGCCGCTCGCCCACCGGCCCCACTGCCCAACGCTCTCGGAGATCGGCAACCTCGAGCTGATCGGGCACACCCAGTGCCGCGGCCTGCGTCGCGTCGAGGATCAGATCCGGGCCGCCGGCGAGGAGCCCCACTTCGCCTTTCGTTCCGACGTGAACGCCACCGTCCAGGCGCTCGTCGCCGCCGGCGTGGGCGTCGCCGTCATGCCGGGCCTGGGCTTCGATCCCGGCGACGGGCGCACGGTCGCGTTCGACCTCTCCCGCGACGTGCCGCCGCGCACCCTGGCGCTGGCCTGGCACCGCGACCGCAACGTGACGGCGCCGATGCAGGCGTTCACCGATGCCTCCGTGGCGGTCTTCGCCGACCTCGCGGAGCGCCCGGGCAGCGAGCGGCGGCTGCGGGCAGTTCGCGAGGCGTGAACACCGCGCTCGCGGATTCGCGCTTGTGACAGCCGACCCGAGGCGCGAACATTCTTCCCGGTTGGAGATTCGCGCCGATGTAGGAGCCCGATCGCGGGCGGCTTGGGCGCCGCTTCGGGTGGCGGCGGCGCGAGCGCGTGCTCGGCCGGGCCGCGGCGGCCTCGTGGCGATCGGCGTCGCGGTCGCCGCGGCGGCCCTGGGGGGGGTCGTCGGCGGCTCCACGATCACGGCCGACCGCAGCCTGCGCGCGGCGCTCGAGGGCCTGCCCGTCGCGCAGCGCACCTTCACCGCCACGTGGCAGGGGACGCCCCCGGCGGGCGGATACCGCGAGATCGACCGCACAGCGACCCGCGCGCTGGCGCGGCTGGGGCCGACGCCGCCCGCGCGCACGGTCGCGTTTCCCGAGCTGAACCTCGGCGGGCGCCTGGCCGACCTCGGCGCGATCGACGACCCGGCGCGGTGGGTGCGGCTGCGCTCGGGCCGCCTCCCCCGCTCCTGCACCCCGGCCCGGTGCGAGGTGCTCCAGGCCGGCGGCGCTCCGGTCACGGCGATGGCCGAGCCGGGCCTGCACCTCGTCGTCGTCGGCCGCACGGAAGGCCCCCTGCCGGTGACGCTGGCCCCGCTCACCCGCAGCAGCCACCAGGCCAAGGGCGGCCCGCCACCGGTGCTGCTGGCGGGCGGGGTGCCCGAGCTCTCCGCCCTACCCGTGTTCTCGGCCGTCTACCGGGCGTACGGCTGGACGACGCCGATCGACCCGAAGGCCCTGCACGACTGGGAGATCACGGGGCTGCTCGACCGTGAGGCCACAGCTGCCCAGCACGTGCGCCTGCTGGGGACGCCGTTCGGGCTGACCGGGCCGACCAACACGCTGGTCGCGCTGCGCGCGGCCGATGCGGTCGCCGCCCGGCGGATGCAGCTCGTCGGCGGCGGGGCGGCGGCGCTCCTGCTCGGGTTCGTGCTCCTGGCCGCCGCCGGCCTGCGCCGCGACGCCGGCACCGAGTGGGCGCGGCTCGAGCGCCACGGCGCCCGGCTCGGCCAGCTGTGGACGTTCGCCTGGGTCGAGGCGGCCTGGATCACGCTCGCCGGGGCG
>Ga0207707_10005338_pt1 | contig 11232 bp, 6 predicted proteins | sample KBSC83BmetaG_FD_184336 | JGI IMG/M metagenome (GOLD analysis project Ga0207707, IMG submission 184336) | Corn rhizosphere microbial communities from Kellogg Biological Station, Michigan, USA - KBS C8-3B metaG (SPAdes) (version 2) | ecosystem: Host-associated > Plants > Roots > Rhizosphere ... | reverse complement strand
CTGAAGACTGCGCTCGCGGCCTTCGCCTCCATCATCGAGCAGGGCGAGGGGGCGCCGCGCGACTCGGCGAGCTCGCACTACCAGAAGTTCCTCGGCGTGCGCGCCGAGCTGCGCGAGCTGCTCGGGCGCAACCCCGAGTTCGCGCCTGCCTGGCCGGCGGCCACCAACCCGGTGCTGCGCCGGCCGCCGCGGCCCGAGGGGCGGGTGTGGATCGAGGACGCCGCGGCCTTCGCCACCGTCGACCTCGCCAATGCCTGCTACGCGCTGATGCTGCGGCTGCTGGCGTACGCGTATGTGCTGCGCGCGCCGGGCGCCGAGAAGTCCCTGACGGTCGACCTGGCGATCGGGCTCATGCAGGCGGTGGTGCCGCTCGCCGAGCGTGCCGCGCGCCTCCCGGCCGGGCCGTCGAATCCGCAGTGCCACGCGGGACTCTCGTTCATCGCGCCGCGCGACGCCGGTGCGCTGGTGCCGGGGGCGGCGGCGCGCCGCCTGTTCGTCGAGCGCTTCACCCAGCTCGCCGCAGCCGGTGCCGCGCTGCGCGCCACGGGCGATGCGCGCGCCGCGGCCGCGGCCGAGGCACTGGCGCGGCTTGCGGCGCGTGCCGCGCGCGGCTTCGAGAGCGGCGCCGCCGCGGCGGCCACCGCTGCGGCCGCGCCCGCTGCCGCGCCGCCGCCGGCAGCCCCCGCGCCGGTGGTGACGGATGGCGTGGAGACGGTGCGCGGGCAGAGTATGGAGCTGCAGTTCGAGGCGCGGCGCTGCATCCACTCGCGCTTCTGCGTCACCTGGGCGCCGCAGGTGTTCCTCGCCAACGTGCAGGGGCCCTGGATCCATCCCGACGCCGTGCCGGTCGAGCAGCTGGCTGAGGTCGCGCACGCCTGCCCGTCAGGGGCGATCCGCTACCGGCGCCTCGACGGCGGCGCCGCCGAGCCGGTGCCGCCGGTGAACCTCGCCGCGGTGCGCGAGGCCGGGCCGTACGCCTTCCGCGGCCGCCTCGAGATCGACGGCGTGCCGGCCGGTTACCGCGCGACGCTGTGTCGCTGCGGCGCCTCCAAGCACAAGCCCTATTGCGACGGCTCGCACCACGAGATCGGCTTCAGTGCCACGGGCGAGCCGCCCGCGGGCCGCACCGACATGCTGGCGGCGCGCGATGGCCCGCTCGCCATCGAGCCACAGCCGGACGGCCCGCTGCGGGTGCGCGGCAACCTCGAGCTCACGAGCGGCACGGGACGGGTCGTGGCGCGCGTGACGACGACGCACCTGTGCCGCTGCGGCGGCAGCGCCAGCAAGCCGTTCTGCGACGGCACGCACGCGAAGATCGGCTTCCGCTCCGCCTGATCAGGCCCCGCGCAGCGCCAGCTGCGCCACCGCGCGCCGGAACTCGGCGACGGCGCGCGCGTGGCCGGCGCCCTGCGGTGGCCCGTAGCGCAGCTGCGCGTAGCGCTCGAGCAGCGCGCGTGCGGCCGGCGCTACCTCGGGCCGGTGTGCGGCGATCACGGCCGCCAGGCTGAGCGGCCCCTGGTGCGGGGCGCGCGGCGGCGCGATGCGCGCCAGCTTGCGGCACAGCCGCGCGTAGGCGCGCGCCAGTGCGTCGGGGCGCGGCGGCCGCCCGCCGCGGCCGACGTGCCAGGTGATGAGCGCCAGCCAGCCGAGCAGCGCCAGCATGAAGGCCCAGCCGAGGTGACGCGCGTCGGGCGCGCTGATGCCGAGGCGCGCGAGCAGGTCGAGCTGCGCGCCGTAGTCGAACTGCAGCACGTGCTCGCTCCACCAGTCGTTGGCCGCGTCCCAGCGCTGCAGCAGGTAAGCGAGCCACGGCGCGCCGTGAATCAGCCGCTCGCTCACCGACAGACCCTGCGGCAGCAGGTCGAGGATGCCGCGCCGCAGCCGCTCCGGTGCCACCACCGCCGTCGGGTCGACGCGCGTCCAGCCGCGTCCCTCGAGCCACACCTCGGCCCAGGCGTGCGCGTCCGACTGGCGGATCACGAAGAAGCGCGCCACCGGGTTCCACTCGCCGCCCAGGTAGCCCGTGACCACGCGCGCGGGGATGCCGGCCGCGCGCATCAGGGCGACGAACGCCGAGGCGTAGTGGCCGCAGAAGCCCTCGCGTGTCTGGAACAGGAAATCGTCCACGGCGTTGGCGCCGAGCGGTGGCGGCTCGAGCGAGTAGACGAAGCCGCCGCGGCGCAGGTACTCGAGCGCCGCCTGCACCAGCTCCGCATCCGAGGCGCTGCGCTGGCGCAGCGACGCGGCCAGCGCCGCCGTGCGCGGATTGCTGCCGGGCGGCAGCGCGGTGTCCTGGCGCCGCGCGCCCGCCGCCAGCGGCGCCGCGGCACTGGTGTGCGTGTAGGACAGCGCCTCGAAGGTGAGGCCCTGCACGACCGGCTCGTCGGCGATCAGCTCGTAGTCGTCAGTGAGCTGCGCGTGGAGGTCGGGCGAGTGCGCCGGCGTATCGAGCGCCAGCCACCAGTGTTGGCGGCTCGGCTCGAGCCACACGTGGTAGCGGTACGCCGGGCCGAGGAAGCGCAGCGGCGGGCGCAGCTGAAACGCAACCGGCGCGCGCCGCCAGGTGCGGCCGTCGAAGTCGTGCAGCACCGGCCCGCGCCAGTAGCGCTCCGGCGGCGGCGGCGCCGCGGCCGCGAACCGGACGCGGAAGGCGGTGTCGTAGCTGGTCACCAGGCGGAGGATGCTGCCCGGTGTCATGGAGTCGGCCAGCCCGGTGAGCGCCTGCTGATCGCGCGGGATCGCCCAGAACGCACCCGGCAGGCGCGGGAAGAACACGAACAGCAGCGCCGCGAGCGGCGCGGCGAGCAGCAGCGCCCGCCCGGCGAGCGCCAGCGCGGCGCGCGGGGCCAGGCCCTGGGCGCCGATCACCGCCAGCGCCGCGCAGCACACCCAGGCCTCGAGCGCGTACAGCGGCACGCGCATGAGGCCCTGGCGGTCGAGGCAGGCGGCGAGCAGCAGGAACAGCGCGGTACCCACCAGCACGTAGTAGTCGCGCCGCGTGCGCGTCTCCAGCAGCTTCAGCCCCGCCATCAGGATCAGCAGCGTGGTGCCGGCGGCGAGGCCGTTGAGTGTGCGGAAGCGCGCCAGCACCAGCACCACGAGGGCGAGCGCCAGCAGTGCGCGCAGGGCGAGGCCGGGCGCCCAGCGTCCCCGCTGCGCGCTGGCCAGGCGCCACAGGATCAGCGCCAGCGCCAGGAACGCCGTCCAGGCCGGCACGCGGTCGGCGTGCAGCAGCACGCCCCCGCCGAGCGCCGCGCACGCCCACAGCAGCGGCGGCGGCGCGCCGCGCCCGGCCTCCACCCCTGGCGCGGCGGCCGGCACGCTCAGCCGCCGGGCCCGAGCCCGAACGCGGCCAGCGCCGCCAGGCAGCGGTGGCGGTGCTCGGGGCCGCGATCGGGCTCGAGCCGCAGGCTGGGCAGGAGCAGGCCGTAGCGCTCGCCCTGCGCCTCCGCGTCCACCACCCAGCGCGCCAGCTGACACAGGCGCGCCTCGGTGTCACCGAGCCGCAGGGCGGCGAAGTCGAACAGGCGCAGTTCCGCCCCGCCCGCGGTGTATTCCTTCACCAGCAGCGGCGCTTCGCGCGCGTACGCCTTCCAGTCGACCGCGCGCGGCGAGTCGCCGTCGCGGAACGGGCGCAGGCCGGACCACTCGTCGGCACCGGCCGCGAGGTGTGCCTGCCGCCCGGACTGCAGCTCGCCATACACCGGCATCGGCAGCCGGCCGAGCGGGCGTGGATACACCCACACCTCGAGCGGCGCGTGCACCCAGGTCCAGACGCGGAACAGGCCGAAGGGATGCGCGGTGGAGAGCCGCACGCGCGCGATACGCACGCGGCCGCGCCGCGCGGCGGCCAGCGGCACGTCCAGGCAGGCGCGCGCGCCTGCCGCCACATCCGCCGCCACCCGCGGCGTGCCCTCGAGCGCCGCCTCGAGGCCGAGCCGTGCCGTGCCTGCTTCGTTGCCGAGCCACACGCGCAGCACCCCGGGGCTGCCGGCGAACAGCGGCGCGGCGCGCAGCGACTGCACCTGCACGCCGAGCAGGTTGCGGTGGCACAGCTGCATCACCACCAGCACGAACGCGGCCAGCAGGAAGGTGAGGAACAGGGCGAGGCTGTTGGCGTAGTTGAGGCCCGCGACCAGCATCAGGAACAGCAGCGCGCCGAAGGCGGCGCCGGCGCGCGTGGGCAGGATGTAGAGCCGGCGCCGCTCGAGCACCACCGGCAGGCGGTCATCGCCCTGGCGGCGGTGCACCCAGCGCGCCAGGCGCGTGTTGAGGCGGGCGTTGAGGGTCGCGAGCGCGCTCAGAGCGGCACCGGAACCGCGCGCACGATCTCGGCGGCGAGATCCGCCGGCGCGCCCGGCGCCGGCTCGCGCGCCTCGAGCCGGTGCGCGACCACTGCCGGCAGCACCGCCTGCACGTCCTCGGGCAGCACGGCCTGGCGCGCATCGAGGTAGGCCCATGCCTGCGCGGCCCGCACCAGGCCCTGGCCGGCACGCGGCGACAGGCCGATCTTCAGGTCAGTGCGCTCGCGGCTGCGCGCGATCAGCCGCTGCGTGTAGTCGAGCAGCGCATCGGCGACGTGCACGGCGCGCACCGCGCGCTGCACGGCCGCCACCCCCGCCGCCGACAGCGCCGCCGGCATGCCCGGCAGCAGCTCGCGCCGCTCCCCGCCGCGCAGCAGTTCGCGCTCGTGCGCGGCGTCCGGGTAGCCGAGCGTGACGCGCATGAGGAAGCGATCGAGCTGCGACTCGGGCAGCGCGTACGTGCCGAGCTGCTCGTGGGGGTTCTGGGTCGCGACCACGAAGAACGGCTCGGGGAGCGCATAGGTGGTGCCATCGACGCTCACCTGGCGTTCCTCCATGGCCTCGAGCAGCGCGCTTTGGGTGCGCGGGCTGGCGCGGTTGACCTCATCGGCCAGCAGCAGCTGGGTGAAGATCGGCCCCTGGCGGAAGTCGAAGCGCTGGCTGGCGCGGTCGAACACCGACACGCCGATGATGTCCGCGGGCAGCAGGTCGCTGGTGAACTGCACGCGCTGCCAGGCGAGTCCCAGCACGTGCGCCAGCGCGTGGGCGAGGGTGGTCTTGCCGACCCCGGGCACGTCCTCGATCAGCAGGTGGCCGCGTGCCAGCAGGCAGGCGAGGCACAGGCGGATCTGCCCCGGCTTGCCGAGGATGACCGTCTCGAGCGCGGCCAGCACGCGCGCCAGCGCCGCCGCATCCGCCGGCGCGGCGCCCGGGGTGCTCATGGCGCGAGCAGCCCGCGCACCCGCTCGAGCTGCGCGCTGAGAGAGCTGGCGGTGCGCTCGAGCTCGGCGACGCGGTCGCGTTCGGTGGCGACCACCTGCGCCGGAGCGCCGCGCACGAAGCTGTCGTTGGCGAGGCGGCCGCGCGTCTTGGCGAGATCGCCCTGCGTCCGCGCGAGCAGCTTGCCGAGCCGTTCGGCCTCGGCCGCCGCATCGATCAGCCCGGCCAGGGGCACCAGCACCCCGAGGGTGCCGACCAGGGCCACCGCCGACTGCGGCACGACCGCGTCCGCGGCCAGGATCGTGAGGCTCTCCAGGCCCGCCAGGCGCTCGAGCCAGGGGCGATGGCGCGCCGCCAGCGCCTGATCGGCGGGGCTCGCATCCTGCAGCAGCAGCGGGATCTTGCGTGCCGGGCTGATGTTCATCTCGCCGCGGATCTGGCGCACGCCGAGCACCACCGCCCGGATCCACGCGGTCTCGCGCTCGGCCGGCTCGTCGATGGGGAAATCCGCCGCGGCCGGGTAGGGCTGCAGCATCACGGTGTCGGCGATGCAGCCGGCGAGCGGTGCGATGCGCTGCCAGATCTCCTCGGTGATGAACGGCATGAGCGGGTGCAGCGCGCGCTGCAACGCCTCGGTGATCTGCGCCAGGGTGCGGCGCGTGCCGTGCCGCGCCGCCGGCGTGGTGCTCGCGCCCTGCAGCACCGGCTTGGTGAGCTCCAGGTACCAGTCGCAGAAGTCGTACCAGGTGAACTCGTACAGCGCGCTGGCCGCGTAGTCGAAGCGGTACTCGGCGAAGGCGCGCTCGACCGTGGCGAGCGCGCGGCCGAAGCGCGAGCGGATCCAGCGGTCCGCCACCGACAGTTCCATGGCGGTGCCGGACTCGAGGGCGGTCTCGCCGAGCGCCAGCGTCACGAAGCGCGCCGCGTTCCACAGCTTGTTGCAGAAGTTACGATAGCCGCCGACGCGCGCCAGGTCGAAGCGGATGTCGCGGCTCGGCGAGGCCAGCGCGGCGAAGGTGAAGCGCAGCGCGTCGGTGCCGTGCGCGGCGATGCCCTGCGGGTACTGGCGGCGCGTCGCCTTGTCGATCGCCGGCGCGAGCTGCGGCTGCATCAGACCGCTGGTGCGCTTGGCGACCAGCGCCTCGAGGGCGATGCCGTCGACGATGTCGAGCGGATCGATGACGTTACCCTTGGACTTGGACATCTTGTCGCCGTGCTCGTCGCGGATCAGCCCGGTGATGTAGACGTCGTGGAACGGCACGTCGCCCATGAACTTGAGCCCCATCATCATCATGCGCGCGACCCAGAAGAAGATGATGTCGAAGCCGGTGACCAGCACGCTCCCGGGGTAGTAGCGGCCGAGCGCGCCGGTGGTATCCGGCCAGCCGAGCGTCGAGAACGGCCACAGCGCCGAGGAGAACCAGGTGTCGAGCACGTCCTCGTCCTGGCGCAGCGCCACGCCGGCGCCCACGCCGTGCCGGGCGCGCACTTCCGCTTCCGAGCGGCCGACGTAGGCGTGGCCCTGCGGGTCGTACCAGGCCGGGATGCGGTGCCCCCACCACAGCTGGCGGCTGATGCACCAGTCCTTGATGTTGCGCATCCACTCGAAGTAGGTGCGCGCCCAGTTCTCCGGCACGAAGCGCGTGCGGCGCTGCTCGACCGCCGCGATCGCCGGCGCCGCCAGCGGCGCGATCTTCACGTACCACTGGTCGGTGAGGTAGGGCTCGAGCACCGCGCCGCTGCGGTCGCCGCGCGGCACCACCAGGCGATGCTTCTCGATGCGCTCGACGAGGCCGGCGGCCTCGAGCTCGGCCAGCACGCGCCGGCGCGCCTCGAAGCGGTCGAGCCCGCGGAAGCGCTCCGGCACGGTGTCGGCGAGCGTGGCGCGCGGGGTGAAGATGTTGATGAGCGGCAGGTTGTGCCGCTGGCCGATCTCGTAGTCGTTGAAGTCGTGCGCGGGGGTGATCTTGACGCAACCCGAGCCGAAGGCCGGATCGACGAAGTGGTCGGCGATCACCGGGATGTCGCGCCCGGCGAGCGGCAGCTGCAGGGTGCTGCCGATGAGGCTGCGGTAGCGCTCGTCATCGGGATGCACCGCCACCGCCACGTCGCCGAGCATGGTCTCGGGGCGCGTGGTCGCGACCACCAGGTGGCCTGCGCCGCCGGCGAGCGGGTAGCGCAGGTGCCACAGCTGGCCGTCCTCCTCCTGCGCCTGCACCTCCAGGTCGGACAGCGCCGTGAGCAGCACCGGGTCCCAGTTGACCAGGCGCTTGCCGCGGTAGATGAGGCCCTCCTCGTGCAGGCGCACGAACACCTCGACCACGGCGCGTGACAGGCCGGGGTCCATGGTGAAGCGCTCGCGCGACCAGTCGACCGAGTCGCCGAGGCGGCGCATCTGGGCGCTGATGGTGCCGCCGGACTGCTCCTTCCAGGCCCAGACACGCTCGAGGAAGGCCGCGCGCGTGAGCTCGGTGCGCTTCAGGCCCTGGGCGTTGAGCTGGCGCTCCACCACCATCTGCGTGGCGATGCCGGCGTGATCGGTGCCCGGCTGCCACAGCGCGTCGCGGCCGCGCATGCGCTGGTAGCGGGTGAGGGCGTCCATGAGGGTGTGCTGGAACGCATGCCCCATGTGCAGCGTGCCGGTCACGTTGGGCGGCGGGATCATGATGCAGTAGGGCGTGCCGGTGCCCCGGGGCGCGAACCAGCCCTGCGATTCCCAACGCGCATAGATGCGCCGCTCGATGTCCTGCGGCGCGTACACCTTGTCCATATGCGGCGATTATAGCGGCTGCCGCGCGCGGCCCCGCCGCGCCGGCTGCATCAGCGGCCGTGCACCGGGCGCGCGCCGCGCCGCCGCAGCAGGCGCGGACGGCACACGCGCACGCGCCGCAGCCTGCGGCCGTGGCTGGCGCCGTGCCGCGTCAGCGCCCCGCGCGCTGCAGCAGGAAGTCCGCCAGCAGGGTGGTGGGGCGGCCGGTGCTGCCCTTGTGCGCACCGCTCTGGTAGGCGGTGCCGGCGACGTCGAGGTGCGCCCATTTCAGTCCCTGGGTGAACTTGGCGAGGAAGGCCGCGGCGGTGATGGCGCCGCCGTCGCGCCCGCCGACGTTGGCGAAGTCGGCGAAGTTGCTCTTGAGCTGCTCGGCGTATTCCTCGGTCAGCGGCAGCTGCCAGCAGCGGTCGTCGGCGCGCACGCCGGCCTCGACCAGCTCCTGGATCAGGGCGCTGTCGTTGCCCATCACGCCGGCGTGATGGTGGCCGAGCGCCACCACGCAGGCGCCGGTGAGCGTCGCGATGTCGACCACCGCCGCCGGATTGAAGCGCCGTGCGTAGTGCAGGGCGTCGCACAGGATCAGGCGCCCTTCGGCATCCGTGTTGAGGATCTCGACCGTCTGGCCCGAGGCGCTGGTGGCGATGTCGCCCGGCTTGACGGCCTTGCCGCCCGGCATGTTCTCGACCGCCGCCACCAGCCCCACCACGCGCAGCGGCAGGCGCAGCGCCGCGGCCAGGGTGAGCGCGGCGATGACGGCGGCGGCGCCCGACATGTCGAACTTCATCTCGTCCATGCCCGGCGGATCCTTGAGCGAGATGCCGCCGCTGTCGAAGGTGACGCCCTTGCCGACGAGCACCACCGGCGCGTCCTTCTGCTTGCCGCCGCGATGCTCGAGCACGATGAAGCGCGGCGGCTGGTGGCTGCCCTGGGAGACCGCCAGCAGGCAGCCCATCTTCTCGCGGCGGATCGCCGCCTCGTCCAGCACCCGCACGCGCAGCGAGGCGTGGCGCTTGCCGAGGGCGCGCGCCTGCTCGGCGAGGAACAGCGGCGTGCAGACGTTGGCCGGCAGGTTCGCCAGGTCGCGCTGCACGCTCTGCGCCGCGGCCACCGCGGCGCCGTGCGTCAGGCCACGCGCGGCGGCCGCCGCCTTGCGCACCGGGCCGGCGAGCACCTTCTTCAGGGCCGACGCCGGCGGCTTTTTCGCCGTCTTCAGGTCATTGACGCGATAGAGGGTCGCGCCGGTGATCTCGGCCACCGCGCGCCCGAGGTAGTAGTCATCGAGGTGGCGCGCCTCGGGGCGGTCGAGCGCCACGGCGCAGCTGCCGATGCGCGTGCGCGTCAGCGCGGCGGCCGCGGCGGCCCAGGCCTTGCGCCAGCTCTTGCGCTGGAAGCTCTTCTTGGTGCCGAGTCCGGTGAGCAACACGCGCGAGGCGACGATGCCCGGTACGTCGCCGACCAGCAGCGTATCGCCGGGTCGGCCGGCGAAATCGCCGCGTCCCAGCAGCTTCTTCAGGTAGCCGCCGCTCGCGCTGTCGACGCTGCGCGCCTCGCCCGCGAGCTCGCCGTCCTCGAAAACCCCCAGCACCAGGCAGTCAACCGCGAGGGTTGCCAAGCCCTTTGTCCAGACCCCAAATTCCATGCCATTGACCCCCTTGCCGTTGAGGCGCGCGCGCGTCTGCTTTACCTTATTCGAACTCGAGGCGCCTCGCTCCGTTTCGTGTTATTTAGCGCTTACTGCGCAGTTTGCAGGAGCAAGCGAGGCGCCAGTGTAACTCAAGAGCCCGCCCGGTTTCTGAAGCGGGGCGGGCAGGCAGCACTCGTTGGGGAACATCCTCGGCCGTTACATTCTGCGTGAGGTGGTGACGGCCTGGCTGGCCGTGACCGGCGTGCTGCTCGTCATCCTGCTCGCCAATCAGGTGGTCGGGGTGCTGGAGCGGGCGGCGGCCAACCAGTATCCGCAGGGCGTGGTGCTCGAGCTCATCGGCCTCGGTGCGCTGCAGGATCTGACCATCCTGCTGCCGGTCGGGCTGCTGCTGGGCGTCATCCTGGCCTTCGGCCGCCTGTACCACGACAGCGAGATGGCCGCGGCGCTCGCCTGCGGCGCGGGCCCGCGCATGCTCTACCTGCCGGTGGCGCTGCTGGCGCTCATGGTGAGCACCGCGCTCGCCTGGCTGAGCCTCATCGTGGCCCCCGACGCCACGCACAGCGCGCTCAGCCTGCGCAGCGCGGCCCTGCGCGCCGGGCAGTTCGCGCCCATCGCTCCGGGCAAATTCCGCACCTTCGGGGCCGTCAACGCCGTCGTATACGCGCAGGACGTCAACCGCGACGGCAGCCTCGGCAACGTGTTCGTCGAACGCAATCTGGGAGCGCAGGTCGAGGTGGCGCTCGCCGAGCGCGCGCGCCACGCGGTCACCCCCGACGGCATGACACACATTCTTACACTCTACGACGGCGAGCGGTTCGAGGGCGTCCCGGGCAGTCCCGAGTTCCGCATCGTGCGTTTCGCCGAGCACGTCGTGCCGGTGCAGGTGCCCGCCACGATCGACCTCGTCAAGAGCCTCGAGGCGCGGCCGACCGTGCAGCTCGTCGCCTCGGCCGACCCGGCCGAGCGCGCCGAGCTGCACTGGCGGGTCAGCATGCCGATCATGTGCGTGGTACTGGCGCTGCTGGCGGTGCCGCTGGCGCGCCTCAGGCCGCGCCAGGGACGCTACGCGCGCGTCTGGATCGCGGTGGTGATCTTCTTTCTCTACTACAGTCTGGCGGCGGCGGGTAAGACCTGGATCGCGCGCGGCACCGTGCCGCAGTTCATCGGCCTGTGGTGGACGCACCTGGCGGTGGCGCTGCTCGCGCTGCTGGTGATCCTCGGGCCGGGGCTCGCCACCCGCCTGCGCTACCGGGTGCGCGGCCTGTGAGCGTGCTCGACCGCTACATCGTGCGCGCCATCCTCGGCGCGGTGGTGCTGGTGGTGCTGGTGGTGCTGGCACTCGGCGGGCTGTTCGTGTTCATCGACCAGCAGAGCGACATCGGCACCGGCAGCTATACCGCGCTCGGCGCCTTCTGGTACACGCTGCTCAACCTGCCGCAGCTCGCCTACGAGCTGCTGCCCATCGTGGCGCTCATCGGCTCGCTCCTCGGCCTGGGCACGCTGGCCCGCGGCAGCGAGCTGACCGTGATCCGCGCCACCGGCGTGTCGGTGGCGCGGCTGGCGCTGATCGCGCT
>Ga0207707_10005335_pt1 | contig 11234 bp, 9 predicted proteins | sample KBSC83BmetaG_FD_184336 | JGI IMG/M metagenome (GOLD analysis project Ga0207707, IMG submission 184336) | Corn rhizosphere microbial communities from Kellogg Biological Station, Michigan, USA - KBS C8-3B metaG (SPAdes) (version 2) | ecosystem: Host-associated > Plants > Roots > Rhizosphere ... | reverse complement strand
TTCGGCCAACGAAACGCTCGCGGCGCGACCTAGCTGTGATGCTTCAATACGTTGTTACTGTCCATCCGGACTGAGTCTGAGAGACTGGAAGGTGCGACCCATTCCGCATCTTTCAGGAGCTCAGCCGGATGAACATCCACAAGAATGCCCGACTCACCTTCGCCCGTCGCCGTGGCGAAGCGCTTCGAGCGGAACGCGGAGCCGTTGTCGCTGAGCACGCGGCGAATGGTGACGCCGATACTACAACTGGCATCGACCACATCAAGGCATTGGAGGCATCGCACCATGTCGCGACTTGGCCGCAGAATAGATTGGGGCAACTCTGGGGGCAACAATGAACGCAAGGTAGCTTCACGCCTCGAGATGTGAATGTCACCCCTCGCTTCTTCCGCGCCATCGTCTCGTCAACAACACGTATAAATCAGCGACCTGGTCGCCGAAGGTTTAGCCAGGCGCGGCGCGCGCTGCATTCCCACATCGCGCTTCGTCCACACAATATCCTGCTGCTTCGCAGCAAGCGCGCCGCTACGTCGGTGGGCGCGCGCGTGCGCACATCGACGCATGTTCGCCGTTCCTTCCGTCTCGCTGTTAGCGACCGCGCTCCGCGTCGGCTGCGTCGGTGGTGGCTGCGCCTCAAACGGTAACGATCATGTGCTGCTGATCGGCCTTCTAGCGTGAGCGGCTTAATTGTTCGGATAGTGCGCAAGCGGTAATGCCGTCGCAAACGCCGTGATCTGCAAAAAGGGTGAACTGACGCCGCTCGTCGCCGCGTTCGCCGCATTGCCTGCTGACGACGTGCGCGTTCCTCGGTGCAATGACGTGATCGCATTGATGATGGAAACCTGCGTTGTTGGAAGGACTCGGGGACTACACACGCTCGCTCGCGATGCGCGAAGCGGATCTGAGCTTCACCCGCCTCTTCCGCGCCGTCGCAGCAGAGAACGCGACACGCGGACGCGCGGCGACTTACGCCGAGCGGTGGGCACACGACACGCCGCGCGTCGGGCACGCGCTCGGCGCGGATGGCAGGCAGGGCGTCACGCAGGAGGTGGTCGACGTCGTGCTGCGCGGTGGCGTCTCGTCGGGCTCACCGGATGACGCTGACTTCAGCGCGGCGCTTGCGCAGTATCGGGTTCCCGACCGAGCAGTGACGGCGTGCTTTACATTGCAGACGCGCGCCTAAAGTAACGCATTGATTCCAAATGACGGCATGTCGCGTGCTTGGCGCGCGCTGTGGACGACAATAACGGCAAGATAAGCCCTCGTCACGAGCAGCAGCCGAGATTGGTGCAGCCATTTCCGCCGGAAGACGCCTTGGCCTTCTTTCGGGGTCTACTCTTCGCGCTGCCGGCGTCAGCGTTCACGTTCTGGCTCCCGCTGCTCGCAGCGGTCTCGAGATTCGTGCATCGACACTAGCTCGTTTCACCGGTTGGTGCAGATTTGCGGCGATCCATTCGAACGTGCATGCAAAGGCGTGTCCTCGCGAAATGTAAGACTGCGATTCGCGACAGCTATAGTCACTGTCCGTGGTCATTGGCGATGCCGCTCGCGCATTCCGGCGCCTCGCCCCAATGGCCTTCGCAGAAGTGTCGACGCACGCGCTGGTCGCACACGATGCGTGCGATCAGGTCGCCGCTACAGAGCGCCAGGCTTACCTGCATCAGCTGCCGCGGATCCGGCGGCGGTGCTTTGCGGGTTTCCGCAACCCCCGAACCGGCGCGTGGGGCGGCAAGCCTGTGTGTCGCCGGTGGGCTTGCGCCTACCGGCGCCTGCCGTGCAGGCACGGGGCGTTGTTGCGCGCTTGTACGCTTTGTGGCGGGAGCAGGCACCTGGCGGTGACGCACGCTTGCGGAGCTGGGTGCCGCGGCATTGGTCGTGGGAATGGGTGCCTGGAGGGCGGCAGTTCTCTCCGATTCCACGGGCTTCGACTCCACCGGCACGGTTACGTCAGGCATCGGGGTGGTTGCGTTGTTCTCAGGGGCATCGATCGGTAGCGAGGCGACTCCCATCGCGTCGCGCGTCGGCGCCTTGATGCGATACGCGTCGTGGGCGATGACGACCAGGCTCGTCGCGATGACAGCCGCCAGGAACTGGCCGGGCCGAAGCAAGCGCCAGCCGGCTCGCAACGACGAGGCGGCGAAAAGCGGTTGCTTCACGGCTGTGGCAACTGCTACGTCGCCTGTTGGCCACCCGGGCGTGGTCTGAGCGGCTGGCGAGACGGGCGTCGACTCCGATGTGCTGAACGACAAGGGACACGCCACCCCGCAGCTGTAGCAGGTTGTCGCGGCCTGATCATTGATCGCACCACATTGGTTGCACGGCTTCAGGTGCAACGGTGAGCCACAGTCGTTGCAGAACCTGGAACCCGCTGGATTGCGGTGGTTGCAGAAGGCGCACATCGGGTCGCCAAAATACGCGGCGCGCGCGGCGAAGGTCCCGTGAGGGGGGCATGACGGACCCATGCGGGCATTTTAGGCGGAAGGATTCCGTCGGTGTATGAGCATGCCCCTGCACTTCTCAGCTGACCCGGCGTAGCGGAAAAGCGTGAAGGACTTCTCGCGGCGCGGAACCGTGGAACGTTATGCGTTTCGCTGATAGGACGAGACGGAACGGCAGCCAGGTCGAACAGGCGCGTATCGTCCCGTCCCGGAGGAGTCTTACTGCGAAGTCTTAGGCGACTTCTCATCCGGCGTCGCCGCATCCATGCGGGCCGTCGGGGGATGCTTCGCCGCCGGCTTATCGCTCGGCGTTTTTTCCGTCGGCGTCGCCTGGTCCATCCGGTTGGTCGGCGGATGTTCAGCCGACTGCCTGGATGTATTAACGGCGGTCCCCGGCGTCGTCGCGTCGGAGTCGCTCGGCACAGTGCCCTTCGGTGTGTCAGTGCCTGGCTGCGTTGCCGAATTGCTTTTCACATCGCTATCGGGTCGCGCTGGCGTATTGGCGTTGACCGCGGCGCCTGCCTGCTCTTGGTCAGACATTTCGTTCCTAGCGCCATTGGCTACCGTCGCCCCGCTAATAGCGAGTGCGGACGCGAGCGTCGCGATTTGCATCCATTGCTTCGTCTTCATGGCACCTCCGTTCTCCGCGTAGGAAATCGCAGTTTGCGGAGCGGGCCATTGCTTGCGTATCGGCGCCAGTCGCGGGGGCGTGTAGGTCAACGTCGCGAACGTTGGACTAGGTCAGGCCGATAGGGGCGAATGCTTGGACCGGCTGTACGCTGCAGCGCACAATTTGCCGCGTCACCGCCACGGGCCGGCATGGAAGACTTGACGATCATCGTGGTTGTGTATTCGGTGTCGGAGCGATCGGCGCCGTCGCTATCGACTGGTCGCTCGACGCCATATCGCGAGCGAAGCGCCGCGATATCGCAAGCGAAGCGCCGCGAGCGGCACACGAGCACGTCGTGGGCGCCGCCGGTATACGGGTGGTCGAAGCGATCGCAACGCACGGCAAAGTGCCCTCGCGACGATCGACAGCCGCCCCATCCGCTCTTCGCCGCCCGCGCAACGGGCTTCGCGATGGCGGGCGCTGCTCGCCGATTCGTCCGAGCTAATCGAACGACAATTTGTCGATGCAGATATAGCCGACGCCGCAAAGGCCGTCGCGCGCTTTCACGTAGGTGAATTGCGGCATCTGCCAGAACTGACATCGCGGAACGGCGGGACCGTAGAAAGTGTCGCCCCAGCCGCCCCTCGGGCCCGAGAGGATGCTGAGCTGTCCAGCGGCCTTCAGTTGGGCCTTCAGGTCATTGCAGGACAAGTCCTCCGGCCGAAGGGGCGCCGGCGTTTGCTCCCGGCTCTCCGGACCCGTAGTGCCTGCGGCCGGGGCTTGTCCAGTCTGACTGTACGTCGCAGACGTCAGCACGACGGTCGCCGCAGCCACGCATGTCGCACCAAGCCTGCGGGCTGCGAACAGGGTCGTGAACAGTGGCGGCACGCATTGTCGCCCGGCGAGCGTCGACATGGCGTACACGGTATCACTTCGTTCACGGATCTGCACGCATCGCTGCGCGGGACGCGTCACCCACAAGCTGCGCTGACGTGCGCCTCATCGCCTCCCGTTCGCCGCGTCGCAGCTCGCGTTTAGTCGAGGAATCGGACACGCCCCGATTCGAGATCGTAAACGGCGCCGATCAGTTTCATGTCGCCCCTCGCGCGCCGGGCCTGCGCCTCGGGTGTCGCCAGCACCTGCGACACCGCATGCCGGACGTTCGCCTCGACCGCCGCACGCATGAGTGCCGCGTGCGGTTGTTCGCCGTCGAGGCCGTCGAGCGCGGGCAGGACATTTTCGAGCAGGGTCGCGATTCGCCTTTTGTGCACGGTGCCATGAAAACGCGCCTCGATGGCCGCCTGCACCGCGCCACAGCCTTCGTGGCCCATCACCACGAAGAGCGGCGTATGCAGATGCGTCGCCGCGTATTGCAGCGTGCCGAGGATCGACGGCCCAAGCACGTTGCCGGCAACCCGTATGACGAACAGCTCGCCGAAGCCGGCGTCGAAGACGAGCTCCGGCGGCACTCGACTGTCGCTGCAGCCGAGAATGGTCGCATAGGGCTCCTGCCCTTTCGCAAGCTCGGCGAGGACTTCCTTCTGCACCGTCGGGAAGCGCGCCTGCCCGGCGACGAAGCGTTCGTTGCCTTCCTCGAGGCGCGCGAGCGCTTCGTCGGCGGACCGCGGAAAAGTGCGATCGGTCGTCACGGCTCACACCTCACTCAAAGCGACCGCAGCGCTTCGAACGGCAAAAACCGACACGAAGCGTCGACGCTGCACATCAATGGGCGGTCATTCGCAAGACGCCGAGCTTCAGGAAGCGCTGGATATCCGGCGATTCGAGAATGGCCGTTCGCGCCGCAGCCCTGAGGCGGTCGACGGCTTCAGCGGGAAGCCCGAAGGACGTGGGCAGGCGGTTCAGGTAATCGCGCTCGGCCGCGTCCTTCAGGACCGAGAACGATACGTCGATCACGTAGATATTCGCGTCCGGTGCCCGCATGACGAAGTCGAGCTTGGGGTCGGGTCGAGACAATCCCTTGAGCGCTTCGCGGATTTCCCGCAGCGCCTGCCATTGCGCCTGCATGTCCTTCAACGTTTCGACGGTGTCGTACGAATAGCGATCGATCGGCGTGCCGGTCGCCTTGATCAGAACGTCGAGCGTGCCGGGCGGATTCTCGTGCAGGTCCCAATCGTTCGGAGGTGTCGCCAGCGAATTGACGACGAACACGATGATGTTCCTTACATGGTCGAGGGGCGTCGCCATTCCGGCAGCGTGAAGCGCCTCGAACGTGGCGAGGACATCCAGAAGACCGCGCACGCCGATGTTGTCGGAAACGCCGCCATCGACGAGGTGGAGATACGGTCGCTTCGTCCGGTCGGCATAGGCCTCCAGCTCTTGCAGGCGCCGCAGCGTGCGGGCAGCCGGCCGCGGCGGATCGGGGTTGTCGAGAAACAGCTTCGTCCACGATGGAAAGCGGTAACCGCACGTGCCGCCGTAGTTGTCGATGGTGACGGAGGAAAGAAGCACGGGCACCGCCGACGAGGCAGCGGCGGCGCGCGAGAGGCGGAAGCCGCTCAGATCGGAGCACATGACGTCGAAGTTCGCCTTGTTGAAAATGATGCGCGTTCCTTCGGCGAGGTCGGTTGCGCCGACGAAGATCTGCGGCCCGTCGCGCCTGAGGTCCGCATAGGTCGCTCCGTTGAAAAGGATCTCGTCGTAAAGATTAGCGGCGAGCTCGGAGCGGCCCCAGCCGGTCGAAACGAGCGCACCCCAGTTGAATGGATTGAACGCCCGCGCGATCAGCTCGCCCTGCACGTTGCGCTTGAGAAAGCGCTGCTCGTATTCTTCGAAGATCTTGTCCCCGTACAAGCCATAGGCAAGCGCGGTGAAGCTCCCGCCCGAGATCCCGGTGATCACATCGACTGCGTCGAGCGCGCGAACTTTGCGCCCGCTGCGCGTGGTGACCTCCATGTCCCGAAGCGTTTCCAGCACGCCGAAGGAGAACGCTGCGGCGCGCGTGCCTCCACCGGAGAACGCAAGCAGAACGAGATTCTGGCGATCCTCGGGGTTGTCGGACGGCCGCTCGTACGCATAACTCGTCGGGGGAACGAATTGCTCGATCCGCCCGCTGACCGGGCGCGTGGCGCAACCGGAAAGCACGCAGGCGGCCGCCAATGCGAAGACCGCCGTGCCGGACAGAAGGCGCCTGTACATGTCGCGCACGGTCATCGGGAAAGCCTCAGCCGCACGCGCCGCCGAGCAGGCCGGCCTTGATCTCCGGATTCGGCGGCTCGGGACCAAGCCAGATCGACAGCAGGGCCTTGGCGAAGTCGTCCCCTTTGATCGTGCCCTTCGCAACGCCGTTGACGCTGACCTGCACGCCCGTGCCGGGCTTGAACGAAAAGATCATTCGCTGACCGCTCTTCACGTCCGTCATCCAGCCGTCGAGCATCGCGATGCGATCCTTCAGCACATGCAGGTCGGCCTTCGCATTCTTCTCGAAGCCTTCGTTCCAGCTTTTGGCGATGTCGCCCGCTCCCACGTCGCGGACGAAATGGAGGATCAATTCGGCCGGTGCATTGTCGAGAATCGTGCCCGGGTCGCTCGACTTGCGCGGTACGTAAAGCGCCGCGACGTAGACGTTCACCTTGAACATCGTCGCCTGGCGAAGGCCGAGCCCGTTGAGCGTCAGTGCGGCACCGTCGGCCGGCATCTGCTCGGGAAAGTCGATGCCATTGCATTCCTTCGCCCCTGCAACGCCGAAACCAAGCGCGCCGACGATCACGGCTGTCGCGAGTATTCGCAGTGCTGCGACGCGCGGCCGGCGAGCGCGGGCGTCGCTGCTGCAGTGAGCGGGAATCTGTTCTTCATGATGTCCCAGCGACATGGCTGCATGCAGCTCGAATGGTTGCGGTCACAAAAGCGGTGCGCGAGCTCGCGCGCGCCAATGTCCTCTTAGCGGAAGGTACGCAAAGCGTCCTCTCCATTCTGGACACCTGCGAGACCGACGCATCGGCGACACGCGCGACGCTTCGCTCCGCTGCGGAGAAGCCGGCCACTGCACCGGCCCCCAAATGGCGTTACCCTTGCGCTCTCGCCCCGGAACGATGTGGTGAAGCCAAGCGGGCCACGCGGGAGACGACGTGCGATTGGACGACAGATTGCGCTCGACAGTGCGGACGGCGTACGCCGCCGTCGTCGCGCTTTTGCTGGCTCTGGCGGCCGGCGCCGTGGTGGCTGCGGGCGCGGCGTCGCAGTCCGCGAAGCCACCGGCGCTCCCTGAAACCCTGACGCAGGAAACCGCCCGCGACCTCGTGTCGCGGCTCTCGGACGAGCAGGTGCGAAGCCTGCTGCTCCAGCAGCTCGACCGCGCCGCCGCCGCGACCGCGACCACGTCGTCGGCACGAGGCAAGACCGGGATGATGGGTATGGCCGGCGTCGTCGATCAGCACGCGCAATCGATGCGCGACGTTTACGGGGAGCTGACTGCGGCGTTCAACGCGCTGCCCGTGACGCTGTCGGAAGCGTGGGCGCGCGTTGCTGGCCCGGACGGCTCGGCGCTGCGGCCGCTCGCGGGCCTGCTGGCATTGATGCTCGTATCCGCCGCGCTCGCCGAAGCTCTTTATCGCTACGCGCTGCGACCGTATCGACGCAAGCTTCTCGGCGCGCCTGCGGCGGCGTTTGCCGCGCGCGCCGTTCAGTTGACGATCGAGCTGATGCTCGACGTCGGTGCGTTCGTCGTATTCGTCGTCGTTGCGATCGGCGTCTTCTTCGCGCTGTTTCCCGCCGCCGGTCTCGCCCGCATCGTCATTCTCGAGCTGTTGCTCGCGGTCATGGTCGTGCGCGTCGCAATGCTCGTTGGCCGCTTTCTGCTCGGATCGGAGCCGGCGAGGCCGCGTCTGCTGCCCTTTGCCGACGTTCCGGCGCGAAGGCTTCGCCGCTACATCGTCGGGCTTGCGCTGGTCTTCGCCGCCGGCGTCGCGGCGCGAACGTCCCTTGCGGCAGCCGGGGCAAGCACCGCGACCGTCGACGTCGTTTCGCTGATCGGATGGAGCATCGGCTTGCTGGTCGCGGTGTCGGGCGTGTGGCGAGTTCGCAGGCCGATCGCCGGTCTCATCCGGCGCGACAGCCACAACGTCGTCGTCATCTGGATCGCGGAGCTGTGGCCCGTTGCGGCCAGTGCCTACCTTGTCGCGCTGCTCCTCGGCGGCGTCTTCAATCTGCTCGCCGGCACGCCCGTTCCGACCGGGACCGGTTTCGGCAGCGTTCTGCTCGTGATCGCATTGCCGATCCTCGACATGGTGTTCTGCCGCGCCGTCGGCGCGTTCGTCGCTTACCGGACGCGGACAGGCGAGGACTCCACGGGTGCCACGCTCACCGCTTACGAGCCGATCTTCCGCCACGTGATCCATATCGTCGTCGCCGTCGTCGGCCTCGTGCTGCTCGCGCAGCTATGGGACCTCGACCTGTTCCAGCTTGCCCGGCAAAGCCTCGGCGCGAGAATCGCCGGCTCGCTCGTGACGGCCGGCATCGTCGTGCTCGCGACCTACATGCTGTGGGAGATCGTGCGCACGGCGATCGACCGCCGCCTCTCCGCGGAGGACACGCCGACGAGCGACGCGCCCGCGACGCGGCTTCGCACCGTGCTGCCGATCCTGCGCGCGACGATCTTCGTGACGATCCTCGTGATGGCGGTGATGTCGGTCCTGGCCGGCCTCGGCGTCGACATACTGCCGCTGGTCGCCGGCGCCGGTGTCGTCGGCGTCGCGATCGGCTTCGGCTCGCAGACGCTCGTCCGCGACATCGTCTCGGGCGCGTTCTTCCTGATGGACGACGCATTCCGGCTCGGCGAGTACATCGAGGTCGGCGATGCGAAGGGCCGCGTCGAGAAGATCAACCTGCGCTCGGTTTTCCTGCGCCATCATCGCGGGTCGATCAACATCCTGCCGTACGGCGAAATCAAGCGACTGCGCAACACGAGCCGCGATTGGCAGGTGCACGTCCTCGAGTTCCGCCTGCCGTACGAGACGAGCATGGTGCAGGTGAAGAAGATCGTGAAGCAGATCGGCGACGAGCTCGCGGCCGACGAGGATTACGCGCCCGACCTGATCCAGCCGCCGAAATCCGTCGGCGTCATGGCGGCGGAGGACAGCGCCGTGATCGTGCGCGTCAAGTTCACGGCGCGTCCCGGCAACAATCAGTGGGTGATCAGGCGCGTCACCTACGACAAGATCATTCGCGCATTCCGCGATGCGGGCATCCGGTTCGCCAATCGGCAGGTGACGGTCGCGCTTCCCGAGACCGACGATTCGGCCGCGCAGCGCGCTGCCGGTGCCGCCGCACTCGCGCTCCAGACAGCGTCGAAAACCGCCAAGGATTAGACAGTCACGGCCGGCCGAGATAAAGATACGCGCTGCGGTTGCCGTCGGCGGCGATGCCATAGCCGAGATACAGCGGTCCGACGAACGTATCGAGCGCGAAATACACGCCGAGCGACTTCAGCAATCCCGGCGCGTTGCCCGGGACGAGCGGCTTGTCCATCCGCCCGAGCTCGAGCGACACGCCGGTGTATAGACCCTCGAAGAACTGCTGCTCGCGCAGCTTGTACGTGTAGACCACGCGGCCGAACAGCAGGCGCTCGCCGACGAGCGAATTGATCGGGTAGCCCGACTGATGCAGAAAGCCGCCCCACTGGAAGAGGTCGTAGCGCGGCAGCCCGCCATCGAGCGATCCGCCGAACTTGACCGCGGCCTGCAGCGTATGCGGGCCGAACGAGTGCGCGCCGAGCCAGTCCGCATCCCATTTCGTGTAGCTGTCGTCGGCACCGAGCCCCTTCTGCGACGCGAAGAGATGCAATGAAGCGGCGCTGCCGCCCTTGGGAAAGTTCGCGCTGTCGAGCTGGTCGTAGACGAGCTGCGCGGTAAGCGCGCCCTGCTTCACGCGTCCGGGCGGCGCCAGCGATTCGGGCCCGGTCTCGAGCGTCGCGCGCAGCCCGCCGGTGAGCAGCCCCACGCGCGCTTCGCCGTATCGGCCGAGATCGGCGCCCACGTCGAACGCGGCGTCCGCGGAGCGGATGTCGTAGCGCGCGATCCGCTGCGAGCCGTCGAACACGTCGAACGTGCGCCGCTCGACCTCGCCGCGCGGCGCGAAGAAGAGGACGTGACGAGGACTGAGCGGCTGGTAGAACTCGGTCGAAAGAAACGTCGTCGCGCCGACCTGCGCATCGGTGCGCCATTCGCCGCCGAGGTCGTTGATCCACGTGCGGCGATAGCTCGCCGCGAAATTGAAGAATGAATCGCCGCGAAAGTCGGAGCCGAGCCCGAGCCCGAAGCGCAGATAATTCGGGCCCCACGTTTTCTCGACGGCGTCGATGTCGAGCACGCGCCGTCCCGATTCCTCCAGGATCCGATAGTCGACGTGCTCGAAGTCGCCGGCGCCGAAGAGCCGGCGCAGGTCGCGATCGAGCGTGTCCGGGTCGATCGGCGCGCCGGGCTTCGTCTCGAGCAGCGCGCGCGCCGATTCCGGATTCACCCGGTGCAGGCCTTCGAAGCGGATCTCGGCGACGGGAGCGGTATCAGGCGGAGGCACGCGAGCGAGTCGATCGCGCCATGCCGCGTAGACGTCGCCCCGCACCGCGAGCGACGCAAGCGACGAAGCGGCCTTGCGCGCCGCGTCCGCGCCGATCGGCACGGTCTTCGGCAAGTGGTCGAAATCGGTGAACGAGAAATCGCCGAGCGCGGGCTCGATCAGCACGTCGCCCGGGCGCAGCGCGGCGAGCGATGCGCGGACGTTCTGCTCGGTCAGGATGTTCACCATCTGCGCCGTGACACCGACGAGCGAGCCGATTTCCTCGCGCGTCATCAATGGCGTGCCCAGGTTGACCGCGATGATCACGTCCGCGCCCATTGCGCGCGCGACGCCGACCGGCAGGTTGTCGGTGAGACCCCCGTCGACGAGCAATCGGCCGTTGACCTCAGCAGGCGCAATGACGCCGGGCACCGACATGCTGGCGCGCAGCACGTTCGGCAACTCGCCTTCGGAAAACACGACGGGCTTGCCGTCGACCAGATCGGTCGCAACGGCGCGAAACGGGATGCCGAGATCGTCGAACTTGCGATAGCCCTGCACCTTCGCGATTCGCCGCAGAATCGTCTCGAGGCCGACGCCGCTGATGATGCCCTTCGGCAACGTCAGCGCCGCGCGGTCGGTCAGCCCCACCTCGGGTCCGGCGAGCAGCGACCGAT
>Ga0207707_10005333_pt1 | contig 11235 bp, 10 predicted proteins | sample KBSC83BmetaG_FD_184336 | JGI IMG/M metagenome (GOLD analysis project Ga0207707, IMG submission 184336) | Corn rhizosphere microbial communities from Kellogg Biological Station, Michigan, USA - KBS C8-3B metaG (SPAdes) (version 2) | ecosystem: Host-associated > Plants > Roots > Rhizosphere ... | reverse complement strand
ATGAGGGTTTGGGCATCCATGGTTTCACCCGTTGGCGATGAGGTAGTCGACGAGCGGGGCCGGCGTCATGACGTGGTCGGGCGCGATGACCCCGACCGGAACGATATGCTCGGCGGTGACGATGACGGTGTCGGCGGCCATGGCCATGACCGGATTGAAGTTTCGCGCGGTCAGGGCGTAAGAGAGATTGCCCAGATAGTCGGCGAGGAAGGCATGCACCAGCGCGAATTGCGAGCGCAGCGCCGTCTCGAGCAGGAATGGCTTGCCGCCGATTTCGATCTTCCGCTTGCCGTCTTCGACGACCGTGCCGACGCCGGTCGGCGTCAGCACGCCGCCGAGGCCGGAGCCACCGGCGCGGATTCGCTCCACCAGCGTCCCCTGCGGCACCAGGTTGACTGCGATCTTCTTCTCCATCATCTGCGCCTGAACCTTCGGGTTCAATCCGATATGGCTCGCGGTGATGGTCGCGACCAGGGATGCATCGAACAGCTTTCCGATGCCGCGGCCCGGAACGGCCGCATCGTTGGCGATGATGGTGAGTTCGCTCTTCTTCTGCCGCACCAGTTCGTCCAGCAATCGCTCCGGCGTACCCACGCCCATGAAGCCGCCGACCATGACGGTCGCCCCATTGGGGATCATCGCGACAGCTTCTTCTGCGGAAACGGCCTTCATGCGGAAACCTCCGGGCTGCGAATAATCAGCGCAACGCCGCCAGCGTGGGGCGGCGCAAGCGCCGGGCTTTGATCTGCATCAAGGGGTGGACCTGCCGGCGCGGGCCTTCTGCCTCGGCTAGCCCGCCGTCTCGCGCTCTACGCCAACGCCCCTCAGCATCGTGTCCCAGAGAGCGCGGACCTGCCGGTGCCGTTCCCCGACAGCCGTATTCACGGCGTCGCGGTGGGGCAGGAGGTCTTGCCCCTTCAGAAACAGGATTTGCGCCTGGATCATCCGGCCGCTTTCAAACTCGATGCGCCGTAACGCCATCACGAACGGATCTTCCGCCAGCGCCTTGTCCGGGAGCAAGGCAGCGGGCCGGATCGCGCCATGCACGGCATGGCCGAGGGCCGCGAGATCGATCGTCGAGGCCAGGAGCCTGTCGCTCGGACCATTGACGGGCTTTGGCAGCCACGCCGCCTCCCAGGATGCGGCAAACATCAGAAGCTCGGGGTCCACGACCCAGGACGTTGTGCGAAGCAGCAGCGAGACAATCTCGGACTCGCGGTAGAATTGTGCGTTCAGTTCGGTCTGCCAACCCGCCTTCATTTGCTGGGGCAGGGCAAATACGAGCTGCCGGGCCAGCGCGCCATGCGCCGAGATCAGGAACGCCGCCACGCGCGTCTGCTGTCGTGGCGGAACGCGGCCGATGGAATCGAGCGGGCCGAGGAATGCGTTCATGTCGGTACCGTGGTGCGCGGAATGGCGCGCAGATGATCCTGGTCCGGCGGAAAGGGGAAAAGTGCGCCGCCGGCTTCTTCTGGGGCGATCCAGACCGATTTTTCGCCCCTCCATTTTCCGGCCAGAACATTCTCGGCAAAATTCGCGAGCAGGTCGGCGGTCAGTGCAGGCTTTTCCAGCGTAAAGGCATGATAGGCACGCGGAATGATGACGAGCGCGCTGTCGGGAATATGGAGGCGCAGGGTCTCGTGCAGCGAGCGCGGCGTGAGGAAGTCGAACTCGCCATTGAGGATCAGGGTCGGAACGCCGATGGAGGCGAGTTGCGGCGTGAGCGGCTTGAAGTCGAGAAAGGACTCCATCAGGTTCTGCAGCGCGTAGACATCGTTGGTGAGCCAGCCCTGCCGCTTCACGGCTTCCAGGTTGCCGAGCAACGGCTTGAGCCAGGCATCGGAGACATTCATCGGCAGCAGCAGGTCCTGCAGGTAACTCACCCCGCCCAGGATCAATGCGGTGCGCAGCGCATTGCCGATCAGCAGAAGCTGGGGCGACATTTCGGCGAAGGCGCTCATCACGACCAGCCCCGCGAGCCGGCCAGGATGGGCGATCGCATAGCGGAGCGCGATCAGGCCGCCAAAGCTGATGCCGCCGAGAAACACCGGACCCTTGCCAAGCTGATCGATCAACAGCCCAAGCGCCGTGACCTGATCGTCCTGGGTGATGAAAAGCCCGGGCTTGTCGGATTCGCCCTGTCCAAGCATGTCGAAGGTCGCGACCCGAAAACCTCGCGCCACCAGCGCGGTGCGATAGCCGGCCCACAGCTCGGCATATTGCGTAAGCCCGTTGACCAGCACATAGGCCGGTCGGTCGTCGGGACCCTCCAGCTCGTAGCGTATCCGATAGGAGCCGACGGCGAGAAACGGCATATGGCTGCGTCCGGCGGTGAGGTGCGCCGCAGGGTCGATGCTTTCTCCATCTGACCCTTGAGATAAGTCAAAGGTCGCCACAACCGGCATTCCTAGCGTCGCTGCAGAACGCGGCTTTGCCATGCACGTGTGATGGGAGAGATGTCATGAAGCGGTTTGTCGTCGCGGTGGTCCTGTTGCTGAGCTCGGTTTCGTTTGCGTCGGCAGATCCGCCTTTCACCCGCCGATCGTCGCAGATGCAGCACGACGGGTTGAAGCAGTACTACGAGATCCCGAATTTTCGCCTCGGCGGCCGCTATGACCTCGACAATCCCTCGAAATGGATGGATGGCGGCGAGGGCGGAGTGACCCTGGAGTCGTTGGGTGGCGGCAAGCTGCGCACAGGCTACATCGCGGTCGGCACGCCGCGGAAGAACGCCGCCGGCGAGATCACCAACGCGATCGTCATCAATTCCTATTACTCCGGCGACTCCACCGACATGTACGAGCAATGGGTCAAGGGCGCGGCGCTGTCCGGCGGCGTCCCGATCATCGGGCCGGGCCGGCCGATCGACACCGACCGCTATTATGTCGTGATGGTCGATCCGCTCGGCACCTGGGGAGCCAGCAAACCCTCCGACGGCCTAGGCATCAAGTTTCCCCAATACAGCTATTTCGACATGGTGCAGGCGAACTATCGCATGCTGCGTGACAAGCTGAAGGTCGCGCGGGTGGCCCTCGTCACCGGCGTCTCCATGGGCGGCACGCAGACCTATGTCTGGGGCGTGATGCATCCGGAATTCGTCAGCGCGCTGATGCCGATCGGCGGCACGACGCAGTCGGACGCGCAGGACCCCGTGGGCAACTGGACCTTCCAGTTGATGACGGCCGCGATCCAGTCCGATCCGGTCTGGCAGTCGACCCATGGCGACTACTACAAGCTTCCCGTCGACGAGCATCCGCGCGCGGGTCTTGCGTTCGGCTGGTCCGTGCTGTCGCTGACCGGTTATGATTTCGGCTATCGTTCCACGCAGAATTTTGCGGCGGTGCAGCCCGAAGTGTTTTATTGGGACGCGCCGAATCCGAAGGCCGGAAGCAGCGTCGGAAATCGCGCCAAGATTTATGACGCGGTCGACCTGGTCTGGCGCAACCGCGTCGGCGAAACCCACAACATCAACAACGATCTGTGGCGCGTCCGTGCCCGCACGATGGTGATGCATATCACCAACGACAACTGGCTCAATTTCAAGCTGGCTGAACGTACGGTCGAGAAAATTCCGGGTGCCGATCTGATTTCCGAGGAAAGCCCGGTCGCCCATTACGGTGTTTTCCCGATCATCAATCACCGCAAGAACGATCCGAAGTTCGTCGAATTCATGAACGACGTCGATCGGCTCGACAGGGCGCAACAGTTCGCCGACAAGAACTTCCGCGTTCCCGGGGTCGCGTCGAACATCGACCCGAAAAAATCCTTCTGGAAGGACTATGTCACCTATCCCTATCCGGTGAAGTACGCCGACATCAGGGATGGCAACGGCACGACCTGGCAGATCGGCTACATGGACGAGTATGCCGGCACCGACAAGGATCCGAAGGTTCTCGTCATCGTCCATGGCAAGGGCGCCTTCGGCGGCCTCTATGGCAACGTCATGCAATATGCCCTGCGCAGCGGCCTTCGCGTGATCGTGCCCGACCTGCCGCATTACGGCATGTCGGGGCCCGGAAATCTCGACAAGAGCCCGGCGCGAACCATGCAGGATATGCGTGAAGTCGTGCACGAGCTCGTGGTCAACAAGCTCGGCGTCAAGAAGGCGGCGTATCTCGGCCATTCGCTCGGCGGCCAGCTCGTGATGGGTTATGCGCTGACCTGGCCGGAGGCGGTTGCGAGCCTCTCGCTCGAAGCGCCGGCGGGCCTCGAGGAATATCCGCGCGAGGTGACATATGCGAAGGGCAAGACCGCGCTGCTGTTCGATCCGTCCTTTGCGCGCGACTTCGAAAAGTGGAGGCAGGCCTGGGACAGGACCGGGATCCTGCAGTCCGAACTGACCCGCACCGAGCAGGGCGTGCGCGACTTCTACTACATCAAGAGGCGCGACCCCGTGACTGGAGCGGTCGCCAAGGATAATCCGAACGGCTATTTCATGAACGACAGCGAGTATGCCCGCTTCCACACCAACCAGCGCATCGGGCTGATCAAGGGCAATCCAAAGGAGCTGGAGCAGTGGGCCAATGTCTACATCTTCGATATCTATACGATGGTATCGGAGCTGCAGAAGGACGATCCGAAGAACCTCTACGACCGGCTGACCCAGATCAAGGCGCCGATCTTCCTCTCCTTCGGTGACAAGGAGCCCTACATTCCGGCTACCGCCTTCAACGGCCTGGAGGACCTCGGGCGCGACGTCATCACGCCGTTCATGATCCGGATGACGCGTGCGGGCAACCGGCCGATCCTGAAGATCTATCCGGATACAGGCCATTTCATCCACGCCGACAACGAGGTGGAATTTCCGGCCGACGTGGTCGACTTCGTGACCACGGGCAATCTCGACACCAACTCGCCGGTCGCGATCGACCATCTGATCAATGGCGCGGCCGCGTCGGCCGCGCCCGCGCAGGAGAAGCTGTCGACGGAAACATCGCCGACAGTGGGTCTGAACAAATAGGCTCCGTCATGCCACGGGTGAGAGCCGGCGAAGTCCATCTCGGATGGCGCGCATGGGGTGAGGGCGACGTCACCGTCGTCTTCCTCCATGGCAATCTCGCCTGCAAGGAGTGGATCGAGCTCGCCACGCCGCTGTTTCCCAGCGGCGTGCGCGTGATCGGGATCGACTGGCGCGGCTGCGGCGAAAGCGATCGGCCGCCGGCCGCGCCGGATTACACCAATTATTCGATGCGGCAGCACGCCCAGGACATGCTGGCGGCGCTCGATAAGCTCGAAATATCGTTCTGTCATCTCGCCACCCATTCGACCGGCGGCATCATCGCCGCGCGCATGCTGCTGCAGCAGCCAAATCGCTTCGGCAAGGTATTGGCGCTCGATCCGGTGACGCCGCTCGGCCTTTCCTTCAATGCGGAGCAGATCGGCTTTTTCCGCGCCATGATGGCGAGCCGGGAGGTGACGCGCGCCGCGATGGCGACCGCCGCTGCTTCCCTGTTCGTGCCGGAAAGCCTGGCGCCGAACACCGTGCCGCTGTTTCGCGAGGGGCTTGGCGAAACGAAAATCTTCTTCGAGCGAATCCTGGAGAGGACCTTTGGTGTCGCCGAAGGCATCTGGATCGGAACGCCGTTCAATCTCAACCTCGAACGCGAAAGCCGCGAACTGGAACGGCGCATGCCCGAGATCCGGCATCCTCACCTCGTGCTGTGGGGCGAAAAGGACGGCTGGATTCCGCTGGCCGACCTGGAGCGGATGAGAGACGCCATGCCGGACTGCCGGTTGGTCGCCGTTCCCGGTGTCGGGCACTCGATGAACCTGGAGCAGCCCGCGCTCTACGCCGGATATTTCGGCGCGTGGTTCGGCGGCCTGACGGGCGATGCGGTGCGGGGTCAGGCCAGCGGCAGTCTGACGTAGAACGTCGTGCCGCCATCGGTATGGTTCTTTGCGGTGATTTGGCCCTTATGTGCCTCGATGATCGTGCGGGCGATGGACAGACCCAGGCCCATTCCATCGGCTTTTGTCGAAAAGAATGGCTCAAATACCTGTTTCAGGCTCTCGGACGGGATGCCGGGCCCTGCGTCCGATACGGAAATTTGCGCGAGGCCATCAATCCGCGCGGTGCTGATGCTCATCCTGCGCCGGGTGGCGGGGATCGCCGCCATGGCGTCCATCGCGTTCACCACCAGGTTGATGATGACCTGCTGAAGCTGAATACGGTCACCGTTGACCGGCAGAGGCTCTCCGGCAGAAAGGCTGTCGAGCTCGACGGCCCGTGCGTCCGCGAGGCCTTCGAGCAATGCGGTCGTCTCTGCGACGAGGTCGTTGACGTCGAAATCGCTGAGCTCGAACGGCGCCTTCTTCAGCAGGCTTCGCAAGCGCTGGATCACCTCGCTGGCGCGGTGGTCGTCGCGATGAATATCCAGAATGATCTCCCTGATTTCATTCAGGTCCGGCGCCGGCGACTTCAATATCAGTTGCGCCGTCTCGGCGTTTGTCAGGATCGATCCGAGCGGCTGGTTGAGCTCGTGGGCGATCGACGCGGTCAGCTCGCCCGCCATGGCGTAGCGGTTGCTATGCGCCAATTCGCTCATCCGTTGCCGGGACAGCGTCTCCGCGGAGCGACGCCGGCGGCGCTCGTGCAGCAGGCCCGAGATCATGGCGCCCTGCAGCACGATCAACGCGCACGCCAGGCCGATCTGCCAGCGGTATTTTTCCACTACCGATGGTTCGCGGAAAAAGATCTGGCTGCCGGGTTCAAGGAGGCTTTCGCCGATCCCCCACCGTTGCAGTTGCCGCCAATCGTAGCGGGGCGTGGCGAGCCCCACCGGCGCTATCTTGATGTTGCCGGGGTTTTCGCCACGGAGCACGCGCACGGCGGCCTCGGCGCATCTCTCGGCCATCTCTCGGCTGGAAAACATCGGGCCCCCGACGATTCCGTGACCGAAATAACTGTCGGTGTGGGTGAAGATCGGCACACGGTCCAGCGCGATGAACCGGAGCAGGACGGCGTCTCCCTCCTGCGGCGCGCCGAGGGCATCCGTGCGCACCGTCGGATAGAACACCGCGGAATGTGGCGGCAGCTCTGCGACGCGCTTCACCATGTCGTCGGCCGACAGCGTGGTGAACCACTCGAATGTCACGCGGGAGGAAAAGGGTTCGAGCGAGCGCCGGAACAAGTCGGTCCAGAATCGCTCCGACGACGAGCCGCCGGTCGCCACCGCGATGATGGCGGTATCGGGAAGCACATGCAGGATGTGGTTGATATTCACGGTGGGATCGTAACTGGTCGGGCAGGAGGTATCCCTGGCCGTGAGGGCAAGGTCTTCGTAGGTGCGCACGTCGGATACCGCGATCAGCAACGGCGACGTCGGAAACAGCCGCAGCCTGTTTCGCATGGCGAAGCGCGTCGCCGGGGCGCCCATGGCCACGATCAGCTTGAGGTCGTGCGCCGGCACGAGCGCGTTCAGATAATCGATGAGTAGACCTTCCTCCGGAGCAGGACTTTTGCCGGATCGCTCCGCCTGAAGCGAGGCCTCGTAGAGATCGATCGGACGTGGCGCGCGCCTCCTCAACTCCTCGCGAAATGTCGGCGTAATGGTATTCCACGGCGAAAAATCCGGGCCGAAGGAATGCAACAGCAGGACCTTGTCCGGCTCGCCGGCGCCAGCGGGAACGGCCAACGCAGCCAGCAGCGTTGCCGCGAGGTAGAACCGGCGCATCCAGCTCATTCCCTGACACTCGCAAAGAAGGCGCGGGCCCACCAAGACGGCGATCGCCCGTCAGAACGATGACACAAAGTGGACTTGAACCACGCCTCAAGCCTAGGGATTCCGGGCCACGTTGGTCAATATGCGCCTTGATCCATCGAGGCATTGGCTACTGTTCCAGCCAGCCTGGAATGGCGGCGGACGGAATGACGCGCTTCGGGGTTGCCGGGTTGATCGTCCCGGCGATCAGCGTCCGGTCGCCGGCGTTCGCTCTCGCGCGCGCGAACTCTTTCGCCTTGTCTTCGTTTTCAAAAGTTTTCGTGGCTCGGTGCGGCCGGTCGACCAGCATGTCGCGGCTGGCAATATAGGAAACGTACCAGGTCATTCCGGGACTACCGCCCATGACGCAAGCCCCGCGGCCCGATGCCAGCACCGAACGCAACGCGAGGCTAAAGATCCAGTTCGGTGAGCTTGGGGCGGTCCAGCAGGACAATTTGACGCTGGGTCTGGCCCAGAAAACCCAAAATGCCCTTGTCCTCGAGCACCGACAGCGCGCGCGACACGGTCTCGAGCGTGAGCCCGAGGTAATCCGCGATATCCCGGCGACACATGGGCAGCGCCAAGACGCCCGCGGCCGTCAGCCGCTGGTCCATTTCCAGCAGGAACGCGGCCACGCGTTCGAGCGAGGTCTTGCGTCCCAGCAGCAGCATATGATCTTCGGCGTGCTTCAGATTGATCGCCGTCATATTGAGGAGGTCGTGTGCAACGCTCACGTCGCTTTCGGCGACATGGGCGAGGCTCACGCGCTTCACCAGGCGCACCGTCGTGTCAACGATCGCCTCGGCAGTGAAGCGGTGAACGCCTCCGTTCTCCAGGCCGAAGATGTCGCCGATCAGATGGAATGCGCCAATTTGCCGCCGCCCGTCGGAGAGAAGCTTGTAGGAGCGCGCCGCGCCGTCGATCACCTGATAGACGTATTCGGCGGGCTCCGCTTCGCCAAAGATCTCCGCGCTCCGGCGGTATTTGAATTCGCTCAGAACGATCTCGGCCTGTGACAGGCTTCCGAGTTCGCCGAGAAATCGTGGTTTGTGCGCGGAATTGCCGTTGAGATTGACGAACATGGGCGAACTCCCCATTGATCACGCCGCACTGGGTCCGCAGGCTTTCTTGTCCCGAGCCTTCCGCGATACGCCGTGACGGCTGGCTCCTCTCCGAGCCTCCCTCTTACAACGCGGATCGCTTTCCGGACTATTGGCTCGGGGGACACTGTCCGAAAGGACATTGATCTTTCGGACAATGAAGCACCAACGCTTCGCGCCCGCGGCATGTGGAGAGCAGGCGTATATGCACCTTAAGGTGCATATCGAGATATACTCGCGTACCGTCTTTTCCCGCGATAAAGTCCGGGCCACCGTGATGCCGATCAGCGTGCTGCCGCCGCCTGCTCGCGCAACGACTTTATTCTGATTCAGTCGAGGCAGCGCGAAGAGTCGTACTGTTGGTAAGAGTGCAGTGCCGAGTTACGTCGCCATGATTGCTCTGCTCTTCTTCACCACCAAGCGGCAGGTATGGAAATAGGGCTTTCCATCGCGCGAACCATTGTTCAGGTTCACAAGGGAGGAAACTGGGCCGAGAAATCCTGAAGGCGGTGCTGTGTTTCATCTTTCGATGCCGTTGGCAATGTAGGAGGTGTAATTGCCGGGGACCGTTCACGTCGTTGATGACGACGAATCTTTCCGGACCGCTATCGAGCGGCGTCTGAAGAAAGCCGGCTATGCTGTTGCGACCTATCCGTCGGCCCAGCAATTGCTCGATCGTTTGCCCGACGAAGCCGAGCCGGGATGCATTCTTCTCGACGTCCGGATACCTGATTTGAGTGGTCCGGAATTGCAGGATCGCCTGGGTAAGCTCGGCTCGACGTTGCCGATCGTCTTTCTCAGTGGTTACGCCGACGTTCGTACCACCGTGCAGACCATCAAGGCGGGCGCGGAGGATTTCCTGACCAAGCCCGTTTCGTCGGAGCGGTTGCTGCGCGCTGTCGAGCAGGCGTTGGCGCATCACAAGGCCTCCCGCGATGTGAACCGCAAGCTGGCTACGCTTCGTGAGTTGGTGGCGACCCTGACTCCGCGCGAACGTCAGGTTTTCGAACGTGTCGTGCAGGGCAAGATCAACAAGCAGATCGCCCAGCAATTAGGCGCGACGGAACGCACCATCAAGGCGCACCGTCATCGTGTCATGGAAAAGATGAAGGTGCAGTCCCTCGCTGAACTCGTCTCGATCGCCGAGCGGCTCGGCATTCTCGCGAGCGCTCCAGCCGAAAATCGCAGCAGTTGAAATCTGATTCGTCTTTATCGGCGGTTGCAGGAATATTGTCCGCTTGGGGGCCCCCTGTCCCCGAGGACAATTGGAATTCAGTTCTGCGTCACCTAGATGAATGACGAGAATAATTCCAGGCATTAACCTGGGTATTGGCGGAACCGATCCAATTTGGTCTAGTTGAACTTGCGCCTACGATCGTGTGAGGAAGCGCTCGCAGGCAAAACAGGACCAGCGCCCTTGTCGAAACGGAAGCTTGTACTTGTCGTCGATGACGACCCCGGCATGCTTAGAGGCGTCAAGCGGCTCCTGAGAGAGCATGGCTATGACAGCGTGTCGTTTGCGTCGGCTGATGCCTTTCAGAAGCATGGTGATTTCGACCAGGCGATTTGCGTCGTGCTCGACATCAATCTCAATGATGAATCCGGTATCGAAGTGCGCCATCGCCTGAAGGCGGCGGGTATATCGCTGCCGGTCATCTACATCACGGGCAAGGACAGCGCTGCCACGCGAATGGCCGCCATCGAATCAGGATGTCTCGCCTATCTCACCAAGCCTTTCGCGGCGCGGTCGCTGATCGAGCCCATCGAGCGGGCGTCCGCCGGTGCCGCGTAATCGCGCATCGGATCGTGCCGCAATATCATCCAAGAAATATCATCCAAGACGTCTGCGCCCCGCGCCACGACTACGCGATCAATGTTCTGCGCCCGGTAAAAGGAGAAGATAGTTTGTTGCGTCGCAAAAGGCGCGTCGGTTTGAAACCGCGCTAAAGTGTATCGCCGCCTTGATGGGGAGGCGAGGAAAGTCGCGATAACCCCTCCAACCCACCGATCCGAAGGAGTAGGGTTCCCGAAGTCGGGGAGGGACTTATGCCGGGGAACGTGGCAGCGGCGCATGCGCGGGAACCGGATTATGATTTTCCCATTGTGATCGCCACAATGCCGGCAACGTCGAGACAACGCCGGACGGCACTGACGGTCGTCGTCGTATTTTTCGCGGTCGCGCTGATCGTCGCGCCGTTCGCGGATGTTCAAGTGGGCCGCATCGACAGCTTCATTCCTGTTCTTCAGACCGTCCTGAGCCTTGCCGATCTCATCACAGCAACTCTCTTGTTCACCCAGTACGCGATCCAGCCGCAGTCTGCCCTCTTGGTGCTCGCGAGCGGATACATATTCAGTGGGTCGTTCGCGTTCTTGCAGACATTGGCCTTTCCGGGAGGTTACGCCCCGGCCGGTGTGATCGGAGATGGACGCAACAC
>Ga0207707_10005332_pt1 | contig 11236 bp, 11 predicted proteins | sample KBSC83BmetaG_FD_184336 | JGI IMG/M metagenome (GOLD analysis project Ga0207707, IMG submission 184336) | Corn rhizosphere microbial communities from Kellogg Biological Station, Michigan, USA - KBS C8-3B metaG (SPAdes) (version 2) | ecosystem: Host-associated > Plants > Roots > Rhizosphere ... | reverse complement strand
AGTTCGCGCCAGGCGGTACCGTCATCCCCAACGACGACGGCAAGGCGCTGGTGGCCTATCTGTTGTCGCTGAAGCAGCCCGCGCTCGTTCCGACGCAGCCCGGCGCCGTGCCTTTGGGTCCTTCGAGGGGGCCCCTAGGGTTTGATGCCACCAAGGGTGCAGCATTGTTCGCCGACAACTGCGCATCCTGCCATGGCGCGGAAGGCAAGGGTGTGCCGGGAACGTTTCCGCCGCTCGCCGGGGACCCGGTGGTTAACGCCGCCAATCCGACGGCACACATTGGCGCTGTGCTGCACGGACTTAGCGGAAACGTGATCAACGGCCAAAAATATGAAGCGCCGATGCCGGCGTTCGCCGATCAATTGTCGGATCAGCAGATTGCCGATATCATCGACCACGAGCGCTCCTCGTGGGGCAATCGTGGTGCCTTGATCAGCGCGGCCGATGTCGTCGCGGCGCGCGCCAACGAACCACTGCAGAAGCGGGCAACGCCGGCGGCACAGGTCTCGCCGGTAGCGACCCCGGCACCGACGTTCGATGCCGCGGAAGGATCAAAGCTGTTCACCGACAACTGCGCCGTCTGTCACGGTGCCGAGGGCAAGGGCGTGCCCGGCGCATTTCCGCCACTTGCGGGCGATCAGGTCGTTAATGCCACTGACCCTGCCGAACACATCACCGCCATGCTGCGCGGCCTTAGTGGCAAGGCGATCAACGGCCAGAAGTACCAAGTAGAGATGCCGCCGTTCGCCGACAGACTCACTGATCAGCAGATCGCCGATATCATCAATCACGAGCGCACGTCATGGGGTAACCACGGGCCGTTGGTGACGCCCGCCGACATCACGAAGCTCCGCGCCAAGAAATAGGAGACGACGATGACCGATATGATTACCGCTTGGATCCTCTCGGCGCTTGGCTACCTTTGCACTGCGCCTGCGACCGCTAGTGGCGTTGGCGATCATAGTCTTGCCGGACCACTACTCGGCAACGTGCTGGTGGCGGGCGGGGCTGGGCTTGTGACCCTCAGCTGTATCGTGGCGGCACTGTGGATGCTCATCGACCCCGGCGAACGGGACCCCAATCATCCAAAATATCGCGTCCTGGACGCCGACCGTTAGAGGAATGCAGCACGTGTCCGATCCGCGCATCCGCATCTATCTCGACGAAGCGCCCGATCCCGTGACCGATCAGCGGCCGCCGACGGAGATAGCGCTCGACACCAAGAGCCTTGCCGACGGCGAGCACGGCCTGCGCATCGAAGCCCAGGACGCTACCGGCCAGGTCGGCGTCCGACGCCTTCGATTCCAAGTCCGCAACGGCCCCGGGATCACGGTCAGCGGGCTTGGTGATGGGGCCGTCGTTCACGGTACGCTACGCTTCATGGTCAACGCGTTTGGAGCCGAAGAGCCGTTCGAGCCGCACCGGGCCGAATCGCCCTCGCCGATCCCGGTTTGGGTGTGGGTGCTGAGCCTGCTAATCGTAGCTTGGACCACTTGGTATGTCGCAACACTTTGGAACGTCCCGGCGGATTACGCGAAAACACCAACCTATTCCAAGTCAATGAATCCTTTCAAAATGGCGCGCCCCGAGATCAAATGAGCTCAACGATGAGCTGTGGCTGCTGACCCATCCGGATATCCACAAGTCAGGACGAATATTCGCGTTCATGACACACTGCATGGAGGCGATGAGAAAGCGACGCGATCTGATCGAGGGACTTTGACTATTGACGACCGAAGATTCCCTTGGATTACCGGGATGCCGCACATGATATTTCGATCATCGTTCTACTACCTTTATCGTTCCGTTATGAACACAGGTGGTGGCAGCTCACGTGCGGCGTTTCAGCTCGACCTCTTCGACATGAAGGATGCATGGACGCATTCGGCGCACTCGTATCAGAGCGCAAACTCCATTCTCGTCGAAACGGCACTCTTCGTTCTCGACTAAGTTCAGCACCTTTCTAAAGTTGCGACCTATTGGCTGCTTCTCCGTTTCGGGCGAGTGTGAATTGATGAAATACGGTTCGAGGAAAGATGCCCATGCAAAGACGACCGCACCAAATTTCTGCCGTGCGGTTAAGCGAGCAGGCGCCGATATAATAGTTACTTATGCAGCACTAGAAGTCGGCGAGCCACTCAAGAAGCAAGAGGTTTGATCGTGGCAATTCGGCTCGGTACCAGGCGAAGTGATTTGGCACGCTGGCAAGCCAATCATGTCGCCGGTCTTATTCGTAGCGTCGAGCCGGCCGCTGAGGTACGAATGATCTTCGTTAGTTCGGTTGGCGATAAAGATCGACGGTCGCGGTTTCAGCAGATTGGCGGCATTGGAGCATTCACGAAGGAGAGCGAAGACGCGCTTCTGCGCAACGAAGTCGACCTGGTCGTTCATTCCCTCAAAGATCTTCCGACAAAGTTGCAACCTGGCTTGGTATTGGCGGCCGTTCCCAAAAGAGAGGATCCTCGCGACGCGATTTGTGGGGTTACCCTGGATCAGCTACGACCGGGGCTGCGCGTCGGCACTGGATCAATTCGTCGCAAAGCTCAACTTCTCGCTCTATGCAGTGGTCTGGATATTCGACCCATCCGAGGGAACGTTTCTCCTAGGCTGCGTAAGGCAAAGCACCGAGAGGGAATTGACGCGACACTATTGGCAGCGGCGGGGTTGTTCCGGCTCGGATTGCTACATGAGGCCTCACAGATTTTAGACGCGCATGTTTTCCCGTATGCAGTCGGCCAAGGTGCTCTCGCGGCCGAAGCTCGCGAAGAGGATGCGGCACTCATAGCACTGCTTCAAAAGATTGAAGACCGGCGATCGCGCGCCGAAGTGGATGCAGAGCGCGCACTGATGAGAAGTCTCGATGCGGGTTGCAGCTTGCCCGTCGGGGTCTCTGCCACATGGCACGCTAGCACATTAAGACTTCGAGGACAGGTGACTCATCCAGATGGCCAAACAAAGATTGTCGATGAAAGCGTGGGTCTGGCCGATCAAGCCGACGCAATAGGCAGAAGCCTCGGGCATAAACTTCTTCAGCAAGGTGCGGAGGAGATATTGAAGGCTGCGCTCCGTACCGTGGAAGAGCAAAGCCAATCTGAATTTGCTAGCTGGCGTAACGACTTAGTGTTCTAAGCCGGCGTAGACGGCAAACCCGCCAGAATGCCGCATGCGATTTGAGCGAGACCAGTTCCAAAGCCCAAACCCTGACAGTCGAAACGCAAAGCCGCCGGGCGCGTTTGCTGCCCGCGAGCACTCGCGCGCAAAGCTGCATGTCAGCTTAAGCGTGGGTCAAGGCCGCGCGGCGCCCGTAGGGCTTGGCCTTGATGCGGACGTGTGGCCTGGAATCAAAGCGTCATCCTTGAACACCGGCCGAAGCGACCTGTGGAGGTGGCAAGAAGCCCGCCCGGATCGCGGATAAGCTACAAATGGGCGGCGCTGACAGTCCCGGCCCTCTTCCCCGCAATATTCCCTGCAGGGGAGGACCAGATGAGGCTGCCCGTCTTTTTCGCACAACCTTGTTTTCTCTTACAGGACTGCGATTTTTGTGGCGATGAATATGCCCCAAGGGCCTTTTTAATCGTTGCACGCCAAGAGCATCCGCGATGGAACCTTTGCGCCGTGCGGTCGATGACCGCCTACATGCCAGGACAATCGATTTTCCAGCAGCTCGGCCGTAGCGATCCCTGGATGGTCGGCTTTCAAGGAATGACGCTGTGACGGCCTGGCAGATATGACCTGACGCCGGAATCTCGAATCGCGACCTTTTTACACAATCGCGACGCCGAGCACATAAATCCCGACTAGCAGCGTGAGGCTGCTAACAGCAATCGTGAGGTAGATCTGATGCATGGCGGCCTCTCGGAACGGCGCTATTAGTGCTGGCGATTGAAAAGAGCCTTCTCATACCCGGTCGTTGCTATCCGACCCATCCCATAACCATGGGACCCTTCTGTCGCGCGGTCATCCGAGGCGAGCTCGGAACAGGCCGACGGGGCGTTACGCCCGCCGACCTCTTCTTGCAACTGCCGGTTCGTGTCCGGTTCCGCTGCGACTCTCGGCACTTCAGCCGTTTGATACACTGCTATCTCAGAACGACACCTAAGGCCATGGGACGCTTGTATCGCGTTATAGTACTGAGTGAGGATCGCACTCCACAAACGGAACGGTCAGATCATACGTTGGTTTATTCCTAGCCCGCGATACGGTGCTCTTGTGAGCAGTGTCGGCAGTTAAGCCCGTGTCCCCGATTTAATCCGTGAGCCATTTGGCCATCGTCTAGATCAGCCGAGATCGCTTGAGGAATTCCAGCCTGCACCGCTGCCGGTCTATCTCCTGTACCCGGCCAACCGGTTTCTACCGGTCAAGGGGCGCGCTTTCATCGACTTTGCGGCGCCGAGGCTGAAGAGAGTCGTGGAAAGGCCCAGCCGTCGAGGTGGGACATGTGCGCTTTCGCCCAACGGATTGCCCGGAGCATGGCGACCTCAATTCGGCTCGCCGAGCAGGAAAGTGAAGGGCACAACGAAGAGCTCGTCGCCCTGGTCGTCGCTGACATGCAGGACCCAGTCACGCCAATCCTCGAGGCTACGATTGCTCGTTAAGGATTGCACGATACGGGTCGCGTGATCGCGGGCCTCAGCAAGATCGGCCACCACGGCGCCGCGGCGATCGACGAAAACCTTCTTCGGGTTCGAGCAGTGGAAATATACGTGGCTCATTTTCAACCTCCTTCAAATGCGACAGTCCGTCACGATAGCTCAGCGTTGTCAGTGTGCTCGCCGTCAGCGACCGCTGCTGTCGTAATGGTGGATAGAATCATCTCAAGACTCCTGTTCACGGTCCGGCATAAACACTGGTGGGCTACGATACTTGCATGCCGGCGCTCTGCGGCGCCTTTTCGAGAAGGTCCTGCCGCGAAGCCCCCAGAGCACAGCAGTCCCGACGGTGGCCGAAAGAATCGACGCGGCGAACACGGCGATCTTGGCGGCCGAGAAGTCGGTGGCGCTTGGAAACGTCTGCCCGGCGATGAAAAGCGACATCGTAAAGCCGATGCCAGCGAGGGCTCCCGCTCCGGCCAGCTGCCGCCACGTGTACTCCGCCGGCTTAACGGCTATGCCTGTGCGCACGGCCGCGGCGGCCGCGAGGAACACGCCGGTCGGCTTTCCGATGGCGAGGCCGGCGACGATTGCGGCCATGAGCCAGCCATGCCCAATGAAGACGCCCGGGTGGATCATCACGCCCGCATTGGCCAATGCGAAGATCGGAAGGACAACGTAGCTCGATCGCGCGCCGGCGTGCCGTAGCAGCCGATCAGCGGGCGATTCAATTCTGTCGTAGATCGCGTCGAGCGCATGTAGTGCAGGTGTGGAGGGACCATGCCTGAGCACCTCACCCTCATGCCGGGCCTCAGAGGCGATGATGGTGCTGGCCTGCGTCATCAGGGCGGCCAAGTCAGCGGGCGGCCGCGTCGGGATGAACAGCGCAAGTACCACGCCGGCCAGCGTAGCGTGGAGGCCGCCCGCGTAGACGAACGCCCACAACGCGACGCCCAACAGGATATACGGCGACAGCAAATAGACCCTCGATCGGCTCAACAGCGCCAGCGCAACCACAACAGCTGCGGCCGCTGCAAGATAGGCCGGATGGATCTCGCGCGAGTAGAACACAGCGACAACCACGATCGCACCGATGTCGTCGACGATGGCCGCCGCGGTCAGATAGATGCGCAGCTCCACGGGAACTCGCGCGCCCATCACGGCGATGAGGGCGATCGCGAACGCCGTGTCCGTCGCCATCGGGACGCCCCAACCATGCGACCACGGCCCCGCAGGGATGACCAGCGCATACAGGACTGCCGGCACGACCATGCCGCCGACAGCGGACGCAATCGGAAGCGCGGCGGAGCGACGGCTTGCGAGGTGGCCGACTGTCATCTCGCGCTTTACTTCCAATCCCACGACGAGGAAGAAGACCGTCAGCAGTCCGTCGTTGACCCAATGGAGGATAGACATCCGGAAGGCCGCATCTCCCCAACTCACGCCGAGCTCCTGGCGCCAGAAGGCGTCAAACGTCGTGCCGATCGGAGAGTTCGCCACGACGATCGCCGCCATGGTCGCTAGGACCAGCATAACGCCGGCAGATGGGCCCCAGCTCGCGAAGTCGAGGGCTGTCGTGCGAACGCGGTGGCCGAGGGTACCAAGCATCGCATCGACGAGAGAGCTCTCGTCCCAAGGGCCGTCGTAGCGGCGGCGGTTGATGTAGAAGGTCGGCGTGAACCTCACGCCACTTGCGCGGGAGCTTGCGACATCCGCCTCCACCCTTGCCCTCGCGCGCCGTGTGGCGTCGCTGTCGCCGAGCGCGAAGTCGGCGCTCACGCCTAGGCCGGTGGCCACCGCAACGAGGTCGTCCTCTGTGAGCTCCATTGACCTGGTCATCAGTTTGATGTGCGCGGACCAGAACGCCTCGGGCGTCTGGGCAAGCTCAGCGAGCTCGGCGGCCCGAAATGCAAGACTGTTGTCCATGAGCGGACTGTGCCGGAAGGCGTAGCAGACGCGGTCGCCGAGTTGGTCGCGTGCCTGCGCGATGCGCTCATTGGCAGCCCTGCAGTGCGGGCACGCGTAGCTGCCGTACTCAACGAGCGTGATCTCCGCAGTGGCGGGGCCGAGCACGTGGTCCGTCTCGTGGTCGACCGGACGGTCGAGGCGGCCGGGCGGGATCATGAGCTCCATCGCTGAACCAGTCTTCAGGTGTTCGCGTCGGCTACGAGGTCGGCGCCGCCGTTCCTGGGTTGACGACGTGGAATACGCCGCCTTCGGGTGACGGCGTGTACGCGATCTCCGCGGCGACGATACTGCTGGGGAGCCCGGCTGCGTGCACGCGCGGGAGGAAAAGGCTCACCGACGTGCCTTCACCCTGCTTGCTCTCTATACTGACCGCGCCACCTCGTCCCTCGGCGAAGCGCTGGACCTGGGGGAGCCCGAGGCCTTTCCCGCTGCCCGCGGCCTTTGTCGAAAAATACGGGGTGAAGGCCCGCGAGAGAAATTCCTCGGGCATGCCCTCTCCTTCGTCGGCGACGATGATCTCAACGAATCTCCTCGCCGCGCCAGAGGAGAGTTCGACGTTCCGCGCCGCGACGGTGATCACGCCGCCAACCGGCATAGCATCAGGCGAGTTTCGGCAAAGATTCAGCAAAGCGAAGTACAGCTCTTCCGGATCAGCGTTGAAGTCCCACAAATCCGGAACGATCTTGGTGCGGACCGTGACGTCCGGACGCGACGTCCGGTCTAGCGTGCCCGCCAGCGCTGCCAGACGACTGCCCGAGACGAACCCGCCGATCGGTTCGGGGCGTCGTCGCGCAGCGTTATCGAGGAGCTGACGGCTGAGCAACGCGCCTCGCGTGATCGCGTCCCGCATCTTACTGATAATGGACTTTCGGTATGCGGCGTCGCTCTGGCACTCGAGCAGCCGTAGGCCGCTGTCGATCACGGCTAGAAGATTGTTGATGTCGTGGACCATGAACTGTGCCACGCCCCCGATCGCCCTCACCTCCTTCGGCCCGCGGGAGGAGAGCACGTCGCGCGCGTCGGACCGTGGGGCGGACCGGAACGGGACTCCGGAAATCTCGCCGTCACGCCCGACGAGCGGAATTTCCACGCACCTGGACGCGATGACGCCGCCGCTGCTCTCATCGTGCACGCTCCGCACCGTCGCGCTGAATGCGCGCTGCACTCCAAACGAAACGCCGGCGCTGCTCGCGAGCACGGCGGCATCCTCCAGCGAAGGGCTTTCGACTGCGCCAGGGAAAGAAACGTCGGGTGTCTCTTTGATCTGCATGTCGGGTCTCTTGGCTTTTTGATCGCGCAATGGAACGACTTCGGCCCTCACAAGAGGGCGAGCGACAATGGCTCGAATTTTGAGTCCAAGACGGTCAAATGGAAAATCACCTCTCGCCATGGAGTCGATAGCCGACCGTTATCAAAATGGCTGAAGGCCCTTGGCACGCCACGGCGAGAGTGCGGCGCTTTCCTCTGCGCGGCCTCGCCGAAGCGAAACTCCGAGGTGTTCACTTGCCGATCCTCTGGGCAGGCCTGCACGACGGGTGGCCACTGAAATCATAGCTGTTCCAGCGGATTAAACGGAAATAACACCGGTACTGCGAGCGCTCGTGAGGCCGAAGCGCCGGCGTGCACCCCCGCAGCAATCAGAGATGCGAACAATGCCCCAAAGCATCGCAAGACGGGCTGTCCACTTCCTGCACGGCCCTTATCATGCCCGGCTGCGTACCGTTTCAATGCTCCGCGCGGGAAGCCTCGAATCGCGTGTGCGGCAAGCGGCTAGCAGCGATGATCCCGGCGCTGTTGCCCACACTCGAGCGCCATCGCTGGCTGAAGCCGACGTGCGCAGAGCGTGTGCTGCCGGTAGCGGTGAGGCATCCTGCCCCACCTGCAAAATGGTGATGTCTTTCCCTATCTCAACCTCGGTCAGGCATCCGGTCCGCGACGTGGCGCATGACAAATTCGCCGCAGGAGTTGCGGCGTGGTGTCAAGCACAGCGGCGCGTTGGCACGCGCAACCTTGAATGGGTCCAGGGGCAACAACGGGTTTAGGCAACAACGGGCTTACAAGTTTCCGCGGATACGGGCTGGTAGCATTTCTCGCTGCGTCGACACGCGGCGCGGCGGCAATAATGATCGTCTATCGACTCCATGGCGAGAGGTGATTTCCCTCGCAGGCGTTACAAGGTCATGCTCGTCGGGTGGTTTAAGACGAACAGGACCTACCATGAAGATTCAAAGTCCGCAGCCGCGATTGCGCTCGCAATTGTTGCTGCTCCTATCGCAGTGACCGCTAGGCCACGGGCGCGTCACTCCTGGTCATTTTCGACGCCTTCGGCAGGAGGCGCCGTCAGGTTGATGCCCGCTCAACTAGTTAGGAGAACCATCATGACAAAGCGTTTCCTTCTGATCGCAGTGGCGAGCTGCTCGATTGTTTTTACATCGGCGGCATACGGGCGCTCGGCCTACGACGGCTCCTGGGACCTCGTCTTCGTGACGCAACGAGGAGCCTGCGATTCCACTTACAGCTTTACTGTCGATGTGACCAACGGAATTGTCACGCATCCCAACCTCGTGAGATTTCGAGGTTACGTCGCAAAATCCGGCGCGGTTCGCGCTTCGGTAGCGGTCCAAGACAAATATGCCACGGGTACGGGCAAATTGCTTGCTACGTCCGGTCGGGGGACCTGGAGGGGCCACTCAGGCACAGGGCAATGTTTAGGCTACTGGACGGCGCGACGCAATTGAAGGATGCAACAGCGGCACGCGACCGCGTGCGACTATGGCGCGGATGCTGGCAGCGCCAAGCCATCTTACGGAGAGGAGCGTTTTCTCGATGAACCGGAGAGCATAGTGAAATGACAGTTCCCAAAATACTAGTCGGCCTTGCAGTCCTGCTCGGCTTGCTCTCTCCGGATCTCAACAGGACAATGCGGTTCGAGAAGCCTCGGCCCATGAACGCGCCCACCTCGTCGGGTGAAACCGCACCTCTCGATACTAATCGGCTAGCTCTGGTGGTTGGTAATTCAACCTATCCCGATGCCCGCTCTCCTCTTCCCCAACTGACGCGCGATGCGGAAGGTTTGACAAATGCTCTTCGCAAGGACGGCTTTCTGGTCAACGCGATTGAAAATGCGACGCACTCCGACATGACCCGCGCAATCGATCATCTAAGTGCAAGAGTACATTTGAACTCAATTGTGTTAGTCTATTTCGGAGGTTACGGCATCCAATCTGGAGGACAAAATTATTTAATCCCGGTCGACGCGAAGATCTGGAGTGAAGAGGATGTCCGTGGACAAGGCGTAAGCATTGACCGTCTGCTTTCGCAACTGAGGGCTTCTGGAGCACGAGTCAGGCTCGTAATCATTGAGGCCTCACGCCGCAATCCTTACGAGCGACGCTTCAGGGCTTACTCACACGGACTTGCCCCAATTCAAACGGATGAGAACGTGCTGACTCTGAGCTCAGCGGCGCCTGGCCAGGTCGTCGAAGACCCGGATGAACTACACAGTCACCTGATGACCGCTCTTCTTATGCAGATGGGTTCTTCGAATGGGATCGAGGAGGTCTTCAATAACACCCGAAACGCAGTTGTGGCTGCTACTCAAGGCCAACAGACTCCAGCTGTGTCATCTACACTAACCGAAAGCGTCAATCTCTGGGCGGCACGGAGCGGCGTTCCTGTGTCCTCCGTCGGCGCCGCAGCCATCGTTCGCCGCGAGTACCATACGGATTTCCGCTGATTTCCAAGAATCAAAGGTCAAGGCTGAGTTCCAATGTCGAGCGCCACTCAATCATCTCCGTCTGCTTTAGAACATCCAACGCGCCCCACTTCCCGGCGAGCCATATCCATGTCGGATCGCGGAGGTCTTTTTAGGGTCTCATGATCGTCTGTTCCTGCAATGTCCTCAGCGACCATGATGTTCGCCACGCTATGAACACGGCCGACGATGCACTGCGCAATGCAAAACAGATCTATGACTGCCTTGGCTGCAGCGCAGAATGCGGCCGCTGCGCGCGCACCATCAGGACGATCATCGACGAGGCCTATAGGGAATTTGCGCTAACCTATCAGGTAAACTGCCCGCACCGCCGGACCAAGGATGACGCCCAGGATGAGCCCAAAGTCGTACTCGCAACGCCCAACTTCCCCGGAACTGCTGGATAGGTGCCTCTCGGTCTCGTCCCGGCGATACCTGCTTGCTTGTTTTTCCTCCGAAGCGTTCTAAACTAAGAAAGGCCAAGACCCGGCCTTAAGCCTTGGAGTTCATCATGCAGGGCGACCCCAGAGTCATCGAGTATCTTAACAAGGGACTTCGTCACGAACTCACCGCCATTAGCCAGTACTGGCTGCATTACCGGTTCTTTGACAACTGGGGCCTGCTGGAAATGGCCAAGGTCTGGCGCAAGGAGTCGATCGAGGAGATGGAGCACGCCGACCGCTTCACCGACCGCATTCTCTTCCTCGACGGTTTTCCCAACATGCAGGTGCTCGATCCCTTGCGAATCGGCCAGAATGTAAAGGAGATCATCGAGTGCGACCTCGCCGCCGAGCACAGCGCGCGCGACCTCTACCAGGAGGCCGCAACCTACTGCCACGGCGCCAAGGATTACGTTTCCCGCGATCTTTTCGAAAGCCTGATGAAAGACGAGGAAAGCCACATCGACTTCCTCGAAACGCAGCTT
>Ga0207707_10005328_pt1 | contig 11240 bp, 9 predicted proteins | sample KBSC83BmetaG_FD_184336 | JGI IMG/M metagenome (GOLD analysis project Ga0207707, IMG submission 184336) | Corn rhizosphere microbial communities from Kellogg Biological Station, Michigan, USA - KBS C8-3B metaG (SPAdes) (version 2) | ecosystem: Host-associated > Plants > Roots > Rhizosphere ... | reverse complement strand
TCAATAAATCAGACGGAATGACTGAGTACAAGGTAGGGGAATCCCTAGTTCCCGGGTAAGCAGCTGTTATCCTTCGAACTTCGAACTGCTACAAGTTGCCGTGCTCACTTGCTTATTTGTTTCCCCAGGACTTCAGAGGAGAAGATCACCAGGGAACAACCCACGGGAAAGAGGATCTCATTGACGGCGCGAGCGGCCAATGCCAGATGGGGAATGGGGCCAGCCGCTGCCTGCATGGATAGGAAGATGATGGTCCCACCGAACACTATACCAACTGCCAGTCCGATGACGGTGTGAGCGAGTGCCCCTCCCCAGGAGCGTTTCTGAACCGCGCTAAGCGCAAACCCCAACAGGCCGTATTCCAGACCCTTTATCAACGCAATCAGGAAGGGGCTCGGCCCAGCCGACAAGTCCGCCGCCACTGACAGGGCTTCCGTGGCTCCCTTATGCATGGCCCGAGCCACAGAGAATGCCAGAGGAGCGGCGAGAAGCCCCATGATTCCCATCAGGACGTCGCGTGCTCTCGCCGCCGTAGCGCCGAGCGCTAATCCGACACACACAATCACCGACCAGGAAACCTTTTGCACGAGGTCTGCGATAAATGGTTTGCCACTTTTGAATGTTCCGAATCCCCACGAGAGGAGCAGAAGCAGCGCTTCGAGCACGAAACCTATGAGGATGGCTAACCAGGCGACATGGAGGAGAGTTGTTCTGACATGGGAGGATTCCAACGGCTGATTGAGGGCCCCTTCTGTGGTCATCGGAAATCACCTCCGATTGAGACGATATGATGATCGTGCCGGGCTGGTGCAGTTGCGAATGGATCCACGCGAGCAACTCCATTGGGCTCGGGCGTCCGATCTATCAGACGCCCTGACGAAGCTGGCGGCACTCGATGTCTTAACGCGGGTTCTTCCAGGCGACCGGAATGGATGTGAGCCATAGGTTCGACGAAGACACTTCAGATGACATGGGAAAATATGGCGGAGGGGGTGAGATTTGAAAACCCCAGAGCCATAGAGAATAGAGTGCCTGAGCTCGATTCATCGTTTCAATCTCAATCACTTACTGAGGAGTCAAAGGCCGAGGAGAAACTGATCAAATACGATGGAGGACAATAGTTCTGCCACAGTTTAGCCATATTGCGTGGCAATAAGTGGCCATACTTTCGTAATGCACCGGTTGCACGAGTTATCGGTATGGCTACTCTTATACGAGCGCTTCAATGAAAGCCTGACGTAAGACACCTGTTCGATCGCGAGGACGCCGAATCAGTACTCGAAGGTGACGTGATCGAGAGCCGGAGTCATTTCAACGCCCAATTGCCCCAACTTTGCCTTCATCGGTGTGACGCTCTTCTCATAGGCCTTAATACTTCTGTGGAATTTTCAGCTGATGAACCCTTCTTGCTTGGTGATATTGTTTTTGAGGTCCTACCACCACTTCACAAATTCGTCTTCTTTGGCCTTTGGAACCGAAAACACAGTAATCAACGTTCCAGCCATGGCACATCTCTTTAGCAGGGAATATTGTCTCTTCTCGTTCTTTTGACCTTATTCGGACCTTTTTACATCGATTACATCCCCCCGCTCATTCAACTCCACCACGATATTGGATCCGTCGGGAATGGGCTTGGTCTTCACTTCCATTCGCTCTGCAGGCAGTGTGAACACTTTTTCTCCTTCTGGAGTGGAGAGTTTAACTTGATTCTTGTTGGGCCCCGTGCGGATCAACTTGCCGAAAATCAAGCGGTGGGTCCCGGCCTTGGCCTTGTCTTTCCCATGCACGTCGATGACCATGCCCTCTTCATTGATCCACAAGGATACTTGATCGCCGACCGCCGCATCGGGCGGAGCATACTTCGACATCAGTGTGTACTGTCCGACCGGTGTTGTCACATGGGCCATGCCTGACTGAATCTTGGTGACCGTCCCATTCACCTGGATGCCATACCCTGGCCTGGTGCGTGGGTTGTCGTCAAACGCCATTTCTATAGCGAATTTGTGTATATCAATGACTTTCCCGGCTTCGTTCACTTCGAGCGTGACCGGCGCACCTTCTTTGAATGCCGAGAGCTTGGAACGTCCCGTTTGGACATCGAACGCCTTCTCTCCTTCCGGCGTCCACAATTTGATCTCCTTCTTGTCTGCTGAAGTATAGACGAGGTCCCCGGTCACAAAACGATGGGCGTGCGTCTTGTCGCCTTTTCGATGAACATCGATGACTGCATTGTTTTCGTTTATCTGCATTTCCACTTCTTCCCCAACCTCCAAGCCTTTTGGGGTTATCTGGGATGCAATCCGCATCGTGCCCCATGGGGTCTTCACGGTCGTGAGACCGGATTCGACTTTGGATACGACACCGCTGACTTTCATGTGGGTCGCGTTGCGGTGCTGCCCCTCTTCAGCAGCAAGCACGGCAGAGCCAAAAGCGAGAACACTCACGAGAGTGACACTTACTAGGGTCTTCTTCATGGCAATCTCCTTACGGTTGGCGTCAATAACATAATAACGGAAATAGAGCAGGTGTTATGCCACATGTCTTTTTCTTACTTATCAGTTGCTTATTATTGCCTGCACCGGCAGAGGCGAGGTGTTCCGCAACAGGTAGATGTTAACATTTGGGGTAAAAGGCGACAGTGCGGATGAAGGTTGATAGACGAAGAATTAAAACGAGGAGATAGAAACAGCGAAGGTTTATAAGGTTGCTCATTTCTTTTAAGTGGCGGTTAATGATACAGCAGTTTCATCACGCTGCTGCATCCCTACTCAGACTCACTCAGCCCTACCAGCATCTGCCAGGTAAACTGCAAATGAACTGCAACTTTTGACTCGGATGAAAGAGATCCCGATGAAACGCTTCGAACTGATCGCTCTCATTCTTCCAGCGTCGGTGCTGTTCATCTTATGGATGAATCCGGGCGAGCCAGACAACATCCTCTGCGAGTGAGCCTGAGTGAGACTAACTGGGCGCAAGTCGTCTCAAAGTCGACCTGCGTGATTGCCACGTCCTCACAGCGATACGTACGAAGACGAGCGGTTCTCAGAGGGATGGACCAGTCTCAATTCGCTCAGAAGGTTGGCTTATTCTGATTGGCCTTGTTCAGTTCGTTCTGCTTGGCTTTCTCGGCGGCAGCTTTATTCGCGTCCATGGTGATTGTTGCCGCTTTGACCGCATACGGCATGTTTACAAGCTCGACGGTGTAGGCTATGAGCAATTCAGCGTTGCCAGGATTGAGCATCGCGGTCACGGCATAAAAGGAAGCATAGCAGCGGTCCAGGATCGTATTCCCGTGACCCGGCCCGCTCACGATGTTATTGATGAACGTGTTGCCGCTGCAACCCGTCAGACCCTGGTCGGCAGTTGGCAGCAGCTTGCCGCTCTGATCGAAGATCCAATAGAGGTATAGGCCGCCTCCCCCGCGGTTTGCCGTCAGCGTCTCCTTGCCGTATTTTTGACGCAGGGCTGTGAGCAAGGCGTTCTGGGCCATAGGCCTTCCTGGGCCGAAGCCCTGAGTTCGCCTGATCATCCAGACGGCAGGATCGTTGGGTGCCATGGTCAAATAGACATCGACATGGTCCTGATCTGTCGGGTCGGGGATCGTCAACCCAAACCCGTTTTCGGCTACTGTGTGGCTTACCACCTGGTATTTGGAAGAGCGTTGCTGAAGTTGCGCGCGAGCCGGGTTCATGGGCATGCCGGGATAGATGCCCAAGAGGTCCGGGGTGTGCGGAGTGGCGGGCAGATTCTGCGCGCGCATCGGCACAGCCACGGCAATACTAACGACGAGAACGCCGATTGCTGACATGCCTGCAAGCGAAAACCGCATTGTGATGTACCTCCTCTTCGGATCGTAAATCGCGAACTAAATTTTGGACGCGGAGCGTTGGACTCCTGCGTCATTCTGTTGTTTGACGATGGCATCGGCTTCACTTTGCAGCGAATCATGGGTGGCCTTCTGGGTGATATAGAACAGTCCCGCGCTGTGGATGGTTACCGTCATGTTGGTATTCAAACCTTGTAAGATGTTAGTGGCCATGACAAAAGCGAAGGGCTGACAGGCGGCACGCCTCTCCTGATTGAGATAACCGCTATTCTCATTCATCGTCGTACTGTCCAGTTCAGCTACAATTCCGACCAAAAAACATCAAATTACGCCGGAAAATATGGCGGAGGGGGCGAGATTTGAACTCGCGGACCCCTTGCGAGGTCTCCAGTTTTCAAGACTGGCACGTTCGGCCGCTCCGTCACCCCTCCGCATTACCCGGCATAGTATCCTACTCTTTGCGAATTCTCTCAAGCTGACCCATATAGGGTTGTAGGACCGCCGGTATTGCGACGCTACCATCCGGTTGCTGGTAATTTTCCAGAATGGCAACGAGTGTACGGCCGACAGCGAGTCCGGACCCGTTGAGGGTATGCACAAACTCCGCTTTCGCGTCCTTCTTTCCGAGCGACCCTTTGTATCGAATGGCCGCCCGCCTGGCCTGGAATCCTTCAAAGTTGCTGCAGGAGGAAATCTCTCGAAATTGATTTTGTGAAGGCAGCCATACTTCGATGTCATAGGTCTTAGCCGCGGAAAACCCCATGTCGCCCGTCGAGAGGGTCATGACCCGGTAATGGAGCCCTAGTCCTTGCAAGATCGCTTCGGCATGGCCGGTCAATCGTTCCAATTCCTCATATGATTTTTCCGGCTTTGCAAATGTGACTAACTCCACTTTGTTGAATTGGTGGAGCCTGATCAGTCCTTTGGTGTCCTTGCCATAGGATCCTGCCTCACGTCGAAAGCAGGGAGTGTAGGCTGTATATCTGATCGGCAGGGCACTCTCGGGGAGGGTTTCATCGCGGTGGAGATTGGTCACCGGGACTTCCGCCGTCGGGATCAAAAAATAATCTTCGTCTCGCAGCCGAAAGAGATCCTCTTCGAATTTTGGCAACTGACCGGTGGCGGTCATGCTCCCACGATTGACGAGAAGTGGGGGCAGGACCTCTCGATAGCCATGCTGCGTCGTGTGAAGGTCGAGCATATAGTTGATGAGGGCCCGTTCGAGCCGCGCGCCGGCACCAGTCAGCACCGCAAATCTGGCACCAGCAATTTTCGCGGCGCGGTCGAAATCGAGAATGCCGAGGGTTTCTCCGAGATCCCAATGGGTCTTGGCGGCCACGGTCAACGGAGGAGGTACGCCCCATCGTCTGACCTCAACATTGCTGTCGGAATCCTTTCCTGATGGAACGGAGGGATGGGGAAGATTCGGGATGCGGAGATTCAAATCGGTCAGGTCCTCTTCGACACCCCGCAATTCGTCTTCAATCGTTTTGATATGTTCGCCCACGGCCTTCATGGCAACCATGGCGGAATCGGCCGGCTGCTTTTCTCGTTTCAGCTTCGCGATCTCGTCCGATCCCTTTTTCAACTCATGGCGAAGCTGCTCGACTTGAGAGGTCAGGGTGCGACGTTGTTCGATTAAGGCACGGATTGTCTCCCACGGTACATCGGCACCACGGGGACCGAGTTGTTTCCTGATGACATCAAAATTGTCGCGAAGGGTGCGAAGATCATACATTGCGTCTGTTCCAGAAAGCGCTGGAATCTAACATCGGGGTAGGGGTTAGTCAATGAATCGAGCTATGATGGTCGACGTGAGACAGCCCCGTTTGTCCCGTTGACAGGAGAGGGGAGATCGTGGAGCATATCCAGATGCGCACTGTGATGAATCCACCCAATCCGTTTGAATCACGGTACCGGGATTTACTGGAACCGGCTCCGCTTGTACAACTGCAGATGTTTGAAGATTCGACTCGTGACATCCTGAGCCGGAATGAAAGTCCCGATCTGCCGTTTCGCTGGAGCCTGAATCCCTATCGCGGCTGCTTCCACGCCTGCGCCTATTGCTATGCCAGACCGGCCCATGAATATTGGGGATTTGGCGCCGGGACTGACTTTGAGTCTAAGATCATCGTCAAGCGTGAGGCCGCGAGTTTGCTGCGCCGAACGTTCGAAAAACCCTCGTGGACAGGCGAAATGATCCTGTTCTCGGGGAACACCGATTGTTACCAACCGCTGGAAGCATCTCTGGAGTTGACGCGAGCCTGCCTGGAAGTCTGTGCGGAGTATCGGAATCCGGTCCGGATCATCACTAAAGGTGTGTTAGTGCTTCGCGATCTGGATCTGCTGCATCGGTTGCATCAAGAGGCGTCGATTCATGTCTATTTCAGCATCCCGTTTACAGATGATGATGTGGCTCGTAAAGTCGAACCCCATGCACCGTCCAGTCGGAAACGTTTCGAAACAATGGCCACGCTGGCGAGTGCCGGGATTCCGACCGGCCTCTCGCTCTCTCCGATCATCCCCGGGCTTAACGACGAGGATATACCCGAACTGTTGGCCCGGGCCAAGGACGCCGGTGCAGTGGAGGCGATGGCGACGCTGGTGCGTCTTTCCGGTTCCGTTGAGCCGGTCTTTATGCAGCGAATGGCGGAGGCGGTCCCGGATCGAATCGCCAAAATTACGAATCGAATTCGGGAGGTCCGTGGCGGAGCGATCAGCAAGGGAGAGTTTTTTGAGCGTCATCACGGCTCAGGTCCCTATTGGACCATGATCGAACAATTATTCGAGGTAATTCGCCGCAAGACAGGGTTATCAATTCCGCGCGAGGAAATGGTTTCCTCTACCTTTCGGAGGCCGGGGTTGGAACAAACGGCGTTATTTTAGAAAAAGAGGAAGGACGGAATCGGGGATGAAACATAATCCAGGCTTTCTTAAGTTGGTGGATGCCGCACGGTCGCGGGTCAAGGAATGTACGGTCACGCAGGCCAAGGCCAGACTTGACCGGGGTGACGTTCAGCATTTTCTTGATGTGCGAGAGGACCATGAATTCGCGAAGGACCATGCACAAGGTGCACGTCATCTGGGAAAAGGCATCATCGAGCGCGATGTGGAAATGATGATTCCCAATAAGGCCGAGGCGATCATTCTCTATTGCGGTGGCGGTTACCGGTCTGCCTTAGCCGCGGATGCCCTTCAGGAAATGGGCTATACGAATGTCATGTCGATGGATGGGGGGATCAAGGCCTGGAGGGATGCAGGCTTTCCGTTGGAATCATGATGGGACCCCAGGAAAACCGAGGTCCCATCTATTTTGAATTACGAATTCGGGCAGGTGCGTGAGGGGGATTACTTGCTGTTGGTCCGATCGAATTCTTTGATTACCTGCTCAGTGAGATCGATAGTGTCTTTATTGTAGATCACGATCTTAACCGTCTGTTCACTGCCCTTATCGACGACTAACGCAAATCCACCTTTTTCGGCCACGGTTTGTGTGGCCGAGGCGATCTTCTTCATGTATTCATCGACTAATTCCTTCTGCTTGCCCTGGAGTTCCTGATTAAATTCCTGTGCGCGCTTCTGGTAGTCCTGGATCTTTGCCCGGAATTGGGTTTCCTTTTCCTTTTTCTCGGCGTCGCTTAACTTCGAGAGTTGATCTTTGAGCGTCTTCTCCGTGTTGCGCAACTCTTCTTCATCACGGGACAGCAGTTTCTGCCTGGTGGAGACATATTCCTTAAGTCCGTCCAAGGCTTTCTTGCCCGCTTTGGATTTTTCCAAGACCGATTGCGGATCGACGACGCCCATCTTGAATGCCTCAGCAGCCAGTGCAGCCGGATGATGGGCGAGCAGCAAAAGGCCCGCTGCTACCAAGGGGAGGGTCATCCGCCCCAAGAGGGTTCCCGTTATATGCATAACACGCGCTCCTTGTTGGTAAACATGACGGTTAGTGCGAACGTTGCGAGAATAACTGGGGCACCAGGCCCTGTCAAGGGATCGGATCGCGAGGGGGGCTAAACAAAGTATCGGCTGGTGTCGAATTTATATTCAGTATTATCTATCAAGCGGATAATATTGTGACGGTAACTGCCGGTCTCATCCTTTTCAGTCAGGTCCACCTCTCGCCCATGATCGATCGGGCTTCCCTGCGGGTCGGTAATGATTTTGACAAACGGCCGTTCGGCGGTTGCCTTATCCGCAGATGCCCTAAGCACGACGGCCAGTTCGTTCGTCTCCAGCATGACCAAGCTGCCGATGGGAATGATACCGACGCAGTTGACGAACAACTTGAGTAGCACGGAATCGAACGCTTTGCCGGATTTTGAGAACATCATGTTGAGCACTTTCGACGGGGACATGGGTTCCCGGCGATAGACGCGGGAGGATGTCATGGCGTCGTAACAATCCGCGATCGTGAGAATGCGGCCCGTCAGCGAGAGTGTCCATGGTACGGAAAGTTTTGGATAGCCGGAGAAGTCCAGGTTCATATGATGTTCGAAGGAGGCCGCGGCCATCCGGCCCGGGAGATTCGTAATCCCTCTGAGCTTCGAGAGACTCAGTACTCCCTCTGTCGGGTGATTGCGCATCGCCACCCAGTCCTCGTCCGTAAACTCGCCCGGTTTATTCAGGACCTCCATGGGAATGGTGGATTTACCCATGTCATGAAACAGTGCCGCAAGACCCAGATCCGCCAGTTCGACTTTAGGATAGCCTGCTCGATTGGCGAGAGCGATGGACAGCAGCGACACATTAACCGAATGGTTGTGTGTGTACTCATCGTGGCATCGAAGAGTCGTGAGACCGAGGACCGTGGCTTCATCATCCATCATGAGATCAACGATGTTTTGGATCGCCCGCTTTGCCTGTTTAAAGCTGACCGTTCCTCCGTCACGGACTGATTGAGTCAACGATCCGATTGATCCTGCCACTTTGGCATATCCCTTTTTGGCATTCGTTCTCCGCTGCACAGCGATGTCAGTGATTTCCGCTGACTCGGGTGCCTTGGTTTCAGATGTTCCGGCGCTTTCTCTGATTTGCAACTGGCGCTGGTCTTCCAGTTCGATACCGGCGACACCTCGTGTCACGATCTCTTTACGAAAATCGTCGATGGTTTTGTTTTCGGGATCCAGACTGACGAAGAGCGCGGCAAACTCCCGCAGATCCTTCGACTCCGCGGCCCGCGCGAACGAGATCCCGCCAATCTTCCAGACATTCAAGGCGTCGATGATGCTGCTGGCCACGGCCATTTGCTGTGCGTTGACCTTCAAGTGACAGTCTCCGAGAAACAGGAAATCGTTCTGCAAGCGGAGTGTGACCGGTTGGTCATGTGCCATCGTTTTAATCAACGTCAGCATTGTTTCGACGGGGCTATCCAGTGCGGCATTACTGCGATCATAGATGCGGGAGGTCTTAATCAAGACGTTCAGTTGCGTGACCAGCTGAATTCCCAGCATGATCATCTGCTGGTCGAGGATGTCTCCCGCCTCAGATCCTCGGGCGATTTTCTGCGAAAGGGATTTTTCGTGTGTCAGAATCGGCCTGACATGTTCATCCAAATCCGCGGGCTCTTTTATCTTGGGCTCACTCACAGCAAAAACTCCTTACTATGATGCAACCTGCTTAATCTGTTTCTGTCGTTGGGTTTGGGCCAGTGCCGCGGTGCACGCTTGTCGCAAGGTGGCACCGCCTTTCTTCTGACCCAGCTCAAGGATTGCGATGGCGGCTGGTGTGGGAAATTTTCCCAAGGCCTCGGCGGCAAGCGCGGCCAGCTCTTCTTTTTTCTTCCGGTTAGTCCAGGACCATTCGGTGAACAGACCTTGGACGAACGGCAAGACCTCATCACCGCTCGTTGCGCGCATGGCGAGGAACATCGCTCGTTTTTCACTGAGGGGTCGATCCATAAACGCTTCTGCCGATACGATGGGCGACCAGACGGAGAAGGGTGTTTTATACTGACCGGTCATCAGCAGTTTGAGCGCCCCGAACCGCAGCGATTCCTCGGCGTCGTTCAGGAATGCGGCTAGTTTCATCCCGCTCCCGCTGGGACGGAATATTCCGATTGCTCGCAGGACCTCCTTTCGCACCTGGATGTCCGGATAGCGCACGAGTTTTTCAACAGCGTCTGCAAACTTGGGATTATTCCATTTGAGAAGGATGGCGAGCAGATTTTTCACATAACGGGGCCGACGGTCGGACAACCCTTTAAGTATGGGCTCCGGTTGATCCTTTGCAAGCGTCTCGAGGGCTTCAGCCACGACCGCTTGATGGGTCGCTGCTTCCAGATTTGCCAGAATGGCGCATAAGGAGGGAACGGCCGCCGTTGTCATTGACAGCAGCACCGCCGGTAATCCCTCCGTGTTCGCATCGGGGGTCTTGTTCAAGTAGGTCTCGATCATCTTCATGCGCTCAGGTCGAGCGAAGGTGTCGAGCAGGACCTCAAGTTGTTTTTTATGATCGTCGCCCAGGTCCGGTCTGACTTCAGCGGTCACATGTAACAGTCCAAGGACACTCTCCAACACAGCCCACTTGCCCTGACTCGTCAATGAATCCAGGACATCTCCCCAGAGGTCGAGCAGCTTGGTCAAGATCGCTGCAGACTTTTCCGATGCCAGGATCGCGGTGAGCATATCCAACAGGTAGGTCGTGTTATCTCTGGCACTTTCGGCCTTGATCTCCTTGGCTAATTCAGCGAGCTCTTCGGCAGTGACCTCATAGCCAAGGTGGCCTGACTGTAATCGTCCGGTCTGTTTGCCGGTTCCTCCGCCGGTCGAAGTCCCGCCATTGCCGGCTGGAGAGCCATCTCCTCCGTCAAGTCCAGACCCGCCGCCCTGCTTGATTCGGACCTGCTCCCGATCGAGGAGGTCCCTCAGGCTCGATTCCGGCGCTTCCATCATTCCGGCCGTCGGCAAGGCAAACTCTTCTCCAGCGGTTGAGGACTTGGCAATTTCTTCGGCGGTGACGAGGGTGATGGTCGTGAGGTTCTTGGACCAGAGACGAGTTACAATGTCATCGTCATCATCATTCTGTTCTGGATCGAGGCTGTCCCAGAGCGAATCAAGCAAGAAGGAGAGGTCTTCAGCTGGAAGCCCTTCGAGGAATACGAGTTCCCGAATGCCATCCGCGTAGAGCTTGAATGCGACACTTTCATTTTTCGAATCCGGTTCGGATCGGTAGACGACCTCTCCCTGGAAATACAACTCGGAGCGTTGAACGAGGAATGCCAGTTTGGAGTAGGTAGCCAGGTGCGCCGTGAGTCCCTCGAACAACTGTTGGAAGAACTTCTGGGCGACAGGGTTGGCGGCTCCATAGGTCCGACTGGACTTTGCCGTCTTGTCCAAGAGTGTGAGGAGTCGCTTGACGGAGGCCAGCTCAGGATTGGGGGGCTCTTTTGCGGGCGCGATGGGTAGTCCGCTGTTGT
>Ga0207707_10005327_pt1 | contig 11241 bp, 8 predicted proteins | sample KBSC83BmetaG_FD_184336 | JGI IMG/M metagenome (GOLD analysis project Ga0207707, IMG submission 184336) | Corn rhizosphere microbial communities from Kellogg Biological Station, Michigan, USA - KBS C8-3B metaG (SPAdes) (version 2) | ecosystem: Host-associated > Plants > Roots > Rhizosphere ... | reverse complement strand
CGCCCGCGATCAGGATCGCGGCGATGGCGATGTTGGTGCTGGCCTTGGCAAAGCCTGCCAAAATCAGGAACGCGGTGGATAGGAGTGGTGTCGCGTAGGACGCCGCACCCAGCACGCGGATGTCTCCGCGTTTCATGCCGATATCCCAGGTGTAGAACGCCGCACCCACCGGCCCTACGCCGAGCGCAATGACGGCGAGCCATTGCAACGCCGTCTCCGGCCAGACCGTGGTCTCGACGAACATGTGCACCAGCGCGGCGAGCAGCGCCGTCACCGCGCAAAATCCGGCGACTGCATCCGTCGGTACCGACTTCAACCGGCGCGACAGCACCGAATAGGTCGACCAGACAAAGGCGGCGATGAAGGCTGCGATCAGTCCCGGCACCTGGCCCGGGGCGAAGCTGCCGGTGTTGCCGGCGAACAGCAGCACGGTGCCGGCCAATCCCAGCACCGCGCCGACGATATGATGCGGCGCCAGCCGCTCGCCCGGCAGCAGCGAGGAGAACAGCACGATCAACAGCGGCCAGAGATAGTTGAGCAGTCCGGCTTCGGCCGGCGGCGCAAACCGCAGCGCGAGGAAATACAGCGCGTGATAGCCGAACAGACCGCCAACGCCGACGATCCAGGCAACCGCCGGCTGCCGCAGCGCCTTGATCGCCTCGCCTCGCCCGATCCAGGTCAGTGCGCAGGTCGCAGCTCCGATCGCAAACGTCATCGCGGCGAGCTGGAACGCCGGGATCTTGCCGGTCGCCAGCGTCATGACCGCCAGCAGCGACCACATCAGGATCGCGGTCAGTCCGATCAGGGTCGCGGTGCGGGGGGTCATTCGCTTTTGTCATTCCGGGGCGTGAGCGCAGCGAGCGAACCCGGAATCTCGAGATTCCGGGTCCACGCGCAAGCGCGTGTCCCGGAATGACTACAACATTTTCACATCAAGCGTGGTACTGCCCGCCATTCACGGTCAGCGTCGAGCCTGTGATGAAGCCGGCATCGTCGGCCGCCAGAAACACCACGGCGCGCGCGATCTCTTCGGGCTCGCCGAGACGGTTAACCGGAATCTGCGGGATCACGTTCTTCTCCAGCACGTCCTTCGGCACCGCCTGCACCATCTCGGTGTTGATGTAACCGGGGCAGATCACGTTGACCGTGATGCCGCCCTTGGCGTTCTCGAGCGCCAGCGCCTTGGTGAAGCCGATGTCGCCGGCCTTCGCCGCGGAATAGTTGACCTGGCCGAACTGGCCTTTCTGGCCGTTGATCGAAGAGATCGAAATGACGCGGCCGAATTTTCGCGCGCGCATGCCTTCGATCACCTGGCGCGTCATGTTGAACAGCGAGCCGAGATTGGTGTTGATCACGGCGTTCCACTGCTCGAGCGTCATCTTGTGGAAGGCGGTATCCTTGGTGATGCCTGCATTGTTGACCAGCACATCGACCGGCCCGAGATCGGCCTCAACCTTCTTGACGCCGGCGGCGCAGGCGTCAAACGAGGAAACGTCCCATTTGTAGACGGGAATGCCGCTCTCGGCCTTGAATTTCTCGGCCGCGACATCGTTGCCGGCGTAGCTCGCCGCGACCTTGTAGCCAGCGTCCTTCAGCGCCTTGCTGATCGCCGCGCCAATTCCTCGTGTACCGCCCGTCACCAATGCAACGCGTGCCATGTCGTTTCCTTCCTTGGCATTTGAACTCGGTAGTTTCTTCTTATAACTGTCGATTATGCGAGCGGTTTGAACAACATCAAGAAAAAACGCCCGGAAGGTTTTTCCGGGCGTTTTTGTATTACGTCAGGGCTGTGCGGTTGCGAAGAGAACTTCTTGTCGCAACGCGCCTACATTTTAATCGCGTGCAATGCACATTCTCAGTCACGTGCAATGCACATCGCGATACCCATGCCACCGCCGATGCAGAGTGTGGCGAGACCCTTCTTGGCATCGCGCTTCTGCATTTCATGCAGCAGCGTCACCAGCACGCGCGCGCCGGACGCACCGATCGGATGGCCGATGGCGATCGCGCCGCCATTGACGTTGACCTTGGTGGTATCCCAGCCCAGGTCCTTGTTGACCGCGCAGGCCTGCGCCGCAAAGGCTTCGTTGGCCTCGATCAGGTCGAGATCGCCGACGTTCCAGCCGGCCTTCTTCAGCGCCGCGCGCGAGGCCGGGATCGGGCCCGTGCCCATGATCTTCGGATCGACACCGGCCTGCCCCCAGGACACGATGCGCGCCAGCGGCTTCCTGCCTTCCTTGGCCGCCTGCTTGGCGGTCATCAGCACCACGGCGGCGGCGCCGTCATTGATACCGGACGCGCTGCCGGCAGTGACCGTGCCGTCCTTCTCGAAGGCGGGCTTCAGCTTGGCCATCGCATCGAGCGTAGCGCCATGGCGCGGATACTCGTCATCGGCCACGACGATGTCGCCCTTGCGGGTCTTGATGGTGACCGGAACGATCTCATCCTTGAACTTGCCGGCTTTCTGCGCAGCCTCGGCCTTCTGCTGGGAAGCTACGGCGAACTCGTCCTGCTGCGCCCGGGTAATCTGATATTGCTTGGCGACGTTCTCCGCGGTGTTGCCCATGTGATAGCCGTTGAAGGCGTCCCACAAGCCGTCCTTGATCATGGTGTCGATGAAATCCACCGAGCCCATTTTGACGCCGCCGCGCAGATACTGGGCGTGCGGGGCCATGCTCATCGACTCCTGCCCGCCGGCCACGACGATTGCCGAATCGCCGTTGAGCAGCGCCTGGTAGCCAAGCGCGACCGAGCGCAGGCCCGAGCCGCAGAGCTGATTGACACCCCAGGCCGGACTCTCGACCGGGATGCCGGCGGAGATCGACGCCTGGCGGGCCGGGTTCTGACCCTGCGCGGCCGTCAGGATCTGGCCCATGATGACTTCGGAGACGCGGCCCGGTTCGATACCGCCGCGCTTCAGAGCTTCCTTGATCGCGACGGCGCCGAGATCGTGAGCCGGCATGGTGGCAAACGCACCGTTGAAACTTCCGACCGGGGTGCGGGCGGCGGCGACGATGACGACATCGTCTGACATGGGCATCTCCTGGGGCTTGAGGTTCTTTTAAGATGTAGGCGGCGCCGAAAGGCGGGGCCAGTCTCCCTGTTATCCTGTTAACGGAGTTGAGGCATGTCAACGGCGCTGCAATGGAATTGTGCCGCCGCGCCATCACAACGGCGCGCCGCGCGCTCCGCAACAAGCGACGGGCCGCGAAGGGAAGTCAGGCGGACGTTCGCCGCCATTCTTTTGCACCCCCTTCGCACACGCTCAGCAAAAATGCTGCGCAATATAAAAATGCCCCGAAATTAACCGTGGTGCACAAAACGGTAGCCGAACCCCTTTGAAAATGCTTAGTTTGTTGCGGATGCGTAGCGCATTGCCCTGCGGCATCGCCGCCGGGTTCCCTTCCCCTCGGTTGAGGCATGAGCCGCCATGGCGAAAACAGACACTCCGACCACCATCAAGAAATACGCCAACCGGCGGCTATATAATACCGGCACGAGCACCTATGTGACGCTGGAGGACCTGGCGGCGATGGTGAAGGAGGGCGAGGATTTTCTCGTCTATGACGCCAAGACCGGCGACGACATCACCCGCTCGGTGCTGGCGCAGATCATCTTCGAACAGGAGAACAAGGCGGGGCAGAACCTCCTGCCCACCACCTTCCTCCGCCAGCTCATCCGCTTCTATGGCGACAGCATGCAGATGGTGGTGCCGAAATATCTCGAACAGTCGATCGACACGCTGACGCGCGAGCAGGAAAAATTCCGCAAGCAATTGACCGACACCTTCAGCGGCACCCCCTTTGCCCCGCTTGAAGAGCATGTCCGCCGCAACATGGAATTGTTTCAGCAGACCTTCTCGATGTTCAAGCCGTTCGCGCCGTCGCGCGGCGGACAGGATGGCGGCGGCAAGGCGCCGGAGCCGGCGGCGGAAGGCGGCAATATCGACGATCTGCGCCGCCAAATGAAGGAAATGCAGGACCGGCTCGAGCGCATGTCGAAAGAGCCGAAGAAGGAAGAGTAGGCTCGACGGCCGCCGCAACGGATCGCGGCTTCCTCAAGCCGTCCGTGAGGGGCCGCTCGCGGCACCAAACATGCTTTTCCGGACGATGGCATGCACGCCCCAATTGCCGTCGGCGACCTGGGTGACGCCGAAATCGACGCCGAGCGAGATCAGCGCCACCGCCTCGTCCTCGCTCAACCGGTAATGTTGCATCAGGAACTTGCGCGTCGCGCGGAACGCGTTGCGCAGCGCCAGATCGACAGACGACTTCCGGTAAATCTCCGACTGCGCGTGCCGCCCGAGCTCCCGCAAATAATTGCCATAACTGAAACCGTGCAGAATCCACTCGCCCGGCGTTTCCAGTAGCGGGTGCGCGAGCCCTTCGAGAAAGGACTTGGCGCCCTGCGCCTTCTTGCGCACAACGAAGCGGAATTGCCCGGTCAGCGAGAACTCCAGCGCCGTTCCATTGATCTCGCCGTCGCCCTGCGCGAAATGCGGATCGCCGACCGAGAACAGCGCTCCCGGCACGGCGACCGGCAGATACAGCGTCGTGCCCTTGCCGACGCGCCAATTGTCGACATTGCCGCCGAAATAGCCGGGCGGAATCGAATCGACGAGATCGGACTCGCGCGGCGCCACCGCCATGAAGCCGAAATGCAGCCGGGCCGGGATCCGCACGTCGGCCAGCACTCCCGGACGCTTCTCGATGGTCGCGTGGTCTACCGGCACACCGGGATAATCCATCGTGTCGTGGCGGATGCCGAATGGATCGGTCTGCGGCGTCCACCGATAGGAGTACACCGCCCTCGCCCATTCCGCCTCAGCGTCGGTTTCGAAGATGGTGACCGTTTCGCGCTTCGCCGGCGGATCAATCAGATCATTGTATTGGAAGCCCCACCAGGCGGCCGCATTACTGCCGAACGATTTTCCGGCAAAGGCAGCGTTGGCGCAGGGGCGCGGCCAGATATCGACGATCTCGACTTCGAGTACGTCACCGGGCTCAGCGTCCTCGATAAAGACCGGCCCGGTACAGATGTGCACGCCAAATCCTTCCCCGGCTCCCCGGCCGAAGATCGAGCCGTCCATCGGACCAGCACCACGCCGGTGCATGGATTTTTCCTGCGCCGTCCAATGGAACACGCTCTCGGCATCCGGATCGCCCTTGATCATGCGCTCATAGTCGTCGAATGCATGCTGCGTCAGCGTTTCGATCGTCACCAGCGATCCCGACTTCACGCGCATGACCGGCGGAATGGCGCGGCTCAGATAGCCCCAGTGGGTGGTCGATTTCGAAACCTTCAGATGATGGGACGAAAGCGGACGCTCCGACGGGATCACGGCCGGCTCGGCTGGCCCGGTATTCGCGAGACTGGCTGGCGCAAGTTGCTTTCGCGCATCGAGATCGGTCGCAAGCCGCAGCACGGCGGCACCTCCGCGCACCAGATGCGGCCGGCCTCGCGTCCGCTCGGGGATCGGCTCGCGCGGCGCCGCCTTGCGGAATTCCCGCGGCGAGGTTCCATAGGTTGCGCTGAACATCCGGCTGAAATGAGCCTGATCGGTGAAACCCCAACGATAGCTCACGGCGGCGATGCTCTGGTCGGCATATTTCGGATCAATCAGGTCGCTGCAGCAGCGTTCGAGCCGGCGCTCGCGCACATAGGCGGAAAACGTCGTCTTCTGGCGCTCGAACAGACGCTGCAGATAGCGCTGCGACAGGCCCTCCTGGCGTGCGATGTCGGCGATCGTCAGGTCGGGATTGCCGAGCTGAACTTCGATCGTGGCGTCGACCCGGCGCAAATGCCCGGCCTGAACCTGCGTCGTGACCTCGGCGTCGAGTTGCGCTTCGCCAAGCAGCGCGCCGGCGACGAGCTCCGTGACGGCGACCTCGGCGGTGGCGAGATCGGCTTTCTCCAGAACGGGAAAATTGCCGGCGAGCGTCCGCATCACCGGACGCGCCGCGGCGGCTGCAATCGTTGCGCCGAGCACGACTGGCAGACGAAGGCGGTTGTGGCCGAGCCGGCCGAGCAAGCGCTCGCGCGGCAGTTCGAGCAGCAGAATTTCGAAATCCTCCCGCAGCGACATGCCCCACGCGGCTTGCAGATCGCACACCGACACGTCGTTATCGGCAAATTCGCAAGAGCGCTGGCCGGCGACGATGCTGCCGCGCCCATAGGAGTGAAAGATGATGGCGATCCGTGCGCCGGTTGCCGAGGCAATGCCGTTGCAAACGATCTCCTGCTCCGTCGAGCGCATCAGCGCGAGCTGGGCGCCCGTGGTCGAGCGCTTTACGGTCAATTCGCCGAAGTGGAATGGACCGGCCGCGGCAAGCTTGCAATCCAGCAGCACGCCCGCCAGCGCTTCGCGCCAGACCTCCCGCTGATTTTGCAACGGGATGGCATCGATCGAAACCCGATACGTCATCGCGACCATCGCGCTTCTCCGGGCCGCAGCATCGCGGCCCCAGTCACCTGGAGCAACTGTGCATCCAGCGTGCACCGATTGCGGTGGGGCGGCAAGCATGTTGCAAGGGCACCGGTTGCCCAGCCTTGGCGCACGGCATTAAGTGGCCGCGCCGAGATCGCGTACCCGTTCTGGAGGAGCCACGGTTTTTGACCAAAAGCGCCCAAAATCTTGATCTCCCAAAGCCTCCATGCAACGCCATTGCGACTTCCCGGCGCACCTGCAATCGGCGCTTGCAGCCTTTCCGGCGGGGTGATCGTGGCGAGGCCGATGGCAAATTATTGGGCGTCCCCGGTCATGTCGGAACAGATCGCAGTGCGGCAGTGTCCACGGTGGTTTTTCCAACGACGGGGAGGAAAGCATGTGCGCAGGCGACGACAAGAACTGTCCGGATTTCGAACTACACCATCGCCAGTTCAAGGAGACGCTCGACCGGGAACGCCGGTCATTCCTGAGATCGAGCTTTGCGGCGGCCGGAGGCGCGGCCGCCATGACCGCCGGCGGTATTTCGCTAGTGACACCACGGATGGCCGCCGCCGCCGAGAAGCATCAGCCGGCCCAACGCTCCTATCATCACCTGCCGGCGAATGCCGACACGGTGCATTGGGGCTACTTCAGCAAGAAGCTGAAGCCGCAGGTCGAGATCGATTCCGGTGATTTCGTTACCATCGAGGCGTTGACGCATCACTCCAACGACGACGCCGAACGCATGGTCAAGGGCGACCCCGGTCTCGAGAGTGTGTTCCTGTGGACCAAAGAGAAAAAAGGCGTCAACCGGCGCGGCGCCGGCCCCATGGACGCCTCGCTGTTCGGACGCGGCGCCGGCGAGGGCCTTGGTGTGCATATCTGCACGGGCCCTGTTTATGTGCGCGGCGCGGAAGAGGGCGACGTCATCGAGTTGCGCATCATCGACGTGGCACCGAGACCGTGCGCCAATCCCAAATACCAGGGTAGGGCGTTCGGCAGCAATGCGGCGGCCTGGTGGGGATTCCACTACAAGGACCTGATTACCGAGCCGAAACCGCGTGAGGTCGTCACCATCTACGAGGTGGACGCGACGGGCGAACGCAACTGGGCGCGCGCCGTCTACAATTTCATGTGGACGCCGCAAACCGATCCGTCCGGCGTGGTGCACAAGACGATCGACTATCCCGGCGTGCCGGTCGACCATGCGACGATAAAGGAGAACCACGGCATCCTGAAGAATGTACGCATTCCGATTCGTCCGCATTTCGGCGTGATCGGACTGGCGCCGAAGGAAGCCGATGTCGTGGACTCGATCCCGCCGAGCTATACCGGCGGCAACATCGACAATTGGCGCATCGGCAAGGGCGCGACGATGTACTACCCGGTCGCGGTCGAAGGCGGGCTGCTCTCGGTCGGCGATTCCCACGCTTCCCAGGGCGATTCGGAAATGTGCGGCACGGCGATCGAATGCTCGCTCAACGGCACTTTCCAGATCATCTTGCACAAGAAGTCCGACCTTGCCGGCACGGCGCTCGAGGCGCTCGACTACCCGATGCTGGAAACGAAGGACGAATGGCTGGTGCACGGCTTCAGCTTCGCCAACTACCTCAGCGAGCTCGGGCCCAAGGCGCAGTCCGACATCTACACCAAATCGTCGGTCGACCTGGCCTTGCGCGACGCCTTTCGCAAGATGCGCAAATTCCTGATGACGACCAAGAAGCTGACCGAGGACGAGGCTATCTCGCTGATCTCGGTCGGCGTCGATTTCGGCATCACCCAGGTCGTCGACGGCAATTGGGGCGTCCATGCCGTGATCCGAAAGGACATCTTCGCCGGCGGCGAGAGCTGATCGGTATCTTCGACGCGGCCGGGTCTCAAGGCCCGGCCGCGTCAGGGTCACGAATAAACGCGCTGCGGAGCCTTCAGCCCGCCGCTGGCAGCGGCTTCGTATCCGAAGACGCCCACGGCCGGTCCGCCGTGGCGAGCCCGATCAGCCGGCCCTGGATGTAGTCGCAGCCCCAGTCGCGCAGCATCACGGCCGACGTTTCATCCTGCACCCATTCGGCGACCGTCTTGATGTCAAGCCGCCGCGCCAGGTCGATCAGCGTCTGCACGAAGGCGCGGTCGTCGGCGGAGCGCGCGATGTTCTGCACGAAAGCGCCGTCGATCTTGACGATGTCCACGCCGAGCTTGCGCAGATTGCGGAACGAGGTGTAGCCCGCGCCGAAATCGTCGATCGCGATCCGGCTGCCGAAATTCTTCAGCCGAGTGACGAAGCCCCTGAGATCATCGATGTCCTGGATCGCGACCGTCTCGGTGATCTCGACGATCAGGCGTTCGGCGACGCCGGGATGGGCGCGCATCAGGGATTCGATCGAGGCCCACCAGTCCGGATCCATGGTGGTATCGGGCGAAATGTTGAGGCTGAGCTCGACATCGGCAGAAACCGCGAGCTCGGCCACCACCAGCTCCAGCACGCGATGGTCGACCAGGCGGATCAGTCCGAGCCGTTCGGCCACCGGCACGATGTCCGGCGCGAGCAGCACGCGGCCGTCATCCTGCTCCATGCGCACCAGGCACTCGTAGAACGCCTTTGTGCGCGTGTTTGCGGCGACCACCGGCTCATAGGCCATCACGATGCGCCGCTCGTTGAGCGCGGTCACGATCTCGTCGGTGACGCGAATATTGACGCGGCGCTGGGCCTCGCGCTCGACATTCGGTTTCCAGGCGAGGAACGAGCCGGCGCGGCGGCGCTTGGCGCTGTCGAGCGTCTCATGCGCCCGGTTGAGGGCTTCGTCGGTCGAGCGCGCATAGCGCGGCACGGCAACGCCGCCGACCGAGGCGGTGACCGAGACCGGTCCGGAGCGCGTCGGCACGACTTCGTCGCGCACGCAAACGAGGAAGCGATCGGCGGCGATATTCATGTCGTCGACGGTGCAGTTCTTGAGGATCACGCCGAACTTGTTGCCGGAGAAACGGCCGAGCACGTCGCCCCCGCGCAATCGGACGCGGATGCGTCGCGCGATCTCGGAGATCACGGCGTCCGCCACGTCGAAGCCGAAGGCGTCGTTGACACGTGCCAGATGATCGATGCCGATCAGCATGAAGGCGCAGGCCGAGCGGAAGCGGCGGGTCTCCTCGATCGCCTCGGCGAGCGACGCAATGAGGTGCGTGCGGTTGAGCTCGCCGGTCAGCGGGTCGTGGCGCGACAGCTTCAAAAGCTCCTCGTCGCGGGCGTGCCGCTCATTGTTGATGCGCACGATGCCCTGCACCCGCGCAGGCTTGCCGTCGGGGCCGGCGAACCAGCAGCCGGTCTCCTCGATCCAGATGACCGGCGCCGAGGTGGAGGCCCGTACGCCATATTCGATTCGGTACGGCGCGCCGTCGCCGCCATGGACCGCCGGCGAATGGCCGAGCGCCTCGGTCCGGATCGAGCCTTCAGGTTCGATCAGGCCGGCAAACCCGGCACCGCTCGCGAGCGCCTCCAGCGGAATGTCCGGGAAAACCGCGGCGAGATGATCGCTCCAGCCGATGGCATCGCTGGCGATGTCCCACTCAAAGGCCGCCTGGCCGAGGGAAGCCAGGATGGTCGAGGTCTGCGGCGATAAGGCTGTCACGGTCGCCTCGTTTCGGGACACGGCGGAAGTGATTCCCTGCCGTCAGGATAGAGCCTGTTTCTCCGAATCCCCTAAACGAAGTTCATAAATATTCCGGAAACCACGTTTGGCGAATGAACGGAACGAAAGTACGAAATGCGGCATACTAATTGCGGAAGTCAAACCGTAGCGGGGCCAGGTGTCCCAGAATGTGACGGTTTGCAATGTCCGGCGTTAACGAACATGAAATAGAAGACGGCGTCTTCGAGGACGTTGAGACCGCTTGCGCCGCGCTGGTGCCGGTCACCGCCACCGTGTATCGGGCGGCCACCTTCGCCATCACCCGTCCCAATGCGGGCTTCGTGACCCATCTGATCGCAACCGCCGAGCATGTCGAGCAGACCCGCGAGCTGCGGCGCGCGGCCCCGGCGGACGCGCTTTCGGCCTACCGCTCGTCCGAGCAGAGCATCCGGGACGCGCACGTTTCAACGCGGCAAACGATCTGAGGATCAGCGCTTCGGCGCGTCGGGCTCGGACGTGGAGCCATTGCCAGGCTGCAATTCCGGAGACGGAATCGTCGGCGACGGTTCGGCAGCAGTCGGCAGTGCCGACGGCTTCGGCGGTTCCTGCAACACCTGTTCGGCCACCGAGGCGGCCGGTGGCACCGTTGGCGCGGGGACGGGCGCGGCCGGCTCCGGCTCGATGTGCGGCTCGGGTTCGGGCATCGGCGCGGATGTTTCGACCGGCTGCTCCACCGGCTTGGCCGCTCGCCGTGAAACGGTTGTCGCCGTGACCGTGCGGCGGGCGCGCAGCGCAATGCCGCCGAAGAAATCCACCATCGCCATCAGCGCCAGCAGGAAGAAGGTCGAGGTACCGAATTTCGGCCACATCACGAACTCGGCCGCGGCCGCGCCGAACAGGACCAGCGACAGCAAATGGTCGGTAAGATATTTCGAGCCCGGCCGCGCGCCCTTCATGATCTCGAGCAGCAGCAGCAGCACGCCGAGCGCAAGCAGGATGTCGCTCAGCGTGATCGTCCACACCGCGCCAGACATGAGCGTCACGCGGAACATGGCATCGGTCAGCGGCACGTCGGGCATCAGCCAGGCGACGATGTTGTAGATCGCGATCGGGATCAGGAGGAGCGGAAAACCGACCATCGGCGTGGCCTTCTGGGGCTGAAGAGGAGTTGGCGAATTCCGCGGGACGCAGCCG
>Ga0207707_10005324_pt1 | contig 11242 bp, 7 predicted proteins | sample KBSC83BmetaG_FD_184336 | JGI IMG/M metagenome (GOLD analysis project Ga0207707, IMG submission 184336) | Corn rhizosphere microbial communities from Kellogg Biological Station, Michigan, USA - KBS C8-3B metaG (SPAdes) (version 2) | ecosystem: Host-associated > Plants > Roots > Rhizosphere ... | reverse complement strand
TCTGCTGCTGTTCGCTGAGCTCCACAAATCTGTTGGCGGAGTGCTCCTTCGCGAGCCCATCGAGCCATACAAGACCTTCGCGGACGATCTTCTGGTGCTCGGGGTTGTTGTTGACCACGTAGTCGATGTACTGGGGCGCACCGGCCGCCGCGGCGCCGGGTGTGTCGGTCGGTGGAATGATCAAGTCGGCCAGACGCGACACCGTCTCGTACTCGGGCGCCGTGAAGAACTTCGGATGATATGGACCGCGTGCCGGGTGGCTTTGGGCCGCGGGCGCATGATGATGTTCCTGCTGCCCATAGAGAGTGTTGGCTGGGAAAGGGAACGCGCAGGTGCTTCCGATCGCGCCGATGATCTTTAGTGTGTCGCGGCGGGTCTCCATGTCTTACATTTCTCCTTTGCGCAATCTGTCCGCCATGTGATCCGCCGTGCGTGCAGCCAGTGCCATGATGGTGTGCGTGGGGTTCTTTTCCGATGCCGATGGAAAAACGCTGCCATCGACAACATATAGATTAGGCACGTCGTGCGCGCGGCAATCGCCGTTCAGAACCGAGGTTCGCGGGTCCGTCCCCATCCGGCATCCCCCCAGCTCGTGATTGGTTTGCGGCTCATCGGACTCGGAGTGGTACTCCGCTCCAGCTGATTCCAGAATCTCGCGCGACCAGCGCTGCATCTCCGCAAAAATTTTCATCTCGTTTTCGCCAAACGAGACGTGGCGGCGCGCCATGGGCAAGCCGTAGGGATCGAGTTTTTGGTAATCCAGATCGATATAACTTTTCTCGTTCGGCAGCATTTCTCCGTAGGGCGAAAACTGGAGGAATGCCGGATAGCGGTCCTTGACCGATTGTTTGTAGGCTTTGCCGAGGCCCGGCATGGAGCGTGCCCATCCGACTGAGCGCCGGTTCTGATAATTGAACTGCATGCCGAAACTGCGAGCATAGTCGCGCTTGCGATTATGCATGAATGAAGGCACGTAAGCGTGGTCGAGAAAACCTTCGTCGTCGGTGGCCGGACGTCCGACCAGGTCTTTGAGGAACACTTCTACGCCGCCGGTGAAATGCGGAATAAAATTGCGGCCCAGCTCGCCGCTGGAATTTGCTAGACCGTTTGGATACAGCGTGGATTTCGACATCAGCAGGAGGGCAACGCTCTGCGCGCAGGCGCATGCGATCACCACCGACCGGCCGTGCAGCTCGCCTTCGGCATGCGTGGTGCGATTGAGGAAGCGCACTCCTGTGACGCGGTTTTCATTCGAGACAACCACCTCGCGGACAATCGAATTCGGATATAAATCGAGGTGGCCGGTCTTCAACGCAGGCGCCATGTGGACATCGTAAGAGTTGTATTTGGCGACAACGTCGCATCCGGCCATGCAGTTGCCGCAAAAGTGGCACGCGGGCCTGGTCGGTGATGCGATGCTGCGCGTGGCCTTGCGGACGTGGATGACTTTGACGCCCAGCTTTTGGGCGCCGCGACGGACGATCATGTCGCTGCACTTCATGGGCACGGGTGGAAGGAAAATGCCGTCTGGCAGGTCTTCGAGATGATCGAGGTTGCCGCAAACGCCGACCTCGCGCTCGATTTTTTCGTAGTAGGGTGCGAGATCGTCATAATCGATGGGCCAATCTTCGCCCGCGCCATCGATCGAGCGCCCCTTGAAATCACGGTGGCTGAGCCGCCAGGCCACGGCATTCCACGTCATGCTTTTGCCACCCAAGCCGCGGCTGCGTTCCGATTCGAAGCCGGCAACCCCCGGCCGCATCGTAGGAATGTGCCGGTTCGGAAATTCGAATGGCATGGCATGCGTATTAAAAGCCGTACGCGTGTCGATTTTCGGGCCGCCCTCGACTACGGCGACGTCCACGCCTCTGCGAGCGAGGTGCGCCGCGAGCGTGCCGCCAGCCGGACCGGACCCGACTACCAGGACGTCATACACCCGTTTCGCCATTGGTATCTAAGTTAGTACATCTGAGCTTGTTGAACAATTCGCGGTACCTCTTCCTTCCGGTCGCGGCTCGGAATGGGCGTGGTTCAATTTATGCACGCGATGTTTATGTAGCGCTGGGCCACGCGGTTTATGCGGGGACCTGCGGGTTTTTATTGAGGCCGGTACAAAAAGCCGCAGGTCCCCCGGCAAGAACCGCCGGTGGCTCTGCGCTACCAGAAATGCAGGTTTCGCAAGGAACGGTTTACAAATCTACGGTTCTCAAAAATTGGGGCGGTTTGCGAAACTTTGTCGCCTGTTCGTACGCGTAGGCGAAGCGGATGAGGGCCGGCTCACTGAAAGGTTTTCCCACGAAGGACAGACCGACTGGCAAACCGAACACGTATCCCGCAGGAACTGTGATGTGCGGATAACCGGCCACGGCAGCGGGAGGGGAGAAACCGCCGCCGGCGGAGGAGTCGCCATTGGGAAGGTCGATGGGCCACGCCGGGCCTGAAGTGGGCGCAACCAGTGCATCGAGCCTGAATTTCGCCATCACCGCATCGATGCCTTGCCGCTGGGACAATTCCCGATTCTTCTTTACGGCTTTCAAGTAAGCGGGACTTGAGAGCGGGCCTTTCGCCTGCGCCTTCACCATCACGTCCTGGCCGAAATAGGGCATCTCCCGCTTTGCATTCTTCTCGTTGAATTCGATGATTTCTTTGAGCGAGTGCATGGGGGAAGTGGATCCACGCCGCTCGAGATAGGCGTTGAGGTCTGCTTTGAATTCGTAGAGCAGACCTTCAAATTCTGAATCGCCGAACTTGCCAGTGGTCGGAATGTCGGCGGGATCGACAATCTCGGCGCCGAGATGCTTCAGGGTATCGATCGCTATTGCCATTAGCTTATCGACGTGATCGTTAAAGCCGCAAAACTTGCGCGCCACTCCGATGCGGGCCCCGCGTAGTCCATTCGGATCTAGGAATTTGGAGAAATCCGGATCGGCTCCCGCCAGTACCGTGAGCAGTAGGGCCGCGTCGGCGACAGTGCGAGTCATCGGTCCTGCCGTGTCTTGACTGTGCGCAATCGGAATAATGCCCAAGCGGCTGACCAGGCCGAGCGTGGGTTTAATGCCTACCAGCCCGTTAACCGAAGAGGGGCTGACAATAGAGCCATCTGTTTCGGTGCCCACGGCGAGGGCGCAGAGATTAGCCGCCGTTGCCGCCCCGGAACCCGAACTCGATCCGCTCGGGTTGCGGTCGAGCACGTACGGATTGCGCGTCTGGCCGCCGCGGCCGCTCCAGCCGCTGGTCGAATGGCTCGACCGGAAATTGGCCCACTCACTGGGATTCGTCTTGCCGAGAATCACGGCGCCAGCTTCGCGAAGCTTCCGCACGATGAAGGCATCATGCGGCGCGGGCGGCCCGACCAGCGCGAGCGAACCGGCGGTGGTCATCATGCGGTCGCCGGTGTCGATATTGTCCTTGATGAGGATTGGAATGCCGTGCATCGGGCCGCGGGGACCTTTCGCCTTACGCTCCTTGTCAAGCGCCTCGGCGATTGCCAGGGTATCGGGGTTGATCTCGATAATCGAGTTGATTGCCGGCCCGGCCTTATCGATCTCCTCGATCCGCTCCAGGTACTTCTCCGCTATGGAACGCGCCGTGTACTTGCCCGAGGTCATTCTAGCCTGAATCTCGGCGGCCGTCGCCTCTTCCAGATCGAAGGGCTTTGGCGAAGACACTTCGGTTTGCGGAAGGCCGGCAAATGCGGAACCGCTTCCCAGCAGGCTGACCTGCAAGAACCTTCTACGATCCATTCTGGTTGGTCTTAGTACGCCAGCAGCCGCTCGGTTTCGCGCGTCAGGTCTTCCACCTGCGGCAGGATGGCGTTCTCCAACTGCGGATGATAACCCACCCACGTGTCGAGCGCACCGACGCGGCGCACGGGGGCATCGAGTTTGTCGAACAGCTCGTCGGCTATGCGCGCGGCGATCTCCGCGCCGTAGCCCCAGGAGATGCAGTCCTCGTGCGCCACCAGAACGCGGTTGGTTTTCTCGACCGAAGCGCGGATGGCTTCCCAGTCGTATGGCGCCAGGCTGCGGAGGTCGATCACCTCGATGCTCACCTCTTGATTTCTGCGCTCCACCTGCATGGCTGCCTGCAGCGATTTCTGGACTACCGCGCCGTACGTCACAATAGTCAGGCTCTGGCCCGTTTTGACAACTTTGGCGCGGCCGAAGGGAATCGTAAAATCCGGGCCCGGATGCGGAGAACGATTGTACGGTTCCCGATAGAGCCGCTTGTGTTCCAGGAAAAGCACGGGATCATCCGAGCGGATGGCGGTGCGGAGCAGGCCGCAGGCGTCCAGTGCGTTCGACGGCATCACGACGCGCAGGCCGGGAATATGGGTGAACTCGACCTCGCCGCATTGGCTGTGGTAGATGGCGCCCCCATTCAGATACCCGCCAATAGGCACGCGCATCACAACGGGGCACGAAAATCCGCCCTTGGAACGCCAGCGCATGGTTGCAAGCTCATCACGGATTTGCATCATGGCCGGCCATAAATAATCGAAGAACTGAATTTCCGGGACGGGCTTCATGCCGCGGGTGGCCATCCCGATAGCGCGGCCCACGATGGAAGCTTCCGCCAGCGGCGTGTTGAACGCGCGTTGTGCGCCGAACTCGATCTGAAGGCCCGCGGTCACTTTAAACACCCCGCCTTTGCCCTTGATCTCGGCGAGATTCTCTTCGCGGGAGCAATCGGCTACATCTTCGCCAAAAATCACAACGTCGGGATTACGCCGCATCTCTTCACGAAGTGTGGCGTTCAACAGATCGACCATGGTCTTCGGCTCACCGCTAAACTGGGGCTTGGAGGCGAACGCATCGGAAGTGGGATCTACGCTCTGCGAGTACAGATGCCAGAGTGCGGTCTCGCGCGCGGGCGGCTCCTCGCGTAGCGCGCGCTGCGCGTCCTCCTGAACCTCCTGATCAATTTCGTGCACGATCAGCTGGAGCGCCTGGCGGTCGAGAATCCCTTCGTCGACAAGGAATTTGGGAAACGTAGCAATCGGGTCCCGCTCTGCCTCTGCTTGTCGCTCCGCGGCGGTTTTATACATACGCTCATCATCGGAAAGCGAATGTGAATAGAGCCGTACGACGTGTGCGTGAACCAGCGCGGGGCCGCGGCCCGAGCGGCAATAGTCGGCCGCCTGGCGCAGGGTCCGGTATGACGCCAGAAAATCGGTGCCGTCTACTTCCTGTCGAAACAGATCCGGAAAGCCGGAAACCAATGCGCTGATCTTGCCGCCGGCCGTCTGGCACTCGAAGGGCACCGATATCGCATAGCCGTTATCTTCGATCAAGAACATGACGGGCAGCTGTCCCAGGCAAGCGGCATTCAATGCTTCCCAGAATTCACCTTCGCTGGTGGCGCCCTCGCCCGCGGCCACCAGCGTCAATTCATCGGAATTCGGCTGGCGAAAGCGGCCGGCCTCGGCACAGCCCACGGCTTGAACGAACTGTGTACCGGTGGGCGAGGAGGAGCTGACGATGTTCAGTTTCGGCGCACCCCAGTGGGAGGGCATCTGCCGGCCTCCCGACGCCGGGTCGTTCGCGGCGCCCACGCCAGCCAGAAGCATCTCATATGGGGTGACTCCCAGCGTGAGGCATAATGCACGATCGCGATAATACGGATAAATCCAATCGGAGCCAGGCCGCAGCACCATACCGGCGGCCACTTCGACGGCTTCGTGCCCAGCGCCGCTGATTTGAAAAAAAATACGATTCTGCCGCTTCAGCGCGATCTCACGATCGTCGAGGCGGCGCGAAGTGTACATGATCCGGTAGGCGCGGATCAGTTCGTCCGGGTCCAGACCTTCGTATCGAACTGCGCCCGGGCGCTCCGTGGTGGTGGGCGTGGTCGCCACGCAAATCTCCTGACGGCCACACCGTAAACGACGAACAGTGGGCCGCTAACTCAAGTGTAAAGGAGTTTGTTTGATTTTTGCCGGATCACGCACAACGATCGCGAGCGCCAATAGATATAAAGCGCCACCGATGATCAACGTCTGGATAAGGCCGAAATAAATGGCAAACACCAGCGCTGCCACCGAACCCAGCACACTGGCTGCGGCGTTGAGCGACCACGCCCAGCGGACCGAGGCGCTGTGCCATTGTTCGAGACGCGTCAGACCAATGGGGAAGGGCATTCCCATCAGAAATCCGGCCGGGAAGATTAACACGACGGTGACGACGATTTTCCATGCGAGCGGCAAGGTGATTCCCTTCGGCAGTATCATCGCGACATCCACCGCCAGCAGGACAACTAAAATAGCCACGCCGGCAAGTACGGCCCGCCACCGCGTAAAAGAAGATCCGACCACCCTGCGGCTGGCATAGCTACCCAGGCCGCTCGAAACCAAAAGGGAAAAGATCACCACAGTCAACGCGTAGGTTGGATGCCCGAGAAACAACACGAATTTTTGGATAAGCGCGACTTCGATCAATATATAACCGGTCCCGATAGCGAGGAAGTAAAGCAAAAATGCTACTACTGATTTTTCGTGAGGCAGACGTGTGCGCAGCACCAGCGGCGGGAGCGACAGGATGATCAGGGTAGCGAGCAGGCTCACACCGAGCAGTTCGAACAGCAGCGGTACGGCCTTATTGATCTTGTAGTCTGCGCTGGGGTTGGAACCGTGCAGGATGAAGCCCCAGATATCACCGGGCTGAACGGTATAAAAAAAGAATGGGCGGTTATCGGTCACGGGCGTGATGTCAAATGGATAGCGGCGCTCGTAAGCGGCCGGATCGGGGCTGCGCAGCAGTTCTGTGAACTGGTTGGGAATTTGCGCGTCCGGCAGGTAGACGGCCTGCATATGGGCGTCAGCCAGCATCTTGCGCGCCCGGCTGATGTCTTCGGCGCGAAATGGATGCCGCGAGATGAGTACGGTATCGCTGGCTCCCCATCCGGTCAACTCGGCACGTGAACCCGCGCGGCCGACGATCACGTGCTGTGCAGGGTCGGTTTCCCCAAGGTCCCTCAAGGCAACCATGGCCAGCGAGACCAGGCGCAGGGACTCGCGGGGCGGCTCGAAGCCCCAGCGCGTAAAGGCCAGAATGCCATCGTCCGTGAGATGAGTGAGGTAATCGCGAAATGCATCCGTCGTGTACAGATTACTTTCTGAAAGGGCAAAGGCTCCCGCGGCGGTAGAGGCCCAGGTGTCCACGAGGGTCGCCTGCAGGACCTGATATTTTTCCTGACTGCGGCGAACGAAAGCGCGTCCATCTTCCACGAAGATGTGAACATCCGGCCGCAGATAGAGGCCGCGGCTCAATTCCGGAAATTTCTGCCGCATGATAATGGTCGCGATGATCGGGTTAATCTCGACGCCGGTAATGTCGTGGCTGCCGGCCGCCAGCGCGCGTGCCACGTCCCAACCGCCGCCCGGCCCAATAATCAATGTCTTCGCCCCAGGCCGGATCGCGTATGGCAGGCCGGGGCCCTGATTGAGCAGATCGTTCCGGTCGCGATCGGTGAGATGCGCAAAATCGAAATTTGCGATACCGGTGGATGCATCCGCATCAATAAAAATCGTTGGCGCGCCGGAACCTTTGTACGGAGCAATCGCGATACGGGAAAAGCTGTTCCAGCGCTGAAAAAACTCGTGCTCCAGCTTCTGGTTTTTCGCGTACATCACTGTAATGAGCTGGTAGTGGTCGTTGACAAATAGCAAGCCAAAGAGCACCAGAGCCAGCGCCACACTTCCGATCCGGCCCATCACTGAACCGCTGATGCCATACCAGATCGCCGCCGCGGCTGCAAATAATACCGCCGCGACGATGGTCGTGTTCGGTCCTCCAAATAGATTCAGCAGCGGAACCAGCAACAGGCAGCCGCCAGCTGCCCCAATTAAATCGAAGAAGTAGACGCGATGCACGCGCTGAATGGTTTCCGACATCGCCAGCGAGACAATCGCGCCCGAAATGAAGAAGGGCAAGGCACACGCGAAATAAATCAGCGCGAGGTACGCGCCTGAGGGGTCCTTTCCCTGCGCCAGCACAACCAGCACGGCCAGAATCACCAATACGCTATTGGCCGCGCTCAGAAGCCCCATCTTTGAGAACAGCCTCCCTTTCCATCCGATGACGGCATAAGAGAAAACGCCGCCGGCGCCAAGACCGAAGAGTGCGATGGAGATCGCGAGAAAGGCGAAATGATAGTAGAAGACGACGGAAAAGATCCGCGTCAGCGACAGTTCGAGCAGCAGCGTCGCAAGCGTGGTGAGCGCCACGCACAGGTAGACCAGGGGCCAATGGAAGCCTGGGGATTGCGTTACATCGGATGACGGGGGCAATTCACTATGTTACGGGATTCGATAGAGTTTTCAACGCCGAGACGCTGAGGCGCCGAGGAAGTCAGCTAGGGCTGCATAAAATTCATTTCTCGGCGTCTCTGCGTCTGGGCGTTGAAAACTCTTTCTCACAGTGAGAAGACGAACGGTTTACCGTGCTCCAATTCCTGATAGCCGGTATCAGGGGCGAACAGCTTCAGGGAAGCACGGAACTGCCGCGGATCGACCGCGTTGTCCGGGAACATGTCGTAGTGGCACGGAATGGCGACTTTGGGCTTGATCTTCGACACCACTTGCGCCGCCTCGTAGTGGGAGAGATTGTTGAAACCGCCATTGATGCACGTGATGACCATCTCGGGTGAATATTTCGCGGTTGAAAAGAGCAGGTCGCTGTAGTCGGTATCGCCAGTGAGATACACTTTCGGTCCGTTGCCGAACCGGAAGATATAGCCCATGTGATTGAGATCGGTGTCATCGGTGGGAAGGGCGAACGCGCCGCGGATATGGATATCGCGCAGCTCCAACTCGTTCGCAGGCCACGTGGGAACAATGCGCCCGCTCTCGATGCCTTCATTGCGGTATACCTCACAGCTCGGATGCGGTCCGACAAAGTGCATCGTGTCCTTGTGGCGCAGGCCGCGGATGGTTTCAGGATCCGTATGGTCCTGGTGGTTGTGCGTGCATGTGTATATATCGACGTCCAAATCCGCCGGCGGGATCAAAACGGGGACCCGGCGGCTCAAATCTACTCCGAGATGGCCATACGCCTCGGCGCAACTGTTTGTCAGATACATATCCGTGGTGAGCAGAGTGCCTTCCGGGGTCTTGAAAATATAGCCGGTCTGACCCAGCCACCAGATGGCCACGGATTTTTTGGGAACCGGGAAAGCACGGATATCGGACATAAGGCTCATGCCGGATATCGTAGGACAGGAGTGCGCCCCTGTCTATTGGCTACCCGAGTAACCTGGCGGCGGGCTTTGCAAAATACGTCAGGATGAAGTCTGCCCCAGCCCGCCGGATGGAGGTTAAACTTTCCATCATGGCCCGCTCGCAATCGATCCAGCCGTTGCGCGCCGCGGCCATGATCATGGAGAACTCGCCGCTCACCTGGTACGCTCCCAGCGGAACGTCGAAGCGCTCGCGCGCTTGCCAGATCAGGTCAAGGTACGGCATGGCGGGCTTGACCATGATCATGTCCGCGCCCTCCTCGAGATCCATCTCGATCTCGCGCATGGCCTCGCGGCCGTTGGCAGGATCCATCTGGTAGCTGCGGCGATCGCCGAATTGAGGAGTGGATTCCGCTGCCTCGCGAAACGGTCCGTAAAATACGGACGCGAACTTCGCGGCATAGGAAAGGATCGGAATATTCGTGAAGCCGTTCTCGTCGAGAGCCGTGCGAATCGCCCCCACGCGGCCATCCATCATGTCCGAGGGCGCCACGATGTCTGCTCCGGCGCGCGCATGGGAAACGGCTGTAGCCGCCAGCCAGGCCAGCGTCTGATCATTATCGACATCGCCATCCACGATCTTTCCGCAATGACCGTGGCTGGTGTATTCACAATTGCAGACATCTGTCATCAGGAGAAGGTCGGGCGCCTCCTGTTTGATGGCGCGCAATGCACGCTGCACAGTGCCGTCGGCGGCATACGCCCCCGAAGCGCTCTCGTCCTTCTCTTCCGGCAGGCCGAACAGAATCACGCCGCCGATGCCCAGCGCCTTCACTTCAGTGCATTCGCGCACCACTTCATCCACTGACATCTGGAAGTTTCCCGGCATGGCCCCGATCTCACGCCGGACTCCGCGGCCCGGGCAAACAAACAGCGGAAGCACAAACTGGGCCGGGTCGAGCCGTGTTTCACGCACCAGCCGGCGCATGCGCTCGGTCGCGCGCAGCCTTCGCATGCGATGGATAGGGAAGGGCATTAGCTAGGATTTTACCCCGTGCGATCCGGCAGAGGTGTGTCCTGCGAGCCGATTTAGGAGAAACACCCCCTTGACAAGGGCTTCACCATCATTAGAATAAATCCAATATTGCTTTATGCAGCCCTCTTGTGAACACACCCGCACAGAGATCATCGCGAGGCGAGACGGCGTGGATTATGTGGAGTGCCTGGATTGCCGTCAAATCTTCGAGGCCGAGGATCTCGAACCCGTCACGGTTGAAAAAGAAGAAGAAGGATAACTGATCTCGCGCGCGCTTTCGTGCGAGGGAGTTGGCGGAGATGTGTGTCCCCGTGCGTTAGCATAGGCTTCATGCACGATCTGGGATTCTTTCGGGCGAACTTCGAGAAAATCGCCCAACGGCTGTCCACACGAGGCGCCATCTCAGGCCTCGACCAGTTTCGCGAGCTCGACAAGCGCCGCCGCGCCGCCATCACAGAGGCCGAAGAGCTAAAGGCGCGCCGCAACACCGAGAGCGCCGAGATCGCGGGCCTGCGAAAGGCCGGAACCGACACTACCGAACGGCAGCGGCAAGTGCGCGAAATCGGCACCCGCATCGCGGCGCTCGATGAGCAAATCAAGACGGTCGACGAGCAATTTCGCGACCTGGCGGCCGGCATTCCCAATCTTCCGCACGAATCCGTCCCTGTAGGCAAAAGCGCAGAGGATAACGTTGAAGTACGCCGGTCGGGTGACCCCCGGAAATTCGATTTCGAGCCCAAAGCGCATTGGGACCTCGGATCTGAACTCGGCATTCTCGACCTGGAGCGTGCCGCGAAAGTTACCGGCGCGCGATTCGCGGTGTACTGGGGGATTGGAGCGAAGCTCGAACGCGCTCTCATTAACTTCATGCTCGACGTGCATACACGCGAGCACGGCTATACCGAAGTGCTGCCGCCCTTCATGGTGAATTCGGCCAGCCTGTTCGGTACCGGCCAGTTACCCAAGTTCGCCGACGACCTGTTCAAGTGCGAGAACCATGATTTGTGGCTGATACCCACGGCGGAAGTTCCG
>Ga0207707_10005321_pt1 | contig 11244 bp, 9 predicted proteins | sample KBSC83BmetaG_FD_184336 | JGI IMG/M metagenome (GOLD analysis project Ga0207707, IMG submission 184336) | Corn rhizosphere microbial communities from Kellogg Biological Station, Michigan, USA - KBS C8-3B metaG (SPAdes) (version 2) | ecosystem: Host-associated > Plants > Roots > Rhizosphere ... | reverse complement strand
CCGGCGATCACACTGCCTGCCGCCGATCTGCAGAAATTCGCAGGCACTTACAAACTGAAAGATTCCGAACCGACCTATACGCTGGCGGTGACGGACGGAAAGTTGGTGGGCGGACGCCCCGGCGGGAAAGTTTCGACGTGGAATGCAGAGACGCGCGACGTGTTCTTCATCCCCGGCGACAACCGCATCCGCAAGATCTTCCAATATGACGCTTCCGGCAAAGTGATCGGCTTCATCGAGCGCCGCGAAAGCTGGGATCTGGCGTGGGAGAAAGTGGACTAGCGCGGAAGCGCCGCCGTTCCCGTGAACGGATTGAACTCGCGTTGTGCCAGCGCCGCCCACGCTAGCGGGGCGAGCGCGGGGATGCGGAAATAGGCGCGGTGCTGTTTCAGATCGGTCTGCAGGTCGAAGCCGGTTGAGGTTTTGGTGTCGGCGGCGAAATACCAGCCATCCGGGACGCGGTTCTTCTCGGCAGCAGCAGAGAGCGTTGCTGCGTCTTTCGTCCGGCCCACGAACTTCATGACCAACACGGCCTGTTCGGTGCCTTCGGTCCACACGCCATCGCGCGTTCCGCCATAGGACAAACCACCTTTGAGGCCAAGGTGCTGCTTCACCGTGGCGAGCGCGGCCTCGGCATGGTCGCGCGCAGTGGGGATGGCGAGCAACGGCCAAAGCTGCGCATCCAAGGCGAGTGTCGTGTTGCGCGCCTTGCTGTCCTCCGCCATGCCGGCGTCGAAACAGCCGCATTTCGGATTCCACATGGCGAGCGCAAAGGCGGACGCGATGCCCGCGCGATCGCGCCAATGCTTGTCGCTGGTTGCGGCGGATAGTTGCGTGAAGGCCGCCGCAAGATCGGTATTGTGTTCGGTGGATTTCCAGCGGTTGACCGCTGGCTTCGGCTGATCGCCGAAGGTGCCGCCCATGAAGCCTTGCGGGGCGCGCGCATCGAACTGCGTATCCACCCAATGGGCAATGCGGATGGCGCCGCTGCGGTATTTCGCTTTCTTCAGCGACAGCAGCGCGAGCATGGCCCACGCCATGTTCCCCGTATCGCTGCCGACCTGATACTGGTCTTCCACCCAGCGGTTCTGCGTCTTGTCCCACCAGCCTGCAAGCTTCACTGGATTGTCGGCGTGACCGGCGGCATAGCCGTTGCGCAGGCGGCCATCGTGCCAGTAACGGTCGTGAGCCAGCGCCATCAGCATGGCATCGCCGATGCGCGCGGCATCTTTCGCATCGCCGCAGCCGACCAGCGCGACCGTGGCGACGGCGTTATCGTAAAGAAACGCGGTGTTGTAGAGCGGGCCGTCTTTCTCCTGCGGGAAGCTCGGCAGAAAGACAGGACCCGAAGGCGATTGCTCCACCGCGCTGCGCAACACATCGCAAGCAGACGGCGCAGCTTGCGCCGCACCGGTCATCGCGGCGAACGCAAACAGAGCCGCCGCGATACGCTTCATGCGCTAGGCCAGCGCCTGTTCCAGATCGGCGATGAGATCGTCCGCGTCTTCGACGCCGCAGGAGAGGCGCACCAGCGCATCGGAAATGCCCAGCACCTTGCGCTGATCTTCCGGAATGGACGCATGCGTCATGATCGCGGGATGCTCGATCAGGCTTTCCACGCCGCCGAGCGATTCCGCCAGGGTGAACAGCTTGCAGCGTTCGAGGAAGCGGCGTGTGCCCGCGAGATCGCGCTTCAGCACCACGGTCACGATGCCGCCGAACGCCGCCATCTGCGTTTTCGCGAGCGCATGCTGCGGATGGCTTTCGAGGCCGGGATAAAAGACGCGCTCCACATCCTTGCGCCCTTCCAGCCAGCGCGCGATTTTCAGCGCGTTCGAACAATGCCGCTCCATGCGCAGCGCCAGTGTCTTCAAGCCCCGCAGCGCGAGGAAGGAATCGAACGGCCCCTGAATGGCGCCGACGGCGTTGTGCAAGAAGGCCAGCCGATCGGCCAGATCCTTGTTGTCACCCACCACCGCGCAACCGCCGACGATATCGGAATGGCCGTTGAGATATTTCGTCGTGGAATGCACGACGATGTCGATGCCCTGCTCCAGTGGCCGCTGCGTATAGGGCGAGGCAAAAGTGTTGTCGGACGCGGTGAGAATGCCGCGCTTCTTCGCCAGCTTTGCGATGGCGGCGAGATCGGCCAGCCGCAGCATGGGATTGGTAGGCGTTTCCACCCAGATCATTTTCGTGTTCGGCTTGATCGCTTTCTCCACCGCGCCGATATCGCTCATATCCACGAAATCGAAGGTAAGGCCCGCGCTGCGCTTGCGCACCTTGTCGAACAGGCGGAACGAGCCGCCATAGAGATCGTCGCTGGCGATGACGTGATCGCCGCTGTTCAGCAATTCCAGAACCGTGGAAATCGCCGCCAGACCGGACGCGAAGGCATAACCGCGCTCGCCCGATTCCAGATCGGCGATACAACGCTCGAAGGCCTGCCGCGTCGGATTCTGCGAGCGGGAATATTCGTACCCTTTGTGAACGCCCGGCGATTCCTGCGCGTAAGTGGACGTCGCATAGATCGGCACCATCACCGCACCGGTGGTGGGATCGGGATGCTGGCCTGCGTGGATCGTGCGCGTGGCGAAAGCGAGGCGGTTCTTGCCGTCTGTCATTTGCTCAGTCTCAGATGGTTGATGAGGTCGATGCGGGTGATGAGGCCCACGAATTTTTCGCCGTCGCAAACGATGGCGACTTCGTTGCGCTCGAAGATCGGCGGCAGAGCTTCCAGCTTGTCGTTCACCTGCACGGTTTTCAGCCGCGCCGTCATGGCGCAACGCACCGGATCCTTAAACTGCTGGGCGCGGAATTCCTCATGGCCTTCGACATGGGCGAGAATGTCGTGCTCGTCGAGGATGCCGACGATGCGGCCATCGACCACCACCGGCACCTGCGACACGTCATTGGCGCGCATGCGGCTGTAGGCCACCATCAGCGTATCGTCCGGACCTACCGTCACCGTGCCGCCGGTGTCGTGCGTGCGGGCGATAAGATCGGAGAGATTGCCCTTCAGGTTGCGGCTGGAGAGTCCCTGCTCGATCACCCAGTAGTCGTTATAGACCTTGGAGAGATATTTGTTGCCGTTGTCCGGCACCAAGGTCACGACGCGCTTGGGCGTCGTCTGTTCGCGGCAATAGCGCAGCGCGGCGGCGAGCAAGGTGCCCGAGGACGAGCCGCCAAGGATGCCCTCTTTCGACAGCAGCGCGCGCGCCGTTTCGATGCTTTCCTTGTCGCTGATGGCATAGGCCTTCTTCACCAGATCCAGATCGCAATTGGGCGGGATGAAATCTTCGCCGATGCCTTCGATGGTCCAGGAGCCGGGCTCGATCATCTTTCCGGTCTTGATCAGCGGCGCGAGGATGGAGCCCACGGGATCGGCCAGAACGATTTCGGTTTGCGGGGAAACTTTTTTGAAGAAGCGGCCGATGCCCGTCATGGTGCCGCCGCTGCCGACGCCGACCACCACCGCATCCACATTATGATCGAGCTGCTCCCAGATTTCCGGCGCCGTGCCGTCTTCATGCGCCTGCGGATTGGCGGGATTGGCGAACTGGTTCACGTAAAACGCGCCGGTTTCTTCGGCGATGCGCGCGGCGACATCCTGATAATAGTCGGGATGGCCCTTGCCGACATCGGAGCGCGTGATGCGCACGTCCACGCCCATGGCGCGCAGGTGCTGGATCTTCTCGCGCGCCATCTTGTCCGGCACGATGAGGATGAGCTTGTAGCCCTTCAGGATGCCGACCTGCGCGAGGCCGAGGCCGGTGTTGCCGGCGGTGGCTTCGACGATGAGGCCGCCGGGCTTGAGCTTACCGTCCTTCTCCGCCGCTTCGATCATGGATTTGCCGATGCGGTCCTTGATGGAGCCGCCGGGGTTCTGGTTCTCCAGCTTCACGAAAAGCCGGCAGGGGCCGGTGTCGAATTGCGTCAGCTCCACCATGGGCGTGTTGCCGATGAGGTCGAGCGCGGATTTCACGGGTTTGGGCGGATGGATATTTGTCATGGGAGGGCGATTTCTGGGGTTCGCTTTGCGGCGCGAAGATAGCCCCGCGCATGGGGGCAAAGCCACCCACAGCGGCGCAATGAAAGGGCTGTTTCGCCGCTGTATTTGTTCGGGAATTTCCGTTATCCCGCTGGGCTCGCTATGATTATCCGTCAGCCCGAAAAGGCCCGAAATTGCGCGACATTCTGAAAGAGCTGGAACGGAAGATTCTCTGGCTTTCCGCCTGGACGATTCACAACGCCAATCATCTGCGCGCCGAAGAAGATGTGGTAAAAGTGGGCGGGCATCAGGCGTCCAGCGCGTCGATGAACGCGATCCTGACGGCGCTCTATTTCGCGGTGCTGAAACCGGAAGACCGCGTGGCGGTGAAGCCGCATGCCTCGCCAGTGTTTCACGCCATTCAATATCTGATGGGCTTGCAGACGCGCGAAAAGCTGGAAGCCTTCCGTGCCTTCGGCGGCGTGCAATCCTATCCCTCGCGCACCAAAGACATTGACGACGTCGATATCTCCACCGGCTCGGTGGGATTGGGCGTGGCGATGACGGCGTTCGCCTCGCTGACGCAGGATTATCTGGCGGCCAAGAATTTCATCGATGCGGACAAGCTTGGCCGCTTCATCGCGCTGGTCGGCGACGCGGAGATGGACGAAGGGAACATCTTCGAATGTTTGCTGGAAGGCTACAAACATTCGCTGCGCAATACCTGGTGGATCATCGACTACAACCGCCAGAGCCTGGACGGCGTGATCCATGAAGGGCTGAAGCCGAAATTCGAAAGCGTGTTCCGCGCCTGCGGCTGGGATGTGGTCACCCTGAAATACGGACGCATGATGGAAGCCGCCTTTGCGCGGCCCGGCGGCGAGCAATTGCGCGACTGGATCGACAATGCGCCGAACGATCTCTATTCCGCCCTCACCTTCCAGGGCGGCAAGGCATGGCGCGCGCGGTTGCATGCCGATCTCGACCGCCAATCACCCGTCGGACGACTGATCGATTCATATGACGATGAGCAGCTTTCCGCGCTGATGTGCAATCTCGGCGGGCACGACATCGACCTGCTGGTCGATACCTTCAACAGCATCGATCACGACCGGCCTGTGTGTTTCATCGCCTACACCATCAAGGGCATGGGCCTGCCGCTCGCCGGTCATAAAGACAATCACTCCGGCTTGATGACGCCCAAGCAGATGGAAGAATTCCGTGCCAACATGAAGGTGCGCGAAGGCCATGAGTGGGATTTGTTCGAAGGGCTGGAGCATAGCGAGGCGGAGCTAAAAGCGTTTCTCGCCGATGTGCCGTTCTACGCGAAGGGACGCCGCCGGTTTGCTGCAGCTTATGTCGAGCCGCCGAAAACATTGCCGCTTCCCACCGCTGAAGAAATGTCCACGCAGGAAGGTTTCGGCCGCATCCTCTTCGATCTGGCGCGCGAGCAGACGGAATTCGCATCGCGCATCGTCACCACATCGCCGGACGTGACCGTCTCCACCAATATGGGCGGCTGGGTGAACCGGCGCGGCGTGTTCGATCGCAGCGAAGGCGCGGACCGCTTCAAGGAAGAGAAGATCGCATCCACCTATCGCTGGACGCAGGGGCCATCGGGCCAGCACCTGGAACTGGGAATCGCGGAGAACAATCTCTTCATCGCGTTGGCGGCGCTGGGTCTGTCGCATTCGCTGTTCGGCCAGCGGCTTATTCCCATCGGCACGCTTTACGATCCCTTCATCGCGCGCGGCCTCGATGCGTTGAATTACGCCTGCTATCAAAATGCGCGCTTTATCCTTGTGGCGACGCCGAGCGGCATCACCCTGGCGCCCGAAGGCGGCGCACACCAATCCATCGGCACACCGCTGATCGGCATGGCACAGGATGGGCTGGCGAGTTTCGAGCCGGCTTTCGTGGACGAACTCACCGAAATCATGCGCTGGTCGTTCGACTATGTGCAGCGCACCGGCAAGGACGAGAAATCCGCCGGTTGGCTGCGCGATGAGACAGGCGGCTCGGTCTATCTGCGCCTTTCCACCATGCCGCTGGAGCAACCCAAGCGCGTGCTGGACAGCGCGCTGAAGCAGCACATCATTGATGGCGCGTATTGGTTGCGCCCGCCGGGACCGAATTGCGAAATCTGCATCGCCTATCAGGGCGTCGTCGCGCCGGAAGCGATCAAGGCGGCAGGGTTTCTCGCCGAAGACCGCAACGATGTGGCGGTGTTGGCTGTGACATCAGCGGATCGCTTGAATGCCGGTTGGCAAGCAGCCTCGCGAGCGCGCCGCGCCGGCGATCGCAGCGCGCAATCGCATATCGAAAGCCTGCTCGCAGACCTGCCCGCCTTCAGCGGCATCGTGACCGTGATCGATGGCCATCCGGCGACATTGTCATGGCTCGGCGGCGTGCATGGGCATCGCGTGGCATCGCTCGGCGTGGAGCATTTCGGCCAGTCCGGCCGCATCGCGCAGCTTTATGAGTATTACGGCCTCGACGCCGCCGCGATCCTGCATGCCGCCGGCTCGCTCGTGCAGGGCCGGCCTATTCGCTATCTGAGGGCCATTCGATAAACCACCTCCCCTTGAGGGGAATTATATACTTGACTCAGCAGCCGTTCGGGGCCATATTTGGCTCAAGAACGAAGGAATTGAGTCATGGCCGACCCGCTCAATAACAAGATTTTTCAGGACCCTTCCAAGGCCCGCGCGTGGCTTGAGGCGCTTCTGTGGGCCGATGGCCGGGTCTGCGGCTACTGCGGCACGGTCAACGAGTCCACGGCCATTGCGGGCCGAGAGGGCTATTACCAGTGCAACGCTTGCCGCAAGCAATTTACTGTGCAGGTCGGCACCCTGTTTGAGCGTTCGCACATTCCGCTGAACAAGTGGCTTATGGCCGCTTTCCTTCTCTGCGCCTCTAAGAAGGGCATGAGCGCCCACCAGATGCACCGTATGCTTGGCATCACCTACAAGAGCGCGTGGTTTATGTGCCATCGTTTGCGCGAGGCTATGGCCCCCGGCGGCAAGCTTGGCCCCTTGGGCGGCGAAGGCAAATTCGTTGAAGCCGATACCACCTACATCGGCGGTAAAGAGAAGAACAAACATGCCAACAAGCGCGATGGCTCCAAGATCGGCGGCGCTGGCAAGCAAATCGTCCACACTCTCGTTGAACGCGGCGGACGCGCTCGCTCGCATCATATCGCCAATGTCAGCGGCAAAACCCTTCGCCCCATCCTTTTTAAGAATGTAGATCGCAAGTCGGCCCTAATGACGGATACCGCTGGCGGCTACATGGAAGCGGGCCGCGAGTTCGCCCGTCACGAAATGGTCGATCATGGCGCAGGCGAATACGTCCGTGGGGACGCATACAGCAATACCGTGGAAGGCTACTTCGCCACGCTCAAGCGCGGCATTGTCGGAACCTATCATCACGTTAGCGAAGCGCACCTTTCTCGCTATCTGGCGGAGTTTGATTTCCGTCATAGCGAGCGTTCGGGCCTTGGCGTTGATGACAGTGCCCGCGCCACGAAAGCTATTCAGGGTATTGTCGGAAAGCGCCTTACTTATCGGCGGACTAACGAAGCCAAAAACGCCTAAGCAGAAAGCGAAAGCGTTTCTGAATTGGCGCGACAAGAAAGTCTAAATTCTGCAATGGCATATCTGGTTGCTAGAGCCGAAACAAAAGCTTCCCTCTCTTCTGCTGTTGACAATATTTGGTATTCAACGAGTAGCTTATTGATACTTTTAGCGGGTTCGAAAATATAAATACTGTCTCGAATTTTCGTTTCAGCGTTTCTTAGAAGTTCGCGTCCCATTTGGAGATGAGCCATGGCTACCCTTAAGCGTGATTGCCCGCATTGCGGGGCTGGTTCGATGGCGTTTGGAATTCCATATTCAGCGAACCATCCAAGAAACTCCCATATGTTTGTGGGAGTTGGCGCTTGCGGTGGTTGTGGGATGCCGATTTCGTTTGCTGCGACGAACACAGCAACGACTGCCCCGCCTCATAATTCGCAATTTGATATCGAACTGTCTGGTTACAAGGTTCACGGCTTCTGGCCTAAGCCACCCGAACTTGAATTGCCGAGACATCTCCCCGATGAATTCAAGGCGAAGCTCGTAGAGGCCGAGAAATCCTTTGCGGCACAGATCAATACGGGGGCAGCAAGCCTTTATCGATCGCTCGTAGATTCTACGACGAAACGTCAACTAACCGAGGCCGAACTAAAGAGCGCTGGGACGTTGCAGGCCAGAATTGATAGGCTCGCGGAAAAGCATGTTATTCCAGATACTGTCGCCACTTGGGCTCATGAAGTCCGCGTTATCGGAAACGATGGCCTGCATGATGAGCCTATCGTTAGCCGGGACGACGCTGCCATGGCGAGGAGTTTCGCTCTGACTTATCTCCGCTATACATTTGAATTGCCAGGAGATGTGGCCGCGCGCCGCGCGCCGAAACCTACCGATTCCGCTTAGCCTTTTGGGGAACGTGTGGCTTCGGCCCCATCTTCGCGGCGTTCTTGATTAGCTTCTCAAACTTGGGCCATGCGTCGGGGTCCAAGTCTAACTTGGGCGGCGGAGACTTTCTGGTTTGAATTTTTTTCATTCAAGATAAATAACATGGCCAAATATAAAAAAGAACAGCGTCCGCCACCGACTCCAAAGGCTCCGAAACCTTGGGAGCTTCCGGCCCTCCCCATCAACGGCGATAAGACTGAGCAGGAGATTTATTACGCAGTAGGCCGCGCCCTTGATATTTGGAACAACGTCGAAAATGTTTTCGGCGTGTTGTTTACTGACTTAAATGGATTGGCGCTTGGTGGTGAAGCCATGCACCGCGCATTTGGATCCGTTATCACCTTCCGCGGCAAAGCCGACATGCTCGCTGCTGCTGGCGAGGTCTACTTCCATAAGAATCCGCATTCTGGAAATGAACAAAGATTCAGTTGGGCGCTCGAGCGAGGATTGGGATTTTCTGCGAGACGAAATGAGATTGCCCACGGAATTGTCGCTCGCTACCGATGGTTTTTGCCAAGCCGTATCAAAGGTAAGCAAATCGGTTTTGTTCTCGGTCCCTCAATGTTTTCTACGGGGAAAAGGACGTTGCTTCGCGCAGATGAAACCGCTGCATCACCGATTCTTCGACCCAAATATGTTTACGCCTCGTCTGAAGTTCATCAGATAGCAGCAGGGTGCGAGGCGCTATATCACGATGTGGTCAAGCTGCACGGTGTTCTTTGGTCTGATAATTGGGACATGCAGCAAGCATCACTTCGAAAACGCGGCGCGCGACCGGGCCGGTCAGCAAAGGGTGCTGGTCGTAAAGGTCGCTCAAAATGAGCGACCCCGCCGCAATCATTTCGGGCGTAATTCTAGTGTCGGCCTGTCGGGGGCTTTTATGCCCTGCGGGATTCTGCTGAGTCAAGTATATAATTCCCCCCTTGAGGGAGGGTCGAAATTTGCCCTTCGCAAATTTCGGGGAGGGGTCCGCGCACTGGCCCCTCCCCGAAAAATTCTGCGCGCTCGCTTTGCTCGCTGCTCGAATTTTATCGACCCTCCCTCAGGGGGAGGGTGGGATAGTGTGCAACCTTCGAGCGTGCCAAACTCACGCGAAAGATATTGGGAGAGACATATGGGAAGACTTCAAGGACGCGGCACGATCGTCACCGGCGCGGGCAGCGGTATCGGGCGGGCGACGTCCAAGCTGTTCGCCGCGGAAGGCGCGAGCGTCTTGTGCTTCGACAAGACGGACGGCGTGAACGAGACCGTCGATGCGATCAAGAAAGCCGGCGGCAAGGCGATTGCCATGCAGGCCGATGCATCGAGCGAAGCCGATGTGTCCAAGGCCGTCGACACCGCGGTGAAGGAGTTCGGCAAGCTGGATGCGATCTATGCCAATGCCGGCATCTCCGGCGGCGGCGATCCGCCGTTCTTCGAACTGACCGCCGATCACTGGCGCAAGATTCTGGATGTGAACCTGATCGGCGTTTTCCTCGCCATCAAGCATGCGTCGCGCGTGATGGTGCCCAACAAGAAAGGCTCGATCATCTGCACAGCGTCGGTCGCGGGCATCCGCTCGGGCGCGGGTCCGGGCCCTTACAGCGCCAGCAAGGCCGGCGTGATCAATCTCGTCACCACGGCGGCGAATTTCCTTTACGGCACGGGCGTGCGCGTGAACGCGATCTGCCCCGGCATCATCGAAACCGGCATGACCAAGCCCATCTTCGACCGCGCCCGCGAACGCGGCACGGACAACAAGATCGGCCAGCTCAATCCATTGCGGCGCTACGGCCATCCGGAAGAAATCGCGGGCGCCGCCCTCTTCCTCGCCAGCGACGATGCGTCCTATGTGAACGGACACGCGCTGCCGGTCGACGGCGGGTTGTCGAGTTCGCTCCCGGTGACGGGGCGGAGCTAACCTTCCGCCCTCCCCTTGAGGGAGGGCCGACAAAATTCGAGCGAAGCGAAGAATTTTTCGGGGAGGGGTCATTGGCACGGTGCCGGACCCCTCCCCGAATTGCTTTGCAATTCGACCCTCCCTCAAGGGGAGGGTTGGAATTACGCTCGACCTTTAGTTTTCGATTGGGGGAGAAGATGCGTTCGTCAATTATCGCAGTTATCACAACGTTTGCTCTGGCAAGCGCCGCACACGCCGCTGACGCGCCAAAGATCAGTGTGCAGCCCATCGCGCGCACCAGCACCACGATCACGGGCGAGAAGATCGTCGTTCCGCCGAACCCGGACGTGGTGACATCCATCGCCACCTTCCCGCCCGGCGCGGAACTGCCGGTGCACAAACATCCTTATCCGCACTACGTCTATGTGCTGGATGGCGTCCTGACGGTGTTCAACACCGACACCGGCAAGAGCTTCACGGTGAAGAAAGGCGATTTCATCGTGGAAACGAACGCCGACTGGCACTACGGCAAGAATGAAGGAATGGTGCCGGTGAAGCTTCTTGTTATCGATCAGCTTCCCGCTGACACCAAATCCAACATGACCCTGAAGGCTGCTCAGTAACCCATCAGCCGCGCATAACGGTCGCGGTGGAAGCTGGCCGAGCCATAGGTCGCTTCCGCCGCGCGGGCGCGTTTCAGATAGAGACCGGAGTCGCGCGCGTCGGTCATGCCGATGCCGCCATGCATCTGCACCATCTCATTGGACACCAGATGCGCCAGCTCGTTCACCTTCGCCTTCGACAATGACACCAGCGCGGGAACGTCATTCGCGTTCTTGTCGATGGCGGTGAGTGCG
>Ga0207707_10005320_pt1 | contig 11245 bp, 10 predicted proteins | sample KBSC83BmetaG_FD_184336 | JGI IMG/M metagenome (GOLD analysis project Ga0207707, IMG submission 184336) | Corn rhizosphere microbial communities from Kellogg Biological Station, Michigan, USA - KBS C8-3B metaG (SPAdes) (version 2) | ecosystem: Host-associated > Plants > Roots > Rhizosphere ... | reverse complement strand
CAAGGAGCCGGCGATCAAGACGCCCGATCAGTTCAAGCTGCTCGGCAAATGGACGCCGCGCTTCGATACGCCGCTCAAGATCAATGGCAGCGCGATCTATGGCATCGACATCAAGATCCCCGGCATGGTCTATGCCGCGATCCAGGCCTGCCCGGTGTTCGGCGGCAAGCTCGCCTCGGTCGAGGACTCGGCGGTCGCCGGGCGCCGCGGCGTGCTGCAGGTGGTGAAGCTCGACAATGCCGTGGCGGTCCTTGCCGACAGCTATTGGCGCGCCCGCCAAGCGCTCGACGCGCTGCCGATCCGCTGGGCCGAAGGTCCGGCCGCCGATACCGACAGCACGCGCTTCGCCGCCGCCTATCGCGCCGCCCTCGACGACAAGGGTTTCGTGGCGCGCAACGAAGGCGATGTCGAGGCGGCATTGCCGACGGCCGCCAAGAGCGTGGAAGCGGTCTATGAGGTGCCGCATTTGTCGCACGCGCCGATGGAGCCGCTGAACTGCACGGCGCATGTTCAGGAGACCCGTGTCGATGTCTGGCTCGGCACGCAGAATGCCGAGGGCGCGCTGCAGCTTGCCGCGCACGCCGCCGGCGTGCCGCCGGGAAATGTCTATGTGCACAATTGCTTCTCGGGCGGCGGCTTCGGCCGGCGCTTGCGCAACGACGAGCTGGTGCAGGCGGTGCAGGTGAGCAAGCGCGTGGGCAAGCCGGTGAAGCTGATCTGGAGCCGCGAGGAGGATATGCGCCAGGACCGTTACCGGCCGCAGGCGGCGATCCGCTTCAAGGCGGGGCTCGGTCGCGATGGCATGCCGGTCGCCTTCGACTGCAAGACCGCCTGCGGCTCGAGCGCGCCCGAGCGCTATCCGAACGGGTTCGATCCGCAGACCACCGAAGGCCTCGCCTCGACCAGCTACGAGATTCCCAATCTGCGCGTCACCAGCGTGATGAAGAATACGCATGTGCCGCTCGGCCCCTGGCGGGCGCCCGGCCATTCGCAGAACGCCTTCTTCATCGAAAGCTTCATCGACGAGCTCGCCCATGCGGCGGGCAAGGATCCGCTGCAATTCCGCCGCGCCTTGCTCCAGCATCGCGCCGATTTCCTGCATGTGCTGGATACGCTCGAAGCCAAGGGTGATTGGGGCAAGCCCATGCCGGCCGGCAAGGGGCGCGGCATCGCCATCCACGAGGCCTATGACAGCATCACCGGCATCGTTGCCGAGGTGGCCGTGTCGGACAAGGGCGCGGTCAAGATCGAGCGCGTCGTGGTCGCCGTCGATTGCGGCCATGTCGTCAATCCCAACGGCGTCGAATCGCAGATGGCCGGCGGCGTCATCTACGGCCTGACGGCGACGCTCTACGGCGCGATCACCGTCAAGGACGGGCGCATCGAGCAGGGCAATTTCGACACCTACCCGATCATGCGGATGAAGGACGCGCCGGCGATCGAGGTGCATCTGGCGCTGACCGGCGGCAAGAAATGGGGCGGCGTCGGCGAGCCCTCGACCGCCGTCATTCCCGCCGCCGTCACCAACGCCATCTTCGCGGCGACCGGCAAGCGCGTGCGCACGCTGCCGCTGCTCGGCCAGACGCTGGCGGGAGCGGCTTAGGCGTCAACGCCCCAAAAGCCGTCATGGCCGGACTTGTTCCGGCCATGACGACTTAGAGCAGTGGAAAGCCCGTCAGATCTCGGTCGGCGGGACGTAGTTTTCCTGGCCGGGCGGCGCCTTGCCGGGCGGGCGTTTGGTCACCTTCTGGAACAGGAGGTGCATGAACAGGAAGAGCGGCTTCGCCTTCATCACCAGCACGATGGTCTCGTCGTCGAGATTCTCGGCGATGTGCTCGTGCACGCAGGCGGTCTCGACGATGAGGCAGTCGCCCGCCTCCCAATCCATGCGCCTGCCGTCATGGATGTCGTGGCCCTTGCCTTTCAGCACATAGAAGCAGGCGCTGTTCATATGGCCGTGCGTGCCCTTGCTGACGATACCGGGCACGAAGACATCGATATGGCATTCGATCGCCTGGGTGATCTTGATGCCGGATTCGGGCGCGATGATGCGCTTGTAGTAGGAGGCGGGACCGCCGTCCCATTTCTCGCCGGCGGTGTGGAAGACGCGCGGCTGGCTGTAGAGTTCCTTGGTGAGCTGGCCATAGGTGCCTTCGAGCGCCCGCACATAGGTCTGCTTCTTGGTGTAGCGGGCCCAATGCGCCTCGCCCGAGGGGGCGCTGTTATGGCCGAGCTTTTCGCGCGATGCCTGGTGTTCGTCATCCATGGCGAAACCCTATCACGAAAGGGCAGCGCCGGCGCGAGCGGATCCTCCGCCCGCGCCGGCGCTTGGGGCGTCGGCTATTCCGCGGCCTGGTGGGCGCGCTTCTGGACCTCGGCGTCGACCAGCTTCATGGCCGAGTCGGTCTCTTCGAGCATGCCCCAGCTCTTCACCCACTCATAGGTGCGCTGCAGCTCCGCTTCGGGGATCGGCGCCGGGTCGGTGACGACGAGGCGGCTCGCCCGCAGGTCCGACACGCTGAGCTTGGCGATGTCCGGGTCCTTCTTCTTGTGATAGTCGATGAAGTAGTGGAGATACTTCTCCTTGTTGGCGTTGATGCGCTTCACCGCCTCGCGCACCGCGCGGTTGAAGGCGGCGTAGGTCTCGGCATCGACCTTGTCGCTCGCCACTTCGGTGCCGTGATAGAAGGCCGAGCAGATCACGCGGGCGCCGTTCTTCTCGGCCAGCGTGATATAGGGCTCGGTGAGGGTGGTCGCCTCGATTTCGCCCTTCATCATGGCCTTGTAGCGCCGCGCCGAGCCGGTCGGCGCGCTCACCACATTGATGAGATCGCGCGGCAGGAAGCCGCCGAGGAGATGCAGCGCCAGATAATGCGTGCCGGCAAAGAAGGGCACGCCCACCGTCTTGCCGGCGAGCTGCTGCGCCGTATGGACGGCGGAATCGGGACGCACGACGATCGCGGCATAGGTCACGATGGCGCGGCGGCCGACCTGACGGCTGGTGACCTTGGTGTCGCCGACGCGGCAGTAATTGCCCCATTCGCAGGCGTTGTACATGTCGGCCTTGCCCTCTTCGAGCAGCTTGCCATGGCTCGCGAAGGGATTGGCCGCCTTGTGGCTCGAGACCGAGAGATCGCCGGTGGCACTCGCGATCACCTCGTCGCGATCGGCCCACTCGACCTTGATGCCCTCTTTCTCGAACAGGCCCTCGTCATAGGCGACCAGCTCCGGCAGCCCCTGGAAGGGCGCCGTCGTCTCCAAAACCAGCTTTTTCATCGCTTGTGCTCCCGGGCTGTTGTGCTATCTCTATCGATGAAGGCGGATAAAATAGGTAAAGCGGCTAAATATCGATTTTATGGCCCCCGCCCGGTTTGTCAACCGGGTCTCCTGGGGCCCTTTCCAGCCGAGAGGGAGCCCCGGTGCGGGATTTTGCCGTCGACCAGCCGGAAGCCTATTCGACCCAGATCGAAAGCGCCTATTGGCGGTTGCGCGAGGACATCATTCGCGGCGTGCTGCAGCCGGCGGCCAAGCTTCGCATCGAGCATCTGCGGCAAAGCTACGGGTTGGGAGCCAGCGCCCTGCGCGAGGCCCTGTCGCGCCTCGTCTCGGACGGGCTGGTCGAGACCGAGGGTCAGCGCGGCTTCTGGGTGGCGCCGATCAGCCGCGGCGAGCTGCATGACATCACGGCCGCGCGCCAGGTGATGGAAGTGGGCGCGCTGCGCCAATCCATCACGCATGGCTCGGTCGAATGGGAAGGCCGCGTCGTCGCCGCCCGCCACAGCCTCGACCATGTCGAGAAGAGCATGGCGGCCCCCTCGCCCGATGTGATTCTCACCTGGGAACGGTCCAACCGTCAGTTCCATATGGAGCTGCTCGCCGGCTGCCCGTCCAAATGGCTGCTGCGTTTCGTCGGTCAGCTCTACGACCAGGCGCTACGCTATCGCCATCGCACGGTGCTGCGCCGGCCAATTCCGCGCACCGGCGTCAGCCCCGAGCATAATGCGTTGGTCGATGCGACCCTGGCCCGCGACGCCGACCGCGCCTGCGGGCTCTTGTCCGAGCATATCGACAACACCGCGCGCAGCGTCGAGAAGGCGATCTTCGGCGAGGCGTGAGGCACGCCATTCCAGAGGAGGCCGTCACCCTCGCGCTCGCGAGGGTCCACGCCTTTTTCAAGCGATCATCGCATCGAGCAAAGGCGTGGATGCTCGCAGCAAGTGCGAGCATGACGATATTGGCTGACGTCGGAAGCTAAGCGACGCGCTTGGCCCACAACCGCTCGGAGGCGAGGCGCGCGCCCGCGACCATTGCCTCGAGCTTCTTCACGACGATCTGCGGGTCGACATGGCCGTGTCCGGCGAAATGCTCGAAGCCGCAATCCGAGGAGGCGATGACGCGTTCGCGGCCGACGGCGTCGGCATAGCGACAGAGGCGCTGCGCCACCAGCTCGGGATGCTCGACATAATTGGTCGAGGTGTCGAGCACACCCGGCATGATCACCTTGTTGTCGGGCAGCTTCACGCGTTTCCACACCTCCCATTCATGGGCGTGCCTCGGATTGGCGCCCTCGAAGGAGATGGCGTGCGGCTTGGCTTTCAGGACGACGGGCAGGATCTTGTCGAGTGCTATGTCGTGCAGATGCGGGCCGATGTAATTGCCCCAGCAGAGATGCATGCGCGCCGCCGTGGCGGGAATGTTGCGCAGCGCGTCGTTGAGCACCTCGACGCTGATCTCGCATTCCTTCACGAACTCCTCCTCGGAGAGGTCGATGAAGACGTTGTTCTTGCCCGAGGCGAGATCCGGGCAATCGATCTGCAGGGTGAAGCCGGCGGCGACGATCGCCTCATATTCCTCGCGCATCGCGTCGCCGACGGCTCGGCGATAGTCCTTCGAGCTCGCATAATGCAGGTTGGGATGGAAGCGCGCGATCACTCCCGGCGAAGCGGCGGTGAGGAAGGTGCCGACCGGCTTCGACTTGTCGACGGCGACCCGGAAATTGGCGAGATCGCGCCTCAGGCTTTCGCGATGCTGCATGGCGACCGGCCCGACACAGGCGAGACGCCGCCGCGTCGCCGAGCCGGAAGCAGCGGCCGTCGCCTTGAAATAGTCGGGAAACTCCTCGCGATCGCGCAGCCTTTCGCGCGGCAGCTTGTCGGGATCGACGGCGCCGAAGCCGGACAGCCTTTCCTGGATATAGGTCGAGTAGGAGACCTTGCTCGCCTCGCCGTCATCGACGATGTCGATGCCGATCGCGACCTGCCGCGCCACGATCTCCTCGACCGCCGCGACGATGGCGCGCTCGAGCGCCGCCTGATCGACCGCCTCGCCGCGATTCTGCGCCAGCAGCAGATCGCGCAACGCCGCCGGCCTCGGCAGGCTGCCGACATGGGTGGTGAGGATGCGCTCGGTGCTGTGCGGCATGGCGGCTGACATGGTCACTTCTGCTCCTCGACATGCAGGCTCGTCATCGCTGCTCGCCCGAATCATGGGACGCGGCATCCTGCGCCGCACGGCGCCGCGACGGCAAGATCGACCGCGACGCGAATCCGGCTCACCGCACGGCCGGCGCGACTCGACCCGAGGCGCCTCGACCGCGAGGCCGCGAGACGACCAGCCGATTGCGCTGCGGGGTCGCCGCCGCGCCCGCTGCCGGCGTCCGGCGCATCATCGCGCAAAGCGACGGCGCTATGCCCGTGACGGCGGACCGGGCAGGCCGCTTGGCCGCGCTGGCGCACCGGCCCCGCGGCCACGCCCGTTCGCTGCCGGGACGGCCCTTTCGAAAACCTCCCAACCCGATGCGCAGGTGCTACAGTCCGCGGGCAAGGTGCCCGCCGGGGCGGGCCGGGACGGAACTCAGCCCTAACCGATGGGGTTAAGTCGACGCCCCGCTTGCCTCACCGGCGGGGCCCGGGAGGAATAGGCCAGCTCTGGCCGCTAAAAGGTAAAAGGTCCTATGGCTGCGTCCCCGACCGATAGTCCCGAGCGTCAACTCTGGTGTGCGGTGCTCGACCGCGCCATGCAGGACGCGGCCGATCGCGTGGGCGCCGTGGGCAGCGACCCGGTGCGCCGCCGGCTCAGCTCGGACGCCAGGCGGTGGTTCGTCGAGAACAGCGTCGATTACCGCTATGTCTGCGAATCCGCCGGTATCGATCCGGACGAGCTGCGCAGCCGCATTCTCAGCCGTACGCAGCAGGTGCAGGGACCCCCGATGCCGGGGCTGCGTTAACTCTCTAAAATATTGAAAAGATTGGAGCGGGTGAAGGGAATCGAACCCTCGTCGTAAGCTTGGGAAGCTTCTGCTCTACCATTGAGCTACACCCGCCTCGGTCTGGTTTTATAGGCGTCGACCGGGACCCGTGCAAGCCGCCGCCAAACCCGCACCACACCTTAGCTGTTGCGCCCAAGCCTCAGGTTGGGTTCTTTGTCGAACAATCTTGAGCGGGGCAGGAACCATCTTACGTATGGTTTGTTGGTATTGCGCAAAGTTCGATCGAGGTTCGATCCGCGCTGGGGCGGAGCGCCGCTTCAACGCGCCAAGTAAAGGGGGTTTGGTAACCAAGCAAAAGCGCCGCCTCGTGCCTCGCGGCCAAGGGGGGATGGCGCCTGTCGATGCGCGGGCTATGGGCTTGCCTTGAGTGCCTGCGACTTCGTTCAGCGGCAAACAAATAGAACAGGAGACACTCACATGAGATCGCTGAAGTTGTTCGGGGTTGTCCTCGTCACGGGCCTGTTGGCCGGCTGCAGTTTCTTCATGGGTACCCGGAGTCCGAGCGGGCCCGGCCCCTTCTGGTACGGGCCACAGGCCTTCGAGCATGTGAAGGGGGTCCGTGGCGGCCCCGACGCTTTCTCGGGCGCGCTCGCGATGGAGTACCGCTCGCTCGCTCTCGAGCAAGGCGACGGCGAGAAGGATTGGCCGAACGCTTACATCTTCGCGCAGAAGGGTCTGGCTGCCGCCGGCGGCCAGGCGGTTCTGCCGGAAGATCCCGCGGCCTGGCCGACCCTCGTCCCGGCCGATCGCGCGGCGCTCACCGACGGCCGCGGCCGTCTGATCGCAGTGCTCGATGGCGGCGGCCGCAGCTCCAACCCGCCGATGGCGGCGCACGCGCAAGGCCTCTACGAGTGCTGGCTCGAGGAATCGAGCGAGCATGAGAACGAGGACGCGGCTGCCTGCCGCGGTGCCTTCCTGGCCGCGCTCGCCACCTTCCAGCGCACGACCGTGACGCCGGCGCCGGTGACGACCCAGGACTTCGTCGTTTACTTCGCTTGGGACCGCGCCGATCTCGACGCCGCCGCCCAGCGTGTCATCGACATGGCCGCCGCCGCCGCGCGTTCATCCACCCAGGCGCGCATCAACCTGGTTGGTCACGCCGATCTGTCGGGCTCGCCGGACTACAATTTGCGTCTGTCGCTGCGTCGCGCCGACGCGGTGAGGCAGGCTCTGGTTGCCCGCGGCATCACCGCCGACCGCACCAACGTGACCGGTGTGGGCGACTCCGAGCCGGCGGTGCCGACCGCACGCGGTGTGCGCGAGCCGCGTAACCGGTTCGTGTCCGTCACCATCCGCTGATCGGCACGTTTCCGATCGATAACGAGGCTGTGCCGGCTCCCCGCGGCGACGCGGGGAGCCGGTCGGCTTTTTAGGTCAAGGAAATCAGGGTAAAGACCGGGTCGCTGGACCGGGCTGCTGGCGGCGCCTAAGATCGACCCAGTTGCCAGAGCTCGAGGTTGCCCCATGGACCCCAAATCGCCGCGCATCGTCCCGCAGCCGGACCCGCGGCAGCTCGCCGAGCATATGCAGGCTTATTCCGAGACGACGCGCGGCATCACCGTAACGGTGCGGCCGGTGTTTCTCGAGAATCGCTCGGTGCCGCTCGAGCATCAGTATTTCTGGGCCTATTTCGTGCGCATCGAGAACCACGGCCAGGAGCCCGTCCGCCTGATGCGGCGCCATTGGCGCATCACCGACTCGCTCGGCCGCGTGCATGAGGTGCGCGGCGACGGCGTCGTCGGCCAGCAGCCGCTGATCGAGCCCGGCGAGTCGTTCGAATATGACAGCGGCACGCCGCTCACGACGCCGTCGGGCATCATGATGGGCAGCTATCAGATGGTGACGAATGGCGGCCACGCTTTCGACATCGTGGTGCCGGCCTTTTCGCTCGACAGCCCGCATCAGCGGGTGCATCTGAACTGATGCTTGGGCGCGGCCGCGCAAGCTTGAAATCGCCCCGCTCCGCGCCACATGCGAAAAGGCAAACGCGGCCTTCCGCCGCGGTGGAGAGCTGAGGCATGGCCGGCTTTGAACGAAAGGCTCGAGATTTGCGCGCGCTGCATAGCGTCGGGGATGGCGCCATGAGCCCGCGCGACGACGCCGCGGGCCAGACGCGCCCCGCCCTCGCCAAGCCCAGCCGCGAGGAGGCCGAGGCGGCCGTCCGCACGCTGCTGCGCTGGGCCGGCGACGATCCCGGGCGCGAAGGGCTGCTCGACACGCCGAGCCGCGTGGTGCGCGCCTATGAGGAATGGTTTTCCGGCTACGACGCCGATCCCGAGGAGATGCTGCAGCGCACCTTCGAGGAGGTCGAGGGCTATGACGAGATGGTGGTGCTGCGCGACATCCGCTTCGAGAGCTACTGCGAGCACCATCTGGCACCGATCATCGGCAAGGCGCATATCGCCTATCTGCCGAAGAACCGCGTCATCGGCATCTCGAAGCTGGCCCGCATCCTCGAAGCCTATGCGAAGCGCCTGCAGATCCAGGAGAAGATGACGGCGCAAATCGCCAATCTGCTCGATCGCGTCCTGCAGCCGCGCGGCGTCGGCGTGATCATCGAGGCGCAGCATCAATGCATGACCACGCGCGGCGTGCACAAGCCCGGCGTGGCGCTGGTGACGAGCCGTATGCTCGGCGCCTTCCGCAACGATGTCGAGACGCGGCGCGAGTTTCTCGCACTCATCAACAGCAGCGGCACCGCGGCCAGCGGCCCGCTCTGAGCGAGAAGAGCTTGCCCGCCCGCTTCGGCACCAGCGAGCTGATCGCGCGGCTGGTGGCGTTTCCCACCGTCTCCGACAATTCCAATCTCGATCTGATCGCTTTCGTGCAGGACTATCTCGCAGGCTGGGAGGTGCCGGCGCGGCTCACCTACGACAAGGACAAGCGCAAGGCCAACCTCTTCGCCACCGTCGGCAGCGGCCCCGGCGGCATCGTGCTGAGCGGCCATACCGATGTCGTGCCGGTCGTCGACCAGAGCTGGTCGAGCGATCCCTTCCGCACCGTCGAGCGCGACGGCCGGCTCTATGGACGCGGCACCGCCGACATGAAGAGCTTCCTCGCCCTCGTCCTCGCGCGCGTCCCCGATCTCGTCCAGCGACGGCTGCCGGAGCCCGTGCATCTCTCGCTCTCCTATGACGAGGAGCTCGGCTGTCTCGGCGTCCCGTCGCTCATCGCCGACCTCGCCGCGGCCGGAATCCGACCGCGACTGGCGCTCATCGGCGAGCCCACCCTGATGCAGGTGGCGAATGCCCATAAGAGCCGGCAGAGCTTCGAGACGCGCATCCGCGGCGTGCCAGGCCATGCGAGCCATCCCGAGCGCGGCGTCTCGGCGATCGAGGCGGCCGGCGAGGCGCTCGCCTTCATCGGCCGTCTCGCTGCCGAAGCGCGCGCACGCGCGCGGGCGGACAGCGATTTCGCACCGCCCCATACGACCTACAATGTCGGCACGCTCGCCGGCGGCAGCGCCATCAACATCATCGCCCCTTCGGCCCGCTTCGGCTGGGAATTCCGCACCGTCCCCTGGGACAGCCCAGCCGAGGAGTTGCAGCGCTTCACCGGCTTCGTCGAGCAGGATCTGAAGCCGCGCCTGAAAGCGCGCGCCGCCGAGGCCGACATCGAAACGGAAACGCTGTCCTGGGTGGCCGGGCTCGTTCCCGATCCGAGCTCGCCGGCCGAGAGGCTGGCGCTGGCGCTCACCGGCCTCAACCGGCCGCGCACCATCTCCTTCGGCACCGAGGCCGGGCTCTTCCAGGAGGCCGGCATCCCCGCCGTGATCTGCGGGCCGGGCTCGATCGAGCAGGCGCACCGCGCCGACGAATATATCGAGCTGTCGCAGATCGCCGCCTGCGACGCCTTTCTCGACCGGCTGATCCAGCGCCTCACCGGATGACTTGCCGGCGCGCTGCCGATCTGCTGAGCTTGGCCGCAAGCAAACGAGGGAGGAGTCCGATGCGGCGTCTCGCCATTCCATTGCTGTTGCTCGGCCTCGCGGCACCGGCGGCGGCGCAGCCGCTCAAGATCGAGGTCGGGCTCGGCGACGTATCGCTCAACAAGCTGATGTTCGTGGTCGCGGCGGAGGCCGGCATCTATCAGAAGAACGGGCTCGAGGTGGCGCAATTCATCACGCCAAGCGCCGCCGAGGTGGTGCGGCGCAGCGGCGTGCAGGTGCCGCCCGAGTTCGTGCGCAACAATCCCGGCGACATCAATATCGGCGGCGGCAGCCCGATGATGGTCGGCATGACCACCAATGCCGCTGCGGTCGACCGCGTGATCCTCGCCACCACCGACACGATCTCGCGCTTTCGCGTCGTCGGCCGTCCCGACATTGCGCGACCGGCGGACCTGAAGGGCAAGCGTTGGGGCTATTCGAGCTATGGCGCGCTCAGCCACCTTTCCGCCGTGGTCTTCGCCAAGCGCATGGGCTGGAACCCCGACCGCGACATATCGCTGATCGGCAACGCCATGAGCATCGACGTGCTGAAGCGCGGGCGGGTCGATGTCATCGTCGGCGACGAGGTCGCCTGGACCTCGGCGCTCGCCGCCGGATACAAGGTGATCGTCGATCTCAACCGCTATCGCATCCCGATGGCGGGGTCGGGCGTCAACGCCGCCAAGGACTGGCTCGGCAAGAACCGCGAGGCGGCGGCGCGTTTCGTCAAATCCACCATCGACGCCATCGCCTTGCTCAAGACCGACCGCGCCGCCGCCTATGCCGCCATGGCGAAATGGTACGGCATCAAGGACGAGCGCCAGGCCAAGGACATCTACGAGCAGGTCGAGAAGCTCGCCGCCAAGCCCTACCCCTTCGTCGAGGGCATCAAGAAGGTGATGGAGACCTACTCCTATCACGAGATGCGCCAGCACAAGCCCGCGGATTTCTACGATGCGAGCTTCGTCGCGGCGCTCGACAAGTCGGGCTATATCGACGGGCTGTACAAGAAATGACGCCCTTTGGGGCGTCATGGCCGGGTCAAACCC
>Ga0207707_10005319_pt1 | contig 11246 bp, 5 predicted proteins | sample KBSC83BmetaG_FD_184336 | JGI IMG/M metagenome (GOLD analysis project Ga0207707, IMG submission 184336) | Corn rhizosphere microbial communities from Kellogg Biological Station, Michigan, USA - KBS C8-3B metaG (SPAdes) (version 2) | ecosystem: Host-associated > Plants > Roots > Rhizosphere ... | reverse complement strand
CATGTTGTGCGGCCAATAGCGGTGGATCACCGCGGGCTTGTCGTCGATCATTCCGTGCGGCGCGGCGACGTTGCTGGCCGATGCCACGCCGGCTTCGGTGCTGACGGTGCGCGCCATGCCGAGCGGCCGAAACAGATGCGCGGCGACGTAGTCGTTCCAGCTCTGGGCGGTGATGGCCGGGATGAAGCGGCTGGCGGCGAGGTACTGGACGTTGTTGTAGCAGAACGTGGTGCGGAAACCGTATTCGGATTTCTGGAATCGCATGCGCCGCACAATGTCGGATGCGTCGCTGGTGTACCACGCGGCGCCCGGATCACAGTAGCCCGTCCGATGCGTCAGTAGGTCGCGCAGCGTGACGTTCTGCGCGATGTACGGACTTTCCAGCTTGAAATCTTTCAACTCGTCCGTGACCGGCGTGTCCCATTCGAGCTTGCCGGCGGAAACCAGCGTGCCCAGCGCCGCGACCGTGAACGCCTTGGAATTGGAACCGATGTCGAACAGCGTGTCCGCGTCGACCTTGCCGGGTTTGCCGAGTTCGCGCACGCCGTAGCCGCGCGCCAGCAGGACCTTGCCGTTCTTGACCACAGTGAGCGCGAGGCCGGGTACATGCCAGTCCTGCATGACCTTTTGCGCGTAGGCGTCCAAGCCTTGCAGGTTTGCCGGCGTGGATGCTGGCTGCGGCGACACCGCCGACGCCAGCGGTGTGACCAGGACCAGCAACAGCGAAACCCACGAGTGTGCGCGCATCCTCGTCCCCTGCACGTGATCAAGGCCGCCGCATTGTGACACGGCCGGCGCCATGGGTCGGCGCCGGCACGTGATGCAATCAGCGCGAGTGCGCAGCGCCAGTCGTGAACGTGTTGTTGGCGCGGTCGACATCCGGCAGCACGGCGTCAGGATCGATGGCGGCGCTCTTGACGCGCTTGCCGCCGGCGACCGCGACGTCGAACTGCGTGTGCTGCATCCACGTCGCGACCGGCACGCGCACGTCGGTCGTGCTGCCATCGTCGAACGTCACGCGCAGCATCGCCGGCATCGCGAACCTGTCGAGATTCGCCACCGTCACCAGCGCGCCCTTGGCAGGGTCATCGTCGACGTATTTCACGCCGGCGACGGCCAGGTCGAGCTTCCAGTTGTGCTGGAACCAGCCGCGCCAGAACCACGACAGGTCTTCGCCCGCGGCGCTGTCCATGGTGCGGAAGAAATCGGACGGCGAGGGATGCTTGAATGCCCAGTCCCGGACGTACTGCTTGAACGCGGCGTCGAAACGTTCGGGCCCGAGGATCTGCTCGCGCAGCAGCGTCAGGCCGTACGCGGCCTTGAAATAGGTGATCGGGTGGCGGAACTTTTCGCGGATCGCATCCGCGCGCGTCAGGATCGGCGGCGCATCCGGCGCATCGAATACCTGCTTGACGATGTCTCTGGCCGGGTCGCCGGTCAGGGGCGCGTATTCGCTGTCCTTCTTGGGCGCGAATTCGCCGCCGCGGACCTTGCCCCAGTTGTCGTGTGCAATCACGTCGACGAAGGTGTTCAAGCCTTCATCCATCCACGCGTTGCGGCGTTCGTCGCTGCCGACGATCATCGGGAACCACGAATGGCCGACCTCGTGCACGGCCAGCAGGAACAGGGTGTAGCCGTTCGCCTTCCACCAGTCGAACACGATGCCCGGATACTCCATGCCGCCGGCGATGCCGGCTTCCGCGATCGCGTTCGGCCACGGGTAATCGAAACCGGTGTACTTCGAGAAAAACTCCACGGTGTACTTCACGTGCTGCGTGGAGTTCTGCCAGCCGTCCTTGCCGATGCTTTCAATCGGATAGGCCGATTGCGCCATCGCGTGCTTGCCGCCTGGCAAGTCGATGCGCGCGGCATCCCACACGTACGCGGCCGACGCGCCGAACGCGACGTCGCGGGTGTTCTGCATCTTGAAGCGCCAGGTCAGGGTGCCGTCTTGCTTCGGACGGCTGGCGGGATCGGTCACCTCGCTGGCGGATCGGATCACCACCGTCTTGTCGGAATGGCGCGCTTGTTCGTACCGCTGCAATTCGGTCTTGGTGAGGACATCTTCGGGGTTCACCAGTTCGCCGGAGCCGACAATGAGCATGTTCGACGGCACGGTGATCGAGTAATCGAAATCGCCGTATTCGAGATAGAACTCGCTGTTGAGGAACGGCGCGGTATCCCAGCCGCGCAGGTCGTCGTACACACACATGCGCGGATACCACTGCGCGATTTCGAAGATGTCGCCGTTCTTCGTGTGGAACCAGTCGGTGCGTCCGCCGAAATCACCCGGAATCGTGTAATGCCACGCGATGCGGACGCGCACCTTGCCGCCGTTCGCCGCGACCGACTGCGGCAGTTCTACGCGCATGCGGGTGTCACTGACGATGTACGCCGCTTTCACCGTGCCATGGTCGCCGACCACTTCGACCGATGTGACCACGTCGCCATCGGTGTGCTCATCGAACTTCGGCGCGCTGTCGCCCGAAAAATTGCCGCGCGCATCGGTGCGGTACAGGTTCTGGTCGAGTTGCAGCCACAGGTAATCCAGCGCTTGCGGGCTGTTGTTGGTGTAGGTGATCGTCTCGGTGCCGGCGAGGGTTTTTGTTTTGGGGTCCAGCGTTGCGTGGATTTCGTAATCCGCGCGGTTCTGCCAGTAATCCGGGCCGGGCCGTCCATCGGCGCTGCGGTAGCGATTGACGGGGTGCTGGTAGTCGAACGGCGCAAACAGAGCCTGTGGATCGTATTTCGATGCAACGGACCTGCTTGCGGCTGGCGCCGTCGACGCGAACGAAGGGGATGCAATGAGGCACAGCGCGAGGGCGCATAAACAGACTGTCTTCATGGAATTCCGTCGGCAATGGGCGGATGTGCGCGGCCGGATCCGGCCGCGGATCAAACGCCAAGCATGCCATGCGAATGCTGTGCGGTCACGATGACCAATGGCACACTGATCGACGCTGTTTACCAACGTCGACGTCTCCCTTCGGTAGAAGGGCGCAAAGCGCTGCTCTTGCTCCTGCGCGCAGCGCCGGATGAAGGTACGGTCCGCTCCGGGGGCACCCCTTGCAAGCTTGGATCCTCGCCTGCTCCTGCCGGGGCACCCTCTCCCGGAGGAAGAGGGGAACTGAATCTGCCAGAAAACCCGCGTCAGCCCTTGTGTTTGGCAAGCCGCAGCCAGGTGTCGACCACCGTGTCGGGATTCAGTGACACCGATTCGATGCCCTGGTCCATCAGCCATTCGGCGAGGTCGGCATGGTCGGACGGACCCTGGCCACAGATGCCGACGTACTTGCCCTTGGCGCGCGCGGTCTGGATGGCCATCGACAGCAGTTTCTTCACCGCCGGATTGCGCTCGTCGAACAGCGAAGCCACGATCGACGAATCGCGATCCAGCCCCAGCGTCAATTGGGTGAGGTCGTTCGAGCCGATCGAGAAACCGTCGAAGATGTCGAGAAATTCCTCCGCGAGCAGCGCGTTGGACGGCACCTCGCACATCATGATGACTTTCAATGCTTCGTTGCCGTTGATGCTCTCACCCTGCTTCAAGCCGTTGGCCTTCAATACATCGACGACCTTGCGGCCCTCGTCCAGCGTACGGACGAACGGGATCATCACCCACACGTTGTCGAGGCCCATCGCCTCGCGCACCTTCTTCACCGCCTTGCATTCCAGTCCGAACGCTTCGGCGAAGGAATCGTCGACGTAGCGCGAGGCGCCCCGGAATCCGATCATCGGGTTTTCCTCGTGCGGCTCGTACTTGCCGCCGCCGAGCAGGTTGGCGTATTCGTTGGACTTGAAGTCCGACATGCGCACGATCACGGTCTTCGGGTACACCGAGGCCGCGATGGTGGCGATGCCTTCGGCGAGGCGATCGACATAGAACTCGACCGGGCCCGCGTAGCCGGCGACCCGCTCGTCGATCTTTGCCTTGGTTTCCGCGTCCTGCTGCTCGTACTGCAGCAACGCCTTCGGATGCACGCCGATGTGGCTGGCGATGATCATTTCGAGGCGTGCCAGGCCGATGCCCTGGTTCGGCAGCATCCCGAAATCGAACGCGCGCTCGGGGTTGGCGACGTTCATCATGATCTTGAGTGGCGCGGGCGGCATGTCGCCCAAATCCGCGGTGATGCGTTCGAACTTCAGCTTGCCGTCGTAGATGAACCCGGTGTCGCCCTCGGCACAGGACACGGTGACCGCGCGGCCGTCGGGAATCTTCTGCAGCGCGTCGCCGGTGCCGACCACCGCCGGCACGCCCAGCTCGCGCGCGATGATCGCGGCGTGGCAGGTGCGGCCGCCACGGTTGGTGACGATGGCCGCGGCCTTTTTCATGATCGGCTCCCAGTCGGGATCGGTCATGTCGGCGACCAGCACGTCGCCTTGCTTGAACTCGTGCATCTTGTCCAGCGACTTGATCACGCGTGCAGTGCCGGCGCCGATCTTCTGGCCGATCGAACGGCCTTCGGCCAGCACCTTGCCTTTTTCGTTCAACTGGAAGCGCTCGCGTTGCGTCGCATGCGCGCGCGACTTCACCGTTTCCGGACGCGCCTGCACGATGTAGAGCTTGCCGGTGGCCCCATCCTTCGCCCACTCGATGTCCATCGGGCGCTTGTAATGCTCCTCGATGATCAACGCCTGCTTTGCCAGTGATTCGACGTCGGCGTCGCTGATGCAGAATTTGCGGCGCAGATCGTCGGGCGTCGCCTCGATCCGCACGCGTTCGCCCGGTTTGTCGGAATACACCATGCGCTGCTGCTTGGCGCCGAGGTTGCGGCGCAGCACCGCGTGCTTGCCGGATTTCAGCGTCGGCTTGAAGACGTAGAACTCGTCGGGATTCACCGCGCCCTGCACGACCATTTCACCGAGTCCGTAGCTCGCGGTGACGAACACCACGCCGCGGAAACCGGATTCGGTGTCGAGCGTGAACAGCACGCCCGATGCGCCGATGTCGGAACGCACCATCAACTGCACACCGGCCGAGAGGAATACCTCTTCGTGTTTGAAACCCTGGTGGACCCGATAGGCGATCGCGCGGTCGTTGTAGAGCGAAGCGAAAACCTCTTTCACCTTGTGCAGCACGTCTTCGATGCCGGTGACGTTCAGGAAGGTTTCCTGCTGGCCGGCGAATGATGCATCCGGCAAGTCTTCAGCGGTCGCGGACGAACGCACGGCGACGGGAATGCTGTCGCCGCCCGCGTCCTTGCAAAGTTTCGCGTAGGCATCGCGGATGGCTTGTTCGAGTTCGTCAGGCAACTTGGTATCGACGATCCAGCCGCGGATTTCCTTTCCGGCCGCGGCCAATGCGGTGACATCCTCGACGTTCAACGTCGCGAGCCGCTTCTGGATCCTGTCGGCGAGACCACTCTTTTCCAGATACTCGCGGAACGCTTCGGCCGTGGTGGCGAACCCGCCCGGCACCGACACGCCGAGCTTGGCGAGATTGCCGATCATTTCGCCCAGCGAAGCGTTCTTGCCACCGACCTTGGCAAGGTCGGTCATGCGCAATTGGTCCAGCCACAGGACAAGTTCGGTCACGACGATCTCCATGGGCGGGCGGATGGCCCGTAAACAATCTATTTTCGCCGGCATCCGGAGCGGACACAAGCCGCGCCACGCCACGCGTTCGGCGCGGATACACTCGGCCGATGCTTGGCGTCAGGAGATGGCTTTGAACGGCAATGGCCGCAGGACGGTTTTTTTCGTTTCCGATTCCACTGGTATTACCGCCGAGACCATCGGCAATTCCATCCTTGCGCAGTTCGAGGGCGTGCAGTTCGACGGCCACCGCATCGCGTTCGTGGACACACCCGACAAGGCGCGGGCGGCGGCGTTGCGCATCAAGACCGTGTACGCGCAACACGACGAGCGTCCGATCGTGGTGAACACCGTGGTCGATCCGCAGTTGTGCGAGATCATCGCCGAATCCGGCGCGCTGGTGATCGACGTGCTCGCGCCGTTCATCGGCACGCTGGAACTGGAACTCGGCGCGCGACGTTCCGGCGCGGTCAACCGCGCGCACGGCCTGGTCGACTTCAACCAATACGAGGCGCGCATCGACGCCACCAATTACGCGCTCGCGCATGACGACGGCATCGACATCGATTACAGCCAGGCGGACGTGGTACTGGTGGGCGTGTCGCGGGTCGGCAAAACCCCGACCTGCCTGTACATGGCGTTGCACTATGGCGTCCGGGCGGCAAACTACCCGCTGACCGACGAGGATCTCGAGCGCGACCGCCTGCCCAAGCGCCTGGAAGGTTGCCGCAATCGCCTGTACGGGTTGACCATCGATCCGATCCGCCTCGCGCAGGTGCGCGAGGCGCGGCGCCCCGGCAGCTCCTATGCCAAGCTCGACCGCTGCGGCCACGAACTCGCGGTCGCCGACCGCATCTTCCGCCGCGAAAACATCCCCTCCCTGAACACCACCCACACCTCCATCGAGGAAATCGGCAGCAAGATCATGGCGCACCTCGGGATCGAGAAGCACATGTTCTGATGGCCGGTGTCGCCATCGCGTTAACGGGGTTCGGTGGGAAGGGAATAGGTGCCTACCGCCGGCCCGATCTGGTGTCTTCGAAGTTCATTGAAACGGCGGATTGGCGAGAATATCATCCGGCACGCATGATGCTCGGAGCCGGGGTGGGCTGGGGATTTCCAGGTGTGCAACTGATTGCCGTGCACCGGGTATGAGGCCCAAAGGGCGACGATGTACGTCGCGGGATTTGTCCGAAAGGGTTTCCGTCTGTTGACGTCGACGGTGGGGACAGGGTTTCCCCGATCTTGATTCAAGGGTGAGTGACTTTTGAAAGCCGATTGACGACTGCGATTTGTTTGCGCCGGATGGCCGAATCGCAAGGACGAAAAATTGCCCAGGGGGTCGTGTATGCATCAGAGTCGCAAACGCTCGCTCGCGTTGGCCGTCGCTGTCGCCCTAGCGGTGTACGCACCTGAGATTTTGGCGGCGGCGCCGTCGGACGCCATACCGCTTTCGCGCCTTGACAATGCAGTTGCGCCACCGCTTGACGGATTGAACATCTGGGCGCCCGCTGCGACCGTCAATCGTGGTGGCGATGAAACCCGGTTCGCCATTTCGGAGATTCACGCCACCGACGCCACGTTGTGCACCCTCGCCGCCTTCGCCGCAGGACTGCCATCTACCGCTACGGATTTGTGTCTCGACAATGAGTCGGCGCCGCCGCATGACCTGTTGAGTGGCTCACCGCTGATTTCGGCCAACGTTCCGGTACTGGATAGCACGCGATCCTCCATTTCACCCATCCCGAACGGCGTAGTCGCATCGTTCGCCCACGCGGCTTCCGCTGCAGCGTCGTCGCCACCCAAGCCCGATCTTCGTCCTGACCATCCACCGGTTCCGCGGCCTGTAAGGAATATCTGGGCGCCGCTTTCGGCCAGCGCACCCGGCGGCAGTGGTACCTGGTCGCTTACTTCCGCAACCTGGACCGATGCCAACGGCGACGCTCGTGCAGCGATGTCGCCGCAACCGGGCAATGCCATTTTTCAGGGCGCGCCCGGCACAGTGACCGTGGACAACAGCGCTGGCGCCATCAGCGTCACCGGAATGCAGTTTGCGGTCGATGGTTACACGTTGAGTGGTGGCGCATTGAATCTGGTTGGCAGCGACGGCGACGCGCCTCTCATCGAGGTGGGCGACGGCGGCTCGGGCGGCGCCGGATACGAGGCCGTCATCAACAACGCCCTGTTCGGCGGCGATGGTCTGGTAAAGACGGGGGCAGGCACGCTGGTGCTGACGGGTTTGAACGGTCTTGGCGGCACGACGGAAATCAAAAGCGGCACGTTGTCGTTGATCGGCAATGGCAGCATCGCGAGCTCCAACAGTGCTTACAGCGTTGGAATCGATGACAACGGTACATTGGATATCTCCGGCACGACCAATGGAGCCGCGATAAGGAATTTCTGGGGAAGCGGATCGATTGTGCTGGGGAACAAGAATCTGACGGTCAATGGCTACTCGTCGTTCGGGGGCGTCATCAGTGGTTCGGGCGGCCTTACGGTTTCGAGCGGCTTCCTGACACTGGTCGGCGCGAATACCTACACCGGCCTCACCACGGTCGATCAAGATGCGCAACTGCAATTGGGAGCCATCTACACGGGATCGATCGCGGGCGACATATTGAACAATGGATCATTGTCATTCTTCTTTGACAATGCCAGTCAGACCTACGAAGGCGTGATTTCCGGGAATGGCGGCCTTGATAAGGAGGGTACGGGCACCTTGACGCTGACCGGCGCCAACACCTTTACTGGAGGAGTGTTCGTGATTGGCGATGCGGGCGGCAGCACGCTCGCCGTATCGAGCGACGCCAATCTGGGAGCGCCCGATGGTGCAGTGACTCTGGAAGGAGGAACGTTGGAAGCCACTACATCGTTTACGCTCACACACCCGCTTGTTTTGCTTTCCGCACCGAATCCGTTGCCGTCGACGGTGCGGGTTGATTTCGGAGCAACCCTGACCGTTGCAAATGGAATTGTAGGAGGCGCCTCCGACAGCCTGATCAAGACAGGCCCAGGCACGCTAGTTCTGACTGGAAAAAACAGCTATCGCGGTGACACCACAATCAATGCGGGGGTGCTGCAGTTGGGGAATGGTGGCACCAGCGGTTCGATTTCGGGCGACGTGGTGGACGACGGCTCGCTGGTGTTCAACCAGAGCGGTGCGGTGACTTTCGGTGGAATGATTTCTGGAATTGGCTCGGTGACGCAGGATGGTTTCGGTACGTTGACGCTGGCAGGTTCCAACACCTTTACCGGAGGGGTCAACATAGGCATCAACAGCACTCTGGCGGTTTCGAGTGACGCGAATCTTGGTGCGACCAGTGGTGATGTCAATTTTAATCTGGGTACATTAGAAACAACTGCATCGTTTACGCTTGCACACACGCTGAAGTTTCTTAGTTCTGGCAGTGACATACAAACCGATGCTGGCACGATGCTGACGGTCGCGCACCCGATAATCGGCAGTGGTGTACTGCTCAAAATCGGTGGGGGCGCGTTGGTTCTGCCCAGTAATAATGCTTATCGGGACAAAATCGTAGTTTCTGCCGGCACGTTGACTGTCGATGGCTCGGTGGGGAATGGTCCATCGGTTTCGATGTCTTGGACCGTTGAAACCAACGCCAACGGTACGCTCAACGGTACGGGAACCATCGAAGGAGGCGTAAGCAATGGCGGTACCATCATCAGTCAAGGAACGCAGGCTGGGCAAGTTCTTACCATCGCCGGGGATTTCGAGAATTTCGCGGGCAGCACGACGGCGGTCGCCTTAGGCAATCCGTTAAAGGTGGGTGGTACGGCGAGTATCGCGGGCACGATGAAGATATTGCCCGCTCCGGCTGGCTACATCGTCAATTCCACTGAGAACCTGATCACCGCAGGATTGGTGACGGGTACGTTCGCCAATCTCACTTTTGCTCCCGGTGTGTTTTACACCGGAACGCTGGCGTACACGCCCACGCAGGTCAACGTGAACCTGACGCAGACCAACGTCACCGCGGCCGCGGCGGCGATGGGTATCGTCGATCCGGCATCGGCCTCGGCGGCGCGACGCGTGCAAACCGGCTTCGAGGCGATCGACGCCACGATGGCATCGGGCGGCACGCCTGCGTCGAACGTGTTGCAGGGTGCCGGTGCGATCCAGCACAGCGCCACGCCTGCGGCGGCGCAAGCCACGCTGCAGAGCCTTTCCGGTCAGCTGCACACCGCCAGTGCCGCGATGTTGTTGAGCGGCATCGATGCCGGCAATCATGTGTTGTCCGAGCACTTCGATGATCTTGCCAGCGGTCGGGCGAAGTCGGGCGTCTGGTACGACAATCTCGGCTGGGAAGGCAACCTGCAACGCAGTGGTTATGCCGGCGCGAGTTTTCGCAGTGGCGGCGGCATGGCCGGTGTCGACCTGCGCATCGGCACCCACGGATGGTTGGGTGTCGCGGCCGGCCAGAACAGTGGCTTCGGCCAACTCGATGCAAGCTGGGATCACGACCGCACCTGGATGAACACCCTCGCGCTGTACGGTGGCGTGGTGAACGGGCCGTGGTATGCCAGCGCGCAGGTCGCGAACGGCTGGTATCGCGAAGACATGCAGCGCCTGCTGCAACTGGGCGCGCTGATGGCGCCGGTGGGCAACGCCTCCACCGGGCGTTACATGGCGGGGGCACTGGAAGGTGGCCGCGTGTTCCAGATCGGCGGCACCCGCGTGGTGCCGTTTGCGAACGTGCGTTACCAGAGCCTTGACCTGGGCGGCTTCGCCGAGCAGGGTGGCTTGGGCTACGGCCTCAAGGCCCAAGGCCGCACGGTCGGTCGCTTGCAGACCGGCCTGGGTGTTCGTGCCGAACGCGGATGGCAACTGGCCAACGGCATGCAGATGGCATTCGATGGCAGCGCTGGCTGGCAGCACACGCTGCATCAACACGGCGATGTGTTCAACGCGAGCTTCACGGGTTTCAACGATTGGCTGCCCATGGCGGGCATCGGCTTGTCGCGGAACACCACGATCCTGCGTGCCGGGCTGTCGTTGTGGCCGACCTCCAACTTCGGACTGCGGTTTGGCTACATGCGCGAACAGGACCAGCAAGAGCGCGCCGGCAGCGCGATGCTGCAGGGAACGGTGACGTTCTGAACCAAAGGCCGTTACCTCTTTGCGCGGATGAAGCCATCGCTGTCGTGGATAACGTCCACGTCGCAATGTCGGATCGATGGCTTGACACTGCCTTCACTAAGGCTCGAGGTACGCTATGTTTAGGCGACACGTACATTGTTCGATTCGGGCCATGGATTTGCAGGTTGTGCCGGCCGGTTGAGAACCGGACGCCTGCATGGTGAAAATAGGAAATATCACAACAACAGGGGGTGGCACGTGAACCACAGCCGTAAACGCGCAATCGTCTTGGCCGTCGCTGCGGCAATCATCGCGACCGCTCCCATTTACCTGACCGCCTGCGGCGGAGGCGGTGGCGGTGGCGACAGCATGGTTCGTCCCACCTCGCCGCCGCCGAGTCCGCCACCTCCGCCACCGCCTCCACCTCCACCTCCGCCGCCATCGGGGGCGTATGACCCTGCATACAACCATCTCATCCCGACCGGTGTGCTCACTGCGCAGGACGAAGGTTTCACGGGGCAGGGCATCAGGGTCGGGATTCTCGATTCCGGCGTCGATCCGACGACGCCGCCGATGGATGGGCGGATTGCATCGTTCAAGAGTTATTTGGCGG
>Ga0207707_10005317_pt1 | contig 11248 bp, 10 predicted proteins | sample KBSC83BmetaG_FD_184336 | JGI IMG/M metagenome (GOLD analysis project Ga0207707, IMG submission 184336) | Corn rhizosphere microbial communities from Kellogg Biological Station, Michigan, USA - KBS C8-3B metaG (SPAdes) (version 2) | ecosystem: Host-associated > Plants > Roots > Rhizosphere ... | reverse complement strand
TCTCAAGGAGAAACGCGGCAAGCTCGTGCCCGAGATCATGATCCCGCTGATCGCGACGAAGAAAGAATTCGACGTGCTGAAGGCGATGATCGATCGCATCGCCGCCGCGGTTAGCGCCGAGACCGGCGCCAAGCTCGATTATCTCGTCGGCACCATGATCGAGCTGCCGCGCGCCGCGCTGCGCGCTGGCGAGATCGCCGAGGCGGCCGAATTCTTCAGCTTCGGCACCAATGACCTGACGCAAACCTGCTTCGGCCTGTCGCGCGACGATGCCGGCAGCTTCCTCGATGCTTATCTGAAGCAGGGTCTCATCGATCACGATCCCTTCGTCAGCGTCGACCGCGACGGCGTGGGTGAGCTGATGAAGATCGCGACCGAGCGAGGCCGGCGCACCCGGCGCAATCTGAAGCTCGGCATTTGCGGCGAGCATGGCGGCGATCCGGCCTCGGTGCGGTTCTGCCAGGAGGTCGGGCTCGACTACGTCTCGTGCTCGCCCTATCGCGTGCCGATCGCAAGATTGGCCGCGGCCCAAGCGGCGCTCGCCAAGGAAACCGCCTCGAGCACGGCCTGAGCGCCTCTGCCCGGAACGGGCGACCTTACATTCCGGCGGCGATGGCCTTAATCCGCGTCCGCATCCAGCGATGGAGCGGCGAAGCGCCGCTGCGCGGATGCCAGGCGAGATGGATCGTCACGGGCGGCACCGGCAGTGGCGGCGGGAGGCAAACGATCCGCGCCTCCGCTGCGAGGCGGGTCCCGAGGCAGCGCGGCATGGTGGTGATGAGATCGCTGCCGCCGATGATGAAGGGGACGCTGGTGAAGTTCGGCAGGGTGAGCGCGATGCGGCGCCGCAAGCCGCGCGCCGCGAGGAGCGCATCGATCCGTCCGACGCCCTGGCCTTCGGTTGCGACGACGACATGGCCGGCGGCGGCGAAGCGCTCGAGGGTGAGAGTCTCCGCGATCGGATTTCCTTCCGCCGCCAAGGTTACGGCCTCTTCGACGCTGAGCGGCTCCGCATGCAGCTCGGTGACGCTCTCGGAGATCGGCACGATGGCGAAATCGATCTCGTTGCGGGCGAATTGATCGTAGACCCGAAGCCGGTCGGTGCGCTTCGCCGCCAGGGTGATGCCGGGAGAGCTGCGCTGCAATTCATTCAGCAAGGCCGGCAAAAGCAGCACCTCGTAATAATCGACGAGGCCGAGGGTGACAATCGCCTGCGCCCGGGCCGGATCGAAATCCTCGGGCGCGAGCGCCGCCTGGATTTCATCGAGCGCACGCCGCACGGGCTGGCTCAATTTGAGGGCCTGGGCGGTCGGCTGCATGATCCCGTCGCGGCGCTCGAACAGCGGGTCATCGAAAATGTCGCGCAGCCGCTGCAGCGCTTTGCTCAGCGCTGGCTGGCTCAAGCCGATGCGCCGCGCCGCGCGCGTCACGTTCCGCTCGGCGAGGAGGGCGTCGAAGGCGACCAGCAGGTTGAGATCGATGGCCGATAAATTCTTCATAGGCATGGTCACTATATCAAAATGCCATTGGACCGCAGGAGCGCGCCGGCGCCATTCTTCCCGGGCCGAAGCGTGCCGCGACAGGGGCGCGGGGCTGGACAGAGGAGGGACAGGATGGCGCAAGCACAGGTGATCCGCGCCGCGGAGGGCGAGAGATACGGGCCCGCGAGCCCGCTTTTCAAGCATGGCAGCCTGACCGGCGCCCCGTTCGACTTCCTGGTCGTCAACATGGATTATCTCAGCGGTCCGCCGCTTCATGTCCACGAGTTGCAGCACGACACCTTCTATGTTGTCGAAGGGGTGTTGACCGTGCAAATCGCCGACGAGGTGATCGAGCTGAAGCCCGGCGACTTCGCCTCCGTGCCGCCCGGAGTGCCGCATACGTTCGACAACACGCGGAAGGATCAGCCGCCGGTGAAGCTATGCAACGTCATGACGCCGGGCGGGCTCGATGCGTTCTTCGTCAAGCTCACGGAAGACGGCACGCCGCCCGATCCGGCAAAATTCGCGGCGGTTGGCGCGCAATGCGGCATGACCTTCGTCGGGCCGCCCCTCGCGGTTCGGCTCGGCCTGACGAAATAGGAAGCAGGGTAAAGAGGAGCGCGCTGTCGCGCTTCGAGCAAATTTTGAACGGGGGAACCATGATCGCACCACTCATTCGCTCGATGCTTGCCGCTTGCGCTGTCGCTGCATTGCTCGCGGGCTCGATGGACGCCGCCACCGCTGAATCCCAGATCGAGCGCGGCAAGTATCTCGTGACACTCGGCGGCTGCTCCGATTGCCATACGCCGGGAAATTTCCTCGGCCATCCCGACATGAAGCGATTCCTCGGCGGCTCGGATGTCGGCTTCGCCATTCCGGGCCGTGGCGTCTTCGTCGGGCGCAATCTCACACCGGACCCGGAGACCGGGCTCGGAAAATGGACACGCGCCCAGATCGTGACCGCGCTTACCACCGGCGTCAGGCCGGACGGGCGCATCCTCGCGCCGATCATGCCGTGGCGGGATTTCGCCCATCTCAGCAAATCGGACGCGATGGCGATCGCCGCCTATCTCAAATCGCTGCCGCCGGTGAAGCATGCGGTGCCGGGTCCATTCGGTCCGAGCGAGACACCGACCGTCTTTGTCATGACCGTCGTTCCCGGCGAGGTCTATGCCAAGATGCCGAAGCCGCCGGCTCCTGCGCCGGGCGCTTCTGTCGGCAAATAGCACCCTTCAGGGCTCGATTTTCATCCAGCCCGGCTTGTCGGGCGTGACCCGCGCGCTGCCGGCGAGAAGCGGCGCACCTTTGGCTGCTGCTTCGGCCGCATCGAGCCGCAGCAGCGCGAGCGCGCGGCCGGCGCGGCCCGAGCGCAGCTCGCCGGCCTCGTCATTGCCGAGCATCACCGGCGTCCCGGCCGGCGGGAGATCGCCCTCGATCGTGATCGGCAGAAGCCGCTTTTTGACGAGCGCGCGGTATTTCATTCGCGCCGTCAGCTCCTGGCCCATATAGCAGCCCTTCTGCCAGTCGATGCCGTTCATCTCATCGAACCCCGATTCGAGCAACAGGGCTTTTTCGGGGGCGAGGTCGCGGCTGCCATCGGGAACGCCGAAAGCGAGGCGATGCGCGTCGTAACGCGCTTCGTCGGCGCGCCCGAAACCCGCCGTCTCGAGCGCGGCAAAGCCGCTTGCGCGCGGCAAGGCACAGCGCAGGCCAAGTGCCTCGAGCCGTGGATCGACGAAGGCGATCCCGTCGGCAAACGCCTTGGCCGCGCCTTCGCCCGCGAGCCCCAGGGCGGCGGGCGCATCCTCGCCGAACGCGGCGGCGACGGCGAAGCGGGACGAGACATCGGCGAGCGTCACTTTGGAGCGCAGCTTGTAGAGCGACAAGCGCCGCTGCAGATCGGCAAGGCGCGCCGCCTCGGTCTCGAGGTAAAGCGCATCGCCGAGCGCGAAGATGAAAAAGTCGAAGAGATAGCGGCCTTGCGCCGTGAGCAGCGCGGCGAAGACGGCGCGCGTCGCGCCGGCCTTCGTCACATCGTTCGTCACCAGCCCTTGCAGAAAGGCAACGCGATCCTCCCCCGCGACTTCGAGCACGCCGCGCCCCGGCAATTCGGCATAAACGCGTTCCGTCATCAAACCCGCCTCGCTTTGCCCGACTCGGAGCGTCCTCGCCAGCGCGGCTAGAGGTAGGCGCGGCGCGCAGGCTTGGCAAGCGCACACCCCCCTCCTATACCCGGGGCGCATGAAGATCCTCTTCGTTACGGCGACGCGAGTCGGTGACGCCGTTCTCTCGACCGGGCTGCTGTCTCACCTCATCGACCGCTTTCCCGGCGCGCGCTTCACCATTGCCGCGGGTCCGGACGCGGCACCCCTCTTCGAGGACGTGCCGGGGCTCGAGCGGCTCATCGGCCTGCCCAAGCGGCGCTGGTCGCTGCATTGGCTGACGCTTTATCGCGCGGTCGCGCTGCGGCGCTGGGACATGGTGGTCGATTTGCGCGCCTCGGCGCTTGCCTATCTCCTCTGGACGCGCGAGCGGCGCATCACCGAGCCGCGCCGCCGGCCGGAGCATCGCGTGCGTCAGCTCGCCCGCATCTTCGGCCTCGATCCGCCGCCGGCGCCGAAGCTGTGGCTCGCGCCGGCGCGCGAAGCCGCGGCGGCGAAGCTACTGCCGCCCGGCGGCCCGGTGCTGGCGATCGGTCCCGCCGCCAATTGGCGCGGCAAGGAATGGCGCGGCGAGCGCTTTGCCGAGCTGGCGCAGCGTCTGACCGGACCGGCGGGGCCGGTTCCCGGCGCGCGCGTCGTCGTGCTGGCGGCGGCGCATGAGCGCGGCCAAGCCTTGCCGCTGATCGAGGCCCTGCCGCCGCAGCGTGTGATCGATCTCGTCGGCAAGGCCGATTTGCTGACGGCGGCGGCGGTGCTGCGGCGCTCGGCGCTTTTCGTCGGCAACGATACCGGCCTCATGCATCTGGCCGCGGCGGCGGGCGTGCCGACCTTGGGTCTCTTCGGGCCGAGCCCGGTCGAGCTCTACGCGCCCTGGGGGCCGCACACCGCGACGGTCGCCACCGCGACGCCGTTTCGCGATCTCTTCGCGCCCGATTTCAATCGCTTCACCACCGACACGCTGATGGACAGTTTGAGCGTCGATGCCGCCGAAGATGGCGCGCGGCGGCTCTGGGCGCGCGTCTCGGGCGAGGCGGCTTGATGGCGGATGTCGTCATGACCGATGACGGCATCGCCTTCGACGGCACGACGCCGTCGCGTGCGCCGCTGGGCGGCGCCGAAGCGGCATTCTTGACTTTGGCCGAGGCGCTTGCCGCGCGCGGCCACCGCGTCTTCGCGCGCAATCGCTGCGCCGCGCCTGTGACCTATAGCGGCGTCGATTGGGCGCCGCTCGAGCGCGGCCTGCCGCCATCCTGCGATCTCTATATCGCCAATCGCGGCCATCGCCTGATCGGGCTTGGCGCGCCGCAGCGGCGTCGCCTCTTCTGGATCCACAATCCCGGGACTTATCTGCGCAAATGGCGCTATGCGCGCGAATTGTGGCGGCATCGGCCGGTGATCGTCACCTCGGGCGCCTATCATGCGAAGAGCGTGCCGTGGTGGCTGCCGAGCGGCGGGCGTGCCGTCATTCCCTACGCGCTCGAGGAAGAGTTCCGCCATGCGCCGCCGCTGGCCGCGCCGCCGCCGCCGCGCGCGATCTTCACCTCCAATCCGCTGCGCGGCCTCGACTGGTTGCTCGACCGGTGGGAGCGCCAAATTCATCCGGCTCTCCCGCAGGCCGAGCTGCACCTCTATTGCGGTCCCACCGTCTATGGCGTGCAGGGCGAGCGCAAAGCCGAGGCGATGAATGCGGTGCTCTCGCGCGCCGAGGGGATGGCGGCGGCGGGCGTGCGGCGCTTTGCGCCGCTGCCGCGCGGCAAGCTCATTCCCGCGCTGCGCGGCGCGCGAATCATGCTCTATCGCGGTGATCCGGGCGAGACCTTCTGCCGCGCCGTCGCCGAAGCGCAGGTTTTGGGCGTGCCGGCGGTCGTCCAGCCCATCGGCGCGCTCGCCGAGCGCGTTGTGGACGGCGTCACCGGCTTTCTCGCGCCGAGCGATGCGGCTTTCGCGCAGCGCGCGATCGCGCTGTTGACCGACGACACGTTGTGGCGGCGCCAGCACGAGGCGGCGCTGTCCTTGCAGCGCGGGCTCGGCCCCGATGAGGTGGCGCAGCGTTTCGAAGCCTTCCTCCAATGACGCGGGTGCTCCAGGCGATGGCCGGCGCCGTGCATGGCGGCGCCGAGGCGTTCTTCGAGCGCCTGGCCGTGGCGCTGGATCGCGCCGGTGAAGATCAAGCGATCGTCATCCGGCGCAATCCCGAACGCGCTGCGCGGCTTCGGCGGGAGGGCTTGGCGCCGCTCCAGCTTCCGTTCGGCGGCGTCTTCGATCTCGTGACCAAGCCGCGCCTCGCGCGGGCGATCGCCGAATTTCGCCCACGGGTCGTGCTCACCTGGATGAGCCGCGCGACCGCGCTTTGCCCGCGCGGCGATTTCGTGCATGTTGCGCGGCTCGGAGGCTATTACGATTTGCGCCACTACCGTCATTGCGATCATCTCATCGGCAACACGCGCGGGCTTGCGACCTGGCTCATCGCTCAAGGCTGGCCCGAGGGGCGGGTGCATTACCTGCCGAATTTCGCCGAGGATGCGCGCGCCGCGCCGCTGCCGCGCGCTGCCTTCGCGACGCCCGAGGATGCGCCGCTCGCCTTGGCGCTGGGCCGGCTTCATCGCAACAAGGGGTTCGATGTGCTCCTCGAAGCGATTGCCCGCATCGAGGGGCTTTACCTCTGGCTCGCCGGTGACGGCCCGCTCGAGGCCGATCTGAAGCGCCGCGCCGCATCCTTGGGCATCGCCGGGCGCGTGCGCTTTCTCGGCTGGCGCGCGGATGTGCCGGCGCTGCTGGCGGCCTGCGATGTTCTCGTCTCCTCGGCGCGTATCGAGCCGCTCGGCAACACGATCATCGAGGCCTGGGCGGCGGCTAAGCCGGTGATCGCCGCATCGGCCAGCGGTCCCGCCGAACTCATCGCGGATGAGCGGACCGGGCTGCTCGTCCCGCTCGAGGATGCGGCGGCGCTTGCCGCGGCACTGCGGCGCCTCCTCGTCGACAGGACGCTCGCTGCGTCGCTTGCCGCCGCGGGGCGCGCCGCCTTCGAGGCCCAATTCAGCGAAGCATCTGTGGTCGCGGCCTATCGCGACTTCTTTGCGAAGGTCGCGCGCTGATGTGCGGCATCGCCGGGATGATGAGCCTCAACGGCGAATCGCCGCCGCTCGCGCGGCTGCAAGGGATGGAGAGTGCGCTCGCCCATCGCGGGCCGGACGGCAACGGCCATTACCGCTCGGGCGATGTCGGCATGGTGCAGACGCGGCTTGCGATCATCGATCTCGCCACTGGCGATCAGCCGCTTTACGAGCCGGGCGGCGCCGCGCTGATGGCCAATGGCGAAATCTACAATTACCGCGAGCTGCATGCCGAGGTGCCGCAAGCGGTGTTTGCTACCGGCTCCGATTGCGAGCTGCCGCTCCATCTCTATCGCAGGTTCGGGCTCGATTTTCCGCGTCACCTGCGTGGCATGTATGCGATCGCGCTGCATGATCCCGCGGCCGGACGGCTCGTCCTGACGCGCGATCCCTTCGGCATCAAGCCGCTTTACTATGCGGAGACGCCGCAAGGCTTCGCCTTCGCCTCCGAAGCGCAGAGCCTCATCCGCGGCGGCGTGGTGCCGGCCGAGCTGGTGCGTCATTCGCGCAACGAGCTGTTGCAGCTGCAATTCACCACCGGCCGCGACACGGTGTTCTCGGGCGTCAGCCGTGTCCTCCCCGGCGAGACACTAGTCGTGATGAAGGGCAGGATCGTCGAGCGCCGCCGCATCGAGGCGCTGCCGGAAGGCGGATTTCAGCGCATGGGCGAGGACGAGGCGCTCGAAAGCTTCGATCGCGTTTTCGCCGACAGCGTCGCCCTGCATCAGCGCGCCGACGTGCCTTACGGCATGTTCCTTTCGGGCGGGATCGATTCCTCGGCGATTCTCGCGATGATGGCGCGGCTCAACGAGCGACCAGTCAAGGCCTTCACCATCGGTTTTTCGCGTACCGCCGCGATCGACGAGCGCGAGACGGCGCGCGCCGTCGCGCATGAGCTCGGCGCCGAGCATGTCGAGGTCGAGTTCCGCGAATCGGATTTCTGGTTTCTCCTGCCCGAGATCGCGCGGGCGATGGACGATCCCGCGGCGGATTACGCGATCCTGCCGACCTATAAGCTCGCCGCCGCGGCGCGCGAGGCGGATCTGAAAGTGATCTTATCGGGCGAAGGGGGCGACGAGCTCTTCGCCGGCTATGGCCGCTATCGCAGCGTGACGCGGCCTTGGTGGGCGGGCGGCAAGCTGTTGCGCGCGCGCGGCAATCTCGAAAAGCTCGGCGTCCTGCGCGGCGATCTCGCCGGCTGGCGCGACGGCGTTGCCGCCGCGGAGCTCTATGCACAGCAGCCGGGTCGCACGCGATTGCAAGTTGCGCAGGCGACCGATTGCGCCGATTGGCTGCCGAACAATCTCTTGATCAAGCTCGATCGCTGCCTCATGGCGCATGGCGTCGAAGGCCGCACACCCTTTCTCGATCCCGCGATCGCGGAGTTTGCCTTCGCGCTTCCCGACGAGCTGAAAGTCCGCCGCGGCCTCGGCAAATATCTCTTGCGCCGCTGGCTCGGCCGTCATGTGCGCGCCGTCGAGCCGATGGCGAAGAAGCGCGGCTTCACCGTGCCGGTCGGCGAATGGATCGCGCGCCGCGGCGCGCAGTTGGGGCCGCTGGTCGCGGCGCAGCCGGCGGTGCAGGAAATCTGCCTGCCCAGCATGGTCGAAAAGCTTTTTCTCGAAGCGGGCGGCAAGCGCGAAGGCTTTGCCGCCTGGACGCTGCTCTTCTACGCGCTCTGGCACCGCCACCATATCGAAGGCTTGCCCAAGGCGCCGGATGTCTTCACCGCCTTGGCCGCGCGCGGGTGAGGGGCCCGACGAGTCGGGCCGATCACTCGGCTGCGGCCGAGGCCTTGTCGAGGAGGTGCTGCGGCGTGCTGGAGACGACCTTGGCGTAGATCGGCTTGAAGCGCTGCGGCCCGCCTTCGACGAGGCTCGCGAATTCCGGCTTCAGCGCCGCCAGCTGCACCAGGATTTCGGCATGCACCTTGATGTCGCGCCATTCGCCCAGCAGGTAGAAATGGTCGGGATCGTTCACGTCCTGGCACAGCACCCCGTCCTTCGCCTGTGCCCGCGACTTGTGCATCGGATTGGCGTCGGAATAGTCGAAGCTGTCGAAGAGGCGGATGAAGTCTTGCGCCCGCCCCGGCAGCACGCGGAAATCATAGACATGGACATAATTTCCGGCCTGACACAGCGGAACCATTGCCATAGCGCACCTCCTCTTGCCTGTCAGGTGATCGTACCCCCGCCTACACCGGAGCGCGAGCGGGCTGGATCGGCTGACCCTCATCCTGTCCCTCGCCCGCGGAGCGGGAGAGGGACAGGGTGAGGGCGTGTCCCGAAGTTACTTCGGCGGGTTGAATTCCTTCCACGGGTCCTTCACCGCCGGGATCGTGTCGAACTCGACATTGGCGAGCTTGCCGTTCACCTTCTCGACGCGGCGGATATAGATGTTCTGGACGATGTCGCGTTCCTTCGGATCGATCGAAATCGGCCCGCGCGGGCTTTGGTCCGTCTTCCAGTTGCGCAGGAACTCCATCGCCTGATCGCTGGTGAATTCGCCTTTCGTCGTCTTGATGAGGTCGTAGACCATTTCCATCGCGTCCCAGGCGCCGACCGCGACGTAATTTGTGATGTCCTTCTCGCCATATTCCTTCTTCCACGCGGCGAGATAGGCCAGGCTCTGCGGCCGCGTCGCGGCGGTCGAGTAGTTGCCGGCGGTGACGATCCCCAAAGGCGCATCGCCCATATTCGGAAGCTCGTCTTCGATCACCAAATCTTGGGTTGCGACGATCTTGATGCCGGCTTGATCGAGGCCGAGCGTCTTCCACGCTTTCATGAAAGCAGTCGAGCGGGTGCCGCCGGGCACGAAGTTGAAGACGAGATCGGGCTTGGCGTCCTTGATACGCTGGACATAAGGCGTCACTTCCTGATCGGCGAGCGGGATGCGCACCGAGCCGACGATCTGTCCGCCGCCTTCGGTGAAGCCTTTGACGAAGCCCGCTTCGCCGTCATGGCCGGGGATGTAGTCGGTGACCGCGGTGTAAGCCTTCTTATAGCCGTGCTGCGTCGCCCATTTGCCGAGCGGATAGGCCATCTGCCAGATGGTGAAGGAATCGCGCACGGCATAGGGCGAGGCGCGGGTGATCGCCGAGCCCGCGGCATTGGTGATGATGAAGGGGATTTTTGCCGCGGTTGCGACCGGCGCCACTGCGACGGCGTTAGGCGAATAGATCACGCCCCAGAGCAGCTGCACGTGATCGCGCGTCACCAGCTCCTGCGCGACGCGCTTGGCGACTTCGGGGTTGGGGCCGGTATCGTCGCGCTTGACGATCTCGAGCTTGACCCCCGGCGGCAAATCCTTCGCATGCGTCTTCACATAGAGGTCGAGCGCCTTCTCCTGGATGATGCCCGGCGAGGAATCGGGCCCGGAGAGGCTGAGGATCACGCCGAGCTTGACGGTGGTCTGCGCCGCGGCCGGCAGGGCGAGGCTCGCCGAAACCGCCAAACACGCTGCGAGAAATCGATAAACCCATGCCATCGCGCTTCCCCCTTCTTGCCGGCAAGCGGCGCTTGCCTCGGCCTTGTCGCCGCGCTCAGAATAAACGCCGACAGAAGCTCCCACAACGCCAGCGGAGGACAAGATGCCGGCAGCCGCCAAACCGCCGTTCCGTGCCGATCACGTCGGCAGCCTGCTGCGCCCGTCCGAGGTCCATGAAGCGCGCGCCAAGAAAGCGAAAGGCGAGATCGACGCGGCGGCGCTGCGGAGGGTCGAGGACGCGGCCATCCGCAAGGCGGTGGTGATGCAGGAATCGGTCGGGCTCAACGCGGTGACCGATGGCGAGTTCCGCCGCGGCTTCTGGCATGTCGATTTTTTGACCGGCTTTTCCGGCATCGTGCCGACGCAGTCGAATTACGCGGTGACGTTCAAAGGCGAGGGCGGCGCCACCGCCGAGACGCGCTCGATGCTCGCCGTCACCGACAAGATCCGGCGCACGCGCCCGATCGCCGGGCCGGATTTTGATTTCCTCAAATCCGCGACGACGCGCACGCCCAAGCTCTGCATCCCCGCGCCGACCTATCTTCACCTGCGCGGCGGGCGCAATACGGTGAGCCGGGCGGCTTATCCCGATATGGAGGGATTCTGGTCCGACATCATCGCCGCCTATCGCGCGGAGATCGCCGATCTCGCATCGCGCGGGCTCACCTATCTGCAGCTCGACGACGTGACCATCGCGTTTTTGTGCGACGAGGTCGTGCGCGCCCAGCTGCGGCGCGACGGCGAGGCCCCGGCAAAGCTTCCGGCGCTCTATACCGATGTGATCAATCGCATCGTCAAGGACCGGCCTGCGAACCTGTCCGTCACCATCCATACCTGCCGCGGCAACCATTCGAGCATGTGGATGGCCTCCGGCGGTTATGACGCGGTGGCCGAGACGGTTTTCGGCGGACTGCAGCTCGACGGCATCTTCCTCGAATACGACACCGAGCGCGCCGGCGGCTTCGAGCCGCTGCGCTTTGTTCGTAAAGGCATGCGCGTGGTGCTG
>Ga0207707_10005313_pt1 | contig 11255 bp, 12 predicted proteins | sample KBSC83BmetaG_FD_184336 | JGI IMG/M metagenome (GOLD analysis project Ga0207707, IMG submission 184336) | Corn rhizosphere microbial communities from Kellogg Biological Station, Michigan, USA - KBS C8-3B metaG (SPAdes) (version 2) | ecosystem: Host-associated > Plants > Roots > Rhizosphere ... | reverse complement strand
GCCGCCGCGGACCGCGGCAACGACTTCGGCCTTACGGCGAATTACCCACCGTTTGGTCCCGGGCGCGGGCAGATCCGCAATGGTTAACGGACTACCGTCAGGCCCGATGACGTATTTTACCCTCGGGCGATGGGGTTCTGTCATGGCGTACTCACAAACTCTCAACCACCTGAACTCACCGGAACAACCTACGCCCCGCGACTTAAAATTTGCCTAAGCCCAAGGCTTCAATACGAATCTCCTTGAAAATGCTTACCAAGAGTTTCGTCCCGGCATCTCAAGGCGCCGGGCCGAAGCGGGATGTGACTCAATCATTAATTCGAAGGCTCGATCGCGGGAGCCGGCGGTGTTGCGGACCCGTGTCCCGAATCCGAAGAACCACCACACTAGTTGGCGGCGATGCTCCTGATCTGATTGACGGTGTAGGTTTGGCCGTTGATCGACAGTAACGGGGGCGACTGGGTGAGATCGACCGAATCGACCACGCCTTGTATCTGGGTGGAGACCGCCACCGCATTGCCCGCGGTGTCGGCTGCGGTAGCCGTCAGCGTGTACTTGCCATCCGGCCATTGCGTGCCGTCATTGCCCTTGCCGTCCCAGCTAAAGGCTTGATTGCTGCCGGCGTTGACGGCGTAGTTGCCGGTGAAGACGGTTTGCCCGGTGCTGTTGGCGATGGAGATGGTGACATTGGAATTGGTCGGAACACCCAGATTCCAGGTGGCGGAAGCGTTGGTCAGGGCCGCGGTGCTGCCGTCGACCACCGCGGTCTTGCCGACGAAAGTCAGCGCCTGCGTCGATTGCGCGGTCTGCTGCAGCGACACCAGCGTGGTCAGCTGATCGTTGGTCTTGAGCTGCTGCTCCACGGATGCGAACTGCACCAGCTGCTGGGTGAACTGGTTGGTGTCCAGCGGCGAGAGCGGATCCTGGTTCTGCAATTGCGTTGTCAGCAGCGTCAGGAATGTTTGAAAGTTTCCGGCAAGCGTCGAGCCGGTGGTCGAATTCAAAGACCCCGAGGACCCGGATGATGAGGTCGGTAGCGGTGTCGTCCCCGAAACGACCTGGCTGGCCACGCCTGCTGCTGCTGTCATGTTCGTCTCCTCAAACCCTGATGTCCACGCCGCTGCTCGATCCGAGCATGCGGCCATATGTTCGTCCCGCAACCGCCGCGGGGATTGTGTCTTCGTCCCTGATGACCAACCGCTGCGCGTTGCGACCGGTTTCGTTGCCGTTGTCCTGTCCAGAAGAAGACTGGTCGCGCAGGCTGAACTGCAGGCCGCCATTGCCGGTCTTGAAGCCGGCTTCATCGAGCTGGCGCTGCAGCTGGGGTGCATCCTGGCGCAACATCGACAGCGTTTCCGGTTTTTCGACCGTCAAATGCGAGGTGACCTGGCCGTTGCGATCGACGTCGATGCGAACGTCGATGCGGCCGAGATCGGCCGGATCGAGCCGGATGTCGAAACGGCTCTTGCCGCTTCGTGCCGATACCGCGATCTCGAGCGCGAGCCCGCTCCATGGCACGGCCGCATTCGTGGCCGGCGTGACACTCAATGGTCCGACGAGAGCGGCGGGGGCCGCCACGGCGGGGAGTTGCGGCTGGATCGTTCCGGTCGCCTGCACGGCTGCGTCGGATGCATCGGTCGGCGCGGGCGCTGTCGCGATGATCGGCGAATGCTCATGGGGCGCCGCGGTGGCTGCCGGCGTCGATGAAGAGGCGGCGGAAGGATCAGCCTTCGCCGCGTCAGCCACGCCATTTCGGGTCTCCGGCCTGGCTGCGACGGCCGTTGGCGGCGCGACATCGTTGTGAGCCGCCTCGGCCGGCGTGGCCGATGCGGACGGATCGGGCGTGGCCGGCGCGATATCCGGGGCGCCCGATGCCGCGGTCTTGCTTGGCGCCGCGACTGGCGCCTTGAGGGGCGCGGTTTTCGGTGTAGCGCGTGCCGTCGCGGCGACAGCCGTCGCCAAGGCCACATCGGTTACCGCGGTTGCAACGGTCTGCGTTGCCTGTTGCTTCACGGGCGCGGCTGCCGCCGCTTGCACCGCGATCTTTGCGGTCGCGGCCGCATCCGAGGCGGTTGGGATAGCGGCTGTCGATGTGATAGCGACTGCCGGTGCGGCCGCGTCGATTGCTGCGCCCGTGTCGGCTGCTGCGAACTTGACCTGTGCTGACGTTGCAGCCGATCCGGATGTGGCCGACGAACTGGCAGCAATTGCCGCCGCCGCAATCGCAAGCGGCGCCGTGGCATTGCCGGCCGAAGGCGTTGCCGCGGGAATATCCACCAGCGCGATGGGGACGGGGATCACAACGGCGACCGCGTTCGGCGTCGTCACGGACGGTTCGCCCGGCTGCGCCGGGACGGCAGCAACCGTTGCAGCATCGGCTGCAGAAGTTTGCCCGGAAGAGGACTTTTCAGCTGATTGCGGGGCGCTGGCTTTCAGGACGCCGGCTTTCAAGCCGCTGGACTTCGCCGTGGGGCGCTGGAGCGCATCAGCATCGGCATTGCTGTCGGCGTTGGTATCGGAGAGCTGTTTGGCGGTGGCGTCGCGATCGTCGGAATTCTTCGGTGCTGCCTGGTCGGCAGCCGTGGCGTCACGCGATCGTGCGTGGTCCGCGGCGGTTGCCGAAGCATCGTCGGAGCGGCGCTGCGACGCGGATGGCTGCTGGGCGGTCGAGGCCGCGCGGTCATTGCCGGTGTCGGTGCTGCTGTCGATCAGGGTCCCGAAATGATCGTTTCCGGACGATTGGTCGGACCGCGTGGGCTTCGGCGGCGCGGTCTGAAAAGACACGCTTGTGACTGCTTCTGACGTGACGCTATGCACGGGGCGGCCTCTTGCAATGAAACTGGAACTGAGATCAGCAAGGACCGGGCCACCCCTAGCCATAAAAAATATCAATGTATTTCAATGGCTTATAAGTGCGTGCGGGATACCACAGAGCCGTCGTGGCGATCCCCTTTTCTGCCCGGCGGCAAGATTTGCCGTCTGCCGCATGCAAAAGCGGTTGGCGTGATTGCCTCCCGGGAATACGGCCTATATTAGAGACTAGCTTTTCAGCCGTTTCCGATAAGGCGGATTGGCTTTTTTCGGAACCGCTCCAAGGCTTTCTAGGCTCGGAGTGGCTTTCTAATCGCAAAATGGCTTCCTGACCGCGAAGCGTTTGACGTCACCGCGATCGCATCGATGACCGTAACCATGCTCAACAGTCTGGATATCGAAGGCCGTCCGCAGGACACCAGGGTTGTCGTCGCCATGTCCGGTGGCGTCGATTCCTCGGTGACCGCCGCGCTGCTGAAGTCCGAGGGTTACGACGTCGTCGGCATCACGCTGCAGCTTTACGATCATGGCGCGGCAACCCATCGCAAGGGCGCCTGCTGCGCCGGGCAGGATATCCACGACGCCCGCAACGTCGCCGACCGGCTCGGCATTCCGCATTACGTGCTGGACTACGAAAACCGTTTTCGTGAATCGGTGATCGACAATTTCGCCGCCAGCTACGTCTCCGGCGAGACGCCGGTGCCTTGCATCGAATGCAACCGCTCGATCAAGTTTCGCGATTTGCTGGCAACCGCGCGCGAGCTTGGCGCCTCCGTGCTCGCCACCGGGCATTATGTCGCTTCCCACCGCATGGGCGACGGCACCCGCGCGCTGACCTGTGCCGCCGACGCCGATCGCGACCAGAGCTATTTCCTGTTTGCGACCACGCGCGAGCAACTCGATTATCTGCGCTTTCCATTGGGCGACATGAGCAAGCAGCAGACGCGCGAACTGGCGCGGCGCTTCGGATTGGCGGTCGCGGACAAGCAGGACAGCCAGGACATCTGCTTCGTGCCCACCGGGCGCTACACCGACATCATCGGCCGGTTGAGGCCGAACGCCATCGAGCCCGGCGATATCGTCGACCTCGATGGCCATACCATCGGCCGGCATCAGGGCATTGTTCATTTCACCGTCGGCCAGCGGCGGGGATTGGGCATCGCTGCAAGCGCGCCGCTCTATGTGGTGCGGCTGGAGGCAGCCAGCCGCCGCGTCGTGGTCGGCCCGCGCGAGGCCTTGCGGATGGATCGCATCGTGCTGCGCGATGTCAACTGGATCGGTGACGGCGCGCTCGATCGCGCGGTCGGCGAGGGTCTCGAGATTTTCGTGCGGGTGCGATCGACCCGCGCGCCGCAGCCGGCGTGGCTGCGCGCGGCCGATGGCGGATATGAAGTCGAGCTGGTCGCGGGCGAAGAGGGCGTGTCCCCGGGACAGGCCTGCGTGTTCTACGATGCACCCTCAGGGCAGGCGCGCGTGCTCGGCGGCGGGTTCATCCAAAGCGCGACCGCAAAGAGCGCCGCGGCCAAAGGCCCGGCGCGGCCGCAGCCACTCGTCGAGGCAATGCGCGGATAAAATTTCGAGGCGCGGGGGCATGGCTGCAGATATCGACCGCGCGGGGGTCGCAAGGGCTTATGGGCGCTGGGCGCCGGTCTACGATCTGGTGTTCGGCAAGGTTTTTGACCACGGCCGCCAATCGACCATCGTGGAAGCCGACAAGATCGGCGGGCGGATACTCGATGTCGGCGTCGGCACGGGATTGTCGCTGTCGGATTATTCGCCGACCACGAAATTGTGCGGCGTCGATATCTCCGAACCGATGCTGCGCAAGGCGCAGAGCCGCGTGCGGGCGCTCGGTCTTCGCAACGTCGAGACGCTCGCGGTGATGGACGCCAAGAATCTGGCATTCGCGGATTCGTTCTTCGACGCCGTGGTGGCGCAATATGTCATCACCGCGGTGCCGGATCCGGAAGCCACCCTCGACGATTTCATCCGCGTGCTGAAACCCGGCGGGGAACTCATTCTGGTCAATCACATCGGCGCCGAGAGCGGCCCGCGCCGCATCTTCGAACTGGCGTTCGCGCCGCTGGCACGGCGGCTCGGCTGGCGGCCAGAATTTCCATGGGCGCGCCTGGCCGATTGGGCGGCAAAACACGGCGGCGTCAGCCTGACCGAGCGCCGGCCGATGCCGCCGATGGGGCATTTCTCGCTAATCCGCTACCGCAAATCCTGAGGTTTCCGATTTTTTCAGGGAACCCCGGCGCATGCGGGCCGTTTTCCCTGCATGCAGATCAAACACACGCTCTTTCTCTCATGCGTGCTGACGGCTGCGTCCGGCGTCGCGGGCGCGCAATCTCCACCTTCGCCGGCGACGCCGCCGGCCCGAACCGCGCCGCCATCAATTGCGCGCGCCAATGATTGCGCGCCGATGCAATCGGTGCCGCCGCGGGGCACCGTCGCGCCGGAGGGCACCACCACCGGCCAGCGGGCGGCGGAGCCGCTCGGCGACAAGCTCGCAAGATCCGATGGCGTGCTGTGCCCGCCCGCGGGCGTTGACCCGGAAATCCACGCGCCCACCCCCGATACCGGCAATACGCCGGTGATCCCGCCGCCCGGCAGCCCCGGCGGCGATCCCAACGTGCGGCCGAAATAGACGCTGACTGCACGCAGTTGGCGGAACAAAGCGATTTCGAGCGAAGTGGGTTCGCGTGTAGAAAACGCGTCAAACAAGGAAATAGAACTTCGGTTCTGATGCAATCAGAACCGAATAAGCCCGATCCGGGTTTGCTTGACATGCCCAAGACCTGCTTCTTATATGCCGCGCGTTCGCGACTGCGGTATATCAGCCGCGCCGGCGGACGCCGTGGCGGGGTAGCTCAGCTGGTTAGAGCACGGGAATCATAATCCTGGGGTCGGGGGTTCGAGTCCCTCTCCCGCTACCAGAATTCATAAAAATATCAGTACCTTGCAAAGAAGCCGTCGGATGCACGGGGTGTCAACGTCCACCGTCGCAAATCCGTCGCAAGGATTCAAAAAAGATGGGTGAACTCGTCTGATATCGGCCACAATTCGGCAGGTCATTCGGGCGAACGAGCGGAATCCTTTGCCGCGCCGAAACGGCTTTCCAGAGGCACGGCAAGCGAGGTGCAGCAGACCGAGGTGAGCAGACGCTTTTCAGGCGGCCAGCGCCTTCGGATTTACTTCCCGTTTGGCGAGTTGGGTGAGCAAGGCGTCGACCCGCTTCTCTTCCTCAAGACTCAGGTGCAGCATTTTCTGCTCGTCGCGCAGATCCAGTTGGCCGGCGAGCGCCGCCGCCGTACCGTAGGCGGCAATTTCGTAATGTTCGAGCTTCTGGGCGGAGGCGATCAGGCCCGCGTCGCGAAGGTCGTCGTTGGTCAATATGGTAAGCATCTTCTTGGTTTCAGTGATGAGCGTCTGCATGGCCTGATCGGTATGCGCTGCGGGATCGGCACCATGCTTTTGCAGGATGGTCAACAATCGCTCCTTCTGGATCTCTGTTTGGGCGCGATGATGAACCAGCACGCGCTTCAAAACGGGACGCGAGGCTGCTCCCGCCATGCGCAGCAACGCGTCGGCGAGCTGCGTTTCGACACTCACCAATTCCTGCAGTTCTGCAAGATACATGTCCTTGAAATTGCTGATTTGCATGGCAAGGCCCTTTTTGTTCGTCCAGGATGCGCTCGAAATGTTCCAGGGAAGAAACCGGAAAAAAGGCGTCAGCCGCTCTCCCTCTTCCGATTCCACGTTTGCTCAACGAGATCGAAGGCCGCTCGGTTCCAACGAACTTCTGTTTCATCCGGCCATTTCGCTGACCTTGGATCAACACAGCGATTTCGTGAGATGTCGTCGTAAAGGTACCGCATTTGTTTCGAGAGGAGCCTTTGCGACAATCCGCACCGCGCGAGCAGGGCACGGATCGTCCGGGACGATCCCCTGCGAGTCCTGGCGTTGCCCGCTTCGCTGTGACGCTATGATTTCACCCGCGATTCGACGCCGGTCTATCCGATGCCTTGCTAGCCCTTGCCCGCGTACTATAAAGCCGCGCACGCTATTCCGCTTCAAGGTCCTCTAGTCTGACCCCACGTCCTGCGCGGAGGCTGTTCCGTGCCTGTTCGATACGACGCAAGAAGCGTGGATCATGCTCGAGACGGTATTCGAACCAGTCTTCTTCCGATTCGAAACCGATCAGCACACCCGCCGGCTTGCCGTGGCGGGTGATGACGATCTCCTGCGTCTCTGCCTCGCGAAGAAACCGAGACAGATCGTCCTTGATTTCGGACAATGGAACTTCCTTCATTCCGGATCTGCGAACTGTACGAGCCATGACTCGGCCTCCGATTTGGCCACGACCGCCAAAACCTCGACGGTCGCGCCGGAAACGTCATAGAACACCCGAACTTCGCCAACGCGCAGCCGATATTGCGGACGGAGCAGTCCTCGCAACCGCTTGATGCGACTACGGCTCGTTTTCTCGGGCTCGTGTCTCAGGTGCGTTTCAAGCGCAGTCCGCACGGTCGCCCGAACGTGGGCCGTCAGCCTCCTGAGGTCCTCGACGGCTTCAGGAGCGAGAACGATGGCGAAAGGCATTCTGGCCAGATTATAGCCAGATTTGCAGGCGCGTCAAACGCAGGAAAGCCCGCCTCGAACGCGAACGATTGCGCAGCAGCGGCTACGCTGAAGTTGCCATGGCGTGGTCTAGCGTTGAATGGCGCGCCACGGCCGACGAAGATGGGCAATATCGTTTCGCCGTGGCGCTATGATGCTGCGCGCAAGCCCGCGATATTCTATCCGGTGATTTGCCCAACTGCGTGGGCATGCTCCGACGCGACGCGTGCAGGCGCCATCATTCCGCTTCAGGGTCCTCCAGCCTGATCCCGCGTCCTGCCCGCAGGTCGTTCCGCGCCTGTTCGATACGACGCAAGAGGCGCGGGTCACGTTCGAGACGGTATTCGAACCGGTTCTCGTCTCACTCGAAGCCCGGCCGGCTTGCCATGGCGCGAAGGGCGGCCTTCAGCGCCGCTTGCGCTGTCGCGGGCGGCGCTCCGTCAGCTGCGTGGGCGCGTAGAGGCGGACGAGTTCCTGCACCGTCGTGACAAGCCGCTCGCGCAGTTCCGAGGGTTCGACGACCTCAGCGTCGGCGCCGAGCGCGATCAGACCGGACGCGGCCCGGTCGATCGATTCAATCGGGATCGCGACGCTGAGCCAGCCGTCGGCATCCGGCAGCGTCGCCGTCTCGGCGGCCGCCCGGGCGACCAGCGAGCCGAGCACGTCGAGCTTGGCGAGGCCGCGCGCCGTCACGCGCAGCGTCGCGTTGGAATGGTAGACGCTGGTCTCGAACGCGCGTGATGATGTGACCCAGAACCGCGTCAGGTCGAAATCCTTCGGCCGTTTGAACGACTCCTCGGTCACTGCGAGGTCGATGATGTTGGAGACACGATAGGTGCGCGGCTGATCGCCGACCTGCGCGACCAGATACCAGACGCCCGCCTTGAGCACGAGGCCGAGCGGCTGCAGCCGGCGCTCGACCGCGCCCTCGGGGCGCCGGTAGCGCACGTCGAGGCACTTCTCGTTCCACACCGCATTGGCGATCGTCGGCAGCAGCTTGGCGTCATCGGCACTGCGGAACCAGCCAACCGGATCGAGGTGGAATCGCGCGGCGACGCGGCCTGCATTTGCGCGCGCGCGTTCGGGCAACGCCGCGCTCAATTTCAGTTGGGCCGCCGTGAGCACGTCGGCGAGCCCGAGTTGCGCGGCCGGTCCGGGCAGGCCGGCGAGCGACAGCGTTTCGGCCTCGGCGGGCGAAAGGCCCGTGAGCTTGGTGCGGTAGCCGTCGAGCAACTGGAATCCGCCGCTCGGGCCGCGATCCGCATAGATCGGCACGTCCGCCGCGCTGAGCTGATCGACGTCACGATAGATGGTGCGAACCGAAACCTCGAACTCGTTCGCCAGCGCTTCGGCCGTCATCCGGCCGCGGGCTTGCAACAGCAACAGGATCGACAACAGCCGGCTCGCTCGCATTTCCACAGCCTAGCAGAAAATACCTGACACGTGTTGACAGGTATGGCGGCGTATAACCGGTCCAGCAATCGCCGAGGCCGTCACGGTTCGGCAAAAACCTGAATAAGGTACTGAAATAACGCCGATATTTGTTTCGGTAGTCGCAACGCAGAGAATGAGGAGGCGATCATGTCGACACTCTTGCAGGAGCGCCAGCAGCCGATCACTGCGCCCAGGCTTCGGGACCGGATTGCGGTACAACGTGCGACCCCGCGGGCATCGGCCAAGCACGAGCCCGCGGCCGCGGTTCCCTGTCGCCCGGTCGTGGCGCCGCGCGCACGCTGGCGCGTGATCCTAAGTTTGATCGTCGCAACGCTGCGCGAGTGGCGCCGCCGCCGCGTGGCGCGCCGCGAGCTCGCGAACTTCGACGAGCGGACCCTCCGCGACATCGGCGTCGATCCCAGCATCGTCGACTACGAGATGCGCCAGTCGTTCTGGCGGCCACTTCGCGATTGGCGGGATTGATTGCCATGGGCGGCGAACGCAACGGCGGTCATCGGCGAGCGGCGCACAATTATTCTCGAGCCCAGTCGACACTGAAGGCTATCGGCTTGCCTTAGGGATAAGGAGGCGGCCCGAGCTTGGTGACGATCAGTCTATCGGTATTCACCGGCGCCAGTTCGCTGGCAGAGCCGTCGCTCAGAAACTTATCGAGGGTAGCCTGAATCCTCTGTTTTACGGAATCGGGACCACGGTCGCTCATTTCGGTATGCTGAAATTGTGTGTTGACGATATCGATGCCTTCCGCCTTCGCCTGTTCAGCGGTCGGCAGAACGCCGGGATCGGTTTTGAAATTCGGATCCTTCGAGCGGAACGACAGGATCTTAAGCTTGTCGCGGAGCACGAAGGGAACGCGCAAATTATCGAGCGTGACGACTTTCGACACCAGTTGCGGATGTTGTTTGGCGAAGAACATGGCAATGTCTCCGCCGTTCGAATGTCCGACCAGCGTCAGGTGATTGTAGTCGGCGTTCGCCTGCAATTTTTTCAATTGCCCGAGCACGAACAGTATGTTCGCTTCACCTTTTTCATAGACCCCGCGCCGGCCGACGTAAGGCAATCCGACCTTGGTCATCAACGGCGGATCGGTCGGAATATCCTGCTGAACGCTGGCGACCAAATATCCCCTTGCCGCAAGGACATTGGCCAGGAACGAATATTCGGTGTTCTTCACCGTATTGCCGTTGCTGATGATGGCGACCGGAAGCTTCCAGTAACCGGCATCCGCCTTCATCTCATAGTCGCGACGCACGGCGAGATCGACAGCAACGGGCCGCTGTCGTGCGGCATCGAAGAAATCCAACGGCTCGTGTCGAATGCCCCATTTGCTGATGGCAAAATAGACGCCACCGGCAAGAGCACAGACGCAGGCCAAAACCGCTATTCCCCGCTTCATGGTTTCCACCCGATCACTTTTCATTCAATAAATGGTGTTGAAACGTGGAGGGGGCGAGGCAAGGGCCGCTGGGCCCAGGATTAAATTTAGGAAATCTTGGCGCGGCGCCGCAGCAAGGCGATGTGAGGGCCGGCGCTTGTGAAGCCGGCACATATACTAATTGCCTATCGGCGATCACCGACCCGCAATCGGGCTGTGCGGGTCAGGCCGTTCAGGAAATGGTTCCTGGAGCAGTGGCCGCCGTCAACACATGCCGTCAACACATCAGTGGACATCGTCAAGCGCCGCATTCAGCGAGGGTCTCGAGCGAGATCAATCGAAACTTTTGAAATCCAGGCACCCGGTGATTCCATGACGAATGTCTGGCGGTTGGCTTTGGTGCGAACCGTCAGCAAGGCCGTGATGGTATCGCTCTCGACCTTCGCTTCGATCAGGCCGTCAACGTTCTGCCCTGAGACCTGGCCCCCCTGGCGATACTCGCTTTCAAACCAGTTGCCCGAAAGCGCGGTGCCGCTTTGATCGATATTGGCACTTAAATTCATTTTGTAGGCATCGCTGGCGCAGCGCACGTTCATTTTCACGGACTGACTCGCGTTCTTGACGACGTAGTCGACTTTGCACCGGACCCGCTCGCGCGGCCCATCCTTCGTCGTCATCCAACCGCCACCCGACCATGAACCAGCCACGCTGTCGAAGCTCTGCAGCGCATAAGCCGGCGCGATGACAGGAATTGTCATCAAGAGTGCGTATCGCAGTATCCGATAAATCAGTGCCCTGTTCCGAAGCATGGATCTTTTCCTCAGCAGCGCGATTGTCGCCAGTCCGCCATGCGGGAAGGGGACGTTTCCGGCCAAACCCTGTATCGAGCCGCGTAGGCAGTGCTGATGTTAGCCGGTGGTTTGCGGCCGAAGCTTGTTCCGAAACCCGGGGCTTCATTTACGAATGTTGCCGGATCGGCTCAATTCATTTGCTC
>Ga0207707_10005311_pt1 | contig 11256 bp, 14 predicted proteins | sample KBSC83BmetaG_FD_184336 | JGI IMG/M metagenome (GOLD analysis project Ga0207707, IMG submission 184336) | Corn rhizosphere microbial communities from Kellogg Biological Station, Michigan, USA - KBS C8-3B metaG (SPAdes) (version 2) | ecosystem: Host-associated > Plants > Roots > Rhizosphere ... | reverse complement strand
CGCCTGGGTGTGCTCACCCCCGGACTCGGCGCAGTCGCGACAACCTTCATGGCCGGCGTCGAGAGCATCCGCACCGGACACTCCCAGCCGATCGGCTCGCTCACCCAGATGGCGACGATCCGCCTGGGCAAGCGCACCGAACAGCGCTCCCCGCTCATCAAGGACTTCGTTCCGCTCGCCCGGCTCGAGGACATCGTCTTTGGCGCCTGGGATCCGATTCCCGACGACGCACTCACCGCGGCGCGTAAGGCCGGCGTGCTCGAGGAGCGTGACATTCAGCCGATCGCGGACTTCCTCGCGGCGATCAAGCCGATGCCCGCGGTGTTCGACAACAAGTACGTCACGCGCATCAACGGCACGAACGTCAAGAAGGGGAAGACCAAGCGCGATCTCGCCGAGCAGCTGCGGCAGGACATTCGCGACTTCAAGGCGAAGCACAAGCTCGATCGCGTCGTGATCGTGTGGTGCGCGTCCACCGAGATCTTCATCAAGCCGGGGCCGCAGCACGCCACGGTCGAGCAGTTCGAGAAGGCGATGGACCGCAACGACGACGCGATCTCGCCGTCGATGCTGTACGCCTACGCCGCGATCATGGAAGGCGTGCCGTACGCGAACGGCGCGCCGAATCTCGCCGTCGACACGCCCGCGCTCATCCAGCTCGCCAACGAAAAGGGCGTGCCGATCATGGGCAAGGACTTCAAGACCGGGCAGACGTGGATGAAGACCGTCATCGCGCCGGGACTCAAGGCGCGCATGCTCGGCCTGGCGGGCTGGTACTCCACCAACATCCTCGGCAATCGCGATGGCGAGGTGCTCGACGATCCGGCGTCGTTCAAGACGAAGGAAGAGTCGAAGCTCAGCGTGCTGCACAACATCCTGCAGCCCGAGAAGTATCCGGAGCTCTACAAGGATTTCGCGCACGTGGTGCGGATCAACTACTATCCTCCGCGCGGCGACAACAAGGAAGGGTGGGACAACATCGACATCGTCGGATGGATGGGCTATCCGATGCAGATCAAGATCAACTTCTTGTGCCGCGACTCGATCCTCGCCGCGCCGATCGCGCTCGACCTGGCGCTGTTCATGGATTTCGCGCACCGCGCCGGGATGAAGGGCATCCAGGAGTGGCTGTCGTTCTACTTCAAGAGCCCGATGGCCGCGGCGGGGCTGCAGCCGGAGCACGACCTGTTCATTCAGCAGACGAAGCTGAAGAACACGCTCCGTCACTACATGGGTGAGGATCAGATCACCCATCTCGGCGTGGAGTACTACGCGACGTGATGCGCGCGCTCGTGACTGCGGTCGCGCTGGGGTGCGTGCTGGCGTGCGGCCCCAGCGCCGCGCCGAGCGGCACGGGCTATCGCGCGTTCACGCAGCACTACGCGTTCGTGATCACGAGCGACCCCGCGCCACCGCACGCGCGTGAGCGCACGACCTTCAAGATCGTGGTGCGCGACAAGAGCTCGTCCGAGCCCATCGAGGGCGGCGAGGGCATCATCTATGCGAACACGAAGGATGGCGCCGGCAAGACGTGGGACAGCTTCTCCGCCGGTCCGGCGCCCGGCACGTATTACGCGAATCTCAACTTCATCGTCGCCAACGACTGGGCGATCGCGCTGAAGTTCCACAAGGATTCCACGCAGGCGCTCGAGACCGTCGACACGTGGTACCAGACGGTTCAACCCGAACGACCCGGCAGTCACTGACCCGATGCGACACTTCCACCGGACGCACCTCACCAGCGACGACGTACTGGCGCTGGCGGACGAATACTTCCCGACGCTCGGGCTCACCGCCGAGGCGCCGGGGGCGCGGTCGCGCACCTTCACGGGTCCGCTCGGCACGGTGACGATCAGCGCACGGCCGGAGGGCGGGCACTACGTGTTCATCGAAGCCGTCACCGATCAGGAAGGCGAGAGCCGCCTCGATCGCAACGTGAAGCGATTCTTCGTGCTGGTGCATCGCACGGCCGATCCGGCGCACACGCTCGCGGCGGCGTACTGATGGCCACGCGCACGGCTTCCCGCGCGCCGTCGCGGCCGTCGGACGCGCTCTCGCTCGAGCAGAAGGTCGAGCTGTACTACTGGATGCGGCTCACGCGCTCGCTCGAGGAGCGGCTCGTGAACCTCTACCGCCAGACGAAGGTCGTGGGGGGGCTCTTTCGCTCGCTCGGCCAGGAGGCGGATGCGGTGGGAAGCGCGTTCGCGCTCGACCGATCGGCCGGTGACATTCTGAGCCCGCTCATCCGCAACCTGGGCTCGATGCTGGTGCAGGGGGCGAAGCCGCTCGAGATCATCCGGCAGTACATGGCAAAGGGCGACTCCCCGACGCGCGGCCGCGAGCTGAACATCCACTTCGGCGACACCGAGCGCGGCTTCGTCGGGCAGATCTCGCATCTGGGCGACATGATTCCCGTGATGGCCGGGGTGACGCTCTCCTTCAAGATGCGCGGCGAGAAGCGCGTCGGCCTCGTGTACGTCGGCGACGGCGCGACGTCCACCGGCGCATTCCACGAGGGGATCAACTTCGCGGCCGTGCAGCGCTGCCCACTCGTCGTGATCGTCGAGAACAACGGCTACGCGTACTCGACGCCGAACACGAAGCAGAGTGCCGTGAAGGAGTTCAAGGACAAGGCGATGGCGTACGGGATTCCCGGCGTGCGCGCCGATGGCAACGACGTGCTGGCCACGTACGACGTGACGCACGACGCGGTCGCGCGAGCGCGACGCGGCGAGGGCGTGTCGCTCATCGAGCTCATGACGTATCGCCGCAAGGGACACGCGGAGCACGACAACCAGTCGTACGTGCCGGAGGGAGAGATCGCGCGGTGGGAGCAGACCAACGATCCGATCGACCGCTACGTGCGCGTGCTGCTCACTGAACTGCAGGTGGAGAAGAAGGAGCTCGAGGCGATCGACGCGCGCGTCGCCAGGGAGATCGATGAGGCCACCGACCTGGCCGAGCAGTCGCCGGCGGCCGAGCCCACGGACGCGCTCAACGGCGTCTACGCGAATCCTGCCTCGATGGATCCACTGTGGTATCGCACCGGTGTCCGCTCCGCGGTCGAGAAGCACGAGCGTCCAGCGTCATGGGGAACGTACAATGGCTGAGGTCACGTATCTGGAGGCGATTCGCGAAGCGCTGTTCGAGGAGATGGAGCGTGATCCGAACGTCTTCTGCATGGGCGAGGACATCGGCGCCTACGGCGGCGCCTTCAAGGTGACGGACGGGCTGCTCGCGAAGTACGGCGAACAGCGCGTGATCGACACGCCGATCTCGGAGGCGGGGTTCGTCGGCGCGGCGGCCGGCGCGTCGCACATGGGGATGCGTCCGGTCGTCGAGATGCAATTCATCGACTTCATCTCGTGCGCTTACGACATGCTCACGAACTACATCGCGACGGCGCGCTATCGGGCGTTCCTTCCGTGCCCGCTCGTCGTGCGCGGCCCGTCGGGCGGCTACGTGCGCGGCGGTCCGTTCCACTCGCAGAACCCCGAGGCCGCGTTCCTGCACACCCCCGGCCTCAAGATCGTCTATCCGGCCACCGCATCGGATGCGAAGGGGCTCCTCAAGGCCGCGATTCGCGACGACGATCCGGTGCTCTTCTTCGAGCACAAATATCTGTATCGCCGGATCAAGGAGCAGCTGCCGAGCGGCGATCACGTGGTGCCGATCGGCAAGGCGCGCGTCGCCCGGGAGGGAACCGATCTCTCGATCATCACCTACGCCGCGACGGTGTGGAAGGCGCTCGAGGCCGCGGAGCAGCTCGAGAAGGAGGATGGGTTGTCGGTGGAGGTGCTCGATCTGCGCACGCTTCTGCCAATGGACGACGAGGCGATCATCGCGACGGTGAAGAAGACGAATCGCGTGCTGATCGTTCACGAGGACACGCGCACGGGCGGCGTGGCCGGCGAGATCACCGCGCGCATCAACGAGACCGCCTTCGAGTGGCTCGACGCGCCGATCCTGCGCGTGACGGCGGCCGACGTGCCGCTGCCGTTCGCGCCGCCGCTCGAGGACTACGTGCTGCCGCAGGTGACGGACATCGTGTCTGTGGCGCGACGGCTGGCCGCATATTGAGCGTGGCTGGCGTGCAGGGCGACGAGACGCGGCCCAGCCGGTGGCGGTACGTCGTGGCGCTCCCGCTCGCGCTCGTCGGCTATTTCTCGGGCGGCATGATCGGCGTGGCGGTTGCGAAAATGGTGGGAGAGTTCAACAAGTGCGCTCCGCCGGACGGCTTTCCGGCATGTAACTTTGAACCGTATCTGCAGGTCGGATCTGCGGTGGGGCTGCTGCTGCTCCCGGGATTCCTGGTGTGGCGGCTCTGGCAGAGCGACAGGCCGAATCGAAATTCACAGCGAGGGTGACCGATGGCTCGGTTGGATGTGATCATGCCGCAGATGGGCGAGTCGATCGCCGAAGGAACGCTGTCGCGGTGGCTCAAGGCGGTTGGCGATGAGGTGAAGCGCGACGAGCCGATCTTCGAGATCTCCACCGACAAGGTCGACGCGGAGATCCCGGCGCCGGCGGCCGGCGTGCTCGCGGAGATTCTGGTGAAGCAGGGTGAGACGGTGGCGGTGCAGACCGTCGTCGCGCGGTTGGAGACGGACAAGGCGGCGTTCGCGGCCGCCCCGGCGGGCGCGGCTCCGGCGGGCGCGGGCGCTGCGGCAACACCGGCGGCGGCGGCTGGGGGGCCCCCCCCGAAAACCGAAGGTAGTGCCGTTTCGCCTTCCGTTTCGCATCACCCCGTCGCGACCCCAGCCGCTCCACTCCCCACGGGCAACGGCAACAGCTTCGAGGAGCGCGTGCGCACCCGCTCCTCTCCGCTCGTTCGCAAGATCGCCGCCGAGCACGGGCTCGAAATCACCGCGATGCAAGGCAGCGGTGTCGCCGGCCGCGTCACCAAGAAGGATCTGCTCCCCTATCTCGCTGGCGGCGCCAGGCAGGGTTCGGCGCCGACGCGCGGCGCGGTCGCGCCGTCGATGCACGCGCCCGGGGGCGTCGACGCGCACGCGAGCGAGGTGGAAGCGTGGCCCGGCGACGTCGTCGAGCCGATGTCGCCCATGCGCCAGCGCATCGCCCAGCACATGGTGCAGTCGCGTCGTACGTCGGCGCACGTCACGTCGTTCATGGAGATCGATCTCACCCGCGTCGCCCGCATTCGCGCGAAGCAGCGCGCGGCCGTCGAAGCGGCGACGGGATTCAAGCTGAGCTACATGCCCTTCATCATCAGCGCGGTGGTGCAGGGGCTCAAGAAGTTCCCGATCCTGAATTCGTCGGTGAGCGGGAGCTCCATCATCTATCGCAAGCAGTACAACATCGGCATCGCCGTCGCGCTGGACTGGGGACTCATCGTCCCGGTCATCAAGAAGGCGGACGATCTGTCGCTCTCCGGGCTCACGCGCGCGCTCAACGACCTCGCCGGCCGCGCGCGCGCGAAGAAGCTCGATCCAAGGGAAGTGCAGGACGGCACGTTCACGATAACGAATCCCGGGGTCTTCGGCTCGCTCATGGGCACGCCGATCATCAACCAGCCGCAGGTCGCCATCCTCGGCGTCGGCGCCATCGAGAAGCGGCCGAAGGTGATCACCGGCGCGGATGGCGAAGACACGATCGCGATTCGTACCTGCGCCTTCTTCTCGATCTCCTTCGATCACCGCATCATCGACGGCGCGGTGGCCGACGAGTACCTCGCCTTCGTCAAGCAGTCCATCGAGAACTTCCCGGACGCGGGGGTCTGAGCGTGCCGCGTTGGCTCACGCTGCAGCGATCGATCGTCCCAGCCGGCGATCGAAAGAAGTTCATGGAGCGACTTCGGTCGCGGCGCACGTACTACGAGGGCGCCGGCTGCCGCTTCTGGATATTCGAGGAAAGCGGCCTTCCCGGCGCGGTCATCGAGTTCGTGGAGGCGGCCGACCGCGACACGCTCCTCAGCGCGCTCACGGCGTCCCCCGATCACGTGGTGGATGCGGCCCGAATCTATCAGGAAGTGGAGAGCGAGTGATGCCCGTACGCACGGTCGACATCGATGGCCACAGATGGGAGGTCAGCCCCTCCGGCCGCGTGACGCAGAACGATCGCGACGAGTTCTCGATCGTCTTCGCGCGCCGCGATGTCTCGCCGCCGCAGTTTCGCGTGACCCGCTACTCGCCCATCGGCGCGCGCTGGCGCGAGCAGTCGCTCGCGGAGCTCGGTCCGGATGACCTCGCCCGTCTCTTCGAGCAATCGCAGCCGGCGAGCACATCGCCCGAGCGGGGCTATCGCGAATGACCGGCGCAGGTGGCGATCCGTCCGCGCCGGAGCGGTTCGTCGATCTCCACATGCACTCGACTGCCTCTGACGGGGCACTCCCGCCGGGTGAGGTCGTCGCGGCGGCACATCGCGCGGGGCTCGGCGCCATCGCGCTCACCGATCACGACACCGTCGATGGGCTGAACGAGGCACGGCGCGCCGGCGATGCGCTGGGCGTGCGCGTCGTGCCGGGGATCGAGCTGAGCGCCATCGACGACGGTGACGAGCGGCACGTGCTCGGGCTGCATCTGTCGCACCCCGAGCATCTCGCCGCGGCGCTGGCGGAGCTGCGCGAGACGCGGCGCGAGCGCGCGAAAACCACCGTCGCGCTCCTCAACTCGCTCGGCGTGCCGGTCACGCTCGAGGCGGTGTACGTCGAGGCAGGCGATGGCGCGGTCGGACGCCCGCACATCGCGCGTGCCCTCGTGGCCGGCGGTTGGGCGCGCGATTTTCGCGATGCGTTCGACCGCTGGCTCGGCAACGGCAAGCCGGCCTGCGTCGAGAAGCGTACGGTCACCTTCGCCGAGGCGTCGCGGTTGATCCACGAGTCGGGCGGGCTCGCGATCTACGCGCACCCCGGCGGTTCCGCATCTCGAGCCGAGTTGGCGGCTCTCGCCGCGCTCGGCCTCGACGGAGTCGAGGTGCGCCACCCGAGTCACACCGCCGACGAGATGGCGCGGCTCGCCGCGTTCGCCGACGAGCTCGGGCTCGTGCCGAGCGGCGGCTCGGATTGGCACGGGGCGACCGAGGGATATCGCTCGCTGGGAAGCATGCAGGTGAGCGCGCGGTGGCTCGAGCAGCAGGATGAGCGCGTGCGGCAGCGCGCGGTGCAGCCCGCGTGAGCGCGGCGCGCGAGGCCTAGCATGGAGCTCGGCGGACGCGTCGCGCTCGTCACGGGTGCCGGCCGCCGGGTGGGACGCGCCATCGCGCTCGGTCTCGCCGCGAAAGGGATGCGCGTGGCCATCCACTATCACTCGTCGGCCGACGAGGCCGAGGAGTCGGTGCGCCTCGCCCGTGCCGCCGGCGCGTCGGACGCCTGGTCGGCGCGCGCCGATCTGCGCGACTCCGGCGCGATCACCCGTCTCGTCGATGACGTGGTGCAGTACGGCGGCGCGATCGACGTGCTCGTGAATTCCGCGGCCGAGATGCGCAGGACGCCGTTCGACAGCGTGACGCCCGCCGAATGGGACGACATCATGGCGCTCAACATGCGCTCGCCGTTCTTCTGTTCGCAGGCGGCCGCGCGGCACATGAAGGAACGCGGCGGCGTGATCGTCAACATCGCCGACCTCGCCGCACTCGAGACGTGGCCGGACTACATTCCGCACGGCATCTCCAAGGCAGGCGTGATGCAGATGACGCGCGCGCTCGCGCGGAAGCTCGCCCCGGCAATTCGCGTCAACGCGGTCGTCCCCGGCGCGGTGCTGTTGCCCGAGCACTGGACCTCCGCCGACGCGGACCATCTCGTGAGCACGACCCCGCTCAAGCGACTCGGCTCGCCCGACGATGTCGCGCGCGCCGTGGTGTATCTGCTCGAGGCCGACTACGTCACCGGCGACGCGGTGGTGGTGGATGGCGGCCGCAACCTGCGCTGAGGCACGTCTGCTTCCGGTCATCACCGCGCAGCGTTATGGCACCATCGTCATCGTCGGCGGCGGATGCTACGGGAGCTACTACGCGCGGCAGCTCGGGCGCGCGCAACGTGCGGGCGCGCTGACCGCCGAGCGCGTGCTGGTGGTGGATCGAGATCCCGCCTGTCGCGTGTCCACCGAACGGGAACAGCTCGAGCTGCCGGCGCTGGAGCTCGTCACCGAAGAGTGGACGGCATTCTTCGATCGCTATCTCGACGACGCGGCGGATCACGGCGAATCTGGCGCACCGGATGCGATCGTGCCCTCGCCGCTCATGCCGCATCTGATGTACGAGTGGCTTGCCCGGCGCGCCCGTCAGCGATGGCCGCACCGGGTGGTCGAATCGCGTCCGGTGGACGCGCCATCCGGAATCCCCTGGCAGCGCCCTGGCTCGGACGGCACCCATTACGTGAGCTTCGCCGAGTGGATCTGTCCGGTGAATTGCATCGAGCCGGCGCTCTGTCCGGTCACGCGCGGAGAGCGCAGCTGGAGCATGCCCCCCGCCGTGATGGCAGCCGCCGAGGAGGCACGCCGCAACGGGCGGAACCTTGCGGGCCCCGTCATCTTTCATTGTCAGCACCGGGCGTACGGGGTCGGAATGTTCGACACGCGCGCCGTCGTCGCGGGCGACGAGCTGGTGCGGAACGTTGCCAGTGCGGGAGAAGTCGAGGTACTGGTCGGAACCGTGTCGCACTGTCATGGTGCGCTCAGCGTGCTGCACATCGGCGCATAACGCATCGGCAGACCCGGGGAGGAACGAACGATCGTGGCACAGACCCATGAGTACGACGTGGTGATCGTCGGCGCGGGCCCCGCCGGACTGACGGCGGGGCTCTACGCCGGGCGCGCGATGCTGCGCGCGGTGATGCTCGAGCGGCTCGGAGAGCCCGGCGGCGAAATCCTCAACACCGAGCTGGTGGAGGACTACCCGGGATTCGAATCGATCCTCGGCCGCGAGCTGGCGGAGAAGTTCGCGGGCCACGCCACGAAGTTCGGCGCTGAGCTCCGCACGCACGTCGTCGTGGAACGGGTGGAGAAGGGCAGCGACGGCTACTTCACCACCACCACCGAGGACGGCGACGTCTACCGCTCACCCACCGTGATCCTCACGGCGGGGGGAACGCCCATCAAGCTCGGAGTTCCCGGCGAGGAGATGTACGCGGGAAAGGGTGTGTCGTACTGCGCGATCTGCGACGGCGCGTTTTTCCGCAGTCATACGATCGCCGTGGTAGGCGGTGGCGACGCGGCGCTCGAGGAGGCGGATTTCCTCACGCGGTACGCCGAGAAGGTGTACCTGCTTCATCGCCGCGAGGAGTTCCGCGCGTCCAAGCTCGTCCAGCGCCGCGTGTTCGACAATCCGAAGATCGAGATCGTGCGCAACGTCGTGGTGGAGGAGATCGCGGGCGACGAAACGGGACTCGTCACCCACGTGCGCACGCGAAACGTGCTCACGGAGGAGCGCGCACGGCTCGAAGTGACCGGGGCGTTCATCTTCATCGGCTTCCGGCCGAACACCGGCGTGCTCGTGGATCACGTCGAGCACGATGCGGGCGGCTACATCGTCACCGACGCGAACATGGAATCCTCGATCCAGGGGTTGTTCGTGGCGGGGGACGTGCGGTCGCAGCTCACGCGCCAGGTGACGACGGCCGCTGGCGATGGCACGACGGCGGCGATCGCGGTGGAGAAGTATCTCACCGCGTTCCGGCGCAACGAGCCAGTTCAGATCGCGAGCAACGGCGGCTACACGGTATGAAGATCGAGCAGCTCACCGTCGGTGCGCTGGGGGAGAACTGCTATCTCGTGATGGATGAGACGACGAATCGTGGCGTGCTCATCGATCCGGGCGACGAGCCGCAGCGCATCATCGACGTTGTACGGCAGTCCGGCACGACGCTCGATGCGATCTGGCTCACGCACGCGCACTTCGATCACGTCGGCGGCATCGCGGGCGTCGTGCGCGAGTATCCCGTGCCGGTGTACATGCACCCACTCGAGGAACCCGTGCTCGCGGTGGCGGTCGATGCGGGGTTGCGCTACGGCGTGCGGGTCGAGGCGCCGCCGGCGGCGGACGTGGCGCTCGAGGAAGGGGACCGGCTCGCGATCGGATCGCTCGAGTTCGAGGTGCTGCACGTGCCGGGACACGCGCCGGGACACGTCGCATTCGTCGGGCACGGCGGCGTCTTCGGCGGCGACTGTCTGTTCGCCGGATCGGTGGGCACGACGGACATCGAGTTCGGCGATCGCGAGGCGCTCGATGCGTCGTTGCGGCGCCTCACCGCGCTCGGCGACGAGCTCACGGTGCTCCCGGGGCACGGGCCGCTCACCACGATCGGTCACGAGCGCGATACGAATCCGTTCCTGATCGGCGCGGCGCGCCTCGTTCGAGTGAAGCGGTGAGCGGACCGCCGCCGCTCGCTGTCCGCGGTGCGAGCGGGTGGCCGGCGCCGGTCGCGGCACTCCTGCTCGCCGCATGGCTCGGTGCGGCGCTGTACTTCTCGGTGGTCGTGACGCGCGCCGCGTTCGCGGTGCTGCCATCGCGTGCGCTCGCGGGCGCGCTCGTGGGCCGAACGCTCCCCGTGCTCTTCGACACCGGCATGCTGCTCGGCGTCTGGCTCGCCGTCTCGGCGCTGCTCGGCCCTCGCGGCTCGGTGCGCGCTGTCACGCTGGGCGGCGGGGTGCTCATGCTCGTGGTGATGGCGGTGGCGCGCTTCGCGATCCTCGCCCGCATCGACCGTTTGCGCGCCACGCTTCCCGCCGCCATCGACGCGCTCGCGCCAACCGATCCTGCGCGGCGCGCCTTTGGCCATCTCCACGCGATGTCGGTGGGCGCGCTGGGGCTCTCACTCCTCGTCGGGCTCGTCGTGCTCTTCGCGCTGGCCCATTCCCTCGCCGTCGTGGCTCATGACTGATGCTGCTCGCGTTCCGCTCCCCGCGCCCGACGAGGCGCCCGCCGAGGTCCAGCGGCTGTTCGACGCGTTCATGCGCGAGCGCGGCAACGTGCCGAATCTCTTTCGTGCGGCCTCGCTGCGCCCGCCCATCGTGCTCACCCTGTTCGCTCACTTGCGCGCCGTTACCGGACCGGGCGAGGTGCCCGTGCTGCTCAAGGAGCTGCTCACGGTTCGCGTTTCGCAGCGCAATGCGTGCGGGTACTGCCTGGCGTCCCACACCGCGTTGTCGCGCAAGTACGGCGCGTCGGAGACCCAGCTGTCGGCGCTCGAGAGCGGCCGGTTCGAGCCGTTCGAGCCCTCGTGGCGTGCCGCCTTCGCCTACGCGGACGCCATGACCCCCACGGGGGGCGATGTGACGGATGAGATCTTCGCGGAACTGGCCA
>Ga0207707_10005309_pt1 | contig 11258 bp, 9 predicted proteins | sample KBSC83BmetaG_FD_184336 | JGI IMG/M metagenome (GOLD analysis project Ga0207707, IMG submission 184336) | Corn rhizosphere microbial communities from Kellogg Biological Station, Michigan, USA - KBS C8-3B metaG (SPAdes) (version 2) | ecosystem: Host-associated > Plants > Roots > Rhizosphere ... | reverse complement strand
CGGCGCTGGTGCGCGCGTACGGGCTCAAGGCGTCGTGCGGGACGGACTTCCACGGCCCCGGGGAAAGCCGCTTCGATTTCGGTGAACTGCCCGCGCTGCCGGCCGGCGTCGATCCGATCTGGAGCGGCTGGCAGCGATGACCGAGCGGCGCACGGTGTTCTTCATTTCCGACCGGACCGGCATCACGGCGGAAATGCTCGGCAACAGCCTGCTCACGCAATTCGAGGATATCCACTTCCACCGCGTGACGATTCCGTTCGTCGACTCGATGGAGAAGGTCGCCGACGCGGTCCGCCAGGTCAACGCGACGGCGATCGCCGAGGGACGCCGGCCGATCGTCGTGAGCTCGGTCGTCGACGAGGCGATGAGCGAGACGATCCGCCGCGATGCGCAGGGGCTGACGCTCGACATGTTCCAGATATTCATCCAGCCGCTCGAAGCCGAGCTGGGACTCAAGAGCTCGCATACGGCCGGGCGCTCGCACGGCATCGCGAACAGCCACGAATACTTCGCGCGGATGGAAGCGATCAACTTCACGCAGGCGTACGACGACGGCGCGGCGACGCGCGATCTCGACAAGGCGCAGGTGATCCTCGTCGGCGTGTCGCGCTGCGGCAAGACGCCCACATCGCTTTATCTCGCGCTGCAGTTCGGCATTCGCGCCGCCAACTTCCCGCTGACGCCCGACGACTTCGCCGAACGCCGCCTGCCGGCTTCCGTGCTGCCGTTCCGCGAACGCCTCTTTGGGCTCACGATTCACCCCGAGCGCCTGCGCAAGATCCGCGAGGAACGCCGGCCGGGCAGCCATTACGCAGACCTCGAGAACTGCCGCTACGAGATCCGCGAGGCGGACTTCCTGATGCAGCAGCACGGTATCCCGATGCTCGACACGACGTCGAAGTCGATCGAGGAGATCGCGACGACGATCCTCCACCGCGCGAAGCTCGAGCGCCACATCTATTAGGGAGCGTCGCCTCCCCGCTGCCTCACCGCCTCGAACAGGACGACGGCCGCCGCGGCGGCGGCGTTCAGCGACTCGCTGCCGCTCGCCATCGGAATCGCGATCCGCGCGTCACAAGCCTGCGAAAGCGCCGGCGAAAGCCCGCTGCCTTCGCGACCGATCGCGATCGCGACGCGGCCGCGGAGATCCGCGCGGTAGACGGAAGTCGCGTCAGTGACGACCGTTGCGAAGGCGCGGCCACCCGCAGCGCGGAACGCATCGATCCAGTGGCCAAGGTCGACGCGTTCGATCACCGTCGTCAGGAAATGCGCGCCCTGTCCGGCGCGAAGCGCCTTCGGCGCCCACGCAAACGCGCAATCGCGCGACAGCAGAACCTGGTCGACGCCGGCAGCAGCCGCGGTGCGGATCATCGTGCCGACGTTGCCCGGATCCTGCACGTCTTCGAGCAGCAGGCAGAAGCGGCCGGGTTCCGACACGCGTGTCACGGGCGCCGGAACGACTGCCAGCGCCGAAACGTCCGCCGGCAGCGACGCAAGCTGGGAGAACAGCGCGCGGCGGACGACGATCGTGCGCGACGCCGGCACGCGCGCAACGAGATCGGCGACTTCGCGTCGCGCGAGCGCTTCGTCGAGCACGACCAGCGTCTGCGGCAGGCCGACCCGTTGGCAGTAAACATCGATCAGGTGGAGGCCTTCGAGCACGCAGCGCCCGCTCTTGCGCCGCTCGTGCGACGAGGTCGCGAGACGCGCGACGTCGCGCAGGCGCTCGTTGTTTCGGCTTTCGACGCGCAAGTATAGGGACGACCAACCGAAAGTAGGGTCAGAGACGACTTTCGATCAGCATCGGCCTAGGCGGCACGTCCGCCTGCGAAAGCCGTGTCTGACCCTACTTTCGTTTTGCGGATTCCTTCACGCCCGCGCCGCCGCGCTCGATCTGGAAGAATACTTCGTCGTGGCGGATCATGCCGAGCTCGGCGCGCGCGCGCTCCTCGATCGCCTCGTAGCCCGCCTTGAGGTCGCGAACGTCCGCGTCGAGCGCGTCGTTGCGCGCCTTGAGCTTCGCGTTCGTGTCGCGCTGCGCGGCGAGTTCGCGGTCGTACTCGCGCACCTGCAGCCAGCCGCCCTTGCCGAGCCACATCGGGTACTGCAGCGCGACGATCAGCGCGACGAAGACGAGGGCGAGCCAACGCATGTCAGTTTGCTCAGATCCTCACCGAAGGTTGAAAAACGCCGCGCGTCCGGGATAGGTCGCCGCGTCGCCGAGATCCTCCTCGATGCGCAGCAACTGGTTGTACTTCGCGACCCGGTCGGAGCGCGACAGCGACCCGGTCTTGATCTGGCCCGCATTGGTGCCGACCGCGATGTCGGCGATGATCGAATCCTCGGTTTCGCCGGAGCGGTGCGACACGATCGCCGTGTAGCCTGCGCGGTTGGCCATCGTGATCGCCGCGAACGTTTCCGACAGCGTGCCGATCTGGTTGATCTTGATCAGGATCGAATTCGCGACGCCCTTTGCGATGCCTTTCTTCAGGATCTTCGTGTTCGTGACGAAGATGTCGTCGCCGACGAGCTGCACGCGCTTGCCGAGACGCTCGGTGAGGTAGCGCCAGCCGTCCCAGTCGTCCTCGGCCATGCCGTCCTCGATGCTGATGATCGGGTACTTGTCGCACCAGGTCGCGAGGACGTCGGCGAACTCCCGTGCGCTGAGCGCGCGGTTTTCGGATTCGAGCCGATACGCGCCGTCGCGGTGGAACTCGCTCGCCGCGCAATCCAGCGCGAGCGCGATGTCGGAGCCGGGCGCATATCCTGCTCTGCCGATCGCCTCGACCAGCAGCGCGAGCGCCGCTTCGTTCGAGTCCAGATTCGGCGCGAACCCGCCCTCGTCGCCGACGGTGGTCGGCATGCCACGCTCGTCGATCATTTTCTTCAGCGTGTGGAAGACTTCCGCCCCATAGCGCACCGCCTCGCGGAACGTCGGCGCGCCGAGGGGCACCAGCATGAATTCCTGTAGGTCGATCCGGTTGTTCGCGTGCGCGCCGCCGTTGATCACGTTCATCAGCGGAACAGGAAGCTGCATCTCGCCCGCGCCGCCGAGATAGCGATAAAGCGGCAGCGAGCATTCCTCGGCACCCGCCTTCGCAACCGCGCACGAGACGGCGAGCAGCGCGTTCGCCCCGAGGCGCGACTTGTTGTCGGTGCCGTCGAGGTCGATCAGCGCGCGGTCGATCAGGCCCTGCTCCGTCGCGTCGAGACCGAGCACCGCTTCGCAGATCTCGGTGTTGACGTTCTCGACCGCCTTCGTGACGCCCTTGCCGAAGTAGCGCGCCTTGTCGCCGTCGCGCAGCTCGATCGCTTCCTGCGAGCCCGTCGACGCGCCGGAGGGCACCGCCGCGCGACCCGATACGCCGGACTCGAGCACGACGTCGGCCTCGATCGTGGGATTGCCGCGCGAGTCGAGGATTTCGCGGGCGATGACGTCGACGATGGCAGTCATGGTCAGGTATCGGGGATCGAACTTTCGGCGAATCCGCGCGCCTTCACGATCGCGTCGAGCTCCTTCAACGTCGCCAACAGTTCACGCATGCGCGCAAGCGGCCAGGCGTTCGGACCGTCGGACAGCGCGTCGTCGGGACGCGGATGCGTCTCCATGAACACGCCGGCGACACCGGTCGCAACTGCCGCGCGCGCGAGCACCGGCACGAATTGCCGCTCGCCACCCGACGACGTGCCCTTGCCGCCCGGCAATTGCACCGAATGCGTCGCATCGAACACGACCGGACAACCGGTGTCGCGCATGATGGCGAGCGCGCGCATGTCGGAAACGAGGTTGTGATAGCCGAACGACGCGCCGCGTTCGCACACGAGAACGTTGTCGCTGCCGCTCGCGGCCTTCGCCTTCGCGACGACCTGCTTCATGTCGTCGGGCGCGAGGAACTGGCCCTTCTTGATGTTGACCGGCTTGCCGGCCGACGCGACGGCCTGGATGAAGTCGGTCTGCCGGCACAGGAACGCCGGCGTCTGCAGCACGTCGACGACGGCGGCCGCGGCGCCGATTTCGTCTTCGGCGTGCACGTCCGTCAGCACCGGAACCGCGACGTGCTCGCGCACCTCACCCAGGATCCTCAGACCCTCGTCGATGCCCGGCCCGCGAAAGGATGCGTGCGAACTGCGATTGGCCTTGTCGTACGACGACTTGAAGATGAACGGAATCTCGAGATCGGCGCAGATCTGCTTCAACTCGCCGGCGACGTCCATCTGGAGCTGACGCGACTCGACGACGCAGGGACCGGCAATCAGGAAGAACGGGCGATGGAGACCGACGTCGTAGCCGCAAAGGTTCATAAGTCGCGACGGGCCGTCCCTCGGGAGGCAGCGAGCGCGTTCGCCCGACGGGCCGCCCCGAGGGCGAACACCCGAGTGCGCAGCACGAGCTTCGTCCAACCGAGCGTGGGGGGATGTTTCACGCCGAGGCAACGAGCCGCGGCATGGCGCCGGTGCTGCTGCTTTGTGTCGCCCGCTTCTGGTGCTCGATGGCGGCGCGCACGAAGCTCACGAACAGCGGATGTCCGCGTCGCGGATTCGACGTAAATTCAGGGTGAAACTGACAGCCGAAGAACCACGGATGGCGCGGCAGCTCGATCATCTCGCAGAGGTCGCCTGCCGTTGCGCTCTTCGTCCACGCACCCACCACGAGGCCCGCCGCCTCGATGCGCGGCAGGTAATGGTTGTTCACTTCGTAGCGATGCCGATGCCGCTCGGAAACGCTCGTCGATCCGTAGATCCGATGGGCGAGCGAGCCTTGCACCACGTCGCACGGCTGCGACCCGAGGCGCATTGTGCCGCCGAGATCGGAGCTCGCATCGCGCTTCTCGACGGTGCCGTCGCGGTTCTGCCACTCGGTGATGAGCGCGACGACCGGATGCGGCGTCGTCGCGTCGAACTCGGTGCTGTTCGCATCGGCAAGCCCCGCCATATGGCGCGCGTACTCGATGACCGCGAGCTGCATGCCGAGACAGATGCCGAGGTAGGGAATGCCGTGCTCGCGCGCGTAACGGATCGCCGCGATCTTGCCCTCGACGCCGCGCTTGCCGAAGCCGCCGGGCACGAGGATCGCGTCCATCGTGTCCAGCGTCTCGACGCCGTCGCGCCCGATGTTCTCCGAATCGACGTAATGGATCTGCACGCGCGAGCGCGTATGGATGCCCGCGTGCGTCAGCGCCTCGGAAAGCGATTTGTACGATTCGGTGAGATCGACGTACTTGCCGACCATTGCAATGTTGACGACGCGCTCCGGATGCTCGAGCGCGTCGACCAGCCGCTCCCACGTCGACAGGTTCGCCGGCGGCGGCTCGATCGCGAGCTTTTTGCAGACGATGACGTCGAGCCCTTCGCGATGCAGCGCAAGCGGAATCTTGTAGATCGAGTCGGTGTCGAGCGCCGGGATGACCGCGTCGGGTGCGACGTTGGTGAACAGCGCGATCTTGCGCCGGTCGCCGTCGGGAATCGGCCGGTCGGCGCGGCACAGCACGACATCGGGCTGGATACCGATTTCGCGCAGCTCCTTCACCGAGTGCTGCGTCGGCTTCGTTTTCATCTCGCCGGCCGTCGGGATGTACGGCACCAGCGTCAGGTGGATGTAGCAGACGTTGTCGCGGCCGAGCGTGATGCCCATCTGCCGGATCGCTTCGAGGAACGGCAGCGATTCGATGTCGCCGACCGTGCCGCCGACCTCCACGACGGCGACCTCGGCATCGCCGGCGCCGCTCTGGATCCAGCCCTTGATCTCGTCGGTGATGTGCGGGATCACCTGTACCGTGCCGCCGAGGTAATCGCCGCGGCGCTCCTTGCGAATCACGCTTTCGTAGATCTGTCCGGTCGTGAAGTTGTTGCGCTTCGTCGTCCGCACGTCGGTGAAGCGCTCGTAATGACCGAGATCCAGGTCGGTTTCGGCGCCGTCGTCGGTGACGAACACTTCGCCGTGCTGGAACGGCGACATCGTCCCCGGATCGACGTTGATGTACGGATCGAGCTTGAGATTGGTGACGCGGACGCCGCGGGAGGTGAGGATCGCGGCGAGCGACGCGGCGGCGATGCCCTTCCCCAGCGAGGAAACGACGCCGCCCGTCACGAACACGAACTTGGTCATCGGCTGGCCAGTTCCGGAAATTGGTATTTTACCGGAACGACGTCGCGCCGTGAACGCGCGAGCGGATGAATCGGCGCGTCGTCGCTACCTGGCGACGCGCTTACAACGCGCTCGACGCGAGTTTCAGGCCGCGCGCCATCCGCTCGCGCGTCGCGTCCCGACCGACCAGTTCGAGCACCGCGTCGATCGGCGGGGTTTGCGGCTGGCCCGTCACCAGCGCGCGCAACGGCATCATCACCTGACCGGGCTTCAGTGCATGCTCGGTGGCCACGTCGCGGATCGCCTGCGTGATCGACGCTCGCGTCCATTCGGCCGTTGCGAAACGATCGTAGAGCGACTGCAACGCGGGACGCGCCTGCGGCGTAAGGCGCTCGGCGAGCGTCGCGGGCAACGTCGTCGACGGGGCGTACAGATGCTCCGCTGTCGCGTAGAAGTACTGCGCGGCCTCCGCCATCTGCGTCAGCGTCGCGGTCCGCTCCTTCAGAAGCGCCGCCACGGCGGCAGGCGGCGGACCCGCCGCGGCATCGAGCCCTTGAGCGGCGAGGAACGGCGCGAGGCGACGCCCAAGCTCGTCGTCGGGCAAGCGCTTGATGTGCTCGTGATTGAGCCACTCGAGCTTCTCGGGATCGAAGCGTGCCGGCGACGGGGTGAGGCCCGACAGGTCGAACCACGCGACGAGCTCGGCGACACCGAACACCTCGGCATCGCCGTGCGACCAGCCCAGGCGCGCGAGGTAATTGACCATGGCCTCGGGCAGATAGCCGTCGTCCCGGTACTGCAGCACGCCGCGCGCGCCGTGACGCTTCGACAGCTTGTCACCGTCCGGCGTGAGCACCGTCGGCAGGTGCGCGAAGACCGGCGGCGTCGCGCCGAGCGCGCGCATGATGTTGATCTGGCGCGGCGTGTTGTTGACGTGGTCGTCGCCGCGGATCACGTGCGTGATCCGCATGTCGATGTCGTCGACGACGACGCAGAAGTTGTACGTCGGCGTGAAATCGGCGCGCGCGATGACGAGATCGTCGAGCTCGCGGTTCGCGATCTCGATGCGGCCCTTGACCGCGTCGTCCCAGGCGACGACGCCGTCGTCGGGATTGCGAAAGCGATAGACCGGCGCGACGCCGGCCGGCGGCGTTTTCCCCTTCGCGTTCTCGGGTCGCCAGCGCCCGTCGTAGCGCGGCTTTTCGCCGCGCGCCATCTGCTCGGCGCGCAATTGCCCGAGCTCGTCGGCCGACGTGTAGCAGCGGTACGCGAGGCCGCGCGCGAGCATGTCGCCGAGCACCTGCCGGTAGCGATCCGTCCGCTGCATCTGGTAGTACGGACCCTCGTCGTAGTCGAGCCCGAGCCAGGCCATTGCCTGCACGATCGCGCCGGTCGCCTCCGGCGTCGAGCGCTCCTGGTCGGTGTCCTCGATGCGCAGGATGAACGTGCCCCCGCAATGCCGCGCGTACGCCCATGGGAACAGCGCGGAGCGGATGTTGCCGAGGTGCAGGAAGCCGGTGGGGCTTGGCGCGAAGCGGGTTCTGACGGCGGTCACGATGAAAGAGGGGCGAACTACCGTTACCATTCTAAAGCGGACGCCTCGCGAGCGCTCTGCACCGCGCGCCCGACCGATCGATCCTTCGGAGACTTTGCCGTGATGGTCGCCACCTTCGCAACGCTCCTCGCCGCGCTCGTGGCGAGCCGGCTCGAGCGCACGCGCCTCGCGGCGTGGCTGATCGTGTCGACGTTCGCGCTTGCCGTCGGGCTCTTTCTCTACGAGATCTACAGCCCCGATTACGGCTTTCGGATGCCGTGGATCCAGACCGAGCTCGAGCGCAGCGGCGAGCCCGACGCGTCGCGCGGCTGAACGATCGCGATGCCCATCTCCGTCGGCAGGCAGCGCGCGCTGACCAGGCTCAACTATGCGTTCCTGCTCGCCGTCGTCGTTGCAGTCGCGGCGATCCTCACCGCCGCGATGACGCTGCAATACGCGAACCGGGAACTGCCGTGCCCGCTATGCCTGCTCGAGCGCGTTGCACTCTTCGGCATCTGCTTCGGCGCGCTGGCGAATTTCCGGCACGGTTTCTCGTATCGCAACACCGGCTACAGCCTGCTGTTCGCGGTGCTGCTGCTCGTCGTTTCGGTGCGGCAGACGCTGCTCGACATCTATCCGCGGCCCGGGCATGCGTACATCGGCAGCGCCATCTTCGGCATTCACATGCCGGTGTGGTCCATCATCATCGCAGTCGCCGTGCTGGCGGCGTACGCGGTGAAGCTCGCGATCCTCGGCGGCGACGCATTTCTTCGCGATGCGGACCTCGAGGCGTTTCCGCGGATCAAGCGCACCGCCGACGCAATCGGCCTCTACGTGATTGCGCTCGCCGCCGTGAACTTCGTTTCCGTGGTCCTGCAGTGCGGACTCGGCGAGTGCCACACGTTCGGCTACCGGTTGCTGGGCGGTTAGCCGCGAAACCCTGGAACCGTCTAGCCCGGATCTTCCACCGGGGCGGATCGGGGTGCAGCCGACGAAGCCAATAGCAGGTGCTATTGACGAGGAGAGCAAGCCCGAGCCGGGCGCAAAGCGGCCGCCAAAAACCGCGCAGGCGAAGTCCAAACTGCACCGATGCATGCCAAGGCCGCGTCGTTGAATCGACGAACCTCTGCATCGAAGCGCGGCCGACCCGGTGAAATATCCGGGCTAACGATTCCAGCGCAGGTCGAGCGTCGTCGGCGTTGCCGGATTCGGCGCCTCGTCGTGCACGGTAACCGGCCCCGGCGTATGGCCGTGCGCCCAGAAGCGTGCGCGGCGGCGCGCCTCGGCCTCGTTCGCGTTGACCGGGAACGTCTCGTAGTTGCGGCCTCCCGGATGCGCGACGTGATAGGTGCAGCCGCCGAGCGCGCGCTGCGACCAGCGGTCGACGAGGTCGAAGCGAAGCGGCGCCTGCACGTCGATCGTCGCGTGCAGCGACGACGGCGGATTCCACGCCTTGAAGCGCACGCCGGCGACGAATTCTCCGGGCACGCCGGTCGCCGTCATCGGCAGCGCACGTCCGTTGCAGGTGATCGCGTGCCGGCCCGCGACGAAGCCGGTCGCCTTCATCTGCAGCCGCTCCACCGACGAGTCGACGTAGCGCGCGGTGCCGGCGCGCGTGAGCTCTTCGCCCAGCACGTGCCAAGGCTCGATCGCCTGCCGCAACTCGAGCGTGATGCCGTCGTAGCTCGCATCGCCGAAGCGGGGGAAACGGAACTCGACGAACGCGTCGAACCATTCCGGCGCGAACGCGAGATCGTGGCGTGCGAGATCCGCGAGCACGTCGCGCAAGTCGCCGACGACGAAATGCGGCAGGAGCCAGCGATCGTGCAGCGCGGTCCCCCACGGCACGAGCGCCGCGCGGTATGGGACGCGCCAGAAGCGCGCGACGAGCGCGCGCAACAGCAGCATCTGCACCGCGGCCATCCGCGCGTGCGGCGGCATCTCGAACGCGCGGAATTCGAGGAGGCCGAGGCGGCCCGTCGGCGTGTCGCCCGAATGGAGCTTGTCGATCGAGAACTCGGCGCGATGCGTATTGCCGGTGAGATCGGTCAGCAGGTGTCGAAGCAGTGCATCGACGCTTTCCGGCGGAACGCCCGATCCGCTTTCCTGCTGCAGGCGCTCGAGCTCACTGAAGGCGATCGCGAGCTCGTACAGGCGGTCGTCGCGCGCTTCGTCGACGCGTGGCGCCTGGCTCGTCGGACCGACGAACTGGCCGGAGAAGAGATACGACAGTGCCGGATGGTTCTGCCAGTAGGTGACGAGGCTTGGCAAGAGATCGGGCCGCCGCAGCAACGGGCTGTCGGCGGGCGTCGTCCCGCCGAGCGTTACGTGATTCCCGCCACCGGTGCCGGCGTGGCGGCCGTCGAGCATGAACTTCTCGGTCGCGAGCCGCGCGAGACGCGCTTCGTCGTAAAGCGTCTGCGTGATGTCGACGAGCTCGTGCCACGACGACGCCGGATGCACGTTGACCTCGATGACGCCGGGGTCGGGCGTCACGAGCAACGCGCGCATCCGGGGATCGCGCGGCGGCGGGTAGCCTTCGATCAGCAGCGGCATCGCGAGCCGAGCGGCCGTCGCCTCCAGCACTGCGATCAGCGCCAGGTAATCGTCGAGCGCATCGATCGGCGGCACGAAGATCGCCACGTGACCGTCGCGCGCTTGTGCGGCGAGCGCCGTCCGGACCGGCACGTCGGGCGGCAGCGAACCCAGCGGGAGCCGCAAGCCAAGCGGTGAATCGCCGGCGACCGCGCGAAGCTGATTGTCCGCGAGCGACCACGCGGATGTCTGCCATCGCGGCGCGTCGCCGGACGCTTGTTCGCGCGGCGCAGCGCGAAGCGGCAGCACGAACCCGATCGGCGTGCCATCGCCGCCCGCTTCGTACGCCGTCATGACGCGCTCGCGCGGCAACTGCAGCGCATCGACGAGCACGTCGATCACATGCCGCGCATCGTCGCGCGTGTGCCGGCCCGGTTCCCGGGAGTCGGCGAGCAGCGTTTCGTCGCGCCAGACCGGAACGCCGTCGGCGCGCCAGAACACGCCGAGCGCCCAGCGCGGAAGCGGCTCTCCCGGGTACCACTTGCCTTGACCCTCGTGCAGCAAGCCGCCGGCCGCGAAGCGTGCCTTCAATCGTCGCCGCAGCGCGTGTGCGCGCTCGCGCTTCGCGGGCGACAACGCCGTCGTGTTCCATTCCGGCGCATCGGGCGCGTCGATCGACACGAACGTCGGCTCGCCGCCCTGCGTCAGCCGAACGTCGTCCGCCGCGAGCAGCTCGTCGACGCGTACGCCAAGCGCGTCGATCGCGGCCCACTGCGCATCGTCGTACGGCCGCGTCACACGAGGCGACTCGCCGAGGCGGGCCACGTGCATCGCGAAATCGAACGCGACGCCGGCCACGTCGGTTGCACCGCTGATCGGCGCTGCGCTGCCCGGACTTGCGCTGCACGCGAGCGGAATGTGGCCCTCGCCTGCAAGCAATCCCGACGTCGGATCGAGCCCGATCCAGCCGGCGCCCGGCACGTAGGCTTCGGCCCATGCATGCAGATCGGTGAAGTCGCGCTCGACGCCGGCCGGACCTTCGAGCGGCTTCACGTCGGGCGCGAGCTGGATCAGGTAGCCGGAGGCGAAACGCGCGGCGATTCC
>Ga0207707_10005306_pt1 | contig 11262 bp, 6 predicted proteins | sample KBSC83BmetaG_FD_184336 | JGI IMG/M metagenome (GOLD analysis project Ga0207707, IMG submission 184336) | Corn rhizosphere microbial communities from Kellogg Biological Station, Michigan, USA - KBS C8-3B metaG (SPAdes) (version 2) | ecosystem: Host-associated > Plants > Roots > Rhizosphere ... | reverse complement strand
GGCCGGCGCCGCGGCGGTGGCGCGCCCGTCGAGCGCGGCGAGCAGGTGGGCGAAGATCGACGGCCTGTCGCTCGAGGCGACGCCGTCGCGGTAGCACTGCGCCGCCTCGTCGCGCCGGCCGAGCACCATCAGCAGCCGGCCGAGGTTGAGATAAGCCTGCGTGAGCGTCGGCCTCGCCTGCACCGCGCGCCGGTAGCTCGTCACGGCCTGCTCGTGCCGCCCGCTCACTTCCTGCAGCACGCCGAGGTTGTTGTGCGCCTCGGCATGGCCCGGCGCGAGCTCGACCGCGCGGCTGAAGTGGCGCTCGGCAGCGGGATGCTCGCCGAGGTCGCGGCGCACGTTGCCGAGCTGGTAGTGCGCGGCGGCATGGCTCGGATCGGCCGCCACGACCTTCTCGAGAGCATCACCCGCCCCCGCGAGATCGTCGGCGCGCAAGCGAGCGAGGGCTTGTTCGAACAGGTCCGGCACCGGGCCGAGTCTAATACGGTGCGAGAATCGCCCCGCGATGTGCCGCGCGCTCCTCTACCTCGGCGAGCCGGTCGTGCTGGACAACCTCCTCTTCCAGCCCGACAGCGCGCTCGTGCGCCAGAGCTACATGCCGAAAATGCTCAATCTGCTCAACCTCGCGGGGTTCGGCCTGCGCGCATGGGATCCGTCGTCGCACGCGCCGGCGCAGCCCTTCTTCTACGGCTCGCCGTCGCTGCCGGTGTTCGACCGCAACCTGAAGAACCTCGCCGAGAAAGTGCGCGCCGCCTGCGTGCTCGCCCATGTGCGCGGCGTGGCGTATTCGACGACGGTCGACATCTCGCTGCAGAACGTGCACCCGTTCCAGTTCGAGGGGCTGCCGTGGGCGCTCGCGCACAACGGCGACCTCGCCGGCATCCAGGACATGAAGCCGCTCCTCGCGCGCTCGATCCGGCCCGAGTGGCTCGCGCGCATCCGCGGCACCACCGACAGCGAATGGATCTACGCCCTCTTCATCTCGCAGCTGCGGGATGCGACGCGGCCGGCGCCCGAGGCGGAAGTGTTCGGTGCCATCGAGAAGACGCTCGCCCTCGTCCGGGCGGCGCGCGACCAGCTCGGCATCGCGCAATCGTCGTCGGTCAACCTCTTCATCGCCAACGGCGAGCAGCTCGCCGCGGTGCGCTACTGCTTCGACTTCGGCTGCTACCGCACCGAGGACCCGTCGCGCGTGCACGAGGCGAACCTGAGCTTCCTCTCGCTCTGGTACACGCTCGGCCGCGACTACGGCCTGCACGAAGGCGAATGGAGGATGGCCGGCGGCGCCGACCAGGCCCGATCGATCCTCGTCGCCTCGGAGCCGCTGACGCGCGATACGTCGGCCTGGGTCGAGCTGCCCGAGTACGGCGCGCTGTTCGCGGAGCGCCGCGGCGAGAGGCCGTACGTGTCGATCCGATTACTGGACTAGGCTTCCTCGTCGTCCCGCGAAGGGGGGAACCCAGTTAGCGCTTTGCTAATTCTTCCGTCGTCCAGCCGCCGCCCATGGCGCGCACCAGCGCGACGGCGGCCGTGAGCCGGCGGCCGAGGATGTCGAACTGCGATCGCTGGTTGTTGAAGAGCACCTGCTGGGCGGCGATGACGTTCAGGTAGCCGACCACGCCGGCGCGGTACTGGTTTTCCGTGAGCGCGAGCGCGTGCCGGGCGCCGTCGACGACGTCTTGCTGTATCGCCGCCTCCTCGTCGAGGATGCGCAGCGCGGCGAGGTTGTCCTCCACTTCCTGGAAGCCCGTGAGCACCGTCTGCCGATAGGTGGCCACCTGCGCGTCGTACGCGGCGCGCGCCTGCTCGGTCACCGCGCGGCGCAGGCCGCCGTCGAACAGCGTCTCCGCCGCGGCCGCGCCCAGCGACCAGAAGCGCGTCGGCGCGGTGAGGAGGTCCGTGAGCTGCGTGGTGCGCGAGCCGGCCGCGCCGGTCAGCGTAAGGCTCGGGTAGTACGCCGCCGTCGCGACGCCGATCTGCGCATTGGCGGCCGCCATCGCGCGCTCGGCGGCAGCGATGTCGGGCCGGCGCTGCAGCAGCTCGGAGGGCACGACGACCGGGATGCTCGGGATCTTGAGGTCGGCGGTCACCGGCGCGATGGAGAACTGCGCCGGCGGCACGCCGACGAGAAGCGCGATGGCGTGCTCGAGCTGCGCCCGCTGCACGCTTACGTCGAGGAGCGAGGCTTGCGCGCTTCTAAGCTGCACCTGCGCCTGCACGATGTCGACGCGCGCCGCGACGCCGGCGTTGTAGCGGTTCTGCGTGAGCTCGACGGTACGCTGGTAGCTCGCGACCGTCTCCTCGAGCACGCGCCGCGCCGCGTCGGCCACCCGCAGCGAGAAGTAGGCCTGCGCCAGCGAAGCACGCGCGGAAAGGCGCGCCGCCTCGAGGTCGGCGCTGCTGCCTTGCCAGCTCGCCTCGCCCGCCTCGACGGAGCGGCGCACCCGGCCCCAAAGGTCGAGCTCCCAGCTCGCATTCAGCGAGGCGTTGAAGTTGTTGACCGCGCCGGTGGCGAAGGACGGTGCGTTCGGCAGCGACGGCGACTTGGTGCGCGTCGCCGAGGCGTTGGCGCTCACCGTGGGGAATAGACCGGCGCGCGCCTGGTCCACGACGGCCCGCGCCTGGCGGAAGCGCGCGTCCGCCGCGATGATCGTCTGGTTGGAGACGTCGACGCGCTTCATCAGCCCGTCGAGCTCCGCGTCGTCGAACAGCGTCCACCACGGGCCGCGCGGCGCGGCATCGCCGGGCGCCGCCTGGCGCCAGCCCTCGAGCTCCTTGAACTGCGTCGGCACCGGCGCGTCGGGCTGGTGATAGTCCGGCCCGACCGCACAGCCGGCGAGGAAAACCAGAATGAGGGCTCGTTTCATGCGGCAGCGGGCCGTCCCCGCACGGTGTGCGTCCAGAAGCGCCAGAAGCGGTCGATGTAGAGGTAGACCACCGGCGTCGTGTAGAGCGTGAGGAGCTGCGACAACATCAGGCCGCCGACGATGGCGATGCCGAGCGGCTGGCGCAGCTCCGCGCCGTCGCCCGTGCGCACCACCAGCGGCAGCGCGCCGAGGAGCGCCGCCATCGTCGTCATCATGATCGGCCGGAAGCGCAGCAGGCAGGCGTCGTAGATCGCCTGCGCCGGCGGCTTGCCGGCGCGCTCGGCCTCGAGCGCGAAGTCGACCATCAGGATGGCGTTCTTCTTCACCAGCCCGATGAGGAGGAACACCGCGATCAGTGCGATGACGGTGAACTCGGCCTTGAACGCTATGAGCGCCAACAGCGCGCCCAATCCGGCCGACGGCAGCGTGGACAGGATGGTCAGCGGATGCACCGTGCTCTCGTACAGGATGCCGAGCACGAGATACATGGTGAGGATGGCGGCGAGGATCAGCCAGGGCTGGCGCGCGAGCGTGGTCTGGAAGCCGCGTGCCGTGCCCTGGAAGGAGCCGACCACGGTCGCTGGCACGCCGATCTTCGCCGAGACGTCGTTGATCACCTGCGACGCCTCGGAGAGCGAGACACCCTCGGGCAGGTTGAAGGAAATGGTCGCGGCGGCGAACTGGCCCTGGTGATTCACCGAGAGCGGCGCGTTCGAATAGTCGTAGCGCGCAACGGCCGAGAGCGGCACCGTGCCGCCGGACGGGCTTTGCACGTAGACGTCCTTCAGCGCATCGGGACCCTGGGCATAGCGCGGATCCACCTCCATCACGACGCGGTACTGGTTGCGCTCGGTGTAGATCGTGGACACCACCGACTGGCCGAACGCGTTGCCGAGCGTCTGGTCGATGAGGTCGGGCGTGAGGCCGAAGCGCGACGCGGTCTGGCGGTCCATCACCACCATCGCCTGCAGGCCGCGCGTCTCCTGGTCGCTCGTCACGTCGGCGAGCTTGTCCTCGTGCGTGAGCGCGTTCTGCAGCCGCGTGGTCCAGGTGCGCAGGGCGTCGAGGTCGTCGCTTTGCAAAGTGTACTGATAGGTACCGCTCGCCTGGCGCCCGCCGATGCGCACGTCCTGCACCGGCACGAGGAAGAGGTTCGCGCCCGCCACCTTCGCCATGATGGGCCGCAGCCGGCCGACGATGCGATCGGCGGAAGGGCGCTCGTTGAGGGGCTTGAGCGCGACGAACATGAAGCCGGAGTTGCGCGCGCCGAAGCCGCCGCCGGTCACCGCCGTGACCGTCTCGACCGCCGGATCGGAACGCACGATGTTCACCATCTGCGACATCTTGTCCTGCATCGACTGGAACGAGGCCGTCTGGTCGGCGCGGATGAAGCCGACCAGCCGCCCCGTGTCCTGCTGCGGGAAGAAGCCCTTCGGGATCACGATGTACAGATAGATGTTGAGCCCGACCGCCACGGCGAGCACGCACACCATGACGAGCGGATGGCGCAGCGCCCAGCCGAGGCTACGGCCGTAGCGGTCGCGCATGCCGTTGAAAACACCTTCGCTCCACTGGTACAGGCGGCCCGGCTCGCGCTTGCGAGGCGCGAGGAGATAGGCGCACATCATCGGCGTCAGGGTCAACGAGGCGACGAGCGAGACGAGGATCGCGGCGGACAGCGTCATCGCGAACTCGCGGAACAGGCGCCCGACGATGTCGCCCATGAAGAGGATCGGGATGAACACCGCGATGAGCGAGAAGCTCATCGAGATCACGGTGAAGCCGACCTCGCGAGCGCTGGTGAGCGCGGCCTGCATCGGCGCCATGCCGGCCTCGATGTGGCGCGAGGCGTTCTCCAGGACCACGATGGCGTCGTCCACCACGAAGCCCGTGGCGACGATGAGCGCCATCAGCGACAGGTTGTTCAGGCTGTAGCCCGCGATGTACATGAAGCCGAACGTGGCGATGATCGACACCGGCACCGCCGCCGCCGGGATCAGCGTGGCCCGCACGCGGCGCAGAAAGGCGAACACCACCAGGATGACCAGCACCACGGCGATCATCAGCGTGCGTTCCACCTCGGTGAGCGAAGCGCGGATCGTCGATGTCCGCTCCATCGCCACGCCAAGGTCGGCGCTCGCCGGGATCGATGCCTGCAGCCACGGCATCAGGTCGCGGATGCGCTGCACCGTCTCGAGGATGTTGGCGTTCGGCTCGCGGTTGATGATGAGGAGCACCGCCGGGCGGCCGTTCGCCTCGCCGGCGTTCCTCACGTCCTGCACCGAATCGGTCACCTCCGCCACGTCGGAAAGGCGCACCGCGGCGCCGTTCCTGTACGAGACGATGAGCGGCAGGTACTCGGCCGCCGTCTTCGCCTGGTCGTTGGCGTAGATCCACCAGACGCGGTCGGCGTTCTCCACCAGGCCCTTCGGACGGTTGGCATTCGCGGCCGCGAGCGTATTGCGCACGTCGGTGAAGCCGATGCCGTAGGCATTGAGCGCGGTCGGGTTCAGCTCCACCCGCACGGCGGGAAGTGCGCTGCCACCGACCGTGACCTGCCCGACGCCCCGCACCTGCGACAGCTTCTGCGCGATCACCGTGGAGGCCCAGTCGTACATCTGGCCGCGCGTCAGCTGGTCGGAGGTGAGGGTCATCACCATGATCGGCGCGTCGGCCGGGTTCACCTTGCGGTAGGTCGGGTTGTTCGGCATGCCGGAGGGCAGCTGGCTGCGCGCGGCGTTGATCGCCGATTGCACCTCGGTGGCGGCGTCGTTGATGTCGCGGCTCAAGTCGAACTGCAGCGTGATGCGCGACGAGCCGAGCGACGAGGACGACGTGATCTCGGTTACGCCGGCGATGCGGCCAAGGCTGCGCTCGAGCGGCGTCGCCACCGTCGAGGCCATCGTGTCCGGGCTCGCGCCCGGCAATTGCGCCTGCACCGAGATCGTCGGGTAGTCGACCTGCGGCAGCGGCGACACCGGCAGCTGGGTGAACGCCACGGCGCCGGCAAGCACGACGCCGATGGCCAGCAGCGTGGTCGCTACCGGGCGCGCAACGAAGGGCGCCGAGAGGTTCATGCCACGGCGGGGGTGCGGCGGGATCGCCGCGCCCAGCGGTCGAAGTAGAGGTAGATCACCGGCGTGGTGAAGAGCGTGAGCACCTGGCTCACGATCAGGCCGCCGACCATCGTGAGGCCGAGCGGATGGCGCAGCTCGGAGCCGACGCCGGTGCCGAGCATGAGGGGCAACGCGCCGAAGAGCGCGGCGCAGGTCGTCATCAGGATCGGCCGGAAGCGCAGGAGCGACGCCTGGTGGATCGCCTCGCGCGGGCTCTTGCCTTCCACGCGCTCGGCGTCGAGGGCGAAGTCGATCATCATGATGGCGTTCTTCTTCACGATGCCGATGAGCAGGATGATGCCGATCACCGCGACGATGCCGAGGTCGGCGCTAGCAAGGAGCAGCGCGGCGAAGGCGCCCACCGTCGCGGTGGGCAGCGTGGACAGGATGGTGATCGGGTGGATGTAGCTCTCGTAGAGCACGCCGAGCACGATGTACATCGTGACGATGGCGGCGAGGATGAGGAGCAGCGTCGAGCCGAGCGATTCGCGGAATGAGGCCGCTGCCCCCTGGAACTCCGTCTGCACCGCGGCCGGCAGGCCGATCTGCGTCTCCACGCGCGCGATGGCGTCCACGGCGCCGCCCAGCGAGGCGCCGGGCGCGAGGTTGAAGGAGATGGTCGCCGCCGGGAACTGGCCGATGTGGTTGATGGAGAGCGGCGCCGTGCCGGTGCTCACCTTGGCGATCGAATCGAGCGGCACCTGCTGTCCGCCGGACGACGCGACGCGGATGTCCTTCAAGGCGTCGGGCGTGAGGCGGAACTCGGGCTTCACCTCGAGCACGACGCGGTACTGGGTCGCCTGCGTGAAGATGGTCGAGATGAGGCGCTGGCCGAACGCGTTATAGAGCGCGGTGTCGACCGCAGCCGGCGTGATGCCGAGCCGGCCGGCCGTGTCGCGGTCGATGTCGACGTACGCCTGCAGCCCCTGGTCCTGCAGATCGCTCGCCACATCGGTGAGCTGCGGCAGGGTGGAGAGGCGCTCGACCAGCTTCGGCACCCATTCGGTGAGGAGCTTCCCGTCCGCCGCCTCGAGGGTGTACTGGTACTGCGTGCGGCTGACACGGTCCTCGACCGTCAGGTCCTGCACCGGCTGCATGTACAGCGTGATGCCGGGCACATCGCGGGCGAGCTCCGGCTGCAGGCGCCGGATGACGTCCGTGGCGTGGATCCCGCGCTCCTCCAGCGGCTTCAGGTTGATCAGGAAGCGGCCGCTGTTCATCGTCACGTTCGTGCCGTCGACGCCGATGAAGGACGACAGGCTCTGCACCGCCGGGTCGCGCAGGATGGCCTGCGCGAGCGCCTGCTGGCGCTCGGCCATCGCGTCGAACGAGATGCTCTGCGGCGCGTCCGAGATCCCCTGGATCACGCCGGTGTCCTGCACCGGGAAGAAGCCTTTCGGCACGACGAAGTAGAGGATCACCGTGAGCGCGAGCGCGGCGAGCCAGACGAGGAGCGCCATCGGCTGGCGGTCGAGCACCCAGTCGAGCGCGCGGCCGTAGCGCTCGATCACGCCGTCGAACATCCGCGCCGACGCGCGGGTGAAGCGGTTCTCGCGCTGCTCCCGCTCGGGACGCAGCAGCTTCGCGCACATCATGGGCGTCAGGGTGAGCGAGACCACCGCCGAGATGAGGATGGCGACGGCGAGCGTCACGGCGAACTCGCGGAACAGGCGCCCGACCACGTCGCCCATGAAGAGGAGCGGGATCAGCACCGCGATGAGCGAGAACGTCAGCGAGATGATCGTGAAGCCGATCTGCTCGGAGCCCTTCAGCGCCGCCTGCAAGGGCGGCTCGCCCGCCTCCACGTAGCGCGCGATGTTCTCGATCACCACGATGGCATCGTCGACCACGAAGCCGGCGGCGACCACCAGCGCCATCAGCGTGAGGTTGTTGATGGAGAAGCCGGCGAGGTACATGACGCCGAAGGTGCCGATCAGCGAGAGCGGCACGGCGACGCTCGGGATCAGCGTGGCGCTGATGCGGCGCAGGAACACGAAGATCACCGCGACGACGAGCGCGACGGCGAGGAGCAGCTCGACCTGCACGTCGTGCACCGACGCGCGGATGGTGGCCGTGCGGTCGGTCAGCACGGCGACGTCGATGGCGGCCGGCAGCGCGGCCTGGAGCTGCGGCAGCTGCTTCTTGATGCGGTCGACGACCTCGATCACGTTCGCGCCAGGCTGGCGCTGGATGTTGAGGATCACGGCCGGCACTTCGTTCATCCACGCCGCGAGGCGCACGTTCTCCGCGCTGTCGACGACGTCCGCCACATCGGACAGGAAGACCGGCGCCCCGTTCTTGTACGCGACCACCACCGACTTGTATTGGGCCGCGGAAGCGAGCTGGTCATTGGCGTCGATCGTGTAGGCGCGCGCCGGGCCGTCGAGGCTGCCCTTGGCGCGCTTCACGTTCGCCGCCGCGATGGCGGTGCGCACGTCCTCGAGGCCGAGGCCGTACGAGGCGAGCGCCTTCGGATTCACCTGCACGCGCACGGCGGGACGCTGGCCCCCCGAGAGCGTGACGAGACCGACGCCGGGAACCTGCGAGAGCTTCTGCGCGAGCCGCGTGTCGGCGAGGTTCTGGATATCCGGCAGCGTCATCGTGCGCGACGAGAGGCCGAGCGTGAGGATGGGCGCGTCAGCCGGGTTCACCTTGCTGTACACCGGCGGCGCGGGCAGGTCGGAGGGCAGGAGGTTCGAGCCGGCGTTGATCGCCGCCTGCACGCCCTGCTCCGCCACGTCCAGCGGCACGGCGAGATCGAACTGCAGCGTGATGACCGAGGCCCCGCCCGAGCTCGTCGACAACATCTGCTTGAGGCCCGGCGTCTGGCCGAACTGGCGCTCGAGCGGCGCGGTGACCGACGACGCCATCACCTCCGGGCTCGCGCCCGGATAGAAAGTGAAGACCTGGATCGTCGGATAGTCGACCTGCGGCAGCGCCGAGATCGGCAGCATGCGGTAGGCGACGAAGCCGGCGAGCAGCACGGCGAGCATCAGGAGCGATGTCGCCACCGGCCGCAGTATGAAAAGCCGCGACGGATTCACGTCAGCCCGCCTTCTCTCCCGCCTTCTTCTGTCCGCGGCGGCCGCCGCCTTTCTTCGGCTCGGCCGGCGGCTTCACCTCGGGACGCGCCGAGGCCACTTCCACCTGCGCCCCCGGGCGCAGCCGGTCGACGCCGTCGGTGACGACCGTCTCGCCGGCGCGCAGCCCGCTGTTGATCGCCTGGCGCTGCCCGTCGAGCGGCCCGAGCGTGACCGTGCGCAGCTCTACCGTGTTGTCCGCCTTCACCACGTAGACGAACATGCCCTGCGCGCCGCGCTGCACCGCGGCCGAGGGCGCGATCACCACGTCGTGCAACGTGTCGAGCTTCATGCGCGCGTTGACGAACTGGTTCGGGAAGAGGCCGCCGTCGGCGTTGTCGAACTGCGCCTTGAGCTTCACGGTGCCGGTCTGCGGGTCGACCTGGTTGTCGGCGGAGGCGAGCCGTCCCGTCGCCAGCCTTTTCTGCTGCTCGCGGTCCCAGGCCTCTACCGGGATCTCGTCGCCGGACTGCAGGCGCTTCATCAGCGCCGGCAGCAGGTCCTGCGGCACCGTGTAGACGACCGCGACCGGCTGCAGCTGCGTGATGACGACGATGCCGTTCTGGTCGCCGGAACGGACGATGTTGCCGGGATCGACCAGGCGCAGGCCGATGCGGCCGCTGATCGGCGCGTTGATCCTCGCGTAGTCGAGCTGCAGCTTCGCGCTCGCGATGGCGCTCATGTCAACCGTCACCGCGCCCTCGTACTGGCGCACGAGCGAGGCCTGCGTGTCGACCTGCTGCTTCGCGATCGAGTCCTGCTGGAAGAGCGTCTTGTAGCGCTCGAGGTCGAGCCGCGCGTTCTCGAGCAGCGCCTTGTCGCGCGCGAGCTGGCCCTGCGCCTGCTGCAGCTGGACCTGGAAGGCGCGCGGGTCGATCTCGGCGAGCAAGTCGCCTTCCTTCACCAGCTGGCCTTCCTGGAAGAGCACGCGCACCAGCTCGCCGTCCACGCGCGTCCTCACGGTCACGGTGCGAAGCGGCGTCACGGTGCCGAGGCCGTTGACGATGACGTCGATGTCGCCCTGCTGCGCATTGGCCGCCACCACCGGAATCGCGGCGCGGTTCGCGCCGCCGGGACCGCCGAAGCCGCCCTTCGTGGCGCCCGCCGCGGCGGTGGGCGACGGCTTCATGCGCCATTGCCAGTAGTAATAGCCGCCGATGCCGAGCGCGGCGATGAGCACGACCAGACCCAGTGTTTTTTTCATAGCTCGAGCTTGTAGCCCACGCCGTAGATGGACCGCACCAGGTCCTCGCCCGGCCGCACCTCCTCGAGCTTGCGGCGCAGGTTCTTCACGTGCGCGTCGACCGTGCGGTCGGTGACGACGCGATGATCTTCATACAGCTGCCCCAGCAGGCGCTCGCGCGGGAACACGCGGCCCGGCGAAGCGGCGAGCGCGCGCAGGAGGCGCAGCTCGACCGGCGTGAGATCGAGCTCGCGCCCGTCCAGCGTCGCCCGATGCTCATCAACGCTCAAACCGGTTGGCGCCGTGCGCGGCCGCCGCAGGATGGCGCGCACGCGCGCGACCAGCTCCCGGATGCTGAACGGCTTGCAGACGTAGTCGTCGGCGCCGAGGTCGAGGCCCACCAGGCGGTCGATCTCCTCGACCCTGGCGGTCACCATGACGATGGGCACGTCGGTGAAGGTTCGCAGCTCGCGGCAGATCTCCAGGCCGTCGCGGCCGGGGAGCATCAGGTCGAGCAAGATCAGGTCCGGCGCGTTCGCGCGCACCCATACCACTACCTCGTTGCCGTCGGCGATGGTGTGCGTGTCGTACCCCTGTGACCTCAGGTAGTCCGCCTCCAGCGCCGCGAGCTTCGGCTCGTCCTCGACGATCAGGATCCGGCTCATGCGGCCGCCGGCAATGTGACGCGCACGCGCAGGCCGCCGAGCGGCGAGTGCTCGGCGCGGATGTCGCCGCCGTGCGCGTCGGCGATGCTGCGGCAAAGCGCGAGGCCGAGGCCGGCGCCGCCGTTTGCGCGGCTGCGCGAGGCCTCGACGCGGAAGAAGCGCTCGAAGAGGCGCGGCAGCGCGTCCGGCGGCACGCCGGGCGCGGAATCGTCGAAGTCGATCGCCACGCGGTCCTGGTCGCGCCGCACCGCGACGCGCACACGGCCGCCCGCGTCGGTGTAGCGCGCCGAGTTCTCGAGCAGGTTGCGGAACATCTGCAGCAGGCGATCGGTATCGCCGTACACCGGCGCC
>Ga0207707_10005303_pt1 | contig 11268 bp, 10 predicted proteins | sample KBSC83BmetaG_FD_184336 | JGI IMG/M metagenome (GOLD analysis project Ga0207707, IMG submission 184336) | Corn rhizosphere microbial communities from Kellogg Biological Station, Michigan, USA - KBS C8-3B metaG (SPAdes) (version 2) | ecosystem: Host-associated > Plants > Roots > Rhizosphere ... | reverse complement strand
GCATCGCGCCAGATGATCTACGGTGAGTCAGTGGCTGCGCGCGCCGAGCGTCAGGCACAAGCCGACGCTCAGATCCCCACGCAAACAGATCTGCTCAGCAAGTTGATCATTGGACCACTCGCCGGCGTGCTCGAAAAGAAACGGCTGCTCGTAGTCGCAGACGGCGCGCTTCAGTACGTACCGTTTCAAATGCTGACCGCGCCTGAAACTGGCGCTTATTTGCTTCAAAAATATGAGATCGTGAATCTGCCTTCAGCTTCGACCCTCGCGTTGTTGCAGTCAGTTGCAGCGAATCGTAAACCGGCCAGTAAGTCAGTCGCCGTACTCGCCGACCCCGTATTTGAAGCTGACGATCCGAGAGTCACGGCAAATGTGAAACGATTGCAGCCGCGGCGCTCCAATGACGTTCAACTCGCACTCCGTGACGCCGGCATCACTCCCGATGGCGGACAAATTCCACGACTCCTCGCGTCCGGAGCCGAAGCGAATGGAATCATCGCGGCGGCTCCGTGGTACACAGGCTTCAAAGCCGTCGGCTTCGACGCAAACCGCGAAATCGTTTTTGGTCCTCAACTGTCCGACTATCGGATCATACATTTCGCTACGCATGGTCTAATCAACAGCGAACGGCCAGAACTCTCAGGCATCGTGCTCTCGCTTTTCGACAGCGAAGGACGCCCGCAAAACGGATTTCTCCGCTTGCACGACATCTACAACCTGCACCTTCCGGCAGATCTCGTGGTGCTGAGTGCTTGCAGCACCGGCCTCGGTAAAGACGTTAGAGGTGAAGGTCTCATCGGCCTGACACGCGGTTTTATGTACGCCGGTGCATCGGGCGTGATCGCGTCGCTCTGGAAGGTTGACGACGATGCCACGGCCGAATTGATGAAGCACTTTTATGAAGCGCTGTTCCACGAAGGAATGGCGCCGGCCGCGGCCTTGCGACACGCGCAGCTCACGCTTTCGCAAAATAAACGTTGGCAGTCGCCTTACTACTGGGCCGGCTTTGTTATTCAGGGTCAATACACCGAAACAGAAAAGTTTGTCGAACCGTTCCCGAACCGAACTCAACTGGCGTTGCTCTGTATCCTCGGGGGCATCGTGCTGCTGATCTTTACCGTGGTTTTTGTCCGCAGACGAAGAGCCTGATGAACAAAAATTGGTTTTTGTCGCAGGAGGCTTTTGATGCCTTGCTTGACTGGCTTGATTCAGATCGTGAACAAGCGGGAATCAAGTACGAGGAGATCCGAGCGCGCCTCATAATCATTTTCACCGGGCGCGGCTGCGTCGATGCTGAAGATCTGGCCGATGAGACAATCAATCGCGTTACTCAGCGTTTGAGCACGATTAAGAAAGAGTTTACTGGTGATCCAACTCGCTACTTCTTCGGTGTCGCAAACTTTATTCTCATGGAGTATATGAGGAGAAAACCGCCTCAGCCATCTCCGTTCCCGCCTACTGACTCAAATCAAGTCGAAGTTGAATTTCGCTGCCTCGAACAGTGCATCGATAGTCTCAGCGAAGAGAACCGGTATTTACTTCTGAAGTACTATGGGGCCGAAGGTGGTTCGAAGATCGACCAGCGAAAGCAACTGGCGGAGGAGTTAGGAATCGCAGCTAACGCCTTGCGCATACGGGCCTATCGCATTCGTCTGGGTTTGCAGCAGTGTGTGGAGAAATGCATCAAGCGAGCAGAGGAATGAAATAATTGGCAGTTTCAAGTCATAAACATTAGAGGCGACTTAGTCGCTGGAGAGATAAATTGAACCCGAATTTTGATAAGCAAGAGATGAGAAGCTACTTGCTCGGCAACTTGGAAGCAGATCGCCGAGCGGCACTCGAAGAAAGCATTTTGTCGGATCCCGGGGTTTATGAAGAGCTTTTGGTCGTTGAAGGAGAGTTAATCGACCAGTACGTAGTAAATAATTTATCACCTTCTGAGAGGCAACAGTTTGAGACGAATTTTCTGATCACGGCTGAACGTCAAAAGAATTTGCGTTTTGGCCGTTTACTAAGGCGATATCTGGACTCCCAACCGGTTCCCGTTCCTCCCGAAAAAATTCCGGTCGCAGTTCGCCAAATCGAAACACCAGCTCCCGCGAAAAAATTCCTCCCGTTTTTCTCTGCCGGCCCGTTTGGCAGAAGTGCGAGTATCGCCGTCTCGGCCGCGGTTGTGGCCAGCGTCGCAATCATCGTGTTCATTTGCTGGGTTTCGACGAGGAAACCTGTGCAACACACGGTCCGCGAAGATTCCTCCCACCTGATGAAGGTGCCGCTGACGCCGGGTTCGCAGCGTTCCGAAGGTGGTTCGACTCCGCGCGTACAGATACCGCCGAAGGGCTTCGACGTCCGGCTCGAATTGCAGGTAACCAATACGAGCTTTCGCAATTACAAGTCGGAACTGCTTCGTGAAAACAATTCACTAAAGACTGCGGACGAGCTAAAAGCGGAGCCGAGCGGTGAACAACACGTTGTTCCATGGACCATCACAGGCGACGTGCTCAGTCCGGGAGATTACAAAGTCAGGCTTAGTGGAGTTGTGGACTCAGGACAGGATGAATTCATCGACAACTATTCCTTCCGGGTAGTCAAATAGTTTTGCACGGTCCTACCGCAAAAGATTTTTCTGAAATGTTTGACTGATCGAAGTCATAGAAGGTGAAGCGTCGGAATAGATGAGCCCCCGAGAAGAGGCGGCCGGCGCTCATTTGGAGAAAATTACCCCACGCGCGACGAACTCCTCACCCCTACATGCTAGATGCATGCCTCATAAAATGATGGCGAGCGGTATTGTGTTTGAGGACCGCTCGCCAGTTTTTTTATAGGTCGGATAGGTGTCCTTTTCGACTTATATCAACGCTCCTCACTGTTTCTTGATGTAGTTTCGGTGGACCCAGCCATCTTTCTGATCGCGGTCGAGAGTTTCGAAGAAGACGTTCTTGTCGTCTTCGCGCTTCACCATTCGGACTCGTTGTGTCACATCCATTGCAGCGCCCGCCGGCTTCTCAGAGTCGGTCAGAAAAGTTTCGACCGTCTCGCGCGCGACCGGCTTCGCCTCGTCAGTGTGTGTATTCAGTTCGGCAATCGCTTCCACGGCGCTGGCCTTGAGCAGCTTGGGCCAGAGCTTTGCAAAGAGTGCGCGCGACGCGTAGACGTCGGCGCTGTTCACCTTGCCGTTGATCGCGAACACGTAGCCGATCACGTCCGGCTTGTTCTTCAGTATTCCTGAGAGTTCATCGATGTAGGCGGTGCTTGTTTCCTTAACTTTCGAATTTTCGATCGATAACTCCAGGCTCGAGCTGGAAGCGAGCGAGCTAACGTCTGCGCCAACACTGCGGCTCAACTTCTCCTGTGCCAGCGATACATTTTGCCAAACCGCTTGTTGCGAGTTTTCACTTTTGGCTGCGAGCTTCAGTTCCTTCGTTGCGACTGCGTTGTCGGAACTGGTGAAAACGGCTGACTCCTCGGTTCCTCTCTTGCTCCAACGACCTGACTCAACACAAAACGCAGCAATCGGCATGCGGCCTGATCGAGGCGGCACGATGAAATCCATTGAGATCATCCGATCCTGGTCGCCGCCCCGGACGATGTCGCCTGATTGAACGTAGATGTCCTGGTTCGAGAGGTTCCGAATCGCGAGCTCATTGACGTCTCGGGTCTCATAGACCTTCACCTTCTTTTGCGCGAGCGCTTCCTGAAGTGTCAGAAACGTCCTGGTGGTCTGATCCTTGCCGTGAACGAGAAAGACCGTAAGGTTTTTGTGCGTGTACGGACCGGAGAGACGGTAGTTAGAGGTTTTCGGGCTGCGTGGGGAATCTTGACCGTGCAATGGGAGAGCGAGTAGCAAACATAAAACGGTGAATGCGGTTAGGTGCTTTAGCTTCATTGTCGTACTCCTGACTTAGCGATGGACCAAGGGGAGACCACTCGTGGGGAGACGGGAAAACTACCTTGCGGGTAAAGGAACGTAAACGATGAAGACTTCTTGCGGGCTGAGACGAGACGGATCGCGCCTTACGTTGCCCCGCGGTGTGGCCTTATTTAGGAGTCAGTCGTGCACGGTCGGCGCGTCGGCGTGGGGAACGAAGCACATGCGGCAGCGCGCTTCGTATTTGTCCGAGGCACCCACGGCAACGCGTTCCTCTGATTCGAACGTGCGCTGGGAATAGTTTGCGGGTTGGCCGCATTTCATGCAGATAGCGTGGGTCTTCGTGATGTACTCGGCAATCGCTAGTAACTGCGGCATCGGTTCCCACGGTTTGCCGGTGTAGTCCTGGTCCAACCCGGCAATGATCACGCGCACGCCGCGCCGTGCGAGCGTGTTCGCAACGTTCACCAGTTCGTTGTCGAAGAACTGCCCTTCATCGATGCCGACAACTTCCGTGTCCGAATCGACTTTCACGAGTATCTCGGCGGCCGAACGACTGTTCGCCGAGTCGTGACGCATCTCAGAGTGGGAAACAATTTGACTCTCCGAAAAGCGCGAGTCGAGCTCGGGCTTAAAGACCTGCACCTTCTGTCGCGCAATCTTTGCGCGGCGCAGACGCCGGATCAGTTCCTCTGACTTGCCTGAAAACATCGATCCGGCAATGACCTCGACCCAACCCGCATCCTTACGCGAGTGTGGCGGTGGCTCCTCGTGGTTAACTTGGGCGACTAGTTCATCCATTCGGTTGACTGTAAAGTTTGGGATTATAAAAAGGCGCAAAGGCGGCGACGAGCGCCAGCTCAAAACTCATGGAACGTGTTACGAGGTCGCGTGACAAAACTCCCCACGCGCCCTGCTTGCTTCTGATGTCGCGTCCGCCGGTGACTTCGTCGATCACGGTGCCGAGTTCCCGGCGACCTTCGACAACACTCTTGACGATATCGGCCGGCACTGAAATCGACGGCGCCGCGCCAAAAGCACTCCGTTCGCCATTATCGATGGCAAAAGCCCAGCCTCGCAGGAACGTATGCCACTCACCCTCGATGGAAACCGAGTGAAAGCCTCCTTCGAGTCCGACGTAAATATCAGCCTCGAGCCTGCGGCTACGCAGTGAGTCGCGGGCAGCGAGGGCTCGTTCTCGGGCGCCCTGCATCAGTTGCCAGTCCGTTAGCGGCATGGCGGGAACACTGGTCTCCACGCGCCGCGCGACGACGTTAGCGTTCGTCCAATCCGGGTCGATAGTTGCGATTCGCGCGACGCTGGCTCGTACCGCCATGATTTTTGCCGCGCGATCAGACCCCAGGGCGATTGTCTTCAGTGCCACAGCGACAGAGGCTATAGCACATGAACCCGTCTCGCTCAAAATGAAGTACAGGTTCTACATGTCCTATCGGACCTATTTCATTGAGACACATTTTCTCGCTCTTTTCGCATACCTAATGAAGCTTAATCGCCGAGATTTGGTTGACAGGAATCGGACCTGGGAATAGCCTTGTCGGACCTCTGGTTGTTTCTACATGCCCAGCACCCCTTTCTGGCCGCCCAGAGAGCAGCCACGGTTAAGGTAAGAACCAATCTTTGAAGCTGCCAAACTAACGTCTCACGTTAGCCCGCGTGAACTCCGAAGGAGGAGATTTGAAATGTGCGAACCTAAAGAATGGACATTGATGTTTTACTTTGCCACTGACAATCCACTTGCGATCAGCGCTGTCTCGCAACTGAAGGCCATCAAGGATGCCGGGTTTCATCCTGATGCCAACGTCGTGGCCCAGTTTGATCCTTACACCGAGGGAACTCCCACCCATGTGTTTGATGTAAACGTCGTCAACAAGCTCAAAGCCGACGGAAAAGCCAACATTGGTTTTCAGGGCAATGATCCGGCGGTGCGCAGTCTCGTTGAAGACAAGCTGTGGCGAGATGAACGAACCAGCACGGCGCCGGAAGGCGCGCCGGCAACATCGACGAGCCGGGAGCTGGTGAGAAAAGCACTGAACACGGTACTGAGGAGACATTACGGAATCGACTACAAACCCCCGGTCGCTCCGAATGTGAACAGCACCTTCAACCCGGTCAGCAACCGCATGGAAGAACCGGGCGCGAAAGCATCGCTGCGAGAGTTCTTGCGGTTTTGTGCCGACAATTACCCCGCAAAGCATTACATGCTCTTCATGCTCGGTCACGGCGTCGTCGTTGGTAACGACATCTTCATGCTCGACGAACATGCGAGCGAGCAATCACTGACGCTAACCGACCTCGGACAGATCATCGGTGACTTTAACGATGGCATCGAACTCGAAGGCTCGGTCCTCGAATTAGTTAGTTTTCACAGTTGCTCCGTGAGCTCACTCGAAGTCGCTTACGAATTAAAGGACGCGGCCAAGTACATGCTCGCATCACAGGGTCCGGCTTTTGTCGGTAGTTGGCCTTACCGCCAGATTCTGATCCGCATCTTCAATGCCCTTGAAGACAAAGACACACCGATAAACATGCGAGAGCTGATGTTGGAGATCTATCTCTCCTGCATGCGCAATAGTGCAGACTACCTGCTGGCCGGTTACTCGTTTCAATTGACTCTTTGTGATCTCGGGAAAGTCATAGAGATACAGGACGAGATCGATGAGCTGGCGAGAACTCTGAAGGTTGGTTTGCAAAACGATCGCGCGCGCGACTACATCCTGCTGTCGCACTGGAAGTCGCAAAGCTTTTTCAACGAGATGTACACCGATCTTTACGACTTCTGTTTCTGCTTGACTAACAAGATCAACGATCTTGCCAGGCCAAGTCAGGAGCTCATCGACATTCGAACCGCCTGCATCAAAGTGATGAATAGCTTGGTCAAGGAGAATCCCAAGAAAGAAAATCATCCCGACATCGAGCAGATCATCATCGCCGCAGACTTCCTTGGACCGGCATTTCAGTATTCTCGCGGGCTGTCAGTCTACTTTCCATGGGCGGAGCCTTCCACAGACAGTCCCGTCATGGCACAGTATGCGAAATATCGGTTCAGCACCGACTTCAAAAACCCATGGCTCAGTTTTCTGCAGGCTTACTTCAAGGAAACCAAACGTGCGGTAAGCAGTGACGAGGCGGATGTCAGGCGTTTCCTGCCGCATTTGCCTGTCAGTGGACCAGTGCCACTCGAACAGAGTCTCGATGTAGATGTTGCCAGCCTTATCTACAGCGGCGAAGGAACACCGGATTTGCGAGGCGCTCTTGCCGGTGGCACCAAGACTGATCCGACCGATAAGACCGGCGGCGACTACGAGACCGTTTCAATCAAAAACTTCCCGCGTGATATCAGGAGTCGCGGACAAAGGGCGCAACAGGCATTCGCGATCTTCCCGGTATTCGAGGCTCTCAATCTGATCGACAAGAACGGCGTAAATGGTCAAAACGGGAAGAGCATTACCGCTCCAAAGGTTAAGACCCAGAGCGCCGGCGCTCAGAACGGTCACAACGGTGACAGCTAGCGAATTAATTGGAGTTGCATCGAAGGCGTTGCGATAACGTTCAGCAACGCCTTCGACGTTCAGTTCGCGTTAGATGAAAGTAACGTTAGTCCTCCTCATTTGCCTGATCCTCAGTTGGCATTTGTCCGCTGGTGTGTCGGCGCCTGCCGCAAATCCGGATCCGAAGACTCAAGCGCAGCAACTGCTCGATCTCAGTGAAAGACAAAACTCAAAGAACCACGACCTCGCTCTGCAAACCGCGCAGGAAGCGCTCGCGCTGTTTCAATCCATAAACGATCAGGAAGGCATTGCCGAGTCGTACCTCGATCTGGGTACCTACTACTTTGCCCAGAACAAGATGACTGAGGCGTCCCAGAACTTTGAGTCAGCGCTGGAAATCCGGCATCAGCGTCAGGAACCGGATGAAGAAGCTAAGGTCCTGATCCAGTTGGGTTTCGTCGAAGCGCGCAAAGGAGAATGGGTTAACGGCTTCTCCTACTTAACTCAGGCCCAGAATCTGCTGGACGATGAAGACGAACCGGATCAGTTAGCGAGAATCGCTGCGGGAATGGCCTACATTTTCAATGAGAGCGGGCTTCCCGAGTATGGGTTAACTCAGAATCAGCGAGCGCAGCACTATTTTGCGCAAGCTTCGAACCTGCGCGGTTATAACCGACAGATAATGAAGACCGGTTATACGTATTTCCTGTTGAAAAAGTACCCGGAAGCACTTCGTGAGTTAGAACAGGCACTGGAGTATTTCAAGTCCTCAGGTAATAGCGCCGCAAATTTGGATATCGCAGAGTGCGAGGAGTATATCGGCCAGGTCTACCTCGCCACCGAGAAGTATGACCTTGCGCTGCAATACTTTTTACCGATCCCACCCTTTTATGAGACCACGCACAACGATAGCGACGCCGCACAGGTTAGAGGGTTGATTGGAGAAGTCTACCAACGGCAGGGAAAGATTGAGCTTGCGCGCAGGAATTACGAGGCAGCACTCAAAAACTTTCGCGAGTCGGATGCTCAAGTTAAAAAAGCTGCGGTTGCATTCGCGCTCGGACGATTGGAGTTGAGCCAGGGTAATTATGATGCGGCGGAAAATTATCTTAAAGAATCGATCGAAAGCACCGAAAACATTTGGAGCGATTTGAGCAGTCGAACGTTAGCCATGGCGTTTTCCGCCAGTGTTCACGATCGTTATGAGACCTATATCGAGTGCCTGATGCAAAAGCGCAAACGGCAGCCTTCGCAGGGCTTGGAACAGCAAGCCTTCGAGGCAAGTGAACTCGCCCGCGCGCGTTCGCTGGCGGCGCTGTTGCGCGACACACAGACCACGGTCGTAACCGGCATCGACCCGCGCCTGGCGGAACGAGAAGGTAAACTGCGCCGGAACATCCGCGAGATCGCGGAACACACGATCTCTGTGCTTGCTACAGACTACAAAAAGGAACAACTCGATTCGCTCGAGAAAGCTTTAACCGCTTTGCGCGAGCAACACCAACAACTCACACAGCAACTCCAGAAACAGAATCCAAACTACGATCAGTTTCAAGAGACAGCCAACTATTCGATACAACAGATTCAGCAATTCATTGTCGAAGATAACGAGACGATGTTGCTCGAGTACTTCCTCGGGAAGGATGCGAGCTACGTCTGGGCCATTACGCGCAACGACGCCCGCGTCTATGAATTGCCGAAGGCGGAAAAAGTCACTGCTGCCGTGGGAACGCTTTACGAGCTCCTCGCAAAGAAGCCCGACGATGATTCTGAGAAACGCCTTAGTAAAGCGGGCAGTGAACTCGCGCAAATGATTCTCACTCCGTTGGCGAATCAATCGACAATCAAGAGAGTGATCGTGGTGGCGGACGGTGCGTTGAATTACATTCCGTTTCAGTTATTGCCGTCGCCTTCAGGAACTCCGCTGGTTGCGAGTTATGAAATCGTAAACGCGCCGTCGGCATCGATTCTCGGTCAACTGCGCAAAGAGAAACAGCAGCGGCCGGCGAGCACGAAGGTTTTGGCAGCATTTGGCGATCCGGTATTCCGATCGAACTATGCGCAGTTCAAGAGCTCCGGATCAGCCGCCGTTTTAGCTTCGGCGACAGAGCGCGGCGTCGAACTGGATGCAGATTCAGTCGATCCTGACAAGATCCAACCACTCGTCTACAGCAAGGATGAACTGAATTATTTGCGGGAGGTCGGAGGCCAGGGTGCTTTCATTGCCAGGGGATTCGACGCGTCACGTGCGATGTTGGAGCAGATTAACTTCTCGCGGTATGCGATCCTGCATTTCGCAACGCACGGGTTGTTCGATCCCAACAATCCGAAAAAGCTCGGGTTTTATCTGTCGATGGTTGATGCAGCCGGACGCGACCAGCAGGGCTTCATCACGATGCAGGACGTTTACAATCTTCGCGTGCCCGTGTCGCTGGTTGTGCTGAGCGCGTGTCGCACGGGTCTCGGTGAGGATGTTAGTGGCGAAGGGCTGATTGGTTTGACGCGTGGTTTTATGCATGCAGGCGCTTCGAGCGTGGTAGCGAGTTTGTGGAAGGTTGACGACGAAGCGACTGCGGAGTTGATGAAGTACTTCTACACGAACATGCTGAAGAAAGGTATGCGGCCTGCGGCGGCGTTGCGTGATGCGCAAAATACTTTAAGACAAAATCCGCAGTGGCAGTCGCCGCACTTCTGGGCCGGCTTTACTTTGCAGGGCGAATTCAAAGAACCGATCAAACTGCCGCCACCGAGCGCTGCGCCACCGGCAGTTCAAAGTGCGGTTGGTGCTGGATTGTTGTTAACTTTGCTCGCAGGAATCGGCTGGGGCATTAGCCGCAGATTGCGCGGATGAATTACTCGACCGCGAAGTAGTAGCTGCCGGGGATTCGTTCCCTTGTGTTGTCGGGTTTGATTTTGGAGAGTTGGATTGCGTAGGTACCTGGAGTTATTGATCCTGGAGCGATAGTGACAACTACCGCTTCCGGTGTTTGTTGTTCGATAGTTAAATCACTTCCACCTACTAACTTGACTACGTAGCCTTTAGCGCCTCTCGCGTTCTCCGGAATCGTGAGTGTTATTTTGAGACCTGCATTTGGGGGCGGCTTGACGTGTTGAATTGCGGGGCCTTCCGCTCGTTCAGCGGTGCTGATGGTGAGGTTAACTGCTAAATACGTGGTCGTTGACTTGGGCCACAAGATAATGATGCCGGCGACAATGATCACCGCTGCCGCCACCAGCGCTACACGCGCATACGACTGTTGCCTCCAGAATGCCGCGATCTGTTCGAAGAACCCGGGACGAGGGACTGGCCTGGACTTAGCACGCCGTAACAACTCAGCCGCAAACTGCAACTTGACCTGACGCTCGTTGCTACTCAGAAAATATTTCTCGACGCGTTCACGTTCGTCGGCCGGCAAGTCATTCTGAAGATATTCATCAGTGATTTCGTCAACAACAATGTCAAACTCTTCAGCAAATTCCGAATCCGACAGCAAACGTAACTCGAATTGCTCCTCGTCCGCCTCGGCTAGTCGACCGAGTAGATACTCCCTTACCTCAGTTTTATCGCTCTTAACTATGATGGCCGCTCCTCCCCCCACTACCATTTACTATGTCTTTAGACGGCAGTTTCGTTTTGCCTCCCGTGATTAATACACCGAAGTACGCATTTTTCGAGATTTACTCGCAAATGATGGGCACGAGTACGCAAAGCTCCCTCGCTAATCTGAAGTTCGCCGGCCATCTGCCGGTGATGCTGGATCTTCGCACTTCCGTGATACAGGTGATAGTCGAGAATGAATTCCTGTTTGTCGACGGGCAACAGTTTCAAACACTTTGACAGGCACTCATGAGTATCAGTCCGCGCGTCAACTGGTACTGAGTGTTGCGGCA
>Ga0207707_10005299_pt1 | contig 11281 bp, 9 predicted proteins | sample KBSC83BmetaG_FD_184336 | JGI IMG/M metagenome (GOLD analysis project Ga0207707, IMG submission 184336) | Corn rhizosphere microbial communities from Kellogg Biological Station, Michigan, USA - KBS C8-3B metaG (SPAdes) (version 2) | ecosystem: Host-associated > Plants > Roots > Rhizosphere ... | reverse complement strand
CGCGACGCTGACCTCGTTCAACTCATCGGGACGGACCGCAGTGCGCAGCGCGACCGCGCCGTTGTGCCGCGAAGCGACACCAATATCGGTGATGATCGTGTAGCGATCGGCCAGCAGGCAGGCATCAACACTGCCGATCAATGCCACCGCGTTGGCCTGTGCAACCGCTTCGGCCGTGAGCGCTGGCATGAGTTCCGGCCTCTCAGCCGAATCGAGCCAGCCCTGACGGATCGGCTCGGCGATGAGTGCGGTCGTTAAATTGTCTTCTACGAGGCAACGGATCACAGTGTGCCTTTCTTTGCCGGTTGGGCGATGTTAGCTGAGATCGCCCGCGCCATTGGCCCAGAAGCGTTCGACCTGGGCGCGCAGCAATCGGTTGTGTTCCGCACTCAGGTGCGGATCGGCGTTCAAAATGCGATGCGCTTCGTCGCGCGCCCGTTGCAGCGTGCCGAGATCGCCCAGTGAGGCGAGTTTCAGGTCGGGCAGGCCGCTCTGGCGTTTGCCGAAGAACTCCCCAGGGCCACGCAGTTCGAGATCGATTTCCGACAGCCGAAAGCCGTCCTGCGTCTGCACGAGCGCATCGAGCCGCTGGTTGGCAGTCTCGCTGCTCTCACCCGCGATAAGTATGCAATACGACCGTGCAGCACCGCGTCCGACCCGACCGCGAAATTGATGGAGTTGCGAGAGACCGAAGCGCTCGGCTCCCTCGATCAGCATGACGGTTGCGTTCGGGATGTCGATACCGACCTCGACGACCGAGGTGGAGACGAGGATATCGATCTCGCGCTCGCGAAAGGCGGTCATCATCGCGTCTTTTTCGACCGGCTTCATGCGGCCATGGAGCAGCCCGAGACGCAGATCGGGAAAAACTTCGGTCGAAAGACGCTCATATTCCGCGGTCGCGGCGCGGGCGTCGATCGCTTCCGATTCTTCGACCAGCGGGTAGATGATGAAGACTTGATGTCCGGCGTCGATCTGTTGTCGCAGGAAGCCATAAACCTCGCGTCGTTTCGAACTCTCGGCGCGACGCGTTTCGATCGTTTGGCGGCCGGGTGGCAGTTCATCGATGATCGAAACGTCGAGATCGCCATGAATGACGAGCGAGAGGCTGCGTGGGATCGGCGTTGCCGTCATCACGAGCACGTCCGGGTTGTAGCCCTTGTCGCGCAGCGCGGCACGCTGGCCGACGCCGAAGCGATGCTGCTCATCGATGATCGCCAGCCCAAGCCGGCGAAACGCGACATGCTCTTCGAGAAGCGCATGGGTGCCGACGATCAGGTCGATCTCACCCGCACTCAGCCGTTCGTCGACGTCGCGTCGTTCCGCTTTCGTGCTCTTGCCGGTCAGCAGCGCAAGTCGCGGTCGCTCGTTCTCCGGCAGGGCATCGAAGAGGCCGCCCAGGCTCCGATAGTGCTGTTCGGCCAGGATCTCGGTCGGCGCCAGGAGCGCTGCCTGAAATCCGTCCGCGATGGCTACCAACGCCGCCGAGGCGGCCACGACCGTTTTGCCCGAACCGACATCGCCCTGCAGCAAGCGGCTCATCGGACGCGGCAGTGCCATGTCCTGCAGTATTTCATCAAGCGCGCGCTGTTGAGCAGCGGTGAACTGGAAAGGGAGCGTGCCGCGGAAGTGTGCCAGGAGTGGCGGGTTGCTGGGGAAGGCGTGACCATCGGCTGCTTGCCACTCGACTTTCCGCTGCACCAGCCCGAGTTGCAGCACCAGGAACTCGTCGAAAGCGAGGCGGTTTCGCGCGATGCGTAGCTGATCGAGCGACTCCGGATAGTGGATCGCTTCGAGCGCGATCGGGAGCGGCATGAGCTGCAAGCGCATGCGCGTTTCGTCGTCGAGCGGATCGCGCAGCAGCCGCGCGGAGGCATCGAGCGCCATGCGGGTCAAGTTGCGCAACGGTTTCTGGTATAGGCCCTTGGTCAGCGGGTAGACCGGCACCAGGCGGCCGGTGTGCAGCATCTCTTCATCGAGCAATTCCCATTCGGGATTGCGGAAGCAGAGGATGCCGCGTTGCTGCTCGACACGCCCGCTGATCGCCACCTGGCTGCCGACCGGCAGTTGCCGCGCGATATACGGGTTGAACCAGGTTGCACGCACGCGCCCCGTGCCGTCGCTGATCTCCATCTCGACGAGCGGTTTGCCGGTTTTGGTCCGCTGCTCCTGAAGCGAGACGACCTCGCCGCGAACGGTGCATTCACGATGGAAGAGGATGCTGGTGATCGGTTGTACACGGCTGTAGTCGTGGTGCAGGCGAGGCAGGAGTAGCAGCAGGTCGCGAATTGTGCGGACATTCAGCGCCGCCAGTTGACGCGCGCGTCCCTCGCCGACACCGCGCAGCAACGTGATCGGATCGTCGAGCGATTCGACGTGCGGGAGCGGCGCCACGCGACGCTGAGCCGGTTTTTTCGGCGGCGCCGGACGTTTCGCCTCTGCAACCGGCGTTGCTCGTTGCGTTTCGCCTGCATGAAGGAGTGTCAGCGCCCGCTCAATCCGCTGTGCTCGCTGGCTGGCACCGAGCCCCGCATAACCGGCGAAGAGTCGGCGCAGTTCCGCGAGTCGGTCGGCGGAACCGTTCGAAGCAGCACTCTGCCCGGCGAAATAGCGTTCGAAGCCGCCGCTGACCGCCGAATCAAGGTAGCCCTTGCGCGCTTCCAGCGCGAACATCTTGCGCCAGAGTACGCTGGAATCGGCGGTGGCGTTGTCGCGCGGTCTGCTCATGAAGTAAGTCAACCTGTGCAAGTGTGGGGTGTCAAGCTTGGATGCTGCTCATGTCCGTCGATCGACACCATCGTTTCACGACTGAGGCTCGAGCGCGTGCAGGAATCCCGGATGGCTTTACCGCCCGTCGGCAAACCCGCGCCTTGAGCGTATTTGAAGCGCGTGATATGCTACCAGTTCGTGGGCGCTTGGCTCACGCTTTTCTGTGCATTCGAGTATGAAACGCATCGACGATAGAGCTTGATGGCTGGTAAAGGGGGAGACGGTGGCTGGTAAGTGTGACATGTGCGGTCGAGGACCGGGCTTCGGCCACAATGTGAGCCACTCCAAGCGCCGGACGAACCGCATGTTCCGGATCAACATTCAGCGTCAGACGATCTATAAGGATGGCAAGGCGAGCAAAGTGAACATCTGCACGCGTTGCCTGCGTACGATGCACAAAGAGTCGCGCGCCGCTTAGAACACGCCGATCCAAACAAGCAATTTAAAACGCCGCTCGGTCTGCTGAGCGGCGTTTTCGGTTGCGAAATTTCATGCGACACGACCCCCAACGATTAAGTAGCGATCAAGACCGGCCAGGTCCGGTTCGACGCGGCTCATCGCGTACGGATGTGCAGTGCGGGCCTGTTCGAGCGCCGTTTCGCGTTGCGCTGGATCGATCTCGAAGAGCATGAGGCCGCCGGGCGCGAGCAACGGCGTAGATTGGCGCAGCAGTTCCGCATACAAGGCGAAGCCACAGTCAGCGGCGTAGAGCGCGTTGTCGGGTTCCAGCGCGATGCCGGGATGACGCTGATCCTCCCGCAGGTAGGGAAGATTGGCGACGATCACGTCGAACGGCGAACGTGCCCAGTCGAGTAGAGAACCACACACGAGTTGAACCCGCTGCGCATTCAGGCGCTTACGGTTGATCTCGGCAACTGCAAGCGCGGCTCGCGAAACGTCGCTGGCGATGATCAGCGATCGGCGGGATGCGCGATTGAGCTGATCGATACTGAGGGCGATCGCGCCGCTACCTGTGCCGACGTCAACGATACGGAGTGGCTGAGCCTGCCGATTGATAAAGGTGAGCGCCCGTTCGACCAGACCTTCGGATTCCGGTCGCGGGATCAGCACGCGTCGATCGACGACGAAGTCGAGTCCCATGAACTCGCGTGTCCCGGTGATATAGGCGACCGGCTCGCCGGCGGCGCGTCGCTCGATGAGTTCGGCGAAGCGTGCGTCGGTATCGGAGGGCAGTGGCTCCGGATAGCGCATGTAGATCTGCGCACGGTCGAGATCGGTCAGATGCATAAGCAAGACTTCGGCGTCGAGACGTGGTGTGTCGACTCCGGCTTCGCGCAGTCGCTCCGTGGCGCGCTGGAGCGCCGAGTGGAACGACGCGCTCAGTTCAGACCCTCTTCTTGCAGGCGCTCGGCCTCATCGGCTGCCTGGAGCTCGGAAATAAACCCGTCGATATTGCCGCTGAGCACGCCCGGAAGGTTGCTTAGGCTGAGCTTGAGCCGATGATCGGTCACCCGATCCTGCGGCACGTTGTAAGTGCGGATCTTCTCCGAGCGTTCGCCCGAGCCGACCTGCGAGCGCCGCATACCGGACCGCTCGGCATGCAAACGCTGCTGCTCGATGTCGAACAGGCGCGCGCGCAACACCGCCATCGCCTTGGCGCGGTTTTTCAGTTGCGATTTCTCGTCCTGGCAGGTGACGACGATGCCGGTCGGCAGGTGGGTGATGCGCACGGCTGAGTCGGTCGTGTTGACGCTCTGGCCGCCGTGCCCGGTCGAACGGAAAACGTCGACGCGCAGGTCGCCCTCGTTGATATCGACATCGACGTCCTCTGCCTCCGGCAGCACCGCGACCGTTGCGGTCGAGGTGTGGATGCGGCCACTCGATTCTGTCACCGGCACGCGTTGAACGCGATGCACGCCGCTCTCGTATTTTAGATGGCTGAACGCACCCTGGCCCCGCACCTCGAAGATGATCTCACGAAAGCCGCCGATGCCGGTCTCGCTCGACGACATAACGTCGACCTTCCAGCCGTGCCGTTCGGCATACGTGGCGTACATCCGAAAGAGATCGGCGGCAAATAGGGCGGCTTCTTCACCGCCGGTGCCGGCCCGAATCTCCATGATGACGTTCTTCTCGTCGTTTGGATCTTTGGGAACGAGCAGTTGGCGAATACGTGTTTCGAGCGCCTCACGTTGGCGGCTCAGTTCCGCAATCTCTTCGTCCGCCAGGCTCGCCAGTTCGGCATCGTCGCCCTGTTTGAGCTGTTCGGCGTCGGCGATCTGCTGCTCGACGTTCTGGAGTTCGCGGTACGCCGTCACCAGGCTCTCGATCTCGGCCCGTTCGCGTCCCAACTCCATTAGGCGTTCCGGATCGGTGGCGATGGCAGGATCGCCCATCATCTGCTCAAGCTCGATGAAATGCTTGTTGATGTCACTCAGTCGTTGGTCCATGGATGCAATCATGTCTGTCGTCCTTTCACGGTAGGCGTTGATCGTCGGGCGCGCAGTCGACGTCGCTAACCGTGACCGGTCGGGCTCTGAAGCGGTCGGAGGTCGGGGCGGGCGTGGGTAAGGGCGAGGGCAACCGCTTCGTCCGCGTTCAACGCCTGCTGATAGAGTCCTTCGCCGCCGAACCGATTGAGACGCTGGGCATCGAGTTCCCAACTGCCTAAGCTGATCACCGGCTTGCCCATTTTGAGCGCCAGGCCGATCTCCGAGAGCGTGCCGAAACCGCCACCAACCGCAATGACGGCATCGCCACTGGCGACGACCAGCGCGTTGCGCGCATGGCCGAGGCCGGTCGGAATCGGGAAATCGACCCACTCGTTCGCATCGGCTCGGTCATATCCCGGCAGGATACCAATGGTGGTACCACCGCGAGCCTTTGCGCCCTTGCAGGCTGCTGCCATGACGCCACTACGACCGCCACAGACGAGCGCGCAGCCGGCCGACGCGATCGCTTCTCCGACTGCTTCGGCGAGCGCTCGCTCTTCTTCGGTTGGTTCGTTCGGTCCACAAACGGCGATCATCATGAGTTTCCCAGATCAAAACGCTCAACGACGGTATAAAACGGACCCTCGCGCCGCAAATCGCTCCGGATCAGCGAAATATGATCGACACGATACGCAAGCGATGCAAGCCGTTCGAATTCAGCGAAATGACGGTCAACATCGCGAATCGTGGTAATCTCCTCCGGTCGCACGCGTGCCAGCGTCATGTGCGGCCGGAAGGGGCGGGTTTCCGGTTCGATGCCGTACGCCCGGCTCTCACGTTCAATGTCAGCCGCGAGACGCGCCAGCGTATCCGAGCGATCCTGGACGCCGAGCCAGATAACGCGCGGCCTGCGCGCGTTCGGGAAGATACCAGCGCCAGCGGTGCTCAGGTCAAACGGACGCACAGTGTTGGACGCGGTGCGCAACCGCTCGCACAAGCCGGGCACCGAATCGACCGGCTGGTTCCCGTAGAAGCGCAGCGAGAGATGCAGCGCTTCGGGCCGCACCCAGCGAGCGTGCCAGCCGTCCGCTTCGAGCGCGCGTCGCATCTGAAGCGCTCGTTGCTTGACTTCGTCCGGAACGTCGATGGCGACAAAAAGCCGCCAGACCTCGTCTTTGGCGGCGTTCAGGCCGGGCACGGCGCGCTCCCTACGTCATCCGAAATTATACTTGTCGCGACGAGCGCCCCGCTTTTATCAACCCGCATTGCCTGTACGTTGGAGTCCGAGGTGTCACCATGAAGCAATCCGTTGTCTCTGCTGCGCAGATTCAGCAGGGCATTCGCGCGCTGGGTCTATCACGCCGGCCGCTCTGCGTCCATTCGTCGCTCCGCTCGTTTGGTTGGTTGCAAAATGGTGCCGCGACCGTCATCGAGACGCTCTTGGGCGAGGGTTGCACGATCATGGTGCCGTCGTTCACGTCGCACTTCGACGTACCGGCGCCGGCTGGACGTCGTTTGGATCGCAATGGTGAAGACGACGCGGATCTACCGGCAAATACACAGATCCCGAACTTCTATACGACCGACTCGACACTTCTCGATGACGATATGGGCGTGCTTCCGCGAGCGATACTGGCGACTCCTGGCCGCTGGCGTGGACAGCATCCTCACGATTCGTTCAGCGCGATTGGACCGCTGGCCGCTGAACTGATTCGGGATCAGCGGCCGCTGCGGGTTTATGCGCCGTTCGAAGCGCTCGCGCGGTTCGATGGCTGGGTCGTGTTGATGGGCGTTGGGCTCAACCGTATGACGCTCATTCACTACGCCGAGCAGCGAGCTGGACGCGAGTTGTTCCGCCGCTGGTCGCGCGATCGGCGTGGCGAGATCATTGAGTCACAGGTCGGAGGTTGCTCCGAGGGCTTCGAACGCCTCCGTGGTGCGCTTGCCCCGTTGGAGCGCATCACGATGGTCGGCGAAAGCCATTGGCGAGCATATCCGGTCGTCGGGTTTGTAGATTTGGCCGCACGCACCATCCGGGAAAATCCCACAATCACGCATTGCGACGACGAGTACTGCCAACGCTGCAACGACGCCATTCTGGGCGGGCCACTTGGGGTTGATACGTTCGACTAACTGCCACGCGATGCCCCGTCCGGCGTTTATTGACGGGCTACACTGCGCGACCCTGACCCTGTTGAATGTGGACACGGTACGACATGCGCGGGCATGTCCGTCGCGGCAGGCCATGCGGGTGACTGTACTCTCGCAAGGATCGCTGTAACCATGCTGTTACGTTCGGATGCTTCTCTTGGAGCAAGCGGCCTCGGACGGCGAATGACGGCTAAGGACTTCATCTATGCGACAGCGCACGCATCTGAGCCGGCCTTGGTCGAGATTCAGTGGTCTCGTTGCGATACTGATGCTCCTGTCGGCGTGCAGCATCATCAATACCAGTCGCAGCACGCCGCAACCGACTGGGACCACACCGGCTACCACAACCAGCCCCGCCACGGCGCCCCCGGCCAGTTCTCCTGCGAGCCTTGCGGGAATTCACAAAATCCAGCATGTGATCGTGATCATGCAGGAGAATCGCTCGTTTGACTCCTACTTCGGGACCTACCCTGGGGCAGACGGTATCCCGATGCAGAATGGGGTGCCGACCGTCTGCGCTACCGATCCGGCAAACGGCCGGTGCGTCAAGCCCTATCTCGACCATCAGGATGTGAATGGTGGTGGGCCGCATGAAGCGGTCAACTCGACGGCCGACGTCGACGGCGGGAAGATGGACGGATTCCTCGCCCAGGCAGAGAAGGGTGCCCGTGGCTGCCTTGGTGCGACCAATCCAGCCTGCACGAATAGCACTGTCCCCGACGTGCTGGGCTATCACTCCCAGAGCGATATCCCCAACTACTGGGCCTACGCTCAGCACTTCGTATTGCAGGACCATCTGTTCGAGTCGGTCCACTCCTGGAGCTTTCCCTCGCATCTCTTCCTTATCTCAGGTTGGTCTGCCACTTGCAGCCAGCCGGACGACCCGATGAGCTGTCAGAGCCAGGTCGACCCGCGCCAACCAACGGCGAAGGATCCAACCCCGTACGCCTGGACCGATTTGACCTATCTGCTCAATAAGAATGAGGTCAGCTGGGCCTGGTATCTCGATCGAGGCGCACAGCCGGTCCAATCGACCAAAGCCGGTGACGGAGGCGACGTGCCGAAGATCTGGAACGTACTGCCCGGTTTCAACGACGTTCACCAGGATCAGCAGATGGGTAACATCCAGGGACTGTCGGCCTACTATACGGCGGCCAAGAACGGGAACCTGCCGTCCGTATCCTGGATTTTGCCCAACGACGCCGACAGCGAGCACCCGCCTGCGCTGGTCAGCACTGGCCAAAGCTACGTCACGAGTGTCATCAACGCGGCGATGCGCAGCCCGGATTGGGATAGCACCGCCATCTTCGTGACCTGGGACGACTGGGGTGGCTTTTACGATCACGTGGTACCGCCGGCAGAGGATCAGCTTGGCTATGGGATTCGCGTGCCGGGGCTACTGATCAGTCCTTACTCCAGGGTCGGCTACATTGACCACCAGACACTCAGCTTCGACGCCTATTTGAAATTTATCGAGGATGATTTCCTCGGTGGCCAGCGCCTCAATCCTCAAACGGACGGCCGGCCCGACCCGCGTCCGGTCGTGAGAGAAGATGTGCCGCAGCTGGGCAACCTCGTGAACGATTTCAACTTCGATCAGTCGCCGCTGAAGCCGATGATGCTTCCGGTGTACCCGCGCACGACGTTGATCGCCCCGGTCAAGAAGACCCGGCACGCTAAAGCTGGGCCGATTCGCTGATGTGGGCCACGATGTAGGGCGTCGTTCAGGTGCCTGAGCGACGGCCGCCTTTATGAGCGCGGCATACCTGTCTGCTATCATCTTTTGGACGCAATTGCTCGTCATGCTCGAAAGAGGTTGGCACTCTCACAGCACTCGGTGAACGACTCCCTGCGGCTAGGTGATCGCCTGTGAATTCTGAACCTGGCGCGTCGGCGTGGCGCTCACTCGTGCTGGTGACGGCGGCCGATGGTCTGTCGCGCTTTGGTTCGGCGATGACTGCGGTCGCGATTCCCTGGTTCGTGCTGGTGACGACCGACAGCGTCGCGCTCACGAGCTACGCCGTTTTCGCCGGAGCCATGGGAGCGGTGCTGGCGCTCTTCTTCGGCGGCGCGGTGGTCGACCGGTTGACCTACGCCCGCGCCAGCGTGCTGTCGGATCTCCCCGCTGGCCTGGTCGTGGCGCTTATCCCCTTGCTTTATCTCACGGTGGGGCTGCCGTTCCGGCTGTTACTGATTCTGGTGTTCACCGGTGCCCTGCTCGATACGCCCGCACAGGTCGCGCGTTACAGCGCGATGCCGGACTTGGCGCGACAGGCTGGAATGCGATTTGAACGAGCCAACGCCATGTTCGACGCGGTGTTTACCATCGCGGGGCTGATCGGCCCCGCGCTCGCGGGAGTGTTGATCTCGGTGTTCCAGGCGACCTATGTGCTCTGGATCGACGCGGCGACATTCTGGCTTTCCTCCACGCTTATGTTTGTCGTCTCGCGTCGTATGAGCGTGCCGGAACGCGGCGAACGGATGTCGGACAGCTACCTGGCACAGCTCCGTGCCACGCTGCGGTTCGTCTATCACGACAACGTCCTCTTCCCGCTCCTCATTTTCTTCGCGGCGATGAATCTGGCAATCGGGCCGATGGAAGCGCTTTTCGTACCGGTTATTGCGCGCGATGTCTATCACAGCGCGTATGCGCTCGGTCTTCTATCGACGGCGCTTGCGCTCGGCGCGCTGGGAGGCAATGCTCTCTTCGGTGGGATCGTTCATCGTCTCCCTCGGCGAGCGATATTCGGGATCGGCTATCTCGCGGTTCCCATCAGTTTTGCAGTTCTGGCGCTGGAGCCGTGGTTCATCGTCGCACTGGCTACGCTTGGGTTGGTCGGGCTTGGACTCAGCCTGGCGAATTTGCTTGAATACACGATCTACTTTGAACGGATCCCGAAGGAGATGCGCGCGCGAGGACTTGGCGTCGCGGGAACGATAAGCTGGGGCTCGGTCCCCATCGGCCGGCTATTCGCCGGAGTTGTCCTGGCCGCCTTTGGCCTTGTCGGTACGCTCGGTGGCTTCGCCCTGCTTTTCGTGCCGGTGCCGCTGTTTATGCTGATTGGGCCGGTCTTCCGCCATTTGCAACAGCCAGCCGTTGACGCGCCAGGCGTGTGAGGGACCTGCCCGGTCGCTCATTGACCAGTGACAGCGATGCAACCTATACTCGACCAGATGATCTTGTTTGCGTGGGAGGGCTGATGCGGATCGCGTATCTTGGGCCGGAGGGCACTTTTAGCGAGGAAGCGGCGCTGAGCCAGGCGCGGCGCGATGACGCCACGCTGGTGCCGTTTTCGTCGATTCCGGCCCTAGTTTCGGCCGTTGAGACCGGCTTGACCGAACGTGCCATGTTGCCGATCGAAAACTCACTCGAAGGCTCGGTCAGCTTTACGCTCGACCTCCTAATTCACGAGACGGATCTGAAGATTCGGAACGAGCTCGTGGTGCCCGTTCGCAACAACCTGGTCGTCGTTCCGGGCACGAAACTTGAACAGATCAAGTCGGTGACGTCGCATCCGCAGCCGTTCGGCCAGTGCCGCCGCTTCCTTGAGCGTTGCCTGCCGAATGTGGATAAGGTGGCGGCGCTCAGCACTGCGGCCGCTGTTTCGACCGTCCTGGAAGCGGGCGAGCCGTCGCAGGCGGCGATTGGAACGTTGCGAGCGGCTGAACTGTATGGTGGCGAGGTGCTGGCGCGTGATATCCAGGACAACCGAAGTAACGTGACGCGCTTTTTTTTGCTGGCGCGACACGACGCCGAGCCGACCGGCTTCGATCTCACCTCGTTCTGCTTCAACGTCAAACAGAACGTCCCGGGCGCGGTACATGACGTGTTGACCGAGCTTGCGACATCGAACATTCAGATGACGAAGATCGAGAGCCGCCCGACGAAATCCGTGCTGGGCGACTACACGTTCTTGATCGATGTCGAAGGCCACCGGAAAGATCCAATCATTGCCGGGGCGTTAGAT
>Ga0207707_10005296_pt1 | contig 11285 bp, 13 predicted proteins | sample KBSC83BmetaG_FD_184336 | JGI IMG/M metagenome (GOLD analysis project Ga0207707, IMG submission 184336) | Corn rhizosphere microbial communities from Kellogg Biological Station, Michigan, USA - KBS C8-3B metaG (SPAdes) (version 2) | ecosystem: Host-associated > Plants > Roots > Rhizosphere ... | reverse complement strand
ACGGGCGGAAATCGCGGCGAGGTGCGACGCCGAAAGGGTGGGAAGGCGATGTCCTGATCGGTGGCCATACTGGGACTTCCTGCGGAGTTGTGGCGCGGAAAACGAGCGGAACGCCCCGGCTGGGTTGCACGGGGCGTGACCCGGAAACTTTAACCGTGGCCGGAGCGCGGACACCACCGTAGCTTGGACGGCGTAGCGAGCCGAACAATGCGCGACGAGGTTGGTCTTCCTGTTCCCTCGGGCACATCCGTGACGATTCGATTGGCGGGCGTTCGATCGTTGAGTGCGGCGGTGGCGATTCTGGCGTGTGCGGCGGTTGGCGGCGTGGCCGCGCAGAGTGACTCAGTGGGCTCAGCCTCGAGCCGCAAATCCGACTCGACTGCCATTCGAGTCTGGCCACCGTCGCCGAGCGCTCTCCCGCAATGTGCCGTCGCTGGGGGAACGACTCACCAGTCGGTGTATCTTCGCGCGTCGATTGCCGACAGTGATCGCAGCGCGCTCACGGCGCAGACGGACCTCATGGCACAGCAGCTCGCCGAGTCGATGCGCGCGTCCATGGGCGCGTCGCCGGACTCGCTCGCCGATGGAGACAAGACGGTGCGTGTCGGGTCGGTTCCAACAGTGCTGATCGTGATCGCTCGCCCCGACGGCAGCGTCCAGCGTCGCGCAAGCAGCATGACAGGTGACACCACGGCAGCCGCGATTCTTCTGAGAGCCTTCGATACCGCTCGCGCGAATGGCGATGCGCTGCTCGTGTGGCCCGATGGCTACGGTGCAGATTCGATCATCGTTCGGCTCGAGCTGCTCTCGCTGCCCGTAAAACACGAAGGCAGCCTGATGGTCCAATATGGCGCGCATCCCGCATTCGGAGTGTTCCGACTCTCCGTGCTCACCTTCGTCCCCGCTCTTGCGAAGCCGAACAATCCCGACCCGGTGTATCCGTTCGTGGATCAGCTGCATCGAGTGGGCGGAACCCTCATGCTGCAGTTCGTGGTCGACACGAATGGGCGCGCCGAGCCCGAAACGATGCACGACGTGTGGCCGCCGAACAGGCCGAAGTTGACGGGCGATCTCCTCAGGTACTACGAGCGTTTCGTCGAGGCGAGCGAGAGGGCGGTTGCCACCTGGAAGTTCTCCCCGGCACACATGGGCAGCTGTCTCGTCAAACAGATTGTGCAGATGCCGATTCGATACAAATTCGGAAATCAGTAGCGATCGTGGGGACGGTGATTGGTGCATACCGTCGCTTCGGCCGCCTACCTCACTAGCGCTTTTTTCGCGTCGCCGGATTCACATCGGAGTCCTTCCGCGCGCCCTCCTCTTCCCGCGCGCGCTTCTTCGAGCTCCTGACCTTCTCCGCCTGCTCGGCCGCGAACTTCTCCTTCTCCCGGCTCAATAGCCCGGAATTCTCCCGCTCGTCGCGCCTGTCGGCGCCGCCGGACTCGGGACGGTCACTCTGAAAGTTGTTCGATGGCTTCGTTCCCATTTCATCCTCGGCCGCATGGGTATGGCCTGCTGAAATGCATGAACGCGGCCACGCCGAGCCCCGCGATGCGCGCGCTTCTTGCCCACTACACGGCCGAATGGAAAGCGCATCACCGCACAGCGGAGGCCGCAAATGCCGATCGCCAAACGCAAGTCCGCCAGCTCACGCCACCGTACCAAACGCGCGTCGAAGACCACGTCCAGCCGCACCACGTAGCGCAACTCCAAACGCTCATCCAAGCGCTGGTCCGGTTACGTCACCACGCACAGCAACGCCCTCGACCTCGACCGCAGCGTCTTCACCTGGAAGAGCCCACGCCGAATCGCGACGTCGCTCAAGCGCACCGCCGAGCGAAGTCATCGGCGCAAGAGCGATCCCTACCGCTCGGCCATGTCGATGTTGACGTTCTACATCAATCGTGCTGGCGACAATCTCAGCGGCGCGCAGCGGCGCGTGCTCGAGCGCGCCAAGACGGAGCTCCGCCGCGAGTTCGGTCGCGACGACAAGTAGAGATTCTGGCGCGCCGGCACACTCACCGGCGCGCCGGACAATCCCTCGCTACTTGATCTCGATCTGCTTCGCTTTCTGCTCCTCCCTGGGCGCGCGCAGCGTCACCTCGAGCACACCGTCCTTGAACGTCGCCTCGCACTGATCTCCGGAAACTCCCTCCGGCAGCGGCACGGCGCGATAGAACCGGCCGTAGCTCCGCTCGCTCAGATAGTACCCCTCGCGATCGTCTTCCTGCTCCATCGATCGCTCGCCCGAGATCGACAGCACGTCGTTGTCGAGCTCGACCTTGATGTCGTCCTTCGAAAGCCCCGGCAGATCCGCGCGCACGACGAGCTTGTCACCACGGCGGAACGTCTCGACCTGCGGAGACCAGAATTCCCGCTCGAGAATTCCTCGCCGCGCCGGCCGGTCCGCGAGCCCGCGCGCACCCGCTCCGGCGAATCCGAAGTCCTCGAGCATGTGATCCATGTCCTCGGCGATTCGGCGCATGAGCCAGAAGGGGCTGGCAGCAATGCCCCGCACGCCCGCCGAAGAGTTGCCTCGCGATGCGAGTGAGCGATCGGCGTCGCGGCTCGTTTGAATCGAGCGCTGTTGATCCGACTGCGTGCGCGCCGTGGCAGACTGCGCGGCGACGCTCGACGCTTGTTGCTGTGAACCGGGATTCGTTTTCCCTGCGCTCTGCTGGGTGGTGGATCCGCCCTGTGCCTGGGCGCCTTCTGAATTTTGAGCCATAGCGATTTCCTCCGATGTTGCCTGGCAGGAAATGTCGCTGCAGACATCTTGCCATCGCGCGCCGGCGCGATGACTGCGGTTCAGATCGCCGCTGCTCGTGCGAATCCACGCCGGCGCTGGAGCGCCGCGTGGCCGCGCGCGGTCAGAATCTGTACGACGCGCCGCTCCCGGTGTTGAAGATCACGACTTCCGCATCGCGCGGAATTCGGCCGGCCCGCACGAGCTCCACGGTCACCGCGAGCGCGCATCCGCCCTCGGGCGCCGCGTCCACGCCTGTCGCGCGCGACATCGTGAGCGTCGCCGACCGAATCGCGTCCTCGCTCACCGCGTGCGCGTCGCCCTTGCTCTCGCGCAGCGCTCGCAAGATGAGCCGGTCGCCGAGCGGTCCCGGAACGCGCAGGCCACTCGCGTGCGTCGACGGATTTTCCCACGGCGTCGCGCGCTCCTCGCCAGCGAGAAAGGCGCGCACGATCGGCGCGCACCCGTCCGCTTGCGCCACGACCATGTGCGGCATCGCGACGTCTCGCGCGAGCCACCCCGCATCGCGCATCTCGGCGAAGCCCTTCCACATGCCGATGAGCCCCGTTCCGCCGCCGGTGGGATAGATGACGTGCGTCGGCAGCCGCCAGCCGAGCTGCTCCGCCACCTCCAACCCCATCGTCTTCTTCCCCTCGATGCGGTACGGCTCGCGGAGCGTGGAGACATCGAAGTAGCCACTCTCCGTCGCGAACGCGCGCGCCTGCTTGCCCGCGTCACCAATGTGCCCCTTCACGAGATGGAGGTCGGCGCCGAGCGTGCGGATGGTCTCGAGGATCGGCCGCGGTGTCGACTCGGGCGCGTAGATGCGCACCGGCAGCCGCGCCGCCGCGCCGTACGCCGCGAGCGCGGCGCCGGCGTTCCCCGCCGTCGGCGTCACGAACCCCGGCACGCCCAGCGCGTGCGCGCGTGTGACGGCCGCGCTCATCCCGCGCGCCTTGAAGCTCGCCGTGGGATTCAGCCCCTCGTCCTTGATCCACAACTTCGCGACGCCGATCTCGCGCGCGAGGGCCGGCGCGTCGTGCATCGGCGTGAGCCCCTCGCCCAGCGACACCGGGCACTCACCGGTTGCGAGCGGGAGCGCGTCGCCATAGCGCCACATGTCCCATCGCGGCTCGAGCGTGTCGCGCGACGGAAACGGAGAGTCGTATCGCACGAGAAACGGCTGCCCGCACGTCGGACAGACGGTGGACAGCGTGGCCGATGATTCACGGACGTCGCACGCGGAACATTCGAGATGCCAGAGACTCACTGATTTCGTCGCGAAGAGATCGAGATCCAAGGTTGAGACGATACGGTGCGCGCATGCTATCGCGCGTACACCGCGCGGGCAAGCGCTCAACGCCGCCTCGACGACGCCAGCGGCCGCGAACACGATGGTCGCGCGTCGTCGACATTTCTTTGCGCTTAGCTTTCGAAACGAAGAACGCAAAGCACCAGCTTTGCCCGCACGCGGGCTCAGGCGGGAGCAAATGCGAGCGCGCGGGCGTTGAGACGCGGGAATCCTACCAAGAGAGTGGAAATGCCGACGGTACACGATTTCATCAGGGAACTGGATCTGGAGACGCCGGCCACCCGGCGCACACTCGAACGCGTTCCAGCGAGCCAGATGGACTGGAAGCCGCACCAGAAGTCGCTCTCGATGGGCCAGCTCGCGATGCACGTCGCGAAGATTCCGGGTGTGCTCTCGGAGATCGCGCTCAAGCCCAGCTTCGATGTCGCGACAGTCATCCCGCGACCCTCCGCGGCGAACATCGCCGAGCTCCTGTCCACCTTCGAGGAGAGCATCGCGAAGGCACGGGCACTGCTCAGCGAAATGACCGACGCGTCGCTCACGACTCCGTGGCGGATGTTCAACGGGAATCTCGAGGTCGCCTCGATGCCGCGCGGCGATTTCCTGCGGTCGATCCTGTTCAATCACTGGTACCATCACCGCGGGCAGCTCACGGTGTACCTGCGTGAGACCGGCGCGTTGGTCCCGGCGATCTACGGCGCCAGCGCGGACGAGGTGCCGGCGGTGGGGTAGAGCACGTCGCCGGCGGCGCCCCATTGCACCGGCGCGATGCGCGGCACGATCACGGTCCACGACAACACGCCCACGAGCGAGATCACGATCGCGAGCACGAACGCGCTGTAGAAGCTTCCCGAGCTGTCCACGAGAAAACCCGTGATCGCCGGTCCGACGATCCCGGCGAGATTGCCCACGAATCCCTGATAGCCCACCCACCGCCCCGCCGCCTTCGGTCCGGCGAGGAGCTGGGCCACCGCGTACAGCGTGGGCGACGCGAGGCCGAAGGTGAAGCCGACCGCGAGCAGACACGCCGACGAAAGTGCGGTGCCGCCCAGCAGCACGCCGAGCAGGCAGACGGAGGATGAGATCTGGCTCGCGACGAGCGTCGTCTTGTAGACGCGATGCGGCGACGTCCCGCGCTCGATCGCGCCGTCGGTCAGGATGCCGGTGGCGAGCGCGCCCACCGCGTGCATCAGATATGTGAGCCCACCCAGCACCGCCATGCGCTCGAGTGAATAGCCCCGGTCCTGCACCAGATAGAACGGGAGCCACGAGAGCACGAAGTAGAAGATGTAGTTCGCGGTGAAGTGTCCGAGCGCCGCGCCCATCGCGGAGCGCTGTCGCAGAATCGCGGGGAAGCTCGGCGCATCGCGCGATTCCTCGGCGGGGCGTGAGGGGAGAGAGCGCATCGGGCCCCTCAGCCAGGGCACGAGCCAGAGCAGCGAGAGCGCGCCGAGCGAGAGGAAGAGATAGCGCCATCCGAACCGGGCGAGGATCATTCCGCCCACGTACGTTCCGAACGCCGGGCCGAGCGCGATCCCGAGCGCGATGCTGGCATTCGAGCGGCCGCGCCGGCTCACCGACACGTGCTCGGCGAGCATCTTCGAGCTGCACGGGAACGCGACGCTCTCACCGAGACCGAGCACGAGCCGCAGGCAGAGGAGCGCGACGAATCCGCTCACGAGCCCAGTGAGGATAGTGGCCACCGACCAGATCGCGAAGCCCGCGGCGATTACACGTCCAACGGGAAATCGCTCAGCGAGCCACCCGGCACCGAGCTGGCTGATCGCGTACGTCCAGTAGAACGAGGAGAGCAGAATGCCGATTTGCGTGGCCGAGAGATGGAGCTCGGTCGCGAGCACGGGTGCCGCGGTTGCGAGGTTGCCGCGATCCACGTAGTTGATGAATACGGCGAGCGCGAGGAGAGCCGAGAGCCGGCGCGCGGTGCTGGGAGACGGTGCAACGGTCGCGGCCATCGAGGGCTCCGGGTGAAGTGCGCGGGGCGCCGTGCGCCGGCGTGGGGAGAAGATGCATCTCCACCGGCGCCGTCGCGAGGTCCCCGCGCGCGACTGCCGGCGCTACGGCAGCTTGGCGGGCGGGAGGATGGCCGTGTTCTGGCCGTGCACGATCGACCACTGGTGGTCGCCGGTGCGATGCAGCAGGTAGGTCATGCGCGTGCGCAGCACGCCGTTTCCGTCCGCACCGGGGTCGCTGGGGAGTATTCCCTTGGGGAGCGCCGTGTAGCCTGACACCGCGTGCTCGAACTGCGCGTACGCCACGTCGGGGGTCACGAGCACGACGTTCTGCACCGTGACGGAGTCGCGCGTGAGCTTGAAGAAGCTCGAGAAGATTCGCGCGGTGATCCCTTCGATGGCGGGTTTTCCGTTGAACGGTGTGCCCAGGATGTTGATGAACTCCGCGTTCGGCGTGAAGGCGCTCGCCCACGCCGCGGCGTCGTGCCGGTTCCACGCATCCGCCTGCGCCGCGATGAGCGCGCGAATGTCCGCGTCGGCTTCCGCCGCGGCGGTGGACACGTGCGTTGCGTTCATGAGCGCCGGCTCCTGTGTGCGAAGTGACGAGGACGATGTGATGACGGCTGCGAGCACGACCGTGCCCGCTACGATGGTAGTCGAAATGCGCATGGTTCGCCTCCCGGGACAGTTATGGCACTTGTGAGACTTCGTGGCACTGTTGTGCCATAAGTTCACGGTAGTATACTTTTCCCCCATGACCAGCGCCAGTGCCCCAACGGGGCGGGCCCGCCAGAAGGGCCGGACGCGCAGCGCGCTCCTCGCCGCCGCCGTCCGTCTCCTCACCACCGGCGCGCACCCCTCGGTGGCCGAGGTGGCCGACGCCGCCGACGTCTCGCGGCGCACGGCCTATCGGTACTTCCCCACCCAGGAGCAGATGCTCGCCGAGGCGGCGCTCGAGGGCGTGCGCGGCATCATCACCAAGGCGATCGAGGGGCCGCCGGGTGAGCGCCGCGATGGCGCCGACGTGGAGGCCCGCCTCGATCGCGCCGTCCAGGCGCTGCAGCGCAGCGCGGCCGACAACGAGCAGCTGCTGCGCACGATGATCCGCCTCACCGTCGGCAGCGGCAGCGCCGCGCCGTCCAGCGAGCCGGCGCTTCCCAAGCGAGGGTACCGCCGCATCGAATGGATCGCCTTGGCCCTCGAGCCCGTGCGCACCACGCTCGGCAAGCGCCGCTACGAGCGCCTCCTGTCCGCCATCGCGATGTGCGTCGGCATCGAGGCGCTGATCGTCCTCCGCGATCTGCGCGGGCTCACGGAGCGCGACGCCGAGGAGGTGTCGCGGTGGGCGGCCGGCACGCTGCTGCGCGCATCGCTGGACGACGCAAAGCGCGCCCGCGCGAAACGGTGACCCCGGTGGCTCTCCGCGCGAAGCGCTCGGTCGCCGCGCTCCGTCTCGCCAGCCAGCAGATCTCCGCCTCCGCCTGCACTTCCCCGGCGGAGGTCGTCGCGCATCTCACCGCGATGCAGGCGCAGGACTATCGGGGCGCGCTCTGGTCCATCGGACTCCGGCTTCCCGGCTCGACGATCGCCGACGTCGAGCGCGCGATCGCCGGCCGCGAGATCATTCGCACCTGGCCCATGCGCGGCACGCTGCACTTCGTGGCCGCCGGCGACGTGCGATGGATGCTGCAGCTGCTCGCGCCGCGGCTCGTGAAAGGAATGGCCGGCCGCCGCCGGCAGCTCGGTCTCGACGACGCGACCATCGCGCGCAGCCGCAAGGCGTTCGCGAAGGCGCTTCGGGATGGGCTGTCGCTCACGCGCGACGAGATGCGCGCGGTGCTCGCGCGAGCGGGCATCGAGGCGAGCGGCGCGCGCGGATACCACGTGTTCGCGCAGCTCTGCCAGGAGGGGCTCCTCTGCTTCGGCGCGCACCGCGCCAGGCAGCCCACCTTCGCGCTGCTCGACGAGTGGGTGCCTGCCGCGCCAGCGCTCGCACGCGAGGAGGCGCTCGCACGCCTCGCGACGAGGTACTTTCGCGGTCACGGCCCCGCCACCGAACGGGATCTCGCCTGGTGGTCCGGGCTCAACCTCGGCGACGTGCGAGCGAGCATCGCGCTGGCGAAGTCGTCGCTCGTCGAGCAAACCCTCGGCGGCGTTCGCTACTTCCACGCTCGCGATGCCTCGGGCGCCCCGCCCGCTGCGCGCGCCGTGTATCTCCTCCCCGGATTCGACGAGCTGCTGCTGGGCTACACCGATCGAAGCGCGACCATGGATCCGGCGCACGCCCGCTTCGTCGCGCCCGGCGGCAACGGGGTGTTCAGACCGACCATCGTGTCTAACGGCAGGGTGATCGGCACCTGGAAGGCGGCCGTCGCGAAGGGCTCGAAGGTCGGCGTGGTGGTGACACCAACGACGTTCGCGCCGCTCGCGCGCGCCGACGCCCGCGCGCTCCCAGCGGCGGTCGAGCGCTACGAGCGCTTCGTGCTCGCGCCCGCCACCGCGCGGCGCTAGACGCACGCGGCACAAGCCGTGCGGCACGGCGTGCCATTCTCGCACACGAGCTCGCGTCATGACCACCAGGACATCCACAAAGCTCGCCCCCAAACCGCGAGCCAAACGCGCCGCGGGAAAATCCGATGCGCCGCGCACCATCCCCGACACGATGCGCGCCGCGGCGATCGATCGCTTCGGCGGAGTGAGACAACTGACAATTCACACGCTCCCGGTTCCCACTCCGAAAGCGGACGAGGTGCTCATCGAGCTCCACGCCGCAGGCGTGGGCGCATGGGATGCTGAGATCCGCAATGGCGACTATGCGAAGGGGAACGAACACTTCCCCAAGGTGCTCGGGCTGGACGGCGCGGGGGTGGTCGTGGCGCGGGGAAAAAGTGTTCGCCGTCTCGAGATCGATGAGCCGGTGTGGTCGTACTCGTACGACGGCGCGCGAGAGGGATTCTACGCCGAGTACGTGGCAGTGAAGGCGAAGGAAGTGGCGCGCGCGCCACGTACGTTGAGCCTGTACGAGGCGGGCGCAGGCGCCGCCACCGGGCTCACCGCGGTGCAGGGCGTCGACGATCATCTCGAGGTTCGCCGCGGCAACACCGTTCTCGTGTTCGGCGCCACGGGCGCGGTTGGCACGCTCGCGGTGCAGTTCGCGCGCCGCCACGGCGCGCACGTCATCGCCACCGCGTCGGGCGAGAGCGCGGCGCAGTCGATGCGCGACCTGGGCGCCGAGCACGTGATCGACGCGCGCGCGCCGGGTGCGGCCGATCGGCTGCGCGACTTCGCGCCGAAGGGGCTCCACGGCATCTTCGCCCTCGTGGGAGGTGACGTGCTCGAGCAGTGCGCCGATCAGCTGGTGGACGACGGCAGGCTCGCGTATCCGAACGGCGTCACGCCCGAAATACGGAAGCGCAAGAACGTTCGCGTGATCGCATTCGACGCGATCTCGGGCCCGGAGGAGCTGCGACGCCTCTCGCGCGCGGTGGCCGACGCGAAGCTTCGGGTGGTGATCGCGGAGTCGTTCCCGCTCACGCAGGCAGCGAAAGCCCACGAGCGCCTCGAGAGCGGCCACGTGCTCGGCCGCATCGTACTGAAGATTCGCTGAGCGCTCTAGCTGGCGCCGCGCTCGCGGTAGGTGAAGCGCGAGCGGAGCGCGCGCTCGCCAACCGCCGAGAAGATCACGGTGCGCGTGCCCTTCACGCGCGTTGCCCATCGGAGCGCGAGAAAGCGATCGAGCAGCGCGGCGCCGAGCGCGCCGGCGAGATGCGGTCGCCGCACGCTCCAGTCGAGGCACGAGAGACAGATCGGCCGCCGCCGCGACTCGAGCGAGGCGATGCTCACGCCCAGGCTCTCGGCCACTTCCTCGCCCTTCGTGGTGAGCGCGAGCGACTTCCCGTCGCCACGCAGGCAGCCCTGCTGCCGCAAGCTGTCGAACACCAGCACGCCGAGCTCGCCCGCGAGGTGGTCGTAGCACACGCGCGCGCGCCGCATGGCGGGATCCGCCGGCCCCGAGCTCACCTGGACGGCACCGAGCCTGTGCGCGAGCCCCACGAGATTCTCGATCACCGCGCCGACGTCGTGGCTCGCGAGCCGGAAGTACCGATGCCGCCCGACGTTCTCCACCGCCACCAGCCGGGCGTCGACGAGCTTCGAGAGGTGTGAGCTCGCGGTCTGCTTGGTGACGGCGGCCGCGCGCGCGAGCTCGGTGGCGGTGAGGGCGCGCCCCGCCATGAGCGCCATGAGAATCGTGGCGCGCGCACGATCGCCGATGAGACGGGCGATGGTCGCGATGTCCGGGCTGTCGGCCATGGTTCCATGATACTCGAACCATTCGCGACCGGCAAGCCGCTATGCTGCCACCTGCCGCCGACTCGCCGGCCGCATGCGCACACACGCCGCACGATTATCGGGAGACACCGATGTCCGCCTTTCCATTTCTCGAATCCACGCCGCGACGGTCGTTCTTTGGCAAGCTCGCGGCGGGACTGTTCTCCATCGCCGGCCAGCCCCTTCCATCCAGGAAACCGACCATGCCCATCACCTGCTTCATCCGCTACGAGATCGATCCGTTTCAGCGCGACGCATTTGCGGAGTACGCGGACAAGTGGTCCACGATCATCCCGCGGTGCGGCGGCCAGCTGATCGGCTACTTTCTCCCGCGCGAGGGGACGAACGACGTCGCGTTCGCCCTCATCTCATTCGAGTCGCTCGCCGCATACGAGCAGTACCGCGTGCGGCTGACGCAGGACGCCGACAGCCGGGCGAACTTCCAGTTCGCGCAGACGAAGAAGTTCGTGCGGCGCGAGGAGCGCACCTTTCTGGAAGGCGTGAAGAGCACGCTCCAATCGTGCCGCGCTACTTCTCCTTCCTGATCTGGATGTCGCCGTTCACGGTGTGCACGCGAATCACCGGCCCGCCTTTCCCGATGTCCTGTCGCACGCGGACGAACTTGCGCGGCGTGCCGTGCGAGTCATCCCAATCGGAAGACGTGGTGGGAGTCACGGGCCAGTCGCTGATGATCTTCGAGGGCTTGTCCTCTTTCGTGTAGGCCGTCTCGAGGTCGAGCGTGACGTTCGCGTCCCTGGGCAGACGCACCGTCACGCCGCCGGTGCCCGACCTCACGTCGACAGCGTGCGCCTCCTTCCCCGCCGTCACGATCGTGACGTCGCCCGCGCCGGTGACGACGCTGGCGGCGCCCTCCGCCGCATCGATGGTGACGTTGCCGCCGCCTGTGTGCGCCATCACGCGCCCCGTC
>Ga0207707_10005293_pt1 | contig 11288 bp, 12 predicted proteins | sample KBSC83BmetaG_FD_184336 | JGI IMG/M metagenome (GOLD analysis project Ga0207707, IMG submission 184336) | Corn rhizosphere microbial communities from Kellogg Biological Station, Michigan, USA - KBS C8-3B metaG (SPAdes) (version 2) | ecosystem: Host-associated > Plants > Roots > Rhizosphere ... | reverse complement strand
GGTTCGCTCCTGGCACCGACCGACCATGTGCGCTACCGAACAGACTCGACCGCACAGATAGGCGTAGAGATTCCTGGCGGCAATCGGATCGCGTACGCTGATCGCGGCGAGTGAAGCGGGTCGATCTCGTGCACACGTCGCAAGCTGTACGAGGCGGCTATGTGAGTGCGATCCGCAGCCCACGCGGTCTGCAACGTTGGAGAAGGCCTATGAGTTTTGCATCGGAATTCAAAGAGTTTGCGATGAAGGGCAGCGTTATCGACCTTGCAGTCGGTATCATTATCGGGATCGCGTTCGGGAAGATCGTTACATCGCTCGTAGATAACATTATCATGCCCGTTGTTGGCATGTTTAGCGGCGGGGTGGACTTCTCGACGCTTGCGGTAGCCATCGGCGTGAGCCCGAAGGGCGAACCGCTGTTGCTCAAGTATGGCGCGTTTATCCAGTCGATCGTCGACTTCATGATCATCGCGCTCGTCATTTTCGTCGCCATCAAGGGAGTCAACGCGCTGAAGAAACCTGCTGCGAAGGCGGTCCCGCCGCCAACACCGCGCCAGGAAGTTCTGCTGGAAGAGATCCGCACTCTTCTAGCGAAGACTGTTCCGTCGAATCGGTGACGCCGATACGGACGCGCGACCGACAGTAGCTCGTGCCGTACAGGACTTCGTAGCACTCGCTGGCGCTTTGGCCCCCTGCAAAGAACGCCTGGAGAGACTTCGTAAGGATGTTCGCCAATGACTGCAACGTATGTACGCTCGATTATCCTGTCAGGTGTTCTGAGCTCGTTTCTCATTGGATCCGCATCCGCGGCGGTACTCGATGATCTGACGAATCAGGAAGCCGTTCAGGGTCTCAAAGGGGCGCTCAGTCAGGGAGCCACTACGGCGATCGCTAAGCTTGGCGTTGCGGGCGGGTTCATGAACAATCCCAAGGTCAAGATCCCATTGCCACCCGCGCTCGATAAGGTCGCCAAGGGAATGCGCCTGATGGGGCGCGGCAAAGATGCCGACGAACTGGTTGCGACGATGAACCAGGCCGCCGAGCAGGCCGTACCTGCAGCCAAGGAGCTTCTGGCTGGCGCGGTGAAAACGATGTCTGTGCAGGACGCCAAGAAAATTCTCACGGGGGGCGATGGGTCGGTGACCCGCTTCTTTCGCGACAAGACCGCAGCGCCGCTGGCGGTGAAATTTCTGCCGATCGTCAAGCGTGCAACCGATCGGGTCGGCTTGGCGCAGAAATATGATCAGTTCGCCGGCCAGGGAACCAAGCTGGGCCTGATCAAGGGCGACGCGGCGAATATCGAACAGTACGTCACCAACAAAGCTTTGGATGGCCTGTACTTGATGATCGGCGAGGAAGAACACACCATCAGGCAAAATCCGGCGGCGGCGGGCAGCGCAATGGTCTCAAAAGTGTTCGGCGCATTGCGCTGACCCCGTGCAGTGCGCCGCTATTCCTCGATCGATCCTCGATCGATCCAACACACAGCCTCGAGATTTCCGCGCTGTTGCGATTCATGCAGAGCTGACTGCCGCGGTGAGCTCCTTGATGGCACCGACTATGTGATAGAAGGTGCTCGCCGGCGCGGGCTCCTCGATGAACCCACCGTGCGGCGTCCGTCGGTCATACCATGAGCCGGCGATCCTTCCGCGCAGGTACAGGTACATCGACTCCGCCGCTTCATTTGTCATCCGCCAATGACGTGCCTCCCCCGTCATGCGAGCCGCGAATGCGGCTACCCGCAATCTCTCCGCCTGCGGCCACAAACGGGAGGAGCCATCCAGGACAGAGTAGTCATCGAGCAAGCTGTTCATCACGAAGCCGCCACGCACGCCGTGCCGCTCACCAATGTCGATCAACCGAAGCGCTGCGCTCACGGCCGCGCCGTGATTGGTGCCGCCCCACTGGAGCAGGAGCCACGCCCATTCGTAGTGATGGCCCGGCTCGATGGCCCGGCCTGCCACGCCTGGGATGACGGACCAATCGGCCATGAAGTGTTCGCGGACGATGCCGGTCTTTGCATCGATGAAGCGCGTGAGGGCGAGATTGCCGATCTCGTCGCACAACGCTCTCCAGCCTGGATCGCTGCTGGAAGCACTCCACGCCAGCGCTGCCTCGAAAAGATGCATATGCGCATTCGCCGAAAGCGGCATACCACTCGATAGCCCCGATTCGAATCCCGCATCCGGGTGCTTCAGCAAGCCATAGAGCGCCGCGCGCAGCCGCTGAGCCTCTTCCGCGAGCTCAGGCCTGCGGCCGAGCACCAACTGACTATCGGCCAACCCCAGCAGCGCGAAGGCCTGGTCGTAGAGGTAGACGCGATCGTCGATGACGCGGCCGTCTGCTGCGATCAACGTTCGATACAAGCCGTCAGGCCGGCGATAATGACTGAAGAAGTAATCGAGGCCGCTGCTCACGAAACTCGCAGCATTTCCTTTCCAGCCCAGGACGGCCGCATTGGAAAGCGCCGACATCTGCCGCGGCTGCACTCGCGCACGGCGCGGCTCGTCCAGAGGTCGCGTACCGTCCAGACGCTCGTGGAACCCTCCGCGAACGCGGTCGAACCCGTGCGTGGACCACAATGGACAGGCCTCATGGATCAACCAATGCTGCAATCTCTGCTGCAGATGCCGGGCGGTCGCACGCGGATCCTCGATCATGGGCGGTTGTGTCTCGAGCCGTTGCCCAGGTGTCAGCCTAAGCAACGGGAGTGCAGAGAGTCTGTTCGTGACCGCACGCAGAGGTCTGCATGCGAGTGCTTGCTTCGCGGCTCGCTTCGGCGATTTTCGCCGGCATGGGTGCATCGCCGGCGGTTGCGGCAATTTGCTTCCATGAGCCGCAGAATCACGCAGCGGGCCCGCCAGGGTGGAGCGTGGAGTTGTCTCCGGAGCTCACCTGCGCGTCAGTCCCCGAGCTCAAGCAGGCCCGGCATCTGCCTTGCTGGAACTTCGCCCTCTACACACCGGAGAGCGTTTATGACCAAGCGAACTGCCAGGGGTCGTGCCGAAGCCGAGTCCGCAGCGGGGCTGCAGGGGGTTATCGATTCCGCCGACGAGATGCTCGAGAGCCTCCGAGACGAACAAGGTGAGGCAGTAGATCGCTTGCGCACGAGAGTGGCCGCGAGTGTGCAGTCTGCTCGCGAGCGGCTGCAGAGTCTCGACGTCCCGGAACTGGCTGGCGATGCGATCGACAGCGCTGCCGGATTTCTCCGCTCGAATCCCTGGCGTACGGTGGCAATCGGCGCGCTCGCAACCCTGGCGGTCTCGCTGGTCTTGCGCGCATCGAGTCGCTGAGCTTTCCGGTCACCGCGGCGTCGAGCGCTCGCGCCCGATCGACCCGGGCGGCCTCGAGGCCGCCCGGATGGCACCTTCATCGGCCCTCGAGACGGGCGTCAGGACTGCTGCTCGCCATAGGATCTGGGGGTTGCGCCCCAGAAGTCCTCCGACGGCGCCTCCCGCACCGAGTCCAGCCAGCCCGGATATGATGGGGCCGGCGGCGATGAGAGGCCCCAAACCTGGAATGGCGAGTGCACCGATTCCGACCTGTAACCTCTTGCGGCGTTGGCCGCCTATAACCAGGCGAGCATTGAGCACTCACCGCAGAGCGATGGATGTAGGACGACACGCTCAAAGAGCCGCGGTTATGCCGCAAAGGAGCCGGAATCACATCTTGAGCGGCGCGGGGTTGGCCGCGGTCCCGCAGGCGCTCACTTTTCCTGCATGTCCTTCAGATGCATGTCGTTCTTGACCGTCTTGACGCCGTCCACAGCGCTCGCCACCCGGATCGCGGACTTGATGTCGTCGCGCGAGCTCACGAAACCGCTCAGCTGAACGACGCCCTTGAACGTCTCGACATTGATCTCGGACACCTTCAAACCGGGCTCACCGAGGACGGCTGCCTTGACTTTGGCGGTAATGACACTGTCATCGACGTACTGACCGGTGGCCTCGTGCGTACGCGTGCCTGCACAGCCGATCGTCGCCATCAACGCGAGCGTCGCGGCGAGTGCTGTGAGAGTCTTGATCGGATTCATACAAGAGAGCTCCAAGTGAATGCGCAAGGTATTCGGATCTCTGATCAGAGCAGACACCGCTCATCACGGACGGCCGCACGGCGCTTGCGTGCAGCGTCAACACGACACTGTAGTTCCTGTGGCCGGCCAGAGTCGGTACGCAGGCGCACATAGGGTGTTCGCGGGCAGGACGGCAGCCGCCCCATCCGCCAGCTCCGCGAGTTTGCGGAGAGCTTGCCCAGGTTGGTTAGAGGACGCTCAGCCGCGGTCGGCCTTGATCGCCTTGGCACGTGCCTTCGCTTCATCGAGCGCCGCATTCGCCTGTTCCTTGCAGCTCTTCTGCGCATCGCCCGACAAGGCCTCGCACTTCTGCAGCGCCACCTTGTTGTCACCCTCTGCCTGAGTGACGGCAGTGTCAGCGGCGGCATCGGCCGTCTTGGCGTCGGCCTTCTCCTGCTCCTTCGCCACGTCGGCGCCCGCCGATGCCTCGACTTTCGCCTCTCTTTCGTCTGCCTTGACGTCGTTTTCAGCGGCTGTGTTGGCCGCCTTGGCGACATCGCTATCGACTTTCGCAGGCGACTCCGCCTTGTTGCAACCGGCGATACCCAACACCGCGGCCGCAGCGGCCGCCAAGCTCACACTCATCTTCGTGTTCATTCTCGCTCTCCCGTTCGTTCTTTCGCGTATGCTCCAGAGGCAGCAAGCGGTGTAGGCGCGGGCACCTGGTTGCGGCAACGCGACGTCCCGCCGGGCGCACCCGGCCTAGGTGGCCATGACGCTCGGCGAGCGATGCTCCGCGCCGTGCGCTACTGCTGCCCACGTGTCGAATCTGCCCCCACACGGCCGAATGGCTCACATCAACAACGCTCGGTGGCGGGAGGGATTCCCCTCTCTGCGCGACCGCGATACCTGACATGCAACTCTCAGGGGAGTAGTCCTACATCACATGGCATCAGAAGGGGATATTTTGAGTCGGCCCATTGCGCTTCATTGTCAAACTCCGACCGCGGGAGGTGGTTGCCCGTCAGCAACGACAGACTGATGCCGTCCGCAACCTCTGCACGCCGGTTCTTCACTAGATGACACCCACGGGCTGGATCGCGCTCGGCGGCGGGTTGCTGCTGGTAATGGCGCTGTCCTCCGCATGGATCCGCCACCTACCCATCTCAATTGCTTCCATCTATCTGGGCGCGGGCATTCTGCTCGGCCCATGGGGCTTCGGCCTGTTGAAGCTCGATCTAAGCGAGCCTTCGCTCTGGCTCGAGCGATTTACCGAGCTGGCGGTGGTGCTGTCGCTGTTCGTCGGCGGATTACGCCTCCGCCTGCCGCTGCAGGACCCCGCCTGGCGCGCGGCGTGGCGACTTGCCAGCATCGTGATGCTCGCATCCATTGTGGGCGTCGCACTCATCGCGTGGCTCGCACTTGGCCTGCCCCCGTCGCTGGCCCTGTTGATTGGCGCCGTGCTCGCGCCAACCGACCCGGTGCTCGCCGGCTCGGTGACAGTGGGGCATTCTCAGGATCACGATCGACTGCGCTATGCCCTCTCCGGTGAGGCCGGTCTCAACGATGGCGCCGCCTTTCCCTTCGTAGTACTCGCACTGCTGATGCTGGGATCCGACCTTCACACATCGGGCCTCGCCCGCTGGGCTGAGCTGCGACTCCTCTGGGCGATCCCGGCCGGATTGGGCATCGGTCTGCTGCTCGGCCGGTTAGTCGGAAGCGCAGCCATCGCGCTGCGCGCACACAGTCGCGATACCGCCGCGCCGACAGACTTTCTCGCACTAGCCCTCATCGCGCTGTCGTATGCAGGAGCAGCCGTTGTCGATGCGTGGAGCTTTCTGTCGGTGTTCGCGGCGGGTATCGGCTTACGTCACGCTGAGGTCCACACCGTCGAGACAACTCCGCATCCGGATTCCATCGATCGCCAGGGGGATGCCCATCCGCCTGCAGAAACGTTGGTGGCGCCAAGCACGGTGACCGAGACACAGATGGCTGAGCCGGCAGTCGCAGCCGGCGTTCTGGTCGCGGAAGTCTTCTCCTTTGGCGACACGGTTGAACGGATTCTCGAGGTACTGCTCGTTGTCCTCCTGGGAGCGACACTGGCCACGCACTGGGACTGGCGCGGTGCGTTGCTCGGGCTCGCGCTGATCGTGATTGTCCGACCGCCAGCGACATTGCTCTGCCTGATCGGCACACCGCTCACCCCTCTACAGCGAGGGCTGATCGGCTGGTTCGGCATTCGCGGCATCGGCAGTCTGTACTACCTGGCGTACGCACTCAACCACGGCCTGGTGGGCACGAATGTACACGAAGTGGCCGATCTCACAGTTTCGGCAATCGCGACGTCCATCGTGATTCATGGTCTGACATCGCAGCCACTGATGGCCTGGTACGAATCCCGCGGCCAGAAGATAGCTGGATGAACTGCACTCGCTGATCGCTCGCAGAGCTGGCGTAGGCGTCCCCTGCCGGGCGAACAAGCGAACGGGGCTGCGGGTCAGCGCGGCGAGCCGTTGCGGGTGGCGATGCCCGCGGACGCCGCGGCTGCGGCGGCCGCGAGCTTGGATGTTTCGACCGGGGCCCACGCCGAGACTGATACTCCAAACGGGGGATTCCCGCGCCCAAGTGCCTCGCACGCGAGACGATAGCTCACAATTTTGATCGGCAGGATCCCCAGTAGCGCGGCCTTGATCTGCCTCAACAGAAGGCAGTCGGAGGCGCCGAGACTGGGAGGATGTCCCGGCTGCAGCTCGACCGTCCGGCGTATCACCGACACATCGCTCGATCTCCTGCCCGGCTCGCTCAGCACTTCCGGAAGCGAGAACAGCACGTGGACCTCCGGCGAGCGGGCGCGCGCGCCGAGCGCCTTCTCACATCGGTACGTAAAGATGTTCTCGACTCGAGCGCCGATCGCCAGCAGCACATCGCGAAACTTCTGCGAAAAATCCTCGCACGAGTAGCGCTGGGGGAGATCCCGCAGCTTGACGACCAGATCAAAAGCGATCCACGCAGCGGTCTGCGGCGCAGGGGCGCTCGAGGCTGCTGCGGGAAGTATCGCCGAGGCAAAGACCAATGCCACCGTAACACTGAAGGGCGCAGATGCAAAAGGCCCCGCGGATCTCTGCTCTCCCAGAGGAGACTCGGCGCGCGATGCACGCCTCACTGATTGGGGCTCGAGCTCGCTCGACTCGTGCAGGCTTTCTTCATGTCGGCCTTGGACATCGCTGAATTGCTCGCCTTTTGCTTGGCCATACAGTCCTTCATGGCTTTTCTCTTGGCCGCGCTCCCTTGAGTCGTCGCCTGTCGCTGATGCGGCGTGGAGGCAGCTGCAGGATCAGCGCCGTTATTCGCCGGAGCCTCGGTTGCATCATTCGATGTTGCAGCCCGCTGATGGGGGCTCGATGCGGAATCCGGTGCCGTGCTGCTGTTCTGCGGAGCTGTCTGCGCAGCAGCGACACCCACCACCATGATGGACAACAAAGTCAGAGCTGACGCCGTTCGGTACGTTCTCATGCTCCTCTCCTCATATGGTTCAAGCCGCGCCAATATGGCCCCGGCCATGAGAGGTTACAATCGGCTCACCGACTCAACGCGTGTGGGATGGCTCCCACAGCGCTGCGGGTATCGACGGCAGCGGATCGGCTACCGCCGTGAAAGATTCGTGAACGCGGCCTTGGCCACGCGGCCCGCAATCCGCGATGGCCGGGCGCCATTTTCGACGGGGAATCCCATGTCGAAACGCTCGCCGTACAGGTGCCGCTGAGCACGGCTCGCTCGTTGGCTACCGATGACTCGAGACCGCGCGGACTCCCCCGACGAGCTCTACGTCACCCATGGGTCCCTCGCCTACATGCTGGGGGTACGCCGGGCGGGTGGGGGATCGGCGCTCGCTGAGTCTGTGTCGCAGCGTACCGACGTCGGACATCGCGTCGGATAGCGTGCTCCACATGGGAAATGTGCACCATGCTAAAGACAGGGTAATGACGAGCTGTCGCCGGTTCTCCGGAGAGCCGCGGCCTGATTCTGAAGCCGCCCGCCGCGCGCAGCCGCTGCGACCGCATGTATCGGAAGCACAGCAGCTCGAGGCCTGGGAGGGTGAAGGTGGTCAGACCGCGGCAAACTTCGAGCCGATGAGAATTCTGATCGTCGACAACGATATGGACGCAGCGGATTCGCTGGAGGTCATGCTGCATGCCTCGGACTACCCGCGAACTCGCGTCGCCTATTCCGGGCACGCGGCGCTGGCCATCGCAGCCGAGTTTCGGCCTGAGTTGGTGCTACTCGACATCGATCTGCCGGATATGAATGGCTACGAAGTGGCTCAGTCGTTGCGCGAGCACGCGGGACGAGATGATTTTCGGTTGATTGCGCTCACGTCCAGCCGCCAGCACGCAGGTCGTGACCTGGCGCGGGTGGCGGGCTTTGAGCGCTATCTTCTGACGCCAGTCGCCGTCCTCGAGCTCTTGCAGGTCTTGCAGACACCCTCGCGGTAGCCGGTCGAGTCATCGACGCGAAGTGGGGGCGCCGCTGTCACCCCTTCACGAGGGTTGGTGCGATACCGCACCGACGCAGCTTGCGGCGACGCGCAGTTTGGCTGCAGGCCCGGCGCCTGCTGGTTCCCTCCAACGAGCCGCTGACCGTAGCCCCGCACCCTCAACAGAATAGACCGCCGAAAAGGACCCTCCATGTACATCGAACCACCGCAGCGGCACCTCTTGCTGGCGCGTCTGTCTCTCGCGGCATCTCTGTTCGCTGCATCCACCTGCCTCTCGTCCCAGCCTGCCGCTTCTGTACCGCCGATCAATGCTCACGCGAGCCCCTTCGGAAGCGGCTGGGAGTGCTCGCGAGGGTTTCGCAGGGCCGAAGAGGCCTGCGTTGCCATCAAAGTTCCGGCGAATGCGTATCTGGATTCCTCCGGTGGCGACTGGCAATGCAATCGCGGATACATCAAGCTCGATCAGGGGTGCAAAGCCGTGCGGGTACCGGTCAATGCCCATGCGGACGAGCAGCTTTTCGGCCCCGGATGGCAATGCAACCACGGCTATCGGGAGGCAAGTGGCAGCTGCAAGCAGATTGTCCTGCCCGCCAATGCATATTCCGCAGATTCATCCTACGGCCGAGGCTGGGAATGCAATCCGGGTTATCGCCGGGAGGGCGATACATGCGCGGCAATGCGCGCGCCGGCAAACGGATTTCTCGTGGGCGACAGCGACGGATGGGCGTGCGATCGGGGCTTTGCGAAGCGCGCCGCTGCATGCGTGCCCGTTGAGGTACCCGCGAACGGATATCTGGACGCGACGGGCGACGATTGGAAGTGTGAGCGAGGATTCAAGCAGCAAGCATCGGCATGCGTACCGTTGGTCATGCCCGCGGGCGCGTACATCGACTACTCCGGCCATGAGTGGGCTTGCATGCAAGGCTTCCGCAGACGCGGCGCGGAGTGCGTACCCGACCGTTGACCGAGGTGCCCTCAACGCATCGCAAGTGGCTGCCTGGTCATCACAAGTACAGGCTCTTTGCCGCCGCAACCGGCACCGCCTGGCTTGTCCGCGGCGCGGTCATACTGTTTACGATCGGTTAGCGGCATCACTGCATTTACGAATCAGCCTTCCAGAATGTTCATCAGCGCCGCGACACGGATCGTCGCGAAGTTGGAGAAGGTATCGGAGACCGCGTAGGGCAAGATGATCAGGTCGCGATGTCGCATGGCCCCGCATGTGTAGACGACGTTCGGCACATATCCTTCTCGCTCTGAGGAATCGGGCCGCACCAGGGGCTCACGCGAGCGCGCCAGGACGCGCGACGGGTCCGACTTATCGAGCAGCACTGCGCCGATGGAATACTTCCGCACCGGTCCGACACCGTGCGTCAGCAGCAACCATCCTTCATCCAGCTCGAGCGGCGATCCGCAGTTGCCGATTTGCACGAACTCCCACGGAAACTCCGGCTTGAGAATCGCCTGACCGCCTTCCCATGTACACAAGTCATCCGACTGGAGAAGGTACAGGTTCTCATTGTCCTGCCTTCCGATCATGGCGTACTTGCCATTCAGCTTGCGTGGAAACAGCGCCATGCCTTTGTTCCGGCTGGCAGCGCCCGCGAGCGGCGTCATGCGGAAAGACAGAAAATCCCGCGTTTCGATCAATTCGGAACGAATGGCCTTGCCGCTGTACGCGGTGTACGTCGCGTAGTACGTTTTTGAAGGTCCCTCGAATTCGACGAAGCGCGCATCTTCGATGCCATTGGATTGCGAGGCGGTCACGGGGAAGATGACGCGCTCGCTGAGGTGTTGCTCAGGGCGGAACATCAGCTCGACCTGCTCCCCGTCCGGGACCGCTGTCCGGCTGCTGACTTTCGGCACCGCGGCCAACCGCGCCGACGGATCGATGGTGACACTGCCGTCCGCCGCGACCGATCCCGACCGAAACGTGAGCGACGAGACGTGCCCCTCTCCCACCGCTCGAAGGCTGAGGATGAAACGCACCCCGCCCTCCGGGGCAGCGGATTGATCCGGATGAGCCACGATGCTCGGATTGAAGAGCGCTGCCGCTTCGAAGGAATATTCGTGGAGGAAATAGGCCCCCACCAGGCGCCGCTGTTCCGCGGTGAACTGCGCGTGGGGGACAAAAGCCTCTTCCATTTCAGCCGCGCGCGCTTCGAACGTGTCAATCAGGTTACGGTGGCGCCCCTGGAAGTTCTCGAGCACCTCCGCGAGCTGGGCTGCCGCTGTCGCCGCATCGAGCGCGAGCACTCGATCGACAATGTGGTTCGCTCGGGATTTGTCCGTGGGGTTCAGATCACGCGGCTCGGTCGCGGGCTTGAATGGGCGGACGACTACCCGGGCGGGATCGGGACGCAAATAAAGCGTCTGCCGGTTCAAGAACGGAGCCTCGGACAAAAGGGAGCCTCTTTCAGTGTGTGACCGGCGTGGGCGGCATGTCGGTGTGCAGCGCCCGAAGCAACGGGCCCTTCAGCCGATTGCTGCCCACCCGATGCAGCTGACGGATTTCCGCCAGGGCGAGCAGATACGAGACCAGCGACTCGCCCCCGCGGTTCTGGTTCGACCGATCGGGGTGAAGGCCATCGCAGCAGCTGCCGGTTTCCACATCGACCAGTGGCATCGCAAGATCGTTGTTTCCCAGGAACCAACCGAAGGCCCGCAGGGCGTCTGCCCTCCACTTCATATCGGAGTCTGCACGCCACGCCGCGCAGCAGGCCCCGACCGTCGCCGTGGCCTCCAGCGGCTGCTGATCGAACGCGCGCGGCGGGCTCAGCA